>Ga0316220_1003548_pt1 | contig 12892 bp, 8 predicted proteins | sample TBH18005metaG_FD_203632 | JGI IMG/M metagenome (GOLD analysis project Ga0316220, IMG submission 203632) | Freshwater microbial communities from Trout Bog Lake, Wisconsin, USA - TBH18005 | ecosystem: Environmental > Aquatic > Freshwater > Lake > Hypolimnion/Profundal zone | place: USA: Wisconsin...
GGCGGACCTCATCGTGCTGGTGGGCTCGAACACGGCGTGGTGTCACCCGATCCTGTTCCAGCGCATCATGCGCGCCAAGGAAGCGCGGCCCGAGATGAAAGTGGTGGTGGTTGACCCGCGCCACACGGCCACCTGCGAGCTGGCCGATCTGCATCTGCCCATCAAGCCCGGCACCGATGTGTCGCTGTTCAACGGCCTGCTGTCGTTTCTCTCGCGGCGCGGCGTGGTCGACAGGAACTTCGTCACGCTGCACACCAACGGCCCGGACGCCGCGCTGGAAGCTGCCGGCACCGAGAGCGACGACGTCGAAGCCGTCGCCAAGGCCTGCAAGCTCAAGCTCGACGATCTGCTCACCTTCTACAGCTGGTTTGCCGATACCGAGCGCACCATCACCGCCTTCTCGATGGGCGTCAATCAGTCGACGGCGGGCACGGACAAGGTCAACAGCATCATCAACTGCCACTTGCTCACCGGCCGCATCGGCCGCGCGGGCATGGGGCCGTTTTCGATTACCGGACAGCCGAATGCTATGGGTGGCCGCGAAGTGGGCGGTCTGGCCAACATGCTGGCCGCGCATATGGAGCTGAATGATCCGTCGCATCGCGACCTCGTGCAGACGTTCTGGGCGTCGCCGCGCATGGCCGACAAGATGGGCCTCAAGGCGGTCGACCTGTTCAAGGCCATTGAAGACGGGCGCGTCAAGGCCGTGTGGATCATGGGCACCAACCCCGTGGTCAGCCTGCCCGATGCGGACCAGGCGCGCCGCGCCCTGGCCAAGTGCGAACTCGTCGTCGCTTCCGACATCGTTGAAGCCACCGACACCACCGTGCTGGCCGACATCCTGCTGCCCGCGCTCGGCTGGGGCGAGAAAGACGGCACGGTGACGAACTCCGAGCGCCGCATCTCGCGCCAGCGCGCCTTTCTGCAGGCCCCCGGCGAGGCACGTGCGGACTGGGACATCATCGCCGACGTTGCACGCCGCATGGGTTACGACGGCTTTGACTTCAAGAGCCCGCGCGATGTGTTCGACGAGCACGCGCGCCTGTCCGCTTACGCCAACGATGCGAGCGGCGTCCGCCGCGCCTTCCACCTCGGCGGCCTGGCCGGGCTCGACGCCGGGGCATACGACGGCATGTCGCCGGTGCAATGGCCCGTCGCAACGTCGGGCAACGGCGAAGCGCGGCTCTTCAGCGATGGCCGCTTCGCCCACGCCGATGGTCGCGCGCGTTTCGTGCCGACGCCTGCCCGTGCGCCCGCGCATGCGGCAGATGGTGAATATCCGCTCATTCTCAACACCGGCCGCGTGCGCGACCAATGGCACACCATGACGCGCACCGGCCGCGCGCCCAGGCTGGCCGATCACGTGCCCGAACCGTTCGTCGATCTGCACCCGCACGATGCGCTGCTGGCCGGCGTGCGCGAAGGCGGCCTGGCGCGCGTGTCGTCGCGCTGGGGCAGTGTGGTGGCGCGTGTGCGCATGACGGGCGGTATCGCGCGCGGCAGCGTGTTCGTACCGATCCACTGGAACGGCCAGTTTGCTTCCGATGCGCGCGTGGGTGCGGTCGTCAATCCGGTGGTCGACCCGGTGTCCGGCGAGCCGGAGTTCAAGCACACGCCGGTGATGGTCGAGCCGTTTGATGTGGCGTGGCACGGTTTTGTGCTCTCGCGGCGCGCACTGGACACCGACGATGCAACCTGGTGGACGCGGATTCAGGGCAAGCAGTTCCTGCGCTATGAGCTGGCCGGCCGCCAGCACCTTGGCTCCGTACACGATTGGGCGCGCACGCTGCTCGGCGTGACTGACCCGCACGCCGACTGGCTCGAATACGAAGACGCGACCGCGCGTGTCTACCGCGCCGTGCACGTGGTGGACGATCGCATCGAAGCCTGCGTGTTTCTCTCACCGCGCCCGGATCTGCCGTCGCGCAACTGGCTGGCTGGCCTGTTCGCACAAGAGCGCCTGGAAGACCTCGATCGTGCGGGCGTGCTGCTTGGCCAGCCGATCGAAGCCGGCGTCGACGTGGGGCCAACCGTTTGCTCGTGCTTTGGCGTGGGCCGTAACACCATCTGCGATGCCATCCGCACCAAGGGCCTGCAATCCACCGGCGAGATCACGGCCTGCCTGAAGGCGGGCGGCAATTGCGGCTCGTGCGTGCCGGAACTCAAGCGGTTGCTGGTGGAGGCGCGCGTTCAGCAGGCGGCATGACGCTTGCGTCACGTTGCGCGCGACAGTTGCTTTCTGCCCGGGTAATATTGACACTCAATTAAACCCGGGTAGAATTTGTTCCTGTTGAAACTTCAGCAGGAGCGTTTCTCATGGTTGCCGCAGCAATCCACGCGTGCACGGCATTTGCCGGCACCCGGCGCCTGGCCGCTGGGCCCGTCCGCGACGTCGCCCGGGTCGTCAAGATCCACGTCGATGCACACCCTGAATCGCAGGTGCTGGTGTTCGACCACACCACCGCACAGCCGGTGGAATTCGACTTGCGCGGCACGGTGGGAGACGTGCTTGCCCGTCTCGATTCAACCGCGCCGTCTGCCACGCAACCCGCTGAGTCGGAAAGTCGCCCGCGTGGCCCTGGCCGCCCCAAGCTGGGCGTGATTGCCCGCGAGGTCACCTTGCTGCCGCGCCACTGGGATTGGCTGGCCGCGCAGCCGGGCGGGGCGTCGGTCACGCTGCGCAAGCTCGTGGAAGACGCGCGCCGCGCTGCCGAAGGCGCCGACCGCCGCCGCGTTGCGCAGGAGGCGGCGTACCGTTTCATGTCGGCCATGGCGGGCGATGCCGCGGGCTTTGAAGAGGCCACGCGCGCCCTGTTTGCCGCAGATGCCGTCGCGTTCGAATCCCTCACACATTCCTGGCCTGCCGACGTGCGCGACTTTGCGCGCGAGCTGGCGAGCCGGGCCTTCAATCCCCAACAGGAGGCTGCATGACAGCGCCTGCTGCTCGCCCGTTGTGGCGAACATTCATTGCATTTCTCGGCCCGCTGATCCTGGCCAACATTCTGCAATCGTTGTCGGGCACGCTTAACAACGTCTATGTGGGCCACATGCTGGGCGTGAAGGCGCTCGCCGCGGTGTCGGCGTTTTTCCCGATCCTGTTCTTCTTCATCGCCTTCATCATCGGGTTGGGGTCGGGAGCGGCGGTGTTGATCGGGCAGGCCTGGGGCGCCAAGAAGCCCGAGGCGGTCAAGACCGTTGCCGGCACCACGCTCTCCGTGGGTTTCATCGTGGGCCTGGCGGTGGCGCTGCTCGGTGGCCCGTTCGCCAACGCGCTGCTGGGTTGGCTCGGCACGCCGGCCGATATCCTGCAAGACGCCACGCTCTACGCCAGCGTCATGCTCTATGCCATGCCGGGCCTGTTCGTCTACCTGCTTGCCACGGCGATGATGCGCGGCGTGGGCGATACGCGCACGCCGCTGCGCACCCTCGCGCTGTCGACGGCGATCGGGCTGGTGCTGACGCCGACCTTCATTCGCGGCTGGTTCGGCCTGCCGCAACTGGGCGTGGCAAGCGGCGCCGCGGCGACCATCATTTCGTTCACGATCGCGCTGGTGTGGCTCGCATTCTTCCTGCGCCGCCGCAACCATCCGCTCGCGCCCGATGCCGTGCTGGCCCGGCACTTGTGGGTCGATTTTGGTGTGCTCAAGACCGTGCTGAAGATCGGTGTGCCGACGGGCGTGCAGCTTGTGGTCATCTCGATTGCCGAGCTGGCGCTGCTGTCATTCGTCAACGGCTTCGGCTCCGACGCGACGGCCGCCTACGGCGCCGGCACGCAGATCATCAGCTACGTGCAGTTTCCCGCCATGTCGATTGCGATCACGGCGTCCATCCTCGGTGCGCAAGCCATCGGCTCGGGCAATACGGAGCGGCTCGATGCCATCACGCGCACCGGGCTGTGGCTCAACGTTGCGATTACCGGTGTGCTGGTGCTGATGGCGTTGCTGTTTTCGCGCGCGGTCATCGGCTGGTTCACCACCAGCGCAGAAGTGATGAGCCTTGCCCAGAGCCTGCTGCATATCTCGCTGTGGAGTTCGGTCATCTTTGGCATGGCGAGCGTCTTCTCGGGCGTGATGCGCTCGAGCGGCACGGTGATGGCGCCCACGGCGATTTCCATCCTCGCCATTGCGGCGGTGGAAGTGCCGGTGGCCTGGGTGCTGAGCCGGCATATCGGCACCGACGGCATCTGGGCGGCGTATCCGGCTGCCTTCCTCGCCATGTTCGTGATGCAGGGGCTGTACTACGCGCTCGTGTGGCGACGCCGCGCGCAGCGGTTCGGCATCCGCCGCATGGTTTGACGCCACCGCTGCCGGCTGATCGAGAGGCGGCGCGGTGGTCGCGATGCCAATGCGGCTCAGGCAGGCTCGAGCCCGGCCGACGCATCGTCCGCACGCGGTTGACGCACCAACTGCACTGCGGGCGATTGCACGATGCACAGCAACTGCAGGGCAAAGCCCGCCACCGCCACCACCAGGCACGCCCCCACACCGGCGTGTGCGGCGAGCCACGCCGCCATTGCCGCGCCGGCCGGCCGAGCGCCATACGACATCACATTGACTGCGGATACGCGTGCCAGCAGCGCGGGCGGCGTCACCGTCTGCCGCAGCGTTGTTGTGCTCACCACCCAAAGAATCGGCCCGCAACCGAGCAGAAAGAAGCCGGCTTGTGCCAGTGCGGGCCAGGGCTGCCACAGCGTGGCCGCAAGCAGCACACCGCCGGCCAGTCCGCACACGGGGCCCGTCGCCACCACATGGCCGAAGCGCCAGCGCGCGAGAATCCGCGCGGCCAGCAGCGCGCCGACCACCATGCCCGCGCCGTACATGCCGAGCGTCAGCCCGATCGCCTGCGCAGTGAGGTTCAACCGCTGCGCCGCATACGGGACGAAGATGGCCGACACCATGAAGAAGGCCATGGTGAAGACAAACTGCGTGATGAACACCGGCCGCAGCAGCGGATGCTGAAACACGAAGCGCGCGCCTTCGGCAATGTCTCGCAGCGGGTGCGCCGCACGCCGTGCCACGGGCTCCTGAGCGGTCACGCCAGCCAACATTGCCGAAGCCATGGTGGACAACGCCGCCGCCAGCACGAACGCCGCCATCGCGCCTGTCCAGCCGATCAACGCGCCGCCGATGGCCGGCCCGCAGGCAAATGCAACCGTGCGCGCCAACTCGATGCGGCCGTTTGCGCGCGCGAGCATTGCTGCCGGCACGAGCGACGGCACCAGCGCGGGCGCCGCCACGCTGAACACCACCGTGCCGCACACCGCAACGAAGCCCAACACGCCCAGCGCAGCCAGGTTCAGCCGCCCGGCCGCCAACAGGCCCGCTACAACAAACAAGGCCAGTGCGCGCACCGCCTCCGCACCGGCCATCAACGCGCGCTTGGGCCAACGGTCCGCCAGCATGCCGATGGTAATGGCAAACAGCACGAAGGGCAGCGTGAGCGCCACTTGCAGCCAGCTCGCCGTGCTGGCGTCGGCATGCAGGGTGAGCACCGCCACCATTGGCATGGCGGCCAGCGCAATCTGTTCGGCAGACTGCGCGGCCAGGTTGCAACCCGCCAGCCGGTTGAAGCCCGGCGGCAGATGGTCGACAGCAGGGTCATGGGGATCGGACATCGCACACTCCTGAAGAGGTCCGCTTCAGGGTAGGGATGGTGATCTCTGGATGCGCTCCGCTTCTTGCGGGCAAATTCGGAGCGCGACCGTGTCTACAGGATGGGCGCGAACAGCTTGGCCACGTGCATGATCACGCGGCGCAGCGGGTGTGCATGTTCGTATTCGTCACGGCCAACGCGGGCGGCTTCGGCAAAATCGACTTCGAGCATCTGCGCGACGTCGTTGGCGAAGCGCGAGTCGGCGGTCATGATCATCAGTTCGAAGTTCAGGCGGAACGAACGGTTGTCGAGGTTGGCACTGCCCACGGCGGCGGCCTCGTCGTCGATCAGCACGACCTTCTGGTGCAGGAAGCCGGGCAGGTAGCGGTAGATCTTCACGCCCGCGCGGATCGCCTGATACGCATACAACGTAGACGCCAGGAACACCATGTGATGGTCCGGCCGCGACGGGATCAGGATGCGCACGTCCACCCCGCGCAGCACGGCCAGGCGCAGCGCGGCAAACACCGCTTCGTCCGGAATGAAGTACGGCGACGTGATCCACAGCCGCTTGCGCGCCGACTGAATGGCCTCCATGAAGAACAGCGAGCAGGTTTCCTGCTTGTCGGCTGGGCCGCTGGCGACCACCTGGCAGACCATGTCTTCTTCCGGCCGCAGTTCGGGCACGATCAGCTGCGGCACTTCGCGGGCAGCCCAGTACCAGTCTTCGGCAAAGGTGAGCTGCAGGTCCATCACCGCCGCACCGACGATCTCGATATGCGTGTCGCGCCACGGAGCAAGCGGCGGCTTTTCGCCCATGTATTCGTTGCCGACGTTGTGGCCGCCCACGTAAGCGCGTTCACCGTCCACCACCACGAGCTTGCGGTGGTTGCGGAAATTGAGTTGGAAGCGGTTGACGAACCCGGCATGGGTGGAGAACGGCTTGGCGTGTACGCCGCCGTCAATGAGCCGCTGCACATAGCGGCGAGGCAGCGCGTGGCAGCCGATGCTGTCGAAAAGAAAGTAGACGCGCACCCCGGCCCGCGCGCGATCGAGCAGCAGTTCGGCGAGTCGGCGGCCAAGCGTGTCGTCGTGCACGATGAAGAACTGCACGATCAGCACCCGGCGCGCCTGCGCAATGGCCGCAAAGATGGCCTCGAAGGTTTCCGCGCCGTTGACGAGCAACCGTACGCGGTTGCGTGCCAGGCACGGTGTGCCAGTTAGGCGCGGCAAAGCCTGCATGCAGGTGTGCTGCGGCGCGACCACGCTCGATTCATGGTCGCGCAGGCGGCGCCAGTCGTCGGACAGGGTGATTTCGCGCAGGCGGGCGTTGTGAAAGCGCCGCGCATCCACATAGCCCGCAAAGGTGCTCCGCCCGAAGATCAGATACGGGATCAGCGTGAATTCCGGCAGCGTGACCAGTGAGATGGCCCAGGCGATGGCGCCCTGGGACGTACGCACGGTCAGCACGGCATGCATGGCCGCGAGCACGCCCACGGAGTGCACAAGAAAGAGAAAGGCGGCAAATGCGGTGGTGTTGGTCAGCATCGAACGCAGCGGGAAGAGGGCGCACCGTGGGCCATTTTGACACGCTCCAGGTGGCGTCGGACAAACACGGATACTGCCTCGGCTGATATCTCGCGTAGTCTGACCGTGCAGTCTGTCCAGGCACGCCGCATGCTGGTGTGAAGTGGACGTCCTCTCGACTTGCCGTACCCAACACGACATCGAACATGCAAGGGCACCCGAGGAACCACCCGACCGCGTCTCTGCGCGCCTGGTTCACCTGCTTGGCCATCGCGCTGCTGAGCGGCTGCGTCAGCCTGCCGGAGCACGTGGATCGCCCTGTCACGACGGCGCTGCCGAACGCCGAGTCGGCCACGTCGCTTGGGCGGCTTGCGCAGTCAAATGCGCCGTCGGCGGATGTGTCGGGCTTCCGGCTGATTCCGTCGGGCGAAGAAGCCTATGCCACATTGCTCACACTGGCCGACCGGGCAGAACGCACGCTGGACTTGCAGTACTTCATCATTGAAAGCGACAACAGCGTGCGCGAGTTGATGCGTCATGTGTTGGCGGCTGCCGAGCGCGGCGTGCGTGTGCGCATGCTGGTTGACGACCTGCATAGCGACGGGCGTGATCTCGCGTTCCTCAAGTTCTCGTCGCACAAGAACATCGATGTACGCCTGTTCAACCCGTTTCCGGGCGGGCGGATGTCGAATCTGACACGGTATCTGAGCGGCGCGGCTGAGTTCCGCCGCGTCAACCGGCGCATGCACAACAAGGCCTTCATTGCCGATAACGCGCTGGCCGTGACGGGCGGGCGCAATCTGGGCGCCGAATATTTCACGCAAAATCAGACCACCAACTTTGTGGATCTCGACGTGCTGGCCGCGGGGCCGGCGGTGCGCCAGTTATCGTCGGCATTCGATGCGTACTGGAACAGCGAATTCGCCTATCCGGTGCAGGCGCTGGCGCCCGAGCCGAGCACGGCGCATCCACCCGAGCCGAAGGACGGCAACTATCCGCCGCCGGTGACGATGCCGCATCGGCCGGAAGGGCCGCCGCAGCAGATCGACGTGCCGACCCGGCCGGTCGACATGGGGTCCGGTTCTGCCAAGCCGGCATCCGACCAGACCGATCTCGCCAGCCCGGCGCCGGAGCAGCGCCTGCCGCTCAAGCCTGCCCCGCGCGACTGGTTCCTGGCCGACCAGATCGCCCGTGGCCGCCTGCGCCTGGAGTGGGCGCCCGCGCAGGTGATCGTCGATCGTCCGGCCAAGGTGTCGGGTGATGACGTGGAACCTGGTGGCGAGCGCCTTGCCCAGACGCTCCTGCGTCTGATTGACGAGGCCGAGCGCGAGGTGGTGCTGATCTCGCCGTACTTCGTGCCCGGCAAGCGCGGCGTCGAGGTGGCCAAGCGCATGCAGGATCGCGGCGTGCGCCTGCGTGTGCTGACCAACTCGCTGGCGGCGACCGACGCACCCATCGTGCATGTGGGCTATGCGAAATATCGTGGCGAGCTGGTCGACGACGGTGTTGAACTGTACGAGCTGCGCCCGACCCTGGGCGATCGCCCGAAGATGATCGGCACTTTTCGTTCGTCGCAGGCGAGCCTGCATGTGAAATCGATCGTGGTGGACCGCAGCACGCTGTTTGTCGGCTCGATGAACATCGACCCGCGCTCTATCGGACTGAACACGGAAACCGGGTTGATCATCCGCAGTCCGGTGCTGTCGGAGGCGGTAGCCCGGCTGTTTGACGACTCGGTGCGCGACAGTGCCTACCGGGTGACCAAGGATGATGGCCACTTGCGCTGGACCACGCACGAGAACGGCAAGGAGGTCGTCGTCGATCACGAGCCGGAGGTGGGCCTGGGCCGCCGGACGTGGATCCAGATGCTGGCGCCATTGACTCCGGAAGAACTGCTGTAAGCGGCTCCAAAAGAAAAACGCCGCGAAGTTGCGGCGTTTCCTGACTCAGGCCAGGGTTTTCCCGGCCCTCGCTTCATTACATCTTCTGCTTGGTGTTGTCAGCCGCGTTTTCCAGCTTCTGGCCACCGGTCTGGAGGTCCTTGCCCATGCCCGCCATCGTGTTGCAGCCAGCCAGAACGGCGCAGCCCAGGGCCAGCAGTGCGATCAGTTTCTTCATCTCGATCCCCTTGTGAGCCGTGCGGTATCCCGCACGATGTTCGCGTGATTGCCACCCCAGCGGTGGCGCAATCCGCATTTTAGTGCGACCCCGCGTACGGGGGGTGCGTCGGCCGCATCTTTTTTGCCTTCTTGCATATCACTTGCGGCGCATCCCGGACATTCGGGGCGCAGCCCTCTACTTCTGCCGTCCGCTGCCGTTAGCACCTTTGGGAGTGAACAGGGTGCCTGAAGAGGGGCGCAGGGACGGGATCTCGGCGCCGCACGGCCCAACCATGCAGGAGAAAAACACATGTGGAAGTGGATGGACACAAGCATTCGCACGCGGCTGACGTTTCTGGTCGCGGTATTTGCAGTGATGATTGCCGTGGTGGGCTTCGCGGGCATCACCACCGGCCGGGCGACCAATGACGATTTGCGCGCGGTGTATCTGGAAGACGCCAAGGGGTTGGACCTGCTGGCCAAAGACACCATCAACCTGCTGTGGGCGCGCATCCACCTGACCAATTTCGATTCGGTCTCGTCGCCGGAAGAACTCAAGAAGCTGCTGGCCGATGCGCACACCATGGTCAACTCGGCCAACGATGCCTGGGCCCAGTTCATGAAGCTGCCCATTCCGGAGGCCGACCGCGCCCAGCTGCAAGCCGCCGACGCCGCACGCACCAAGTTCGTCAAGACCGCGCTGGAGCCGGCCATTGCCGCGCTGGAGCGCAGCGACCTCACCACGTACCGTGAGCTGAACACGAACCTGGTGCCGAAGCTCTTCGTCGATTACGACACGGCGCTCGGGCCGCTGGTCGGGGCGCGCTTCAAGTACGGCCAGCAACGCTTTGACCATTCCCAATCGCGCTACGCAATGAGCATCTGGATTTCGGGTGGCTTGCTGGCCGCCGCGCTGGTGCTGTCGGTGGTGGCGCGTGGCGTACTCGGCCGCACCGTGGTGCGTCCGCTGGAGCGCGCCATTCAGGTGTTCGAGCGTATGGCCTCCGGCGACCTCGCCACCCGAATGGAAGGCCAGACCACCGCTGGCCGCCGCGATGAGACCGCCCGTCTCATGCATGCGGTGTCGTCCATGCAGACGAGCCTGCAGCAGATCATCGGGCAGGTGCGCACCGGCTCGGATTCGATCGCCAGCGCCACCAAGCAGATTGCAGCCGGCAATGCGGACCTCTCGCAGCGCACGGAGCAGCAGGCCTCGTCGCTGGAAGAAACGGCGTCGAGCATGGAAGAGCTGACCAGCATCGTGAAGCAGAACGCCGACAACGCGCGTCAGGCGAGCACGCTGGCAGTCAGCGCGTCGGACATCGCCGTCAAAGGCGGAGAAGTCGTCGGCCGCGTGGTGGACACGATGGCCGGCATCAACGAAAGCAGCCGCAAGATTGCGGACATCATTGGCGTGATTGAAGGCATCGCCTTTCAGACGAACATCCTGGCGCTGAATGCGGCGGTGGAAGCTGCCCGTGCAGGTGAGCAGGGCCGTGGCTTTGCCGTGGTGGCAGGTGAAGTGCGCAGCCTGGCACAGCGCAGCGCCACGGCGGCCAAGGAGATCAAGGAGCTGATCGGCGATTCGGTGGGCCGTGTGCAGAACGGGTCGACCCTGGTGGCCGAAGCCGGCACGGTGATCGACGAGGTGGTGGTGGCCGTGCGCCGCGTGACCGACATCATGGGCGAGATCAGCGCTGCGTCGGAAGAACAGAGCAGCGGCATCGAGCAGGTCAACCAGGCCGTCACGCAGATGGATCAGGTGACGCAGCAGAATGCGGCGTTGGTCGAACAGGCCGCTGCGGCGGCGGAATCGCTGGAAGAACAGGCGGAGGCGCTGCGCAGCGCGGTGGCGGTCTTCCGCGTCGAGCACGCATAAGAAGCACGCGCCAACACCAATGCCCTTCCGCCTGACAGGCGGGAGGGCGTTTTCCTTTACGGCATCAGATCGCGCGCGCGCTCGGCAATCACGTCTTGTGTGTCGTCGATCCAGCGGGCAGGAAACGGTTGCGAGAGCAAATAGCCCTGGATCACGTCGCACCGGCACGCCCGCAAGGCATGGAGCTGTGCGGCGGTTTCCACGCGCGTGGCGATGACGGGCACGCCCGCACCATGCGCGGCAGTCACCAGGCGTTGCAGCACCGCGTGATCGCTCGCGTTGGTCACTGCGTTGACGATCGCCTGGTCGAGCTTGACCTGATCGGGCCGGAACGTTGCCAGGCAATCGAGGCTGTGCGCGGTGGCTCCAAAGTCTTCCACCGCCACGCGCGCGCCGCACGCGTGCAGGGCTTCCACCGCTTTCTGCGCCGAGCCGTTGGCACGGTGCAGCGTGTGTTCCGATATCTCGAAGACAAGCCGGGTGGTCGGCACCGCGTGGCGCGCGGCAATGTCGCGCACGACGTCGCTCAATTGCGGATCGAGCAGCTGCGCAACCGACAGGTTGACGGCTGCATGCACGCCCGGCTGATGCCGGCTGTTGCGTCCTGCGCGCTCGGATTCTTCGCGCAGCAGTCCGGCCAGCATCTGGGCGGCGCTGTCGAGCACCCAGTGGCCAACCTCGCGAATGTCGCCGGTCTGCTCCAGGATCGGCAGAAATTCCGCCGGTGCCACGCCTCCCAGCTCGGGTGAGCTCCAGCGCAGCAAGAATTCGTAGCCGACGATCCGTCCGTCGGTCAGGCTCAGTTGTGGCTGCAGGTTCAGGCTGAACTGGCGGCGTGCAAGCGCGTGGCGCAGTTGGGCGGCCAGGCGCGGGTGCTCGGCGATGGCGTCGTATCCGTCGGCGCGGGCGACGTTGGTGCCCGTGCCTGGGGGCATGGCCGCCGGGGCATACAGCGCGGGGCTGGGTTCGGCACCGTGCTGAACACCTTAGAGCGCCCGGTCGGCCTGTTCAATCAGCCGTGCCGCATCGGAGGGCATGCCCTCGAAAAGCGTCATGCCGATACTGCAAGAGCAGACCAGCTCGTAACCATGCGTGATGAAAGGTCGCGTGAGTGCCGCAGAAATCCGCCGCGCCAGATCGTGTACATCCTGTGCCGAGACGAAGTCTGCGCAGGCAACGGCAAAAGTCTCGGGGCCGATGCGCCCGACGATGGGTGCGTTGCCATCCGCGGCGGGCACGCTCAGTGCCTCAAGCCGCGATGCACATTCGGCGATGACCTCCCGTGCTGCCAAGGGCCCGAGCGTGTTGGTCGCCTCGGCAAAATGGTCGAAGCCGATCAGCAGCAGGGCGCCGATTGCATCCTGGCGTGCGGGCTGAGGCATGGCAGCCAGCAGTTGGACGAATCGCCCGCGGTCGGGCAATCCGGAGATGGGATCCAGACTCGATGGCGCGGCAGACCTTGCGCGGCTCATAAATGGGGATCGTCCTGCAAATACCTTTAAAACGGAAATGCGTGCGCTCGGGGCGCCGTCAATTGTAATGCTTTGTCACAGGTAAGCCTGCGGCATCATAAGCCTAAAGGCAGCCATGATGGCCGTTTCCCAGCATCTTTTCGCGTGGACCAGGCGAACGCCTTTAACGTTTAACGGTAATTAATTCTGATAAAAAAGATACGAATATCAGTTCTGTTTCCACGTTACACCATGCGCTGCCCACCCCAAAGCAACTGTTCATAGATAAAGCACTGCAGCAGCATCTTTTGGGCGGCGACCAACTCGACGAATTCCACGCCATA
>Ga0316220_1003564_pt1 | contig 12828 bp, 9 predicted proteins | sample TBH18005metaG_FD_203632 | JGI IMG/M metagenome (GOLD analysis project Ga0316220, IMG submission 203632) | Freshwater microbial communities from Trout Bog Lake, Wisconsin, USA - TBH18005 | ecosystem: Environmental > Aquatic > Freshwater > Lake > Hypolimnion/Profundal zone | place: USA: Wisconsin...
ATTATTTTCCTTTTTTTAAGAATTCTTCAGGAATCGAACCCAAATTAATATTATATTTTTATATTAAATTCTTTCCAAAATGAATTCAACTTAAATTTTGAAAACTAAAAAAATACTTTTAATTTTTATTAGGATCTTCTAATATTGATTGAAAAAGATATTCTAAAGGAAATTCTGGAAATAATTTTATTGAAACTGTATTTTTAAACTCTAATTGATCTAAAAGAACATGGAATAACGCTTCCATACTCGCATTTTTAAGCATAGTTTTTGCCATTTCCACAACATAAGCGTCCGTTGCAATACAAAAATTTTCTTGATAATATGTTAAAAGTTCTTTTGTAGGAATAATATATCCTAATCAAGATATGCTAGAATTTTGCAATTCAACAGTTATTCAACGATCTTCAAGTCCAAATATATAAAAAAATCCACATAAACCGAATCAATCCATAAATAATTTTTTATTATAAAAATCTTTTAAAAAATCTTGATTATCTGAAGATGAAAAAAAAAAATCTGAAAATCAACCAAATTCAATAAATGTTGAAAGTGAAAAAAAATCTACAATTTTAGAATTTACGAAACAATACGCATATGTAAATAAAAATAAAAATTTATTTGATATATTTATTGGATAATCAAAAATATTAAAAAAATGATGAACAGAATTAAATTTAATTAAATTAATATTTATTGAAGGAAACATTAAAAATATATCTAAAAGTGCAGAAAATCAATAAACATAAAAAAATACACAAATAAAAATTAATATACAAAAATTACTAAATAAAATTAAAAAAGGCATTTTAAATATAAAATTTGATAATAAATTTTTATTATAAAAATTTAAAACTAAATTACTCTTAAAAAAAATAGTTTTATAAATCCCAACTGATCCAAAATATTCTAAAATTCCTCGATCAATATTTTGATAAGAATATCTATATCCATAATTTAAAATATTTTGAGAAAAAAAATAATTATAAAGCTTATCAAAATATCATTTTCTATTTAAAAAATTATACATATAATTTCCAATTAAGGATATTTTAAAAAAAAAAACTTTTTTAAAATAAATATAAAAATTAAAAATAAAAAATGCAAAAAGTGCCCCTAAAAAACTCAAACAAACAGGAAAAATTTTAAAATAAGTTTGTAAAAATTCAGATTCAAATATTAAAAAATTTGTCGGTAAAATAAAAATAGAATTACCTCAAAAATCAGTCCCCATTCCAACAAACATATCTTTTAAAATAAACCCAATAAAAATACTAAAAAAAGATAAAAAAAATAACGGAAAACCCATTTTAAAAGGAACTTCATGTAAAACAGTAAATATTTGTTTAGACATAACCGAAGGTTTTCTTAAAAAAGTTAATGCAAGTAATCGGATAGAATAAAATGCTGTAAAAAATGCGGAAAAAGATCCTAATCAATAGGCAAAAAAACCTTTAATAGAAAAATTTGAAAAAGTTCATTCTAAAATTAAATCTTTCGAATAAAAACCTGTTAAAAAAGGAAATCCCATTAAAGATAAAGATCCTATACAAATCATACTATATGTAAATGGCAATAATTGTAACAAACCCCCCATTTTACGCATATCTTGTTCATTAGAAACTGCATGTATAATTGCACCTGCACTTAAAAATAATAATGCTTTAAAAAAGGCATGATTTGTTAAATGAAAAATACTAACAGCATATCCTGAAGTTCCACAAGCAATCATCATATAACCAAGTTGACTGCAAGTAGAATATGCAATAACGCGTTTTAAATCATTTTGAACTAATCCAATAGATGCGGCGATAAATGCAGTTAAAGCTCCGCTTATTGTAATAATTAAAGAAACATTTGGGGCATATTCAAATAAAGGGGAACTTCTAACAATTAAAAAAATTCCTGCAGTTACCATTGTTGCAGCATGAATTAACGCAGAAACAGGTGTCGGCCCTTCCATTGCATCAGGTAATCATGTATGTAATCCTACTTGTGCAGATTTTCCAGTTGCCGCAATAAAAAAACAAAAACAAATTATTGTTATTACATTAAAATCATAATTTAAAAATCAAATAAAATGTTGTTGGAAAGTAGAAGTTAAACTAAAAATTATTGAATATTCTAAAGATTGAAAAAGATAATATATTAAAAAAAGCCCTAAAGCTAAACCAATATCACCAATTCGATTAACAATCATTGCTTTTAATGCCGCCTTATTTGCTTGAATACGACCATATCAAAAATTTACTAATAAATAAGAACATAATCCTACACCTTCTCAACCTAAAAATAATTGAAAAAAATTTTCTGCAGTAACTAAAACTAACATAAAAAAAGTAAATAAAGATAAATATGCCATAAATCTTTGAAAATGTGGGTCATGTGACATATATTCAATTGAATATAAATGTACGCACATTGAAATGGATGTTACAACAACGAGCATTACGGCAGTTAAACTATCAAAAAGAAAACTTCAAGAAATTTCTAAAAGTTCTGAATTAAATCAATTAAATATTTCTATATAACAAAAAGAACCACCTAAAGTAATTTCATAAAAAATAAAACAAGATAAAAAAAATGTAAAACTTATACAGATAAGTGATAATCGAACAACACCTTGAAATCCTAAAATATGTCCACAAATACCTGAAAAAAATGTTCCGAGTAAAGGTAAAGTTAATAATAAAATATACATAATAAAAATAAATATTTTTTATTTTAATTCTTAAATTAATATAAAAAAAAGGATAAAGTGGGATTTGAACCCACGGTATTTTAAAAATACATTAACTTTCTAAGCTAATACTTTAAACCACTCAGACATTTATCCAAAATAAATCATTATTTTAATTAAAAATATCTTAATGGCGATATTTTTTATAAGTATATATTTTTTTATTTAATTATTCACAGTTCGCATTCTATAGAGATTTTTAAAATAATAAATTAAATTAATATTCTTATAAAAAATTTAAAGATATTTTTTTACAAGTTTTTGCATTTGAATGTGTTCTTTGACCGCGAACTGGTAATTTATTACGATGTCTAAATCCTTTAACAGAATTCGTATTAATTAAATTATTAATATTTATTCGAATTTGTTGTTTTAATTTAGCTTCAATAAGAAAATTTTTTTTAATATACGCAATTAAATTTTGTTTTTGATATTCTGTTAAATCTAAAAGAGTTGTTGTATACGGTATATTTAAAGAATTACAAATTTTATTTGCACTGGAATACCCAATTCCAAAAATAGCTGTTAATGAATATCGAATTTTTTTTGTTTCATTTAATTTTTTTCCAAAAATTATTAACATAACTTAATTACTAAATGCGCTTATCTAAATACAAACATAACTTAAACTATTTAAAAAATCGAAAAAAAAATCATGCAGGACGTAATAACTCTGGAAAAATTACTGTTGCACATCAAGGAGGGGGTCATAAACAACAATATAAACAAATTATTTTTAAAAATTTTATAAATCAAAATTATAAAAATTTTATAACGACATTTGAATATGATCCTAATAGAACATCTTTTATTTTTAAATTATGCGGAATTTCTATTCAAAATTTTTATAATAATATGTATAAAAAATTGCATTATAAATATATTTTAGCTCCACAAGAAATTAAAATTTTAGATACCTTAGAACACCAACTTTTAAAAAAAAATTCTTCTCAAAAAATTAAAAAACAATTTGGAAATTGTTATTTTTTAAATGATTTACAAATTGGGGATATAATTTATAATATTCAAATAAATCATACAAAAAATTGTCAATTTGTACGCTCTGCAGGAACTTTTGCAACAATTTTAAAAAAAACTGAAAAATTTGCTACAATTAAATTGCCGTCAGGAGAAATTCGAAATATCCCTTTATATTATAAAGCTTTTTTAGGTTTAGTAAGTAATGGATTATATTATAAAATAAATATAAAAAAAGCGGGAAAATCTCGATGATTAAATAAACGTCCAACTGTGCGTGGAGTTGCAAAAAATCCAATAGACCATCCACATGGAGGAAATACTTCTGGTGGATGTCATCCTGTAACACCTTGAGCACGTTTAACTAAAGGAAAACCGACACGATCTAAAAAACTAAAAAATAATTTAATAATTACATCATATAAAAAAAAAAAATAATTTAATTTTTAATTAAAATGAGTCGTGCTATTTGAAAACCTCTATACAATACGAATTTAATCGAAAATTTAGAAAAAAATAACATTTATAAAATATATGCGCGACGTGATACGATTAGTCCGGAATATTTAAATATAAAAGTAAAAATTTACAATGGAATTCGATTTTTTGAAACAATAATTACGGAAGCAATGATCGGCCATAAATTTGGAGAATATGCACCTTCGCGCCGAATTCCATTACATAAAAAAAAAAAAATAAAAAATAAAAAAAAACCAAAAAAATAATTAAATATGGGTCATAAAACAAATCCAATTGGATTACGTCTTGGCATTTATCGTAAATGAAATTCTAATTGATTTATAAATTCTAAAAATTATCCAAAATTTTTACATTTAAATTTAAATATTGAAAAATTTTTTCAAGGATTTTTATATTTTTATAGTATAAAGACATTATTATTAAATTGTCAACTTATTAAATTAGCTTCTAATCAAATATTTATATTTATTTTTTATTATAGATTACAAAAGAAGAAAAAAAGAAAATTTTATAAATGAAAAATAAAGTGGTTTTATAAACACTTAAAAAACTTTTTAAAAAAAAATAAATATAACTCTAATAAAAATATTCATTTTGATAACATTGATGATTGAAAAATCTATATAAAAATATTTAAATCAAAAATAAATTTAGAAGAATATTTAATTTTAAAAGAAACACCGTCTAAAATAACTATCACTAAACAAAAAGAATTAAAAGAACTTTTAAATGAAAAAAAAAATCTTTTACAAGATTATTTTTTTATTAAATTTTTTCGAAATTTTATTTTAATAAAAAATTTAAAAAGTATTTTAAAAACAAAAATGTATCGAACTTTAATTCAAAAAATTTATATAAAAAAAAAAATTTATAAAAATTTAATAAAAAATTTTTTAATTAAATTTTCATTTTATACACATAATTCTTTAAAAATAAAAATTAATGGTATTAAAAATAAATTTACAAAAATGAAATTAATAATAAAATTAAATTTTATTATTAATAAATTAAAAAAACAACAAATATTAAATCAAATATTTTTTAAATTAAATTTTTTATTTAAAATTAAAAATTTTAAAAATTTAAATTTAAAAAATATTTTAATAAAAAGCATTTTTAATAAAAATAAATTAAAAATTATTAAAACTATTTTTAATAATATTAATAAATATCTATATATATATTTATTTTCTAATTTTTTTAATTCTAAAAAATATTTTTTAAATTATAAAAAATTAAAATATATTAAACAAATAAATAAAAAAAAAATATTTTTTAAAGATATTCTCAATATAAATTTTATTAAAAAAATTTTTATTTATAAATATTTTTTTTTTAATAAAAATTTTAATACATATAAACAATTTTATTTAAAAAAAAAATATTTAAAAAAACAAATTAAAAATAATTGAAAAAATAAAAAAAAAATATTTATAAATAAAAAAAAAAAAAAATATATTTTAAAAATTTTTAAATCTAAAAAAAATAAAAATTCATTTTTAAATATAAAAAAATTTTTATCAAAAATAACAAATTTAAAATGTAATATTATTTTTATAAATACTTTAAGTTTTACAAAATTTTTTTATTGAATAAAATTAAAAAAAAAACGTGAAATTGAAAAATTTAATATACATAAATTACAAAAATGATTATATAATAAATATAAATATAATGCAATTTTTATTAAAGATTTTATTTCATTAAGTTTTATTGGAGCTCTTTTTAAATATACAATACCTTTAGTTAAATTTATTGGATATCAATTTAAAAAACTTCCAAAAAATAGAAAACAATTTAAATTAGTACAATTTATAACAAAAACTTTAAAAATTTGTTGTTATCAACGTTGAGAATTTATTGGATTTAAATTTAAAATAAAAGGACGTTTAAATCGACGAACACGTACAAAAAAATGAGAATTTAAATTAGGAAAAATTGAATTACAAAAATATAAAACTGTTGTGGAATATGCCGCATTTGATGGATGTATTCGTAAAGGTTCTATTGGATTTAAATTATGATTTTTTTATAAACAAACTTTTACAAAATTTTTAAAAAAAAAATTAATATATTATTTTTTTTATTCAAAATATCAAAAATATTTTAAACTTTTCGAAAAACAACAAAAAAAAAATTATTATTTAAAAAAACAGAATAAAGTACCTTTTATAAAAAAATTTAAAAAAATTTATATAAAAAAATTAAATTTTTTACAAAAAAAAAAAAAAATTAAAATATTTTTATATAAAAATTTTAAAAAAAATCCACTATTTTCACAAATTAAAACAAATTTTTTAAAAAATAATTTTTTTAAAAAAAAAAAAAATATTTTAAAAAAATATGATCCATATGATGCACTTTTAGAAACATTAAGACAAGGTGTTGAATTTGTAAAAAAAAAAAAAAAATTATCATATAATACATCAGATACATTTAAAAAACGAAATTTACAAAATATTTCTAAAGTTGATGATGTCACAAAAGAAACACGTCGAAAAAAAATCGCAATTTTAAAAGAAAAAATTGCGTCACGAATACAAAAAACTTCCGAATCTACAATAAAAACATCAATATCAAATAATAAAATAAATTCCGCAGAACAAATAATCACAAAAAATGTAAATAAAAAATCTATAAATAAAAATTCTATACCTAAAAATTTTTAATGTTAAAACCAAATAAAAAAACTTTTAAAAAAAATAATAAAGGTCGAAATATCTCTAAAATAGAAATAAAAGCCGCTAATTTAAAATTTGGAACTCATGGAATTCAGGCCTTAGAAAAAGGACGCATTTCGGCAAAACAAATCGAAGCTGTTAGAAGAACTATAACAAATTTTTTAAAACGAAAAGGAAAAATTTGAATCCGAATTTTTCCAGATTTTCCTATAACAAAAAAACCAAATGAAGTTCGAATGGGAAAGGGAAAAGGAAATGTTTCCTTTTGAGTTTGCAATGTAAAACCTGGTCGAATTTTATATGAATTATCTGGAACAAATTTAAATTTACTTGCAAATGCTTTAAGATATGCTTCTTTAAAATTACCAATTGCGCATAGAATTTTAATTAAAAAATTTTTATAAAAAAGCTTATAGTTTAATGGTAAGAACGTGCCGCTCATAACGGCAATGTTATAGGTTCAAATCCTATTAAGCTTAAATATAAAAATAAAAATTTTATATTTTTTCAAATTTTTTATAAAAAAAATGACGTTTTCTTTTAAAATATTTAAAAATTGATTTATACGTTGATTTATGTCCACAAACCATAAAGATATTGGAACATTATATCTAATTTTAGGAGCTTTTTCTGGAGTTATAGGAACATTATTATCCTATATTATTCGTTTAGAATTAGCCGGGCCTGGTAATCAAATTTTAAATGGTAACCATCAATTTTATAATGTAATTGTAACTGCACATGCATTTATAATGATTTTTTTTATGGTTATGCCTATTTTAATTGGAGGTTTTGGAAATTGATTTGTACCGATAATGCTTGGTGCACCAGATATGGCTTTTCCACGATTAAATAATATTAGCTTTTGATTATTACCACCATCTTTAATTTTATTATTAGCTTCTAGTTTAGTTGAAACTGGTGCTGGAACTGGATGAACCGTATATCCCCCATTATCAAGTGTTCAAGCGCATTCAGGCCCTTCTGTAGATTTAGCAATTTTTAGTTTACATTTAGCAGGAGCTTCATCAATTTTAGGTGCAATTAATTTTATTGTGACTATTTTAAATATGCGTTGCCCTGGAATGTTTATGCATAAACTACCACTTTTTGTTTGATCTGTATTTATTACAGCAATATTATTATTATTATCTTTACCTGTATTAGCAGGTGCAATTACAATGTTATTAACAGATCGTAATTTAAATACAACTTTTTTTGATCCTGCCGGTGGAGGAGATCCTGTATTATATCAACATTTATTTTGATTTTTTGGACATCCAGAAGTATATATTATAATTATCCCAGCATTTGGAATTATTAGTCAAATAATACAATACCGCGCAGAAAAACCTATTTTTGGTTATTTAGGTATGGTTTATGCAATTATTTCAATTGGAATTTTAGGATTTATTGTTTGAGCACACCATATGTATACCGTTGGATTAGATGTAGATACTCGCGCATATTTTACAGCTGCGACGATGATTATTGCAGTACCTACTGGAATTAAAATTTTTAGTTGATTAGCTACACTTTGAGGTGGAACTATGAATATAAATAAAACTTCTGTATTATTTACATTAGGATTTTTATTTTTATTTACAGTTGGTGGATTAACTGGAGTTGTTTTAGCAAATGCTGGAGTTGATGTTGCGCTTCATGATACATATTATGTAGTTGCGCATTTTCATTATGTATTATCTATGGGAGCAGTTTTTGGAATTTTTGCAGGTTTTTATCATTGATTTCATAAAATGACTTCTTTAAATATTCCTGAATTTTATGGGCAAATTCATTTTTGATTAACATTTACTGGAGTAAATGTTACGTTTTTTCCTATGCATTTCTTAGGATTAGCCGGAATGCCTCGTAGAGTTCCCGATTATCCAGATATGTATTTAGGTTGAAATTTCATCGCATCTGTAGGTTCTTTAATGTCCTTAATTGGATTATTTTTTTTTTTATTTATAATTTATTTTACTTTTACACGTACACCAACAATACAAGAAAAAACATATATTGAAGAAAAAAAGTGCTAAAATTTAAAATCTTATTTCAAAATTGAAAATATACGGCGCCTATTGTTAATATAAGTTCTTGATTATTAGGTGCATTTTTTACTATTTTAAGTTTGACAACTTATTTACATTTTTATAATAAAGAATTTATTTTATTAATATTTGTTTTATTTTTATTTATTTACATAATGACATTTTGTTGCAAAAATAACATTTTTGAAATAAGTTTTAAAGAACATTTTGCATTGTATATTCAAAAAGGATTAGTTTTTGGGATGATTTTATTTATTTTGTTAAAATTTACAATTTATATAAAATTTTTTGATGGATATTTTTGTGTATTACAGGAAATAACATCCGTGCCAGAATCTAAGTCGACAAGAATTCAATTTGCAACATCCCCAGATCCAGATATAAACAAAAAAAGTATTAATTCAACAAATAATATATCTTCAAAACCTGCATCCGATTGAGATTTTTGAACAATTGTTAAATGAGTTGCAGTTGGTATTGGAATTTTAGGCGCATTTGCTGGGGTTGTTTATTGTATTCGCAACGGTATGCCAGATTTTGATTTCGGTAAAGGCGGTGGCGGTAATCCGACATCATCACCACCACCACCCCCATCTACTACAACATCAACAAACAATGGAATAAATACTGTAGCTACTGCGGTTGTAGAAACCGTAACGCCTGAAATTACTGCGGCTGCACAAGCCGTTGGCGAAACAGCTGCGAAAGCTGTACAAGCTGCAGTAGAAGTTGCAGCACCTATAACAGAACCTGTTATACCTCCAGCAGCAGAAGTTGTTCGAGAAGTTGTGCAAACTCCGGTAGAAGTTGCCGCACCTATAATAGAACCTGCGACTCCCCCAGGAGCAGAAATCATTCAAGAAGTCGTAGTGCAAGCTGTAATCGAAGTTGCTGCTGCGCCTATGGCTCCCCCAGGAGCAGAAGTTGTTCGAGAAGTTGTAGCGCAGGGGGCAGAAGCTGTTATGCAACGTGCAGAAGTTATTCAAGAAGCCGCACGACGAGTGCCTCCGCAACCAGCCGCGCCGGCAATAGGTGGAAATGGCGATCCTTTAAGAGGTGGTTATCTTAATCAAAGTAATGTAGAAGCGATTTTAAATACAGTTATTATACAAACGCCTACAGAGCTGCATAATTTAACACCACGCCATTATGGATCTTTTGCAGAATATATTATAACGAGAGATGCTTTAGCTTTAATTGCAAATCACCCTCTACCATCTCCGCGCGATACAATATGTTTAAAAAATTTTACAAAAAAAATGGATCAACTTCGTTTAGAAGGTAAATTATCTCGCGAGTACATTGATCAACTACGATGAGGTAAAAAATATTTTAATAGTGTACAAAAACTTTCCGAAATGCAGAAATCATCGCCACTATCGCCGGAAATAAAAAAACAACTTGTACAACAAATTAGGTTAGTGAGGGCGGAAAAACCTGCAAATATACATCCATTTAAATAATTTTTAAATATTTATATTACCAATTTAATTAAAAATATTATTTTGTAATTCAAAATATTTTTTTTATACTGTTAATTCAAATTACAAACAATTTTTTATAACATTAAATGCATTTTTTACTATTTTAGGGGTACCGCCCTAATTATATTTTTATTATATTTATTTTTTATTAAAAAAATAAATAAACTTATAAAATAAAAATTAATTATTTTTTAAATATTTATGTCAGAACTTAAATTAAAAACATTATTTCGTAATCAAAAGCATCCTTTTCATATTGTTGATCCAAGTCCTTGACCATTTATTGCAGCATTAGGCGCATTTTTTATTGTTTTAGGTTTAACAGCCTACTTACATTTTTATAATAAAGGATTTGTTTTATTTTTATTTGGATTCTTTTTATTTATTTGCACAATAGCAATTTCATGTCGAGATGTTATTCGTGAAGCAACTTTTGAAGGACATCATACATTATATGTTCAAAAAGGTTTAAAATTAGGAATGATTTTATTTATTTTAGGAAATTCTATTATTTTATTTGATTTTTTTTTTTCAATTTTTTGTATATTGCAAGAAATAATATTCGTGCCAGAAGCTAAGGCAGCAGGAATTCAATTCGCAGCATCACCAGATCCGGATATAAATAAAAAAAATATTAATTCCCCAAATAATGCACCTTCAACAGCTGCATCTAATTGAGATTTTTGAACAATTGTTCAATGAGTTGCGATTGGTGTTGGAATTTTAGGCGCATTTGCTGGGGTTGTTTATTGTATTCGCAATGGTATGCCCGATTTTGATTTTGGTAATAAAGGGGGAGGTCGTAGCAATCCACCACCACCAACAACGCCGCCACCCGCATCTACAACATCACCCAATAATGGAACAGATGCTGTAGCTACTGCGGTTGTAGAAACTGTAACACCTGAAATTACTGCGGCTGCACAAGCCGTTGGTGAAACAGCTGCGAAAGCTGTGCAAGTTGCAGTAGAAGTTATGGTAGACCCTGTGACATCCCCAGAGGCAGGCGTTATTCAAGAAGTTGTAGTGCAAGGGGCGGAAGTTGTTCGAGAAGCAGCACCTCAAGTGCCACCACAACCTGCCGCGCCAGTAATAGGTGGAAATGGTGATCCTTTAAGAGGTGGTTATTTTAATCAAAGTGATGTTGAAGCGATTTTAAATACAGTTATTATCGAATCTCCAGATGGATATAAGTTAACGCCAAAACATTTTGGGGCTTTTTCAGAACATTTTTTGAACCAATATTTTCGCGCAGCGTTTAATGATCCTTCAATGACGTTTATAGAACGTGAAAACATTATTAAAAATGCTGAAGAAAATATGCACTGTTTATTGTCTTTAGAAGAACATCTTGAATCTTTAGAAAAGGCAAATATGTTGTCTCGCGAATTGAAAGAACATTTAATTTGAGGTAAAGAATTCCGCGAGCATCTGAATGCATATATCAATGCAGCAATAACTATACCGAAAGATGATCCATCTCGTACAGATAGTTTACGATATTTTTATAAACCAATCGAACGATTAAAGGCGTGTCGTCCAACACTTCCTGCGTTAATAAAATAAACTATAGTTTATTTTATTTTTTTAATATTTTATAAATGTTTTCTTTAAATTTTTTTTTTAATCAACAACCGAATACGGTTTTTCAATTTGGATTTCAAATTCCCGCAAGTCCTGTAATGGAAGGTATTATTAATTTTCATCATGACCTTTTCTTTTTCTTAGTTGCTATTTGTTGTTTTGTTTTTTATATGTTAATTCGTTGTATTGTTTTATTTAATAATGAAACTTTAAAAAAACCTTTAATTGTTGTACATGCACCTCTTTTGGAAATTATTTGAACTTTGATTCCAGCAATTATTTTAATTTTTGTTGCAATACCTTCTTTTTCATTACTATATTCTATTGATGAAATTATAGAACCATTATTAACTATTAAAGTAATTGGTCATCAATGATATTGATCTTATGAATTTTTAGACCCTAATGTTATTTTTCAATTAAATTCTAATAAAGAAAAAGAACCGTTATTTTTAGGAGATGATGGTTCTGTAGATTTATTATCTGTTACTTGCAATTTTGACAGTTTTTTACTTGCGGATAGTTTTTTAACAAAAAATGCACCTAATCGTTTATTAGAAGTAGATAATCGATTATATTTACCAATTGAAACAAATATTCGTATTTTAATTACAGCTGCAGATGTATTACATTCTTGAGCAATTCCTGCATTAGGTATTAAATTAGATGCTTGTCCTGGACGTTTAAATCAAACATCAGTTTATATAAAATATCCTGGAATTTTTTATGGACAATGCAGTGAAATTTGTGGTGTAAATCATGGATTTATGCCAATAGCCGTTGTTGGATTAGATATTTTGGGTGATGGTTCGAAAATATCTTTAAAT
>Ga0316220_1003572_pt1 | contig 12816 bp, 7 predicted proteins | sample TBH18005metaG_FD_203632 | JGI IMG/M metagenome (GOLD analysis project Ga0316220, IMG submission 203632) | Freshwater microbial communities from Trout Bog Lake, Wisconsin, USA - TBH18005 | ecosystem: Environmental > Aquatic > Freshwater > Lake > Hypolimnion/Profundal zone | place: USA: Wisconsin...
CTAAAGCCCATGCCCACTGCTGCCTGGATCAACCCACCGCCAGACCAAAGGAAGCCGACTGAAACAGCACAACCCTGCACCGTAAATTTATGAAGCCAGGTGTAGCAAAGTCATTGACACATTCCGGCGTCGGCACCACTACCATCCATTTCCGCCGTGGACATGGTGACGATAAACTCCTCTCCAGCAATCCGACGCGACCACGCTAGCGGGTAGACGCCAAGATCCATTAAAGCTCCACCGCCCAACTCAGATTTCCAACGAATAGCGTCCTCGTCAGGAATGGGAACATTGAACTCAGCAGAGATGCGTTTAACTTGGCCAATCTCGCCGCGGTCGATGACTTCCAGAAGTCTGCCGAATAGCTTGTGATGGGGTGAGTGCATGCCTTCAAACACGGGAACTCCGCACTCCTTGGAAAGTTCAAGAACTGCCTGCGCCTGCAAAGCGTTCATCGCGAAGGGCTTTTCGACTAGTACAGGCTTTCCTGCGCGAATCGCTGCCATCGCTTGTTGGGCATGCAGGGCTGGTGGTGTCGCGATATAGATGAGATCAATGCCAGGGTCGTTGATCAGGTCAGCATATGTCTCATGTACTCTTGGGATGCCATGAGCGGCGCCATAGGCTTTCGCCCGCAGAACATCCCTTGCTGCGACTGCGACCACCTCGGCGCGGTCTATCGCACGCGCAGGAATAATCATTACTTCCTCAGCTACTCGAGCTGCACCTAGTATGCCAATTCGCAATAACGACTTTCCCTGATTTGTTTTAAATGTTGCAGATGAATGTGTATCAGTCATACGGGATTTTCCTTAAATTACGAACCTGTTTGGATTTCCTGATCCTGGCTCGAGTGCGTCATCGCTTGTTATCCGTCGACAAATGATGCTCCCCGGTCTCACATCGCAATTGCCAAGCATTCAGAAAAAAATTAAAAAAAACGCCTTGGGCACCTATGGCGATTAGGTCATCGCAAAACTGGCAGAAGCACAATTGACCACGCAATTTCGCATAAGGGTTGAGCGATAGCGAAGTTCCAGCATGCACTGCACAAAGCGCTCAACTGGATGTGAACGGCCCATGAAGTCCCCAAAACAATCGCAGACTATAGGAGTTCTGGGGATTTTTCAGGCATACCGTTGAAGTATGGCAAATTGTGAACAATGGTATTGGACGATGTTCGTTCTGGTTACCTAAACTCCGATCGATTTGGTGTGCGCGTTCCACTAGTGGCTGCCATGTCAGTCAACCAGACTTGGAATCTCGACTTTGTGAGCTAGCGACACAATAGACATGCCGAGCGCCGTGTCTGGCCGCATCAAACGCCCCACGGTGGACGATGGGCGTATGCCGCCTGAAACATACGCGATGCATTGAATCGCCAGTTGACTGACGATTCAATGCTAGTGAGCAAGACCGATACAGGGATCAGTTAATCTTGCAAACCTTGTTCTTCTGGAAGTTGGACTGGTACAGCAATTGGAGGCAGTCACACTCGAAGGAAATGTTGTGAAAGACAATCCTAGCGCCGTACTATTCGATCTGACGGCAGAGATAGTGTTGCAGGCGACGCCAAAAATTGCTGCCAAGTGATGTCTGCCAACAAAAAACCTACTTTGCTTTGGGCAGGCATACCGAGGAAGTATGACAAATTGTGAACATCGGTATTGGACGATTTTTGGGATGCCTGCCTAAACTTCAACCCAAGCCACGATCCCAATTGCAATCCGATTGCAGAGTTGAGTGGTCGTAGCGATCGTTTAAAGATTAACCACAAAGGAGACAAATTATGGCAATGACAGGCGTACTACGTCCAGGTCACGCGCAATTGAGAGTGCTCGACATCGAAGTGAGTCGGAAGTTCTACCGGGATGTCATCGGCTTGGTAGAAACAGGTGTCGACAGTCAAGGGCGCGTCTATTTCAAGGGATGGGATGAACGCGACCACAACAGCATCATTCTGCGTCAAGCTGAAACAGCAGGGGTGGACTTTGTAGGGTACAAAGTCCTGGATAGGGCCACTTTGGATAAACTTGAAAAGGACGTTCAAGCATTCGGCCTTAAGACTGAGCGCATACCAGCCGGCGACATGATGGAGACAGGCGAGCGTGTTCGTTTCCAACTGCCAACAGGACACCAATTCGAGCTCTACTCTGAAAAGAAACATGTTGGCAACGGCTTGGGTCAAACCAATCCGCCACCCTGGGGGCCGCAATCGGAGCATGGCATGGCTCCCACGCGCTTCGATCACTGTCTTTTGTACGGCCCCAACATCGCCGAAAACAAAAAGCTTTTTACCGAAGTGCTTGGCTTTTTCTTAGTAGAGCGTGTGGTTGGCCCAGTAGAGGCAGGCGAGCCGGAAGTGGCGATCTTCCTGTCTTGCTCCCATAAAACGCACGATATTGCGTTCGTGGAGCATCCAAACCCTGGCAAGCTGCACCATGTGTCATTGCGCATGCCGACTTGGGAGCGTGTGCAGCGTGCCGGTGACATCATGGGCATGAACAAAGTGGCAATAGACATCGGTCCAACACGACACGGAGTCACCCGTGGTGAAACAATTTACGCATGGGATCCCTCTGGCAATCGCTTCGAAACTTTTGCGGGCGGATACGAGCCCTATCCCGATGGCGAGCCCATCACGTGGACCTTTGATCAATTCGGGCACGGGCTGGATTTCCCCACGGGTAAATTGCACGAAAGCTTCCTTGGCGTAGTTTCCTAGCCAGAGGTACAGCCATTGCTCACCCCATTGCGGGTGAGCCACTCAACACCATCGGCAATCAGAAGCTGCCATATAGGCGGCGGGGATTGGTGCGTCTGAATGCAGTGGATGACCACACGTTGAACTATGAGGAGACATGAAATGAACGATATAAAGCCGAACTTCGCGATAAGGAAGGTTACGCAAGCAGTGCTGGTAATGCTGGGCGTTGGCATGGGCGTTGCCCAGGCTGGAGAAATTGACACAGGCAATCCAGATGTCAAGGTTCGCTGGGACAATACCTTCAAATATACCACTGCGAATCGCCTGAATGACCCAGACCAAGGCGTGGCGGCCTCCATTCCACCTCCTCTTGGCGGGACTGGGAATCCAAACGTTGACTTTGGTGACCTAAGCAAGAAAGCGGGGCAAATCAACAGCCGCATAGACGTCTTGTCAGAGCTAGACGTCTCGGTAAACAAGCTATATGGGTTCCGCTTGTCGGGTGCAGCTTGGTATGACGAAAGCTACCAAAGTAGCTCCACAGCCTTTCCAACCACATTCCCCTACGCTGTGCTGCCCAACAATAGAGCGGCCGTTGGAGGCACTCCCAACAATCGAATGTCCGACTCCGCCAGACAGTTAATGGGTAACAGTGGTGAGATATCTGATGCGTTTGTCTACGGCAGCACCGAGGTCGGCGATAGCATGAAGCTCAGCGGTCGTCTGGGGCGTCACACCTTGCTGTATGGCGAATCCCTATTTCTGGGTGCCAACGGAATTGCGGCCGCTCAGGGCCCGGTGGATCTGATCAAGGCCTATTCCGTTCCTAACTCCCAGTTCAAGGAAATCGGACTACCAGTTGGGCAGGTTTCCGGAAATCTGCAGGTGAATTCCAACCTGTCGTTTGGTGCCTATTACCAATACGAATGGCGTCCATTGCGCCTACCCGCAGCCGGCAGCTACTTTAGTCCGGCGGACTTCGTGGGCGAGGGCGCTGACTTGCTGCTCACGCCTACAGGCGGCGCTGCTAACCGCATTGCGGATCAAAAGGGCGACGATTCCGGGCAGTACGGATTTAGGACCAAGTTCAAGGCCAGCGGCAGCGACGTTGAGTACGGTTTGTACTTTGCCAACTACCACGAAAAGGCGCCTGTTCCCGTTTTCAACGCCACAGATCCAAATGGTGCATATGGCGGTGGAACCTACCAACTGTTCTATCAGAAGAACGTAAAGATGTATGGCGCGAGTTTCTCCACGCTTGTTGGTGAAACCAATATTGGGGGCGAAATTTCTACGCGTCAAGGCACTCCATTGGCACCACTTGGCGATCTGATCGTGAACTTCAATCCTGCAGCAGACAATGCCGGAAATGCACCTTATGCGCTGGGTAACACCCTGCACATGAACCTGTCCGCTATCAGTGTGTTCCCGGCGACCGCGTTCTTTGACGGTGCCAGTATCGTTGGTGAACTGGCCTTTAACCGATTGCTGGAAGTAACTCACAACCCGACCAATCCAGCCTTTGTGAATGGCGTATTAAACACAACACACACTCAAGATGCATGGGCTATGCGAGCTGTATTCCAGCCTGAATACTTCCAAGTATTACCTGGTTTGGACATGCAGGTCCCGATTGGCGTTGGTTACGGAATTTCAGGGCGCTCTGCCGTTATTCAGCTCGCTCCAGAAGGCGGTGGCGATGTCAGCGTTGGCCTGAATTTCGAATACCAAAAAACTTGGCGCGCAGGATTGCAGTTTATGCACTACTTCGGACCCAAGGGACCGGCTCCATCGTTGGATGCCGCAACCAATACCTACGCCAGCTACAAGCAGTACTACGCGGATAGGGACTACATCAGCTTCTCAATCCAACGCACGTTCTAAAGATAAGGAGACCGAAATGCATTCAAAGCAAACACTGTTCAAGGCATCTCTGCTATGCGCTGTCATGGGCGCCTCAATGGCACATGCCGCTGTGACGCAAGAGGAGGCTAATGCGCTTAAGACCACACTCACACCGCTCGGTGCGGAAAAGGCAGGCAACAAGGAAGGTTCTATCCCGGCCTGGACCGGTGGTCTGACGCAAGCTGTCCCAGGCGCCAAGGTCGGCGACATTCCCGTGAACTTGTTCCCAAATGAAAAGCCGACTGCACAGATCAACGCCAAGAGCATGGCGTCGTATGCAGACAAGCTCAGTGAGGGCACCCAGGTGCTGCTCAAAAAATACCCGGAATCCTTCCGCGTGGACCTGTACCCTACCCACCGCACGGCCGCCGCTCCCCAGTACGTGTATGACAACACCCTGAAGAACGCTACCCGCTGCAAGACCAAGGAGGCTGGCAATTCGGTTGAGAACTGCTTTGGCGGCGTTCCCTTCCCCATACCTAAGGATGGTTCGGAAGTCATCTGGAACTACCACCTGCGTGTTGAGGCCGAATCCATCGAGTTGGGCTTCAAGAACATCGTCGGCACGGCCGATGGTGCACGCACCTTGGCCACCCGCAATGATGAATCCTTTCAGTTCCCCTACTACTACAAAGACGGCTCGCCCGAGAAGTGGTCTGGTGAATACTTTATCCAACGATTCAGCACAACAGCGCCTCCTTTCAAGGCAGGCGAGTCGCTGGTTATCCGCGACAGCATTGACTCCAAGAACCCGCGCAATGCTTGGCAGTATCTGGTGGGCCAGCGCCGAGTCCGCCGCGCACCCACGGTGGCATATGACACGCCCGATTTTGTGGCGTCTGGCGCCAACTACTTCGATGAAGTGCAGGGCTTTCTGGGTGCGGTGGACCGCTACCAGTGGAAGCTGATCGGCAAGCAGGAAATGATCATCCCCTACAACAACAACGCTCTGGTGACGGCCAAGGTGGATGAGGCTTTCAGCAAGAGCCACTTGAACCCCGACAAGCTGCGCTGGGAACTCCACCGCGTGTGGGTGGTGGAAGCGACCCTGGCCCCCGGCAAACGCCATGCTGTTCCTAAGCGTCGGTTCTACTTTGATGAAGACAGCTGGGTGCTGGTGCTAATGGACGGATATGACGCCGAAGGCAAGCTGTGGCGCACCTCGCAGGTCACACCCTTTGTTGTGCCTTCACTGCCGGGCGTGGTGATGAAGCCGGTCACGGTCTTCAACTTACAGGCCAACACCATGAGCACGGTGCAAGCACTCAATGAGGAAACCTACCGCGTGGTCAAGCGCAAACCAGAGAGCTACTTCACCGGCGATGCAGTGGCCGATGAGGCGTCGCGCTGAGATGAAGACTGCGCTCATTCGCGCTAAACGGCCCTTAGGGGCTGTTTTGGTCGCCCTAGTTCTGGGCGTGGGGTTATCGCATGCTGCGGCAACTCCAGAAACTTCGGATCCGTTGCTCAAACCCAGTGAGATGACCAGCCGGGCTGCCAACAGCGTACTGCTGGCAGTCACCCGGGCCAATGCGCGGCTGGTCGCAGTGGGCGAGCGCGGCACCATCGTAATATCCGACGACAGCGGCCAGAGTTGGAAGCAAGTGCCTACCCCAGTGAGCGTAGCTCTGACCGCCGTTGCTTTTTCGGGAGCCAAGGCCGGATGGGCTGTAGGGCATGGCGGCGTAGTGCTACACACGGAAGATGCCGGTGAAAGCTGGTCCAAGCAACTCGACGGCCAGCAGGCGGCCGACATAGACCTGAAGGATGCCAACGAACAGGCGGAAAGAAAGCCATCCAGTGAATCTGCGGCCAGGCGACTGCGCGATGCCACGCGGGCTGCGAAGGAAGGCTCAGAAAAGCCGTTTTTGGATGTGAAATTCTGGTCCCCGACCTCTGGTATCGTGGTAGGCGCCTATGGTGCAATCCTTCAGACCAACGATGGTGGCAAGAGCTGGTTGTCGCTACGTGAACGCATCGACAACCCCAAAGGCAAGCACCTCTACAACGTGTCCCTGACGGGCATTGAAATCTATATCGCAGGCGAGCAGGGAACTCTCTTCCGCTCTACCGACCAGGCGCAGACCTTTAGCAAGATCAGCACGCCCTATGCAGGCACGTTTTTTGGCGTTATTAACGACGCGAAGATGGGTACCTTTGCGTTTGGACTGCGTGGCAATGCCTTTATCTCGCATGACGCCGGCAAGAACTGGCAGAAGCTCGACATCGGACAACCCATCACCATTACCTCAGGCGCCGCAACCGCCGATGGCCATGTGATTCTGGTAGACGAGTCCGGTCGCGTTCTGAAAGTAAGCGATGACGGTTTGAAGACCCAGGCCTTGGCCCTGCCCATGCCCTTTTCGTTCACCGGCGTTGCGCAAGCGAGCGATGGCAGCTTGGTGCTTTCAGGCATACGCGGCACAACTCGCGTGACCACGGACATACTCGCGAAGAAATAAAAATGAGTCACCACACCTCCACTGACCCGAGTCCTGTTGTCAAGGATATTGCAGACTTTGACCAGAAGTCTGGCTCGCTTGGCGAGCGAGCACTTTTCAACAACCGCAAGTTCATTTTGCTGGCCTGCCTGGTGATCACGTTGGTGCTGGGCTTCCTAGCCCGCAACCTGCACCTCAACGCAGCCTTCGAGAAGATGCTGCCCACCAAGCACCCCTATATTGCCAATTACCTGGCCAACAAGAATCAGTTGGGCGGTCTGGGCAACACTCTGCGCATTGCGGTAGAGTCTACCGAGGGAACTATCTTCGATCCCCAGTACCTAGACACACTGCGCAAGATCAGCGATGAGGTGTTCCTATTTCCTGGCGTGGACCGCCCGTACATGAAATCCATGTGGAGCCCATCGGTGCGCTGGACGGGTGTGACGGAAGAAGGTCTGGATGGTGGCCCGGTAATTCCGGATGATTACGACGGTAGCATCGACAGCATTGACAAGGTGCGGGTCAACACCGAGCGTTCCGGCGAAGTGGGCCTGTTGGTAGCGGCCAACTACAAGTCCAGCATAGTGCTGGTGCCTCTGCAGGACAAGATTGTGGAGACCGGCCAGCGTATCGACTACTCAGACCTGTCCCAGAAGCTGGAGACCCTGCGCACAAAGTACGAGACACCCACGCTCAAGATCCACATCAACGGCTTTGCCAAGGTCGTGGGCGACCTGATTGCCGGCCTGCAGCAGGTGCTGCTATTCTTCGCTGCGGCCATTGCTGTTTGCACTGCCGTCTTGTACTGGTATACCCGCTGCCTTCGCAGCACGCTGCTGGTAGTGCTGTGTTCCATGGTGGCGGTGGTCTGGCTGCTGGGCCTGCTTCCCCTTCTGGGCTATGAGCTGGACCCTTATTCCATTCTGGTGCCCTTTCTGGTGTTTGCCATTGGCATGAGCCATGGTGCGCAAAAGATGAATGGCATCATGCAGGACATCGGCCGCGGTACACACCGGTTGGTCGCAGCCCGCTATACCTTCCGTCGCCTGTTTGTGGCGGGCCTGACAGCCCTGCTGGCGGACGCAGTGGGTTTTGCCGTACTGATGATCATTGACATCCAAGTGATTAAAGACTTGGCGATTACAGCGAGCATCGGAGTCGCAGTATTAATCTTCACTAATCTTGTTCTGCTTCCAATACTGCTGTCTTACACCGGTGTTAGTTTGAAAGCAGCGGCCAGAAGCCTGAAGGCCGAAGAACCTCGTACTTCAGTTGGTTCCAAATCCGGCAAACACCCCTTCTGGGCCTTCCTGGACCTATTTACCGAACGGAAGTGGGCGCTGATTGCGGTGGTGTCTGCGTTGCTATTGGGTACCGTTGGCTTCGTGAGCAGCACCCATCTGAAGATCGGCGATACCAACGCTGGTGCGCCCGAGTTGCGGGAACACTCCCGCTACAACCTGGATAACTCATTTATCGCCACGAACTACGCGGCCAGCAGCGACACCTATGTGGTGATGGTGAAGACGCCTCAGTTTGAATGTGCCCTGTACAAGACCCTTACCCAGGTTGACGAACTGGAGCACCGACTGCAGCAACTCCCCGGCGTTGAAGGCACGCAGTCCCTGGCCGCTATTAGTAAACGTGCAGCAGCAGGACTGAGCGAAGGCAGCCTCAAGTGGTATGAAATTCCCCGCAGCCAGGACATGCTCAACGCCGTCATCACCCGGGCACCACGGGAGCTGTTCAACCAGAACTGCGACCTGCTGACGGTCTACGCCTATTTGAAGGACCACAAGGCCGACACGCTAGACCGTGTGGTGGCCACCGTGGACGCCTTCGCCAACGAGCACGATTCTGACAAGATTCAGTTTCTGTCTGCCGCTGGCAACGCCGGGATTGAAGCCGCCACCAATATCGTGGTGAAGAAGGCCAATGTGCAGATGCTGATCCTCGTTTATGTAGCCGTGGTGGCACTGGCATTTGTGACCTTTCGGTCCTGGCGCGCCGTGGTCTGCGCCATCTTGCCGTTGATGTTGACTTCCGTGTTGTGCGAGGCCCTGATGGTGTTTCTGAACATTGGTGTGAAGGTTGCCACACTGCCTGTGATCGCACTGGGTGTGGGCATTGGCGTGGACTACGCACTCTACATCATGACAGTAACGCAAGCCGGATTGCGCCAAGGTGCCAGCCTCTCTGAGGCCTACTACAAGGCGTTGCTGTTTACCGGACGCGTCGTAGTGCTGACTGGCATCACTCTTGGCATTGCCGTGGCGACTTGGGCCCTTTCACCAATTAAGTTTCAGGCTGACATGGGCATCCTGCTTGCATTTATGTTTATCTGGAACATGCTGGGCGCACTCATCCTTCTCCCCGCACTAGGCCACTTTTTGCTGAAGTCTGAGCAGGTGAAAGTTGACAAAACTCAAGTGGAGATACCCCTCGAGCATCTTGTGTAGGTCGCGGAAGACTCAGTATGGGTTAAGTAGATCGAATTTTTCAATTCGGCCATCTGAAGGTCAAGTGGAACAACCAGAAAAGGGGAGAGCCTCAAACGAGGCTCTCCCCTTTTCTGCATCTGCTTTCATTACAAATGGAACTCCAAGCATCGCGCTGTATTGCTCCTCAGTTGTAATCGAGCGTCTGTTGTTTGGCGTTGCGCTGCGCGAGCCTGTAGAAGACATGATCCATCGCTAAAAGGTCCGATATAAGTACAACTGAGGTCGCCACATAAGTACGGCTGATTCTCAATGTTTTTTCGGCGCACAAGTGGTTAAAGATCGGTGCGGACACAATGCGTGGCGGCTGGCGCTAGGGATATCCCTGATGCATTCAAACATCTCCGGGCCCTTCTGCCAATCGCGAACGGCAACCTCGGTTGGTGTATATCCGCTCACATCTTTGGTGTCGCGTCCGACATCATGAAGCAAGTTCGAATCACGTTGCACGCATGTGTCACTCCGCGCAATCCATCGAGCGAAAAAGCCACAGATTTCTACGAAAGACCAGGAGCATATGAAGAAAGTTCAACCACGCCGCATAGCCATAGCGATTCAGATGGCCTTACTGTCACTGTCTGCGACCGCGCAGATGGCACCAGTGAATTCACCATCTGTAGCCACCAAGTCTGATGTGCCCTCAAAACTAGAGGCACCGTCAGAGAAGCTGGAAGCAGTTGTAGTTACCGCACAAAAAAGAAAGGAACTGGTACAAGACGTGCCGGTCTCTGTGACCGTAGTCACCCCGCATGAAATTGAAAGCCGCGGCATATCCGATGCAATATCATTGCAGCAAGCCGCAACCAGCTTGCGTGTGGGCGACCAAAACGTCTACTCAATTCGCGGTGTAGGTACTCTTTCAGCAGGTGGGAACGCGTTCATCGAAGGCTCTGTAGCAACTTCAATTGACGGAGTGAACATGGTGCGCGCTTCGATGGGCAACATGACATTTGCAGACATCAATGGCATTGAAGTGCTAAATGGTCCTCAGGGAATGTTATTTGGAAAAAATGCAGATGCTGGACTGATAAATATCACCACAGCCCGACCCGTTCTGGATGTGTTGAGCGGAAGCCTGCATCAAGAATTTTCCCAACGCACTACAGGCGTAACGGGTCAAGGCAATCTCACGCAGGGTGTGTTGAACGCCCCGGTTAGCGAGAATTCAGCACTTCGTATCAATGTATTTAACACTGATCAATCTTCACTTGTGAACCAGGTCGGTTCGGCAGTTGGGAGTGAGTTGGGGCAAAAACAGAGTGGCGTGAAGCTTAAATATCTGTGGCAGCCTACCGACAAGCTTGAGTTGTACTTCATCGGTGATCACGTTGAAAGGACTGGTGCTGCGGAGTCACCTTATGAGCGCACTGTTCGCTCTTCTAACGCCTCAGGCCCACTCCCTTGGGGTGTACCAGGACAATTGGCCAATTTGGCTGCAATAGGAATAACTCCATCAACTTCCAATGTAACGATGGGCGCAGACAGCCCCAGTCAGTTCAATTTCACAACAGATGGTGTTCAGGTTGAAGCTACCTATGATCTAGGTGACGGCTATTCCCTAGTCAATTTACTCTCCCATAGGAGCTATTCGGAATCGCAGAGACAAGATGGTGATGCAACAGCCGTCGATATATTCAGTAACTTGACAAGCAACGCGTCCTACTCTCAGACATCTAATGAACTGCGCCTTGTAAGTCCAAAAGGTAAAGACTTAGAAGGACAGATGGGCTTGTATTACTTGACATCGCATCTTAACCAACATGCTGTATCAGTGGGTCAGTTGGGATTTCCGGGTCCAGTAGTTCCTGGTACACAGTACAACGTGGGTCAAGATAATATTGATGACCTTAACTCAACTTCGACTGCGATATTTGGACAAGGAAGCTACCGTGCAACTGAGAAACTCAAGCTATTGGCCGGCGCACGCTATACGCAAGACCGGAACGACATTACGTTGACCCAAGACGGAAGCCGATTTGGCATGTTGGTTCTTACACCGACACTGAGTACTACACAGCAAAACAATGCCAATAATTTCTCTTACAAATTGGGCACGCAATACGACTTTGATCGTGACACCATGGGTTATGTCACGTATGCCACCGGATACAAGGGACCGGGTTTTAACAACACTACGAGTGTTGCTGGAATTTCGAGTCTGGGCGTAGCACCTGAGACCGTTGGCGCATTTGAAATCGGTTTGAAACAAAGTTTTTTTGAAAACCGGATGAACCTAAATATCAGTTTGTTTGACCAGAATTTCAAGGATTTGCAGGTTCAAACGTTTAGTCCGACAACAACATCCTTTATCACGCAAAACTCTGCTACAGCGCATGCTCAAGGGTTGGAAATGCAGGTTGTTGGTAAACCAAGTTCTAAACTACGACTATCTGCAGGCGTCACTTTGCTTTCTGCCAAATTCGGGGATTTTGCGGGTGCACAGTGTTATGTCGGTCAAGCCGCCTGCGCTTCAAATGGAACATTTAATGCTGCTGGCGTATCTTTACCCAACGCTCCCGCCCAAACTGCAACACTGCAGGCTGAGTACAAAACCACTTTGGCTGACACAGTTCGCGTAACCTACGAGGCCAATCTTTACTACCGTTCTGACGTAAATTTCAGTGCAAACGGAGATCCGGGTATGCAATTGCCATCAGCCACAACTTTGGGCGCAAGCGTTTCATTTGAGACATTTGATGGGAAGTGGCGCGCATCACTCTTTTGCAGGAACTGTACCGATGAGCGTGTGCCAACTAGCCTGAGTCCAGACGCTGTGCAAGCCAACTTTGGGAATCGCGCGTACTTGCAGCAGTGGGGCTATTCATCCTTCCTCACGCTTGGGGCAAGCGTAGATTATCGTTTTTAACTCGAAAGAGGTCACCATCCAGTTCCCTTAGTAAGTGGGAATCTGGATGGTCCTAGTTAAACCGCGACGTGACGCTTGACGATTTGCCTAACGCGTTAACAAAAAGACGTTCGGCCGCGCTTCGATGAACACTCCCACACACCTTATAGCGCCGGATTGACCGGTAACCCCTACTGAGAAAGGAGCGTACCGGATGCGCCTCTCGTTAAAAGAAAATATTGGCTATGGCATTGGAGACCTCGCCTGCAACTTGGTGTTCAACACCATCACTGTTACGTCCCGATTTAATTTCGACTCAAGGTCCCATGCTATTTGAGGCCGAATTCGGTGCGGCATCCCGCATTGATTTCGATGGTGCACACGCCGGTCGGATTGTGGGACGGGCGTAGGCAAAGG
>Ga0316220_1003576_pt1 | contig 12806 bp, 14 predicted proteins | sample TBH18005metaG_FD_203632 | JGI IMG/M metagenome (GOLD analysis project Ga0316220, IMG submission 203632) | Freshwater microbial communities from Trout Bog Lake, Wisconsin, USA - TBH18005 | ecosystem: Environmental > Aquatic > Freshwater > Lake > Hypolimnion/Profundal zone | place: USA: Wisconsin...
CGCCGGCGGTGGACAGCGCCGGCAGCCAGTCGAAGCCGTGCAGCGCCGCCTGCCATTGCAGGCTGGGCGGCGCCATATCGAAGATCGAGACACCGTCCTTTGCCTCCACCATCTCGCCGTGAAAGCGGAAGCGCCCGCGCAACAGGGCGTCGGCATCCTCCAGCCGGCGCGGCAGGGCGTCATAGGGATAATGCGCGAAATGATCGGTGAGCAGGCCTTTGAGCAGCCGGCGGTAGAACCAATTACGCCGCCAGGCCACCCGCAGCGGCGTCAAGACACGGGCCGTGCCCGCGCCGGCCAGTTCAGGCAGCAGCGGCAGGAGGGCTGCGGCTTTCATCCGCTAGCCTTTGAGGGCGGCGATGTTGGCGGCATAGCGAGACGGTCCGCCCTGGAAGACGGCCGTGCCCGCCACCAGCACCGTGGCCCCGGCGGCGACAGCGCGCCTGGCCGTTTGCGGATTGATGCCGCCATCGACTTCCAGCGCGATGTCGCGGCCGGTCTGATCGATGCGCGCCCTCGCCGCCTCGATCTTCTTCAGCTGGCTGTCGATGAAGGACTGGCCGCCGAAGCCAGGATTGACACTCATGATGAGAATGAGATCAACCAGGTCCATCAGATTGTCGATGGCCTCGATCGGCGTGCCGGGGTTGAGCACCACGCCTGCCTTCTTGCCCAGCTTTCGGATATGCTGCAGCGAGCGGTGGATATGCGGTCCCGCTTCCGGATGCACCGTCAGCCCGTCGGCGCCGGCCTCGGCGAACGCATCCAGGAAAGCGTCCACCGGCGAGATCATCAAGTGGACGTCGAAGGGCTTTTTCGCGTGTGTGCGCAGCGCCTTCACCACCGCCGGACCGATGGTGATGTTGGGGACGAAATGGCCGTCCATGACATCGACATGAATCCAGTCGGCCCCGGCGGCCTCGATGGCCTCGATCTCCGCACCCAGCTTCGAGAAGTCGGCGGACAGGATGGAGGGGGCGATCAGGGGCTTGGACATGGCTGTTAAGTGCCGGATTCAGGGACGGGTTGCAACGCTTTCGGATCCCTGGCCCGGGCCAGAAGCAGCACCAGGGCGGGCAGCCACATCAGCCGGGACTGGTAGCGGTCATGGGGGTTGGAGAAGGTGCCGCAGATGATAGCGTTGCCCAGCAGCGCCAGCAGAACCGTGGCGGGAAGCACCGCATCCCCCCAGCGCCCGCGCACTGCCGCGTACCGCAGCAGCAGAAGCAAGCCCAGCAGCGCCATCACCGCCACCGGGACATGGATCAGGTTGATGGTCTTGAAACGGATGATCTCGGTCTGCTGGCGGGCGGCGAGATATGCTGGCAGCTGCCGGGGCAGCATGGCGGCGAAACCGGGCACCAGGATGGAGCGTTGCGATTCGATGCCGTCGCCGGTCTTGAATTCCACAAACTGCTCCGCGGAATCGATGACTGCCGCCTTCAGGTGCATCAAGGGATAGCGCGCCAGACTGTCGCGCACGATGCGGCCGTATTCGCCGTCGCTGCGCTTGAAGCCGCCGACGGCGTGGAAGGAACTGTGCGCGCCCCACAGCCACGCATTGGCGTTGTGCGGCAGCTTGGCGCCGTATGGGCACAGCGAATAAGGCGGCTTTTCGGCGCTGCCTGGCGGTGGGCAGGTATCGGCCAGCAGACGCTGGGCGATGCCATCCTGCATCAACCGCGCCAGCAGGAAGACCGATCCGGCGCGTGAGATGAAGATGGTGCGGGTAAAGGCGTAGTTGGCCGCGATCACCAGTACCAGCGATAGCAACAGTGCCGACAGGCACGGCCAGAGGCGTGGCCGCGGCAGGCCCGGCAGCTTGCGGTGGAGGCCCCACAGCAAGGCCGCGCAGATCAGCAAGCCACCGATCAGGCCCAGATGCGAGGGGTGGCAGGCGACGGCAAGCGCCGTGATGGCGATCACGATGCCGCGCCGCCAGCCGGTCACGGCATCGGTCCGAAAAAGAAGGAGGTAGCTGCCAAACACCACCAGCGGCGTGAAGCAGTCCGGCTCGATCTGGCCGACATACCAGCCGATCCCCGTCAGCCCGGTCAGCACCGCACCGATCAGCAGCAACCCGGCCAGGCCCAGGCGCGGCGCTTCCACCCGCGCCAGTTCGACGATCAGCAAGGCGGTCATCAGCGATTGCGCCGCCGCCACCCACCACAGGCTGAGAAAGGCGCCCGTCAGGGGCAGCAACAGGGAATAGACCGGCGAGCGCTCGGCAAAGAAGACTCCCGACAGGCCCTCGGCCATGTAGGCGCCGGTGTCGTAGAAGACCAGCGGAAAGCGGTTCCAGAAGGCCACCGTCAGGAACAGGAGGGTCAGTCCCGCCACGGCGAACAGGCGGGTTGCGGCGCCCCCCCGCGCCGGTTTCCACTGCCTCGCTGATTCGTCCACCGTCCCCACGGCGGCGAGGATGCCGCAAGCGCTGCGGCAAAGCGATACCAGTTCCGTCTCGGGCCGCGGTTGACTAGCCGGGTTCCGGTTCTAAACTCCCGCCACCTGTTCGTTTTCCCGAGGCATGAATGGCGGAAAATCCGCAAAAGCCGGACGTTGCGGCCCGTCCGCTCTCTCCGCATCTGACGATCTACCACTGGGCACCGACCATGCTGGTTTCGATCACCCATCGGGTGACCGGTGTTGGCTTGTCGATTGGCGCCCCGGTCCTGGCGCTTTGGCTGGTGGCAATCTCCAATGGACCCGACAGCTATCAGGCATTTTACGGTTACGCGCTTTCGCCGCTGGGCCTGCTGGTCCTGTTCGGCTTCGTCTGGGCCCTGGCCTTCCACCTGCTGCAAGGCATCCGCCACCTTGCCTGGGACCTGGGCTACGGCTTCAAGAAAGAGACCGCGCGGATGACGGCACTGCTGGTGATCGGCCTGTCATTGCTGATCGCGGCGGGCGTCTTTGCCCTCGTCTATACCGGCCATGCGGGATATCTGGGATGAGTTCATCACTGCACAAGGTCCAGGGCCTGGGCGCCAGCCATTCCGGCACCGGCCATTTCTGGCGTGAACGCCTGACCTCGGTGGCGCTGATCCCGCTGACGCTGTGGTTCGGCTATGCCATGCTGGGCCTGGCGGGCGTCACGGAAGTATCGGCGATCGGCTTTCTCTCCCATCCGCTGCATGCGGTGCTGATGGGGGCTTTTGTGGTGATCACGCTCTACCACATCAAGCTGGGACTGCAGGTGGTGATCGACGACTATGTCCATACACCGGGCAGCCGCATCTTCCTGTTGCTGTTGGTCCAATTTCTCGTCCTCGCCACCGGCTCCACCGCGCTATTCGCTCTCTTCCGCATCGTCGCGCTTTAAGGACCTGCCATGCCCGCCTACCAGATCGTCGATCATACTTTCGATGTCGTCGTTGTCGGCGCGGGCGGCGCGGGTCTGCGCGCCACGCTGGAATGCGCCCTGCAGGGCCTCAAGACCGCCTGCATCACCAAGGTCTTTCCCACCCGCAGCCACACCGTGGCGGCCCAGGGCGGCGTTGCCGCTTCGCTGGGCAACATGGGCGAGGATAATTGGCGCTGGCACATGTACGATACCGTCAAGGGGGCGGACTGGCTGGGCGACCAGGATTCCATCGAATATCTCTGCCGCCACGCGCCCGAGGCCGTATACGAGCTGGAGCATTTCGGCATGCCCTTCAGCCGCACGCCGGAAGGCAAAATCTACCAGCGCGCCTTTGGCGGCATGACCAGCAACTATGGCGAAGGCATCGTGCAGCGTACCTGCGCCGCCGCCGACCGCACCGGCCATGCCATGCTGCACACGCTCTATGGCCAGTGCGTCAAGCACGAGGTCAACTTCTTCATCGAGTATTTCGCCCTCGACCTGATCATGGAAGACGGCGCCTGCCGGGGCGTCATGGCCTGGTGCCTGGATGACGGCACGATCCACCGCTTCCGCGCCCACAAGGTCATTCTGGCCACCGGCGGCTATGGCCGCGCCTATCAGAGCTGCACCGGCGCCCATACCCAGACCGGCGACGGCAACGCCATGGTGCTGCGCGCCGGACTGCCGCTACAGGACATGGAGTTCGTCCAGTTCCATCCCACCGGCATCTTCGGCGCCGGTGTCCTGATCACCGAAGGCGTGCGTGGCGAAGGCGGCTATCTCACCAATTCGGAAGGCGAGCGCTTCATGGAGCGTTATGCGCCCCATGCCAAAGACCTTGCCTCACGCGATGTGGTTTCGCGCGCCATGACCATCGAGATCCGCGAAGGCCGCGGCGTCGGTCCCAACAAGGACCATATCCACCTGCATTTGTCCCATCTCGATCCCAAGATCATCCATGAGCGCCTGCCCGGCATCTCGGAAAGCGCCCGCATCTTCGCCGGGGTCGATGTTACCCGGGAGCCGATTCCGGTGCTGCCGACCGTGCATTACAACATGGGCGGCATTCCCTGCGCCTATACCGGCGACGCCCTGACCCTGACCGGCGGCAATCCCGACACGGTGGTGCCGGGCCTGATGGCGGTGGGCGAAGCGGCCTGCGTCTCCGTCCATGGCGCCAACCGCCTGGGCTCCAACTCGCTGATCGACCTGGTGGTGTTCGGCAAGGCGGCCGGTGTACAGGCGGCCAAGGAGTTGAAGAATGCCGGCGACCATCACGAACTGAATAAAGGCGCCGGCGATGATTGCCTCGCGCGGCTCGACGGCTTCCGCAATGCCAAGGGCAGCACCAGCGTGGCGACGCTGCGCGCCGCGATGCAGAAGGCGATGCAGGAAGACGCCGCCGTCTTCCGTACCGGCGAGAGCCTGGTCCAGGGCCACAAGCGCATCGCTGACATCTATGCCCAGCGCGGCAGCCTCGACGTCAAGGACCGCTCAATGGTCTGGAACACCGACCTGGTGGAAGCGCTGGAGTTCGACAATCTGTTGCAGCAGGCTGTCGTGACGGTGGCAGGCGCGGTGAACCGGCTGGAAAGCCGCGGCGCCCATGCCCGCGAGGATTATCCCAACCGCGACGATGACGGCTGGATGAAGCACACCCTGGCCTGGCTCGATCCGGAAACCGGCAAGACCCGCATCGACTACCGCCCGGTGCACACCTACACCCTCACCGACGAAGTCGAGTACATCAAGCCGAAGGCGCGCGTCTACTAAGGTCCGTTCACGCGCATCACGCGGCCCGCCGGCCTGCCGTCGGCGGGAACATGCGATGGCAACCAGCTTTCCACCGCATCCAGAAGCGTACCGCTTGTGACGGGATTGCGCCCTTCGGTGAACAGCGTCATCCCGTCACCGCCCGTCGCCAGGAAGTCCGGCACGGCAACGCGATAGACCGCGTCGTCGCGGATCGGCGCGCCGTTCAGCCTCACGCTTTGCGGCAGGACATGCTGACCGGCAGGCCGCCGGGCGTCCCAGGTGTAGCTGAAGCCCTGCGATACCTGCAGGATGCGAGGCACTTGCGGATCGTTCCATTGCTGCTCCAGCAGCGCCCGGATTTGCGCCCCTGTCAGGTCCAGTGAAACGATCGCATTGCCGAAGGGCAGCACGGCGAAAAGAGCCTCATGGGTGACGGGGCCCGGCGTGGGAAGCGCGACGCGGATGCCGCCCGGATTCATGAAAGCGATCTGGGCCTTGTCGGCGGCAGCGCGAGCGGCGTCGGCGATCACATTTCCCAACGCCACTTCTTCCGTCAGCTTGTTGTCGACCAGAAGCGGTACCGGAATTGTGGCGATCACGCGGTGCGCCAGCACCCCGGCACGGCGGCGATAGCCATCGAGCAGCCGGTCAATCGCCGGATCGGGCGGCAGATTGGGATCGACCACCAGATTGGTCGCCTTGGCGGAAACAATTTCACGGGTGCGACGGTCCAGCCGCAGGTCGATCTTGGTCACCAGCGTTCCATAGCGATAAGCCTGGGTGACCAGCCGCCCGTCCATCGTGCAGTTATAGGCATAATGACTGTCCGCGGTGATCACCACATCCACGGCCTTGTCCAGCCGGCTTACCAGCTCGGCGACGGGTCCGTTCCCATCCTCACAACTGTTGATGCCGCCCGACATGTGGCTATCGCCCTTGTGGATCATCACCACGATGGCGGCGATGCCCGCCGCTTTCAGCTTCGGCACCAGGGCGTTTACGGTCTCGGCCTCGTCGCGGAAGCTCAGTCCCGCCACCGCGGCCGGAGAGACCAGGCTGGGCGTTTCGCGCCGCGTCAGCCCGATGAACGCGACCGGCACGCCTTCGAAACGCTTGACGTAATAGGATGGCAGAATGGTCTTGCCGGTGGCGGTCGTGACCGTGCTGGCGGCGAGATACTGAAAACGCGCACCCTTGAAGACATGGCCACCCCTGCATCCGTCCAAGGGATGGCAGCCGCCCTTCTGCAACCGCAACAGTTCGGGGACACCCTTGTCGAATTCGTGATTGCCGACCGCGCTCGCTTCAAGCCCCATGCGCGACAAGGCCTCCACCGTCGGCTCGTCATGGAACATCCCGGACAGCAGCGGACTGGCGCCGATGATGTCACCTGCCGCCACGAAGATGGAATTGTGGTTCTGCGCCTTCAGCCGCTTCACCAGCGTCGCCATGCGATCGAGGCCGCCAGCGGCGATGTTGAACCGCTCTCCGGGATAGGCAGGATCGGCAAGGTCGATGCCGCCGGGCGGCGGATCGATATTGCCGTGAATGTCATTGACGGCCAGGACGGTGACATCGACCGTGCCACGCGGCGCGGCCACTGCCCCGGTGCAGGCGAGCGCCAGCGCCATGACAGCGCCTGTCAATGCCCTGCCCCAGCCCTGCTTGACGCTGTTCATCCCGTCTATCTACATGGGACGCGGGTCGTCCTGAAGAGGCTGTAATGACGCTGGCGCCATTGCTGGCCGCGCCATTGGCGGTGAAAGTTCACGTCGCCACGGTGCTGCCGGCTTTCCTGCTGGGCACCTGGCAGCTTTTCTTCAGCGCCAAGGGAGCGTCGGCACATCGCGCAATTGGCTATCTGTATCTCGTATTGATGACAGTCACATCCATCGCCGCCCTCTTCATCCATGTCGTGATGCCGGGCGGCCCCTTCCGGGGTTTCAGCCCTATCCATCTTTTCATTCCCCTTACCCTGATGGGCGTCGTGGGTGCGCTCTACTATGCCCGGCGCGGCGACATTGCCCGCCACAAGCGCGCGATGATCGGGACCTATGTCGGCGCCATCCTGATCGCGGGCGCCTTCACCCTCGTGCCTGGCCGCATCATGCATGCCGTGCTGTTCGGGCACTGAAACGGCGCTGGCGCGTTACCGGGTGTTACAGCGCCTTCCTCATTTCCGAGGCTTCCATGATACGATTTCTCGCCATTGCCATAGCGGCATTCCTGTTCGTCCTGCCGGCGGGTTTTCCGGCTCTGGCGCAGACGCCCCCGACAAGCGCCGCCCAGCCCGGCCCCGATGACCGCGCCAAGCAATGGCTGACGCTGGTGGATGATTCCAACTACACCGACAGCGCCAGCCAGATGGGCGCGCAGGCGAAGAAGGCGGATATCGCCACCCTGCCGAAGCTGCGCGCCCCCCTGGGCGCGGTGGCCAACCGCAACCTGAAGGACGTCAGGCTGTCTCAGACCAATCCCGGGATGCCGCCCGGCCAATATGCTGTCGTGCGTTACGATTCGAATTTTGCACACAAGGCCAATACCGTTGAAACGGTGACGTTGGCGATGAACAAGGGCAACTGGGCCGTGGTTGCCTATCGCATCGACTGAACGGAACATTCGTTCTATTGAGAAGTTTCCATCGGCAGCGCGCCCGGCCTGAAGCCAGAATTCGCCCCATTCCGTTCACAGAGGGTTCAGGCGCCAACCGCCAACTTGATCCGGGCACCTCACAGGAGACCTTTATGCAGATCAGACACGCATTGCTGGGCGCCGTCGCGCTCCTTTCCGCGGCCGCCGGAATGGCCCAGGCACAACCCAACTGGGTGCCTCCGGGCAACGATCCACGCGGCTATTACAGCGATTATGACCGCAACGGCTATTACGACCGCGACGGCCATTATGCCCGCATCCAGGCACGTGGTCCGCGCGACGGCGATTATGGCCCGCCGCCGCCCCCCCCGCCGCCGCCCGGTCCGCCCCCCGGCACCTATTATGAGCAGGGCCGCTATGAACAGAACTGCCGCAGTGGCAACCAGACGGCCGGCACCATCTTCGGGGCCCTGGCGGGTGGCCTGATTGGCGGGGCGGCCAGCCGTGGCAATGGCGGTGCCGTGGTCGGCGGCGCCATCCTGGGTGGCCTGCTGGGCAACACCATCAGCCGCGATATCGACTGCGACGACCAGCCTGAGGCTTTCCGTGTCTATTCGAGTGGCCTCAACGGCGATCTGAACCGTCGCTACGACTGGCGTGGCCGCAACGGCTATGGCTACTTCACCCCGACGCGCGAATATCGCCGCGGCGGCGTGGTCTGCCGCGACTTCACTGAAACCACCTATCGCGGCGGCCGGGAATATACCCGCACCGGCACGGCTTGCCGTGAGACTAGCGGCAACTGGCGGTTCGACTAAATCGCCCTGAAAACTGTTGCATTTCGGCCTCCATGCTTACGCATGGAGGCCGTTTTGCTATAAGGGCGGCGCGGCCATGAGACCGCTATCAGGGGGACATAATGCGGAAAACTATCCTGCTCGGCATGGGCACGCTGCTGACAATGACGGCGATGGCATCGGCGGAGCCGTTGGGCCAGTTCAGCGCGCATCAGGATATTGGCCAGCCCCGCCATCCTGGCTCCGCCAGCTATGACGCCAAGACCGGTACCTATACCATCACCGGCGGCGGCCAGAACATGTGGGCGACCCATGACGATTTCCATTACGCCTGGAAGAAGATGTCGGGCGATGTGCGCGCCACAACCGATGTCGTCTTTGTCAGCCCCGCGCCACCGCCGGGCGCGCCGGGCGTCATCCACCGCAAGGGCGGCATTGTGCTGCGCCAGGATCTCGATCCGGATTCCGCCTATGTCGATGTGCTGCGCATGGGCAACGAGCAGCTTTCGCTGCAATACCGCGAGAAGAAGGGCGATGAGACCCACCTGATCTGGATCAACACCGCCCGCCAGGGATCGGTGCGGCTGGAGAAGATCGGCGACTATGTCTATCTCTCGGTGCCCGGCACCGATGGCAAACTCCATCATGCGGGCGGCTCCTTCAAGCTGCACATCACCGGCCCCTATTACATCGGTCTGGGCGTGTGTCCGCATGACGACAGCAAGACCGAGACCATGGCCTTCCGGAATGTGAAAATCGAACCCGCCAAGGCCGTCGCCTGGGGCAAGGACGCCACCCTGCAGACCATGGCCGTGGCCAACACCCATGAAGACCAGCTGGAACAAACGGCGGTGGTTACCACCAGCAAAGGCCTGAGTGGCATCGCTTGGTCGCCCGACGGCAAGTCCCTCACCTACAAGAGCGGCGGCGCCACCTGGCGCGTGCCCGCCGATGGAATGGAAACGCAGGCCCCGGAAAAGATCGCCGCCACCGCAGCTGGCCCGCGAGAGAACAGCGCCTGGGTTTATTACGCCGACGCCAGGAGTGGTGCGCTATGGCGGGTGCGCGCCAACGGTAGCGGACGCGCCCAGCTGACGACGGGCAGCGGCACACGAGACTTCTCGCCCCACGTCTCGCCCGACGGCAAATGGCTGGTCTATGCCAGCGCCCCCGTTGGTACGCCCGCAGGCAAGGACAGCGACCTGGAAATCCGGCTGGCCCCGGTGGTGAACGGCAATCCGGACCTGGGTAAGGCCCTTACCATGGCCAAACCCTTTGGCGGCGCTGACGCCCTGGATTTCAATCCCTGGTCGTCCGATAGCAAAAGCTTCGCCTTTGTCAGCCGCCAGCCGGGCAAATAAGGCCAAGCCCGTCTGCGGCATGGAACCATTTTTTCCATGACGCATTGTTCATCATAGCCTGTTTTTGCATCCGCATTTTTGGGAGGAATTCATGTTGCGCAAGACCATATTGTCGGCTGCCACCCTCATTGCCCTGGGGCTCGGCTGCACCGGGGCCTTTGCCGATGAGTGCAGCGGGCGCGATCATACCGGCGGCACCGTCGTCGGCGGCATTTTGGGTGGTGTCCTGGGCGGCGCGGTCACACACGGCAATGCCGGCGGCGTGATCGGCGGCGCCCTGCTGGGCGGCCTGGCCGGCAATGCCATCAGCCGCGACATGGATTGCGAAGACCGCCCCTATGCGGCCCGCGCTTATGACCAGAGCTTCCGCGGACCCGTCGGCCGCCGCCAGGAATGGAGCCGCGGCCAGGATCGCGGCTATGTCGTCACCACCCGCGAATATCGCCGTGACGGCCAGATGTGCCGTGACTTCACCCAGGTGGTGTATCGCCGTGGTCGCGAGCTGACCCGCGACGGCACCGCCTGCCGCCCCATGCGCGGCGGAGACTGGCGTTTCCGTTAAGCTTCCAAGCTTCTCCTCTCCGTGACGACTTGGGCGGCTCTTGCGGGCCGCCCATATTTTTGGTCCCCCGCGCGGGCGGAAAATCCGCCATTCCCGTGCCCAATACTTGCGGATCGTTAAGCATCTTTGCCTTGTTTGCGCTGAGTTTCCATCCGCGCGGGCAAGGAATACGTAACCATTGAGGGCCTAAGCTCGCGATGTATCGAGTATGGGCTTGTCATGTCGGAATCCTGGACCATCAGCGTTGGCGGCCGCGTCTATGGCCCCTACAGCGTCGAGCAGATGCGCGCCTTCCATGCCGAAGGCCGCCTTGCCGATCATTCGCTGGTCGCCCGCGCCGGCGAAGACCAGTTCCATGCCGCCAATGAAGACGCCGCCCTGGCCGTCTTCTTCCAGCCGGTCTCGCAGGCCGCGCCGGCCGCTTCCGCGCAGCCGGAGGCGCCCACCGGCCCGCACAAATTCGGCGCCGATACCGAGCCCACGGGCGAGCGCACCCATTACGTCATCATCGCCGACATGAAGTCGCGTTCGATCACCGGCCTGGAAGAGGAAATCTTCAACCTCGGCCCGGCACACCGCTTCATGCCGCAGGCCTGGGTTCTGTCCAGCGAAGTCAGCATCAACACCATCCGCCATGCGCTGGTGCAGAAGCTTGGCAAGATCGACACGCTCTTCATCGTCGATGCGGCCCATGACAAGGCTGCCTGGTTCAATTTCGGCCCGGAGAACGACGCCCGCGTCCGCCGCATGTGGACACGTGAGCCGGCCAACGTCCGCAAGACGGCCTAGAGCTTCAGACTCTCCCGATAGCGTTTCGCGTTTGCGACATAGGTTTCGGCCGACAGGCTGAGCCCCGCGACCTGCGCCTCAGTCAGCGGCTTGATGGCCTTGGCCGGCGAACCCAGGATCATCTGGCCGTCCTCGAATGTTTTTCCTTCCGTCACCAGCGAAGCGGCGCCGACCAGAGAATTGGCGCCGATGCGGGCACCGTTGAGCAGGATGGCACCCATCCCGACCAGGGAATTGCCGCCGACGGCCGCGGAATGAATGATGACGCGATGACCAATCGTAACGCCGCCGCCGATCTCCACCGGCTGGCCGGGATCGGCATGGATCAGCGAAAGATCCTGCACGTTGGAGCCTTCGCCCACTGTGATCCAGTCATTGTCGCCGCGCAGCACCGCGCCGAACCAGATGCTGGCGCCTTTCTTCACGCGCACCCGGCCGATCAGCACCGCGTCGGGCGCGACGAAACAATCGGTATCGAGTTCCGGCATGATCCCGTCGATGGCATAGAGCGGCATGCATTAACCTCTGCGTCGCAATGACTTCATACAGTTAAACCGAAAAACGGTTACTCTCAAAACAGGCGGTCTGATTCGCCTATGAGGGGTGCGTTATCTCTGTGCTTGTCTCTTCGGGATGGCATTAGGGTGGGGAAAAGCGGGTCGCTTTCCTCCCAGTTTTCGGACCGGGTCCGCCGGGTCCCACGCACGCACTCCGCTTTTCACCATCACCCGTCCCCATCTTCACACATCATCGGGAGTCTTCATGGCCAAACGCTCCATGCGTTCGAAGTCGCGCGAGTCCTATTCCTCTCCGGAAAATGTGCACCCGCTGTTTCCATCCCGTGGCGGCGCCTGGTCGCCGCATAATCCCGATACCGAATTCCGGGACCGCAAATACGTGAAGAATGTGCGCGCCATGAGCGAGGCGCAGCAGCAATTTATGGACGCGGTCGACACCAAGAGCGTCGTCCTGGCGCTGGGCCCTGCCGGCACCGGCAAGACCTATCTCGCCATCGCCAAGGCGGTGGAAGCGCTGGAAGGGGGCAAGGTCAGCCGCATCGTGCTGTCGCGCCCGGCCGTGGAAGCAGGCGAAAGCCTGGGCTTCCTGCCCGGCGACCTCACCGAGAAGCTGGCGCCCTATCTGCGACCGCTCTACGACGCCCTCACCGAGCGGCTGGGGACCAAGCGCCTAAAGGCTTATATCGCTGACGGCATCATCGAGATCGCCCCGGTCGCCTATATGCGCGGCCGCACCCTCAGCGAATGTTTCGTGGTGATCGACGAGGCGCAGAACTGCACCTATGGCCAGCTCAAGATGCTGCTGACCCGCCTGGGCTGGCAGTCCACCATGGTGTTGACCGGCGATCCCGATCAGACCGACCTGCTGCCCGGCATCTCCGGGTTGAGCGATATCGCGGGGCGCCTGGAGCGCGTGCCGGAAATTCCGGTGATCCGGCTGGGTGAACAGGACATCGTCCGTCACCCTCTGGTTGCCTCGATGCTGGGGGTGCTGTAGCGCGCATCGCCACGGCTCTCATTCCGGGAGAGACTTTGCTTTCCAGTTGCCGCGCGCGGGCCTAGGCTTGCCGCAAAACAAGCCGCCCG
>Ga0316220_1003605_pt1 | contig 12727 bp, 7 predicted proteins | sample TBH18005metaG_FD_203632 | JGI IMG/M metagenome (GOLD analysis project Ga0316220, IMG submission 203632) | Freshwater microbial communities from Trout Bog Lake, Wisconsin, USA - TBH18005 | ecosystem: Environmental > Aquatic > Freshwater > Lake > Hypolimnion/Profundal zone | place: USA: Wisconsin...
GAAGACGTGGTCCCAGCCGACCATCTTTTCCCCCCGCACAGCGGGCAGGAACGAGCGGCCGTCAATGCCGGGTATAGGCGGCAGGTTGGCGGCCTCGAGCAGCGTGGGGGTGAAGTCGAGCGTCGAGACGAGATGGTCGCTGTCCAAGCTGCCGGGCTTGGTCACGCCAGGCCAGCGGAAGATCAGCGCGCCGCGGGAACTGTTCTCGTAATCGTTCGATTTCGCGAACGGAAAGGACATCCCGTGATCACCGGCGTAGACCATAACGAGGGTGTTTTCGGCGTAGCCTTCCTCTTTGAGCACGGCGAGCACCGCGCCCAAGGCGTCGTCGAGGCGCCGGACGTTGGTGTAGTAGCCGGCCAATTCCCTGCGGATTTCCGGCAGATTCTCGAGAAAGCCCGGCACTGCGGTGACTTCCTCCGGCTTGATCCAACGGCTGGGCGGCTCACCTTCGGCGAGGTCGCCAGGGCCGTTGATGCCAATGAACGGGCGGTGCGGGTCGTAGCAGTTGACGTTGTGAAAGAACGGACGGGCTTGTGCGCGGGCCATTTTCAGGAACTTCTGGGTAGCGGCCGCGAGTTGAGAAGGGTGGCGACTGATGGAGTCATCCGCCACATCAACACAGAAGCTCTGGGCCGGCTGGTGGTGGTTGTTTTTGCCGAACATCGAGATCAGGTAACCGGCGTCGTGCAGTTGCTGGTTGAGCGTGCGCACGTCGGGTTTTACCGGAAAGAAACCCATCGCGCCGTTGCGATGCGGGTAGAGCCCGGTCTGCATGATCTGGCGCACCGGTTGGCACACGGCTACCGTCGAATACGCATACTGGAATCGGAGACCCTCTGCGGCGAGCCGATCGAAGTGCGGCGTCAGGTCCTTGATCGGCCCGCCATAGATGCCACTGGAATCGAAATTCATGTCGTCGGCCGTGAAGAAGAGGATGTTGAGCCTCTTCCCAGGCGGTTCAGCGGCGCACATCAGCGCCGCAGAAAGGACCAGAACGCCCCGTAAAATGAGAATTAGCTTCTGTTTCACGCGGTCTTCCAGGGTGTTCAGTCTGTGCCTGTTCTTGCTTTTCATAGTTTCCGTAAAGCTCTCTTTCGGTTGCTCTAAGTGTTTTTCAGCCCAGGAAATGGGCGCAGGGACTTTTGTGATGACCGCTCGGTTGGTTCGGTCGGCGTTCATTTCGGATTGTTTGGTTGTGGCGTGCTAAGGATGTGGTCGAATTCATCTCCGTTGCCGGCGACGCGCGGGTCGCCGGTGGCTTTGAGCTCCGCCATCAATCGGGCGTCGAGGTCCTTCACCGCGTCGGCGTAGGTCGGATCCTCCGCGACGTTTTTTAATTCATACGGGTCGTGGCGCAGATCGTACAACTCGCGGCCCGGTCGTTTGCCGAAGGCGCGATCCGTGAACGGTTTTACGCCGGGTTCGTCGCGATGCGTCACCAGGAATGCCTTCGCGGGGCCAGCATCACAGTCGGAGAAGGCGGCGTAGGTGTCGGTGGCAATCTTCTCGAAAGCGGGCAGTGGGTCTGTGGGCGGATCGCCAGCGGGCCAGCGGTTGGACTTGAAGTTGCGGAGGTAATGGAAGTCCTTCGTGAGCAGGGTACGCATGGGATAACCGACGTTGGTCGTCTTTCCGTCCATCCGGCCTCTGGCCGCGTGTCGCTCCATGCCGGTTAAAGTGTGGTCGCGGGCCGGGTCAACCTGGCCTGACTTGTCGGAGAGCAGAGCGGGTAGCAGGCTGCGGGCGGTCATGGTAGCCGGCACCGGCTGACCGGCGGCTTCCAGGAACGTGGGCGCGAGATCGCTGAGACTGACGAAGTCATCCACGACCCGGTCGCCCTTGACCCGCCCGCCCCAGCGGATGGCCAGTGGCTGATGGGTGCCGCTGTCATAGCAAGTGGATTTGGAACGTGGGAACGGCCAACCGTTGTCGCCGCTGACCACGATAAGGGTGTTGTCGAACTCGCCGGTTTTCTCCAGGGCCGCAAGGATGGCGGCGCACTGCTGGTCGAATTGTTGCGCTTCGTAGAAATAGTCGCAGATGTCGCCGCGCGTGATGGCGTCGTCCGGCAAGTAGGGCGGCACCACGACCTTCGCTGGATCCATGCCGGAACGGACGCCAATGCCCGCCGGATACGGCCGATGCGGTTCGTGACTGCCGTACCAGAAACAGAACGGCTTGCCTTGGGGGCGCGCGGCGAGAAAGGCATCGAAGTTATGGAAGGCCGGCCCGGCCGCGTTGTGATGACGACCTGAATCGGTGCCCGGGCCGTAACCCTTCTTCGTCATCCCGACAAAGTAGCCAGCGGCCTCTAGCAGGTCCGGATAGACCGCGACCTTGGGGGGAATGAAACCGTGGAGGTTGGCGCCCTGTTCGAGTCGCCAGTGCCATTGGCCGGTCAGTATGGCCGCGCGCGACGGCGAACACGAGGGCGAGGCCACGTGCGCATTGCGGAAGAGCACGCCTTCTTTCGCGATGCGGTCGAAAGTGGGCGTCTTGACCCCTGGACAGCCGAGGCAGGAGGCGTGTGGCCAAGCCCAGTCGTCCGCCAACAGAAAGAGAATGTTCGGAGGCTTCGGGACTGACGCATCCGCGGCCTCAAGCGCTCCTGCTGATCTGACCAGCAAGAGGATCAATAGGACGATGGGGCTTTTCATGACCGTGCTCTTTGGGCTCATTCGCAGCGACTGCATCTTGACCTGAGTCATCATTTCGGAAATTCCTCCATATTCACACCTTTAACAATTTGTCGAGCATTCACCAGTCGCACCGGGCCAAGCAGGCCCGATTCAAGAAGTGGTCCGTTCAGGGGCGGCAGGGAGCATCGGCAGATCCGCTTTTCCGGAGGCAGCTTCCCATCGCCGATCATTCGGTTGGCCCAGAGATTCGTGACCTCGATGTCGAGGGTGTTGGCGCCAGGCCGGAGAATCCCAGTCACTTCCAGACGCCAAGGAGCCGTCCAGCAGATACCCAACCGCCGGCCGTTCAGGGTCACCTCGGCGACATTTCGCACACGGCCCAGATCGAGGAACGCGCGGTCGCCGCCCGTCAACCAATCGGCCGGCAAATCGAATTGCTGATGGTAGGCGGCGGTGCCGGAGAAGTACCTCACTCCATCCTCAGGATCAGCGCTCCAGGAATGGAGATCCGCGAACACCTTCGAGGGCGGAGCGCCGCGTTCTTTAGCGAACCGGACCTCCCATGGGCCGGTGAGTTCTCGTGGTGCCGGGACTGACTGGACCATCAACTCACGATGCGTTCCGGCAGTGCCGCGAAGCACGTAGGCGCCGTCTCTCCGCGCCAGGCATTCGAGGTTCCCCTGTGGGTCGGCAGTTAACTCGACAGCATCCGGAGAACATGCGTCTGCGGAGGCTGTGCTGCCGACGAGTTTGGGCATAGCCACGAGGTGCTCGGTATCGACCGGCTCGCGAAAGACCACGAACACCGAGGCGCAGGGCGGCAAACGAAAAGGAGCTTTCGTTCCGCCCGCCACAGGCTCGTAAACCGGATAACGGGCAACTGCACCAGTCTCGGGCATCCACAGTTCCGGCCGCTTGCCGCTGACACGAAAAGTGCACTCCATGTCCACCCAGTGGTCGCTGGAATTGCTGATAAAGTAGATATCAGCTTGTTCGGTGCGACGGTGGACATAATCAAGGCCGTCGGTCCCGGTGTTAGCTGAGAAGGTGCAGTCGGCACCGATCCCCGAATCCGCCAGCACCTGGCGCACCCGGTTGCGGTCCCAGACAATCTGCCCCCGGCCGTGGCGACGCTCGTGGACCGTCTTGCCATCGCACTCCCCCCAAAGTTTGTCGGCGAGGTCCTTGATCTGCTGATCGCAACGCGGATAGCCGGTAAGTGTGGCCGTCCGGGTGGGTTTGGGTCCCAGCACGGTGGCTCCGGCGCTGACCAGCTTATCCAGTGTTTGCAGCACCGCTAGCGGCATATCCTGCCGCTCGGGCAACACCAGCACGCCATAGCTCATTCCGTCGGCCAGCACGATCCGACCCGCTTTCACTTTCATCCGGTTCAGGATCACATCGGTGTTTACCATGTCGTAATCGTACCCCGCACCCAGCGCGTCGGTGGGCGCGGGATTCCGACCCGTAAGCGGCGGAGCCGCGCCACGTCCGCCAAATCCGCAGTGCTTGCAGAAATTCGGATCCACCTTGCCCAGCGCCGGGTCCACGCGCGGCGGCGCGACCAGGTTCGGCGCATCGTCGCCATAATAATAGCAGGCGTCGGCCACCGGCAGGCCTTGCTGGAGCAGGTAGGAGCAACGTCCGAGGTAATAGTGAAACGGTTTCGAGACCGGCCACCAAGTGGTGTTCACGTTGATGTGCTCGCCCGCATGATAGACCCAGCCCGGCAGACCGGCCGCGGGCGGATTGTGGGCGAAGTTATGGTAGGTCAGCCGGTTCATGCCCGCGCAGAAGGCAATGTCGGCGAGCTGCTTGTATTCCGCGGGCCCCTCCTGCCAGTGGCGGAAACTGGTGAATGATTCCGCTTCGATAACGCGCCGTCCATAGATATGGCCGGCAGAAGCGGCTTCCTTGATCACCCAGAATGGCCTCTTGTTCCAGAATTCCCCGCGCGGCACGTCCACGGCGCCCAGCGCCTTGAGTGGCTCCACCATGGGGCTTCCTCCGTGTCCCGGCTCGCCCACCAGTTGCAGGCCATGGCGCTTGAGTAAGTCGCTGCCTTGCCGATAGTGATAATCCACCCATAGGTCGCTGCGGGTCAGCAGAAAATCACGGCGAAACCGTTCAGCCAGATCGATCTCGGCCAGCTTCCAGCCCTTCAGCAAGGGCAAGTACGGTGTCGGGTCGTAGCCGCGGCGGCTGCGGAATTCGCGTGCGAAGTCATCGGTCCAGTCGGCGTCCTGGGAGACCTCGATGCTGTCCACTTCCATGTATTTCAAGGAATCCAGACCCTTTCGGGCTTCAAGGATCTTGCGGATGATGTAGTTGTAGTGTCGCCGCGTGGCCTCGGGATCCATGTGGTCGATCACCAAGCCGACGGAGTTGGGGCTGGGAATCATTAGCTTCTCGCCAGTGCTGCCACAACCCAATCGCAGGATGACCCACTGGCCAGCAGGCACGTTCCATTTTAGCAGCCCCTTGGGGTTCATCCGGTCGGTCAGGTTAACCACCGACGCCGTGCGGTCGATCGTCTGGTTGGTGGTCCAGGGAAAGGCCAGGACGGCCGTGTCCTTGTAAAAGGCCGCCGCCGCCTGCGGGAGCACTCGCGCCAGAGCCGCTGGCCCCTTGACGGTCGTCTCGGTGAACACTAGTCCTTTGAGCGCCCAGTCGGGCGTGACCCAACTGCCGCCGGCGTTCCAGCTACTCGAAGCGATCAGTCCCAGGCGAAGCCCGAGACGGTTCGCCTCGTCAATCGCAAACGAGATAGCCTTGACCGACTCCGGCCCGAGGAAGGCTGGCCCGGTCGGGACCGCGCCGGATTCATTCTTGAGGCAGAGCACGTCCCAAATCTCGGCTCCGCTCATCCCCTTGTCCTTCATCTCCTCCAGTTCATGGGTGATTTGCGGGAGATCCACGTTGCCGTTGAGCCAGGCCCAATAAGCTCCCGGCCGCGCCTCGATGGGCGGATTGGCGAACTGCGCCGGTGAAGGCTCCACGGCCTTCGCGCAGACCGCCAGCAACACTACCGCCAAGATCATCGCTGCATTGGAGATCAGATTGACTCGCTTCATGGGCTTATCTGTGTTTAGTGATTGTTCATTTGGCGCTCACCCTTGATGCGGATACCTCGTCTGCTGGCCGCAATAACGCACTCGCCATCGCCATTACCCAGGAACTTAAACTGGTCTTTCTGGCTGCGTCATGGTCATCCGGGCATACGATTTCGGTTTTCGGCTTAGCCGATACCGGGTTCGCCCCGGGGCGAATGGGAAATCGGCTTGAGCGGGCACGCTGGGCGCTGCGCGGAGCGGGTCAGGAAATGCTGACGTGACAGGGTGTTGTGAGAGGGTGTTTCCATCTATTTTCCTGAGTTCATGATTAATCTTCTTTCTCGCGGGGGATTGTAGCTGAGCCACGAACCGGCGCCCGCGGTTCAGCTAAGCGTTTTCTGGCCTTCGCCGCCGCGCCTTTGGCCTCGGGCTGTTCCGAGAGGGTCCTCCGGGCCAGTTCGGTGTAACGGTCGGCCTCTTCCTGCCAGACGTGATCCAACTCCTTCACCTTGTCCGGCATCTTCCGGGCCAGGTTGGTTTGCTCCGCGCGATCGGTCCTCAGATCATAGAGCTCCCAGGGATCCCCCTTGGCCGCGACCAACTTCCAGTCGCCGACGCGCACGGCGCGATTGCCCTCGTGCAGCCACCACAGGCTAGGGCGCGGAATGAGTTCATCCTTGGCCAGAGCGGGAACGAGGCTCCGGCCGGGTGCCTCGGGGATCGGTTCGCCCTTCCATTCCTTCGGTTTCTGAACTCCGGCCAGTTCCAGTACGGTGGGTGCGATGTCGACGAAATGCCCAGGCGTGTGGCGCAGCTCACCCTTGGCGCTGATGCCTGCGGGCCAATGCACGATGAGGGGCGTGGTAATCCCGCCTTCGTGGACCCATGTCTTATGCCGACGAAAGGGGGTGTTACAAGCACTGGAAAAACCGGGACCTAGGCAGAGGTAACTCTTCGCGCTCCCGGGCGGCGCGGCGGGGTCATGCCCGCCGTCGCGCACCATGATCTCGGCGCTGGCGCCATTGTCGGACGCGTAGAACAGGATGGTGTTCTCGAACGCCTTCATCGCCTTGAGTTGCGCGATGATGCGCCCGATCTCCTGGTCCATGCGGTCTACCATGGCGGCGTGGATCGCCATCTTCGTCGCCTGAAAACGGCGTTGCTCCTCGGTCAGCTCGATCCACGGGAGGGGGCGGTTCACCTCACCCGGTCCGAGCTGCCGGATGGCCTCTGGAAAGTCGTAGGGCGGGCCGATGTTTCGCTCCAGCGCGGACAAAGTCGTGCAGGTAATGCCCATTTCCTGTTGCCGGCCGAAGCGGGCCGCTCGCATCGCCTCCCAGCCCGTGACGTAGTGGTCGCGATACTTCGCGATGTCCTGTGGCAGCGCGTGCAGCGGGAAGTGGGGCGCAATGAAAGCGACGTAGTGGAAGAACGGTCGATCCGGATAGTTGGCCGCATGGTCCTTCAGGCACTCGATGGCGTGGTCGGCGATGGCGATGGTGGCGTAGTAGCCGCTCTCGTCGGCCGTCGCCTTCACGGGCCGGTCGTCGATCGAATTGCCCGCAGCGCTGAAATAATTCCCCTGGTTGTTCATGTTGAGCGACCGGTCGAAACCGTTGGCGAGCACCTTGCCGTCAATGTGCCACTTACCGCTGTGATAGCAGCGGTAGCCGGCGGGTTGGAGAAAGTCCGGCAGCAAACGGGCCCACGGTTGCCGCACACCCCGGATGCCGCCGCCGAGCTCGGGCAGGCCATCGCGATGAACCTGCTGCGCATAGTAGCCGGTGAGCAGTGCGCCACGCGAGGGCCAGCAACGCGCGGTGTTGTAGAACTGGGTAAAGCGCAGGCCGTTGCGGGCGAGCGAGTCGAGGTTCGGCGTTGCGATTTCCCCACCGTAGCAACCCACGTCGGAAAAACCGCTGTCGTCCGCGAGGATGAAGACAATGTTCGGCTTCTTCGCTGGTGGCGCGTCGGCGGCATGAAGCGGCGCCCATGGCGCCACCAGCAGGGTGGTGAGAAGAACTGCGGTTGGTCGTGTGATCATGGCTTGATTTGTCTGGAGTGGCGGAGGCAAATGCAATCGGCGGTGCAGGGGGGGCCTGCCGGCTCCGCCGAGAGGGGAAGCCCTATTTCTCTGCTTTGGCCTGGGGTGGGTCGGGTTTGTCTGCGTTCGGGGGGACGGCATAGTTCACCGCTTTAAGCTGGGCCTCGAGCTCGGAGCCCAGTTTGGCGGTGGCGGCGGGATCGGCGGCGAGGTTCTTTAGCTCGTAGGGATCAACGGTGAGGTCGAAGATTTCGGTCCATTCCGGATGGCCGGTGTATGTCACGAGTTTGGCGTGAGTGGTGCGGACGCCCACGAGCGTGGGCGTATCCCCCCCGCCGTTTTCGTAAAAGTACTCGGCCAGGAAGGACTGGCGCCAATGCGCGGATTTCTGGCCGGCGAGGAGTGGTTTCCAGCTCCCGCCCTGCATCTCATGAGGCACGGGTACGCCCGCGAGGTCAAGGAGCGTCGGGGCTAGGTCAATGTTGAGCACCAACTCGTCGACGACCTTGCCCTTCCCGAACAAGCGCGGGTAACGCACGAGCATCGGGATGCGGAGCGATTCCTCGTATATGGAACGTTTGTCTCCCAGGCCATGTTCGCCGAGGTAGTAGCCGTTGTCGCTGGAGTAAACCACCACGGTGTCCTCGGCGAGGCCGAGTTCGTCGAGGGTGTCGAGCAACTTGCCGAGGTTCTCGTCAGCACCGGCAATGTGGCGGAGGTAATCCAGGTGCACGGAGTTGGCCGCGAGGGGATGGGGCTTAATGCCGCCTGCCGGGGCTGGGCCGTGAAAGATGGCCCGGGCATCGGAATTTGGAACCGGGCGGCTCGTCTCGCCGGCGTAGAGGTTGCGGAGGCGCTCGGGGAGGTTCAGCCCTCCGCGCGGAGTGTGCGGGCTCTTGAAACCGACGACCATCGAGAAGGCGTGATCGCGATTTTGCTTCATCCAGTCGATCGCGAAGGCGGTGGTGACGTCGTCAATCCAACCTTTGGTCGGCGTGGACAGGCCGTTGATTTCGACCGGGCAATCGTTGTAGCGGCCTTGGCCGACGAAACTGGCCGAGTAGTCGAAGCCCGGTCGTTGCCCACGTTGGTTGCCCATGTGCCACTTGCCGATGTAGGCGGTCCGGTAACCGGCGGCGCGGAGCAGCGTGGCATGCGTGACCGAGTTCGTGGGGAAAGGCGTGTGATTGTCGATCACCCCGTTGAGGTGGTTGTATTGGCCGGTGAGGAAGGCGGCACGGCTTGGGGCGCAGAGTGAGAGGGTGGCGAAGGCGTTGCGGAAGCGTACGCCCCCGGCCGCGAGGCGGTCCATGTTGGGCGACTTGAACCAGGGGAAACGCCCGCGCTCAGCCTGCTCGCGTTGGACGACGCCCATGGCGTCCCAGCGCTGGTCGTCCGTGTAGATAAAGAGGAAGTTGGGCTTGCGGTCGGCGGCGCGAACCGCGCCGAGCAGCGTGAGGCAGGCGAGAGCAACGGCGATGAGCTGTTTCATGGCGAAGATCGTTCTTGGCGTTTGAGCTTCTCAAACATAAAGGCGGCACGGGCGCAAAGGTCGTGATGGGCGGCGGAGCGGTCGTGCTCCATGCCGGGATCAGTGGAGATATCAAACAGACGGCATCTATCGCCCAGTTGAATCGCATACCACTTCTCGTCCAGCAAAGCGGCATTCGGACAGGGAAACTCTGGCGGTTTCACGCCTTGCAGGGATGGATCCCAGTCGTCGCTGATCTTGTGATCGCCGGTGGTGCCAGGCCAGACCATCGTCGCGCGCAAGGGTTGATCCTGGTCACGGCCCTCCAGCAAGGGGACGAAACTCACGCCGTCGGTTGGACCCGGAAGTTTGGCGCCGGCCAACTCAGCGGCCGTGGCCATGAAATCGTAGAAATTGACCGCCCGGTCGGTTCGGCCGGCCGGCACCCGGCCGGGTCCCCATCCGATGAACGGCACGATGACGCCGCCGTTGGTAGTGATGAACTTGCCGCGGTTCCACGGGCCTTTGTTGCGGAAGATCGGGTCGTCCTGCCAGGCGGGGCGGCGGAAATAGCCCCATTGGGAGTAGCCGTTATCGGCGGCAAAGAGGATGAGGGTCTGCTTCTCAAGGCCAAGCCGTTTCACTTCGTCCAGGATGCGTCCGACGGTGCGGTCGAGTTCCTGGGCCATGGTCGCCCAGAGCTTGTGTGGCAAAGTCCAACCGGTTGTGTCAGGGAACCGGTCGAGTTGCTTCACCACCAGGGGACCGTGGACCAGTGGCGTGGCATAGTAGAGGAAAAAGGGCTTGTCCCGGTTCGCACGCAAGAACGCCACGGCTTCCTCCCGGTAGTAATCCTCCGAATAGCGCATCTGCGAGGAGTTCTTGCCGGCCTTGTCCAGGAAGCGCCCTTCCCGGTCGTAACGATCCTCCGTGTATTTCCACAATCGATCCGCGTCGAGGTCCCGGTTCTCCAGCCACGGGATTTCCTGGTTGTCGCCCGTTTCGATCTGGAAGGGGAAATACGGGTTGCCGTTGCTGCCCATGAAGCCGCAGCGGTACCCGATCCGGCACACCTCGAACCCGCGATGCCACGGCATTTGCTTCCAGTTGGTGGCAACCTTCTGCTCGGTCCAGGTCTTTTGCATCAACCAACTATCGCGGTTGCCCTCCGCCATGTGCCACTTGCCGAGCGCGCAGGTGGCGTAACCGGCGGCCTTGAGCAACTCGGCCACCGTCGGGTTGAATTCCGTGCCGCGCCCGTCCCCGTCCCGCGCCAGCGGTGCGAAATGCGCGCCGTTCTTGCCGGTGAGCAAGGCGGTGCGCGACGGCGCGCACCATGGTCCACCGGCATAAGCATTGGCGAACACGCGTCCTTCTCCCGCCAGACGGTCAATGTTGGGCGTGGAGAAGCGTTTCTGCCCGAAACAACTGATGTCCCCATACGACAGGTCGTCCGCCAGAATGAAGATGAGGTTGGGTTTCGAGTCCGCGGCGTTCGACCAAACGGGAAGTATGAGCGAGACAAGGATAATGGCGATGAGTTTCTTCACTATCGAGGTGTGGACCATACCCAACATCCTCCTCGGGCTCAAGTCGCTCGCGTTTCCCGGATGCGCCCGCGCTCGAACCTTCTGGTCATCGCCTCCGCCATGGTATCGCGGAGTTCGGCACAGAACCCGTCGCTCACGATGCGGTTGTAGTTGGGCTGCGTTCACTATCTGTCCTGCAACAAGTCCACCATCGCCTTGCCCATGGCTTCGCCGATGTCCATGTAGGTTTCAGCGTTGCCGTTGTAGTGGCTGTTGGAGGCGCCGCCGTGAGACAAGGGGTTGGCATAGACCGCAGCCACGTTGCCTTTGAACTCCGGGTACTTGCCGCTACTGCCGTCTACCGCGAGCTGGGCGTCGAGTATCTTCCCGTCATTGCCGCCTTCGCCCTTCTTGGTTTGGCCCAGGGTGGCCAGGACGAACTTCGCGTTCGAGGCGTTGAAGTCCTGGCGCAGTTGCTTGATGAGTTGGACCAGATTCTGCTCGTAGTGGCTGGCCAGACCGGCGTCGTAGCGGTCCTTGTCGCCCTGCCACCAGAAGAAGCCGGCGATTTCGTACTGTTTCGCTCCGGGGTAGTAATGGTCGAACTCCGTCAGTACCCGCTTCGCATTGGCGGTGTCGTCGTCGTATTGCTTGCCGGCATACCAGGTGATCTTCTGCGGCTCCGTGCCCTTCTCCCAGCGCATGGGGGATTCCTTGTAGCCGGCGTAGGTGTAAACCACTTCCTTGCCCGTCTTCTTGTCCTGGTCCGTGAACTCATATCCCTTGCTGCCCGGAGGCAGGAGGTCCCAACCCAGACTCCGGTTGCCAATGCAGCTCTTGACCAGCATTATCGGACCGCCCATGGCCTCCCCTAAACCATGCCCGATCCCGATCTCCGGGCCAATGGTCTTCCCTTTGATGGTCATCCATTCGTTGTTGAAAACCTGCATGCCAGCATCTCGGCCGACCATGACGCGCACATTGCGGATATCGTTCCGCACCGTCCAGTTGCCCGCGTCATCCACAAGGTAGGGATATTTGTGCTTGTTCTTGACCGCATATTCCAGCGACCCCTCGGAGTTCCGGTCCGCGGAAACCCTGCCCATGCCCAGCATGTTGGATTGCCCCAGCAGGATGAACGCCTTGACCGGTTTCGTCGGCTCGGGCGCTTTTGTACCCGGCCACGTCATAGTGGGTCTCGGATCCAGATCGACTTTCTCCGCCGCCAACAGATCCGGGGCGGCGACCGAGAAGGCCGCCAACAGAAACAGGACGTAAATGCGCGGGTTGGTTCTCATCGCGGTCTTCATGGGCGCCCTGCTGGGAAATACCGGTTCATTATGTTCTGCAAAGCCTCGCGCGCTTGAAGCCCATTCCGCGCCTGATAATCTTCGATTGGCTTGTCCTCGGTCTTCGCGCCGCGAGGGTGAATGGCGTTGAAATGCGCGAGGTAGGCCTCATGGTTCATCGGAATGATGCCCTGGTAATGCAGTAAGCGATCGTAAATAGCCTTTGAGGGCTGGAGCCCCGCCTGGGCGATCTGCGCTTTCAACTTGTCAGGCTCGTCCGGCGTAACCCCCCAGAAATGAATCAACGGGGTTAGATCCGCATTCGCCGCCTTCGACATTCGCAAAATCCGGCTGTCAGCCGGATCGGCGTTTTTGGGATAGGTGACGCCGTGGGTGTAATCGACTTGCACCGAATGCCAGAACCGGCTGAGCGCCTCCCAGCCAAAGAGCTTGGCGATATCCACATATTTCGCGTGCCCTCGGTGTTGATACATCATTTCCCTCGCGGCCATGGGTTGGCCCTGTCGAAAGTGGTCCGTTACCATCCAGGTAAGGGCAGCCTGATCGAGGGTCATTTCTCCCCGGTTGCCCAGCGACCTCGCAAAGGCCGTTTCCAGGTCAACCCCGAACTTCCGGTTCAAGACCGCGACGTGAAGCAGGTTCACGGCCGATTCAGTTTCGCCGTTGAACTTGGTGAGC
>Ga0316220_1003606_pt1 | contig 12726 bp, 10 predicted proteins | sample TBH18005metaG_FD_203632 | JGI IMG/M metagenome (GOLD analysis project Ga0316220, IMG submission 203632) | Freshwater microbial communities from Trout Bog Lake, Wisconsin, USA - TBH18005 | ecosystem: Environmental > Aquatic > Freshwater > Lake > Hypolimnion/Profundal zone | place: USA: Wisconsin...
TGTTCAACCTGATCCCGCTCGACCGCCATTTCCTCGGGGTCAACCGGGAGCGGCTCGCCGCCCGCGGCCGGGCCGACGATGCCGACGCCGTGTTCTACCTCCTCGGCGCCGACAAATACGGCCGGGACGTGCTGTCGCGTCTCATCTACGGCGCGCGCATCAGCCTCTCCGTCGGCCTCATCTCGATGGTCATCACGTTCGTCCTCGGCGTGCTGCTCGGCGGCATCTCCGGTTACGTCGGCGGCGGCTGGGACAACCTCATCCAGCGCGTCATCGAGGTGATCAACGCCCTGCCGCAGCTGCCGCTGTGGCTCGCCCTCGGCGCGGTCTTCCCTGCCGACTGGTCGCCGCTCACCGTGTACTTCTGCGTGACCATCGCGCTCAGCCTCATCAGCTGGACCGGCCTCGCGCGGGTGGTGCGCGGCAAGATCCTCGCGCTCCGCGAGGAGGACTACGCCGTGGCGGCGCGCCTGCTCGGCGCCTCGCACGCGCGCGTGCTTTTCCGCCACCTCGTGCCGGGGTTCACGAGCCACATCATCGTCACGCTCACGCTCGGCGTGCCTGGCATGATCCTGGGCGAGACCGTGCTCAGCTTCCTCGGCCTCGGCCTGCGCCCGCCCATCGTGAGCTGGGGCGTGATGCTCCAGGACTGCCAGAACCTGCAGACCGTCGGCCACTATCCGTGGCTGTTGTCCCCTGTGCTGTTCATCGTGCTGACGATCCTCTCCTTCAACTTCGCCGGCGACGCCCTGCGCGACGCCGCCGATCCCTACAGCGACCGCTGAGCCCCGCGCCCGCCGCGACCCGCCTCGGCCGTGGATTTCAGAGCAGGACCTCGCGGCCGCCGTTCGCGCTGCTTTCGTTGGCGGCCTCGATGAAACGGGTGAGTTCGATCGTTTCCTCGGGGTCGATCGGCACTGCGCCGCCCTGGAAAAACGCCAGGAAGGCTTCCGTCAGGCTGGCATAAAACGACTTTGCCTGCGCCTGCACATTGACCGCGGCCGAGGTCTTCTCGAAGTGCACCAAGCCGTGCATCTCGTAGTTGCCCGTGCGGTTGCCGCGGACCGTGCCGATGCGGCCGTCGGCCCACACGCCGGTCGCCAGGTCGTAGTGCTCGGTGGAGACACAGCGCACGCTGCGACAGCCGCGGCCCATGGCGGTGTACAGCATTTCGACGGCGTGGATGCCGTACCAGTAAAGCCCGGGATTGGTCGGCTCGTGCGCCGCGGCACCGCAGAAGTCCGCGCCGCGCACCAGCGCCCGTGTCTCCGGGGTCACGATTTTCGTCAACGCCTCGGTGAACCGCAGCGACGAGGACGAGAAGAGCCGCGCGCCGTGTTTCTTGGACAGCGCGAACATCGCCTTCGCGTCGGCCGTGCTGACGGCGAAGGGCTTGTCCATGAACACCGGCTTGCCGAAAGGCGCGATCCGCGCGAACTGACCTGGGTGCACCCGCCCGTCGAGCGAGGTGAGCAGGATGGCGTCGCAGGCCTGCGCCACCGCCTCGGGACTGTCCGCGATCACGACGCCGAACTTGTCGCGCACTTCGGCAGTGTAGCCGGCGAGACGGCTGATGCTATCCTTGAGGTCCGGCGAGCCACCCGGCCACGCCATGGTGACGCGCGCACCCTTCAGCGCCTGTGGCGAGGCGGGATTGTTGAACGTGTCGCTGAAGACGAGCACGTGCGAGGTGTCGAGACCGATGATGCCGAGTTTCAATTCGCGGGCCGGAGCGGGATTCATGGCCGCGGAGATTGCGGAGCGGACTGCGCCAGTTCCAGCGCAGAGTGCAGGAACCGGTCCCGAAAACTCCCAATCCGTTTTACAGGTCGGGCCTGTTTCCCATGCTCGCGCGTGCTTGTAGCGCAGGCTTCCAGCCGGCAACGTTCCGGGCGCAGGCAGGATGTCTGCGCCCTTCTCCATGCCTCCGTCCGCTCCCGTCCCCGCCCTTCCCCGCGTCCGTGTGCTCGCCACCGGTGGCACCATCGCCGGCGCCCAGACCGGCGGCTCGCGCGGCTACCAGGCGGCGGCCTTTTCCATCGACGCCCTGATCGGCGCCGTCCCGCAGCTCGCCACCCTCGCGCAGCTGGAGGTCGAGCAGGTCGCGGCGATCGGCAGCCAGGACATGAACGAGGCCGTCTGGCTGAAACTCGCCGCGCGCACGCAGGCGGCGCTGGCGGAGCCGGATATCGCGGCGGTCGTCATCACCCACGGCACCGACACGATGGAGGAGACGGGCTATTTCCTGAATCTCGTCGTGCACAGCGCCAAGCCCGTCGTGCTGGTCGGTGCCATGCGCCCCGCCACGGAAATCAGCGCCGACGGCCCGATGAACCTCTACAACGCCGTGGCGGTCGCCGTGCATCCCGACGCCCGCGGCCGCGGCGTGCTCGTCGTCGCCAACGACGAGATCCATTTCGCCCGCGAGGTGTCCAAGACGAACACCACCCAGGTCGGCACGTTCAAGGCCACGCACCGCGGCCTCGCCGGCCTCGTCCACGCCGGCCGGCTGCACCTCTACGCGCCGCCGGTGCGGCGGCATACGACGGCGAGCGAGTTTGCCGTCGCCCCGGCCACCGTGCTGCCGCGCGTGGACATCGTCTATGCCTACGCCGGCATGGGCCGCGAGCTGATCGACGCGGCGGTCCGCGCCGGGGCCAAGGGGCTCGTCATCGCCGGGGTCGGCGACGGCAACCTGAACACCGCCGCGCTCGCCGCCACCGCGGCCGCGGCCCGGGCCGGCGTGGCCGTGGTGCGCAGCTCCCGCACGGGCGGCGGCGTGGTGGAGCGCAACCTCGAGATCAGCGACGACGAGCTGGGCTTCATTGCCGCCGACGAACTCAACCCGCAGAAGGCCCGCGTGCTGCTGATGCTCGGGCTCACGCGCACCGCGGACCCCGCCGCGCTGCAGGAGCTGTTCTTCACCTACTGATGCCCGGTCAGTTCCAACTGCCCGCACTCTTCGACCTCGGCGCCACCTTCGCGTTTGCGCTGACTGGCACGCTGGTCGCGCTCAAGCGCGGCTACGACATCGTGGGTATGTTCTTCCTCGCCCTGGCCTCGGGCCTCGGGGGCGGGCTCATCCGTGACGGCATCTTCATCCCGGGCACGGGCCCCACGCCGCTGCTGACCGATCCGCGGTACATCGAGGTCGTCGCGGCCGCCACCCTCGCCGGCGCGCTCTTCGGACGGCAGATCACGCGGTTTCATCGCGTGGTGGCGGTGATCGACGCGCTCGGGCTCGGTGCCTACGCGGCGTTCGGCACGCAGAAATCCCTGCAGGCCGGGCTCGCCGTGCCCGCGGCGATCCTCGTCGGCGTCATCAACGCCGCCGGCGGCGGCCTGCTGCGCGATGTCCTCACGGGCGAGGAGCCGCTCGTCTTCAAGCCCGGCCAGTTCTATGTGCTCACGGCCGTGGCAGGTGCGGTGACGTTTGTGTTTCTCACCGTGCAGCTGGAAATCGCCGCGACACCGGCGGCCTTCGCCGCCATCGCCCTCACGTTTGTGTTCCGCGCGCTCACCATTCTCTTCAACTGGCGTACCGTCCCGGTCGGTGACCCGGTGGCCCGGTGACACCGCACGGGACGGGCCGTCACCCGCGGAACCCGCTCTTGCCAGCGGGGCACCGGGCGGTCAGCCTGCGGTAACCGGTCCGACGGACTGGTGCATCCGCCGGTCAGGCTTAACCTCCATCCTTCAATTCGGCTCCCAGTACCCCGAACGCGTACTGCGCCCCCTTGCCCATGCGCATCCCTTCCAAATCCGACGAGTCCGCGCAGCCCGAACCGGAAATCCCGAGCGAGGTGAAAATCTGGCTCGACCGGGGTTGGACGATCCTTCCGTCGGAACGTCGCGGCATCGTCATCCAGGGCAAGGTCACCATGCGCGCCCTGGACAAGGTCGGCCTGATCATTGGCGCCGGCCTGCTCGTGGGCTTTCCCCTGGGCTACAAGCTGCCCGGCGTCCTGGGCGTGATCCTGATCGTCGGCTCCTGGCTTGATTATAAATTCAAGACCAAGGCGCCGACCAAATTTTTCCCCGAACAGGGCGAGAAATCACGCACGCTGGAGCGCTGAGCCCTGATTCGCGCTCTTGGCCGGTGGCTGCCGGGGACGAAGACATCATTGGCATGAAACTTCCCCCATGGCACGCGGGGTGCTCGCGGCTCAGCATGCTTCGTCGCGTTATCCTGGCCTTTGGTCTGCTCGGAGTGGCCGCCTGCAGCCGGGAGACCGCGGTGGAGGCCGGGGTGCGCGACCAGGTGCTGCACGTGGGCAATGCCGCCGAGCCGCACGACCTCGATCCCACGACGAATTCCGGCGACTACGAGGGCCGCATCATTTCCGCCCTGTTCGAGGGCTTGGTGGTGCTCGCCAACGACGGCACCACCATCCTGCCCGGCGTGGCCGAGCGCTGGGAGATTTCGCCGGACGGCCGCACCTACGTGTTTCATCTGCGCGCCAATGCCCGCTGGTCCAACGGCGACCCCGTGACCGCGTTTGATTTCCGGGATTCGTTCCTGCGTCTGCTGGAACCCCGGCTCGGGTGCGAGGCGGCCGACCAGCCGTTCGAGTTTGCCGGCGGCCGCGATTACCGGACGGGGCGCCGGCACGACCCGACGGCCGTCGGCCTGCGCGCGCCCGACGCCCGGACCTTCGTGCTCACACTGGAGCAGCCCGCGCCCTACCTCCTCTCCGTCCTCGCCAACTATCCGTTCCTGCCGGTCCATCGCCCGACACTCGAGAAGTTCGGCGGCTGGCTGAACAAGGGCACCGCGTGGACGCGCGCGGGCAATCTCGTCGGCAACGGCTGCTTTGTCCTGGCCGAGTGGCGCCCGGACCAGGTGATCGTGGTGAGGAAAAACCCGCTCTACTGGGCGGCCGACCGGGTGCGGCTGCGCGAGGTCCGTTTCTATCCCATCGCCGACCGCACCGTGGAGGAAAACGCCTACCGCGCGGGCCAGCTCCATGTCACCTCCTGGGTTCCTTTCTCCAAACTGGACTCGTACCGGCAGCGCCAGGCACCGGAGCTGCGGTCGGCCGCCTGGCTCGACACCCACTACATGATCTTCAATACCACGCGTCCGCCGTTCCAGGATGCGCGCGTGCGCCGCGCGTTTTCCCTCGCGATCAACCGCGAGCGCCTGGCCCGGGACGTGCAAAAGGACTCCAGCACGCCCGCGCATTCCTTCACGTTCCCCGGCACGGGCGGCTACGAGCCGCCCGATGATATCCATTACGATCCCGCCGAGGCCCGGCACCTGCTGGCCGAGGCGGGCTATCCCGGCGGGGCGGGTTTCCCGACGGTCGAGTGGATGATCGCCGGTTCCTCCTCGGGCGAGCTCACCGAGGCGATCCAGCAGGGCTGGGCCAAGGACCTCGGCGTTCAGGTCACGCTGTTGAACACCGAGTGGAAAATCTACCTCGACGCGATGGCGGCACGCAAATTTCAGCTCGGCGCGCTCGGCTGGGGCTATTTTGCCAACGACGCCTCCTACGTGCTACAGCTCGCCACCGGCAGCTTTGCCAGCAACTACACCGGCTGGCACAACGCCGCCTACGACCGGGCATTTGCCACGGCCCAAGACTCGTTGGACGACGCCGGGCGACGCCGGGCGTTCGACACCATGGAGCAGCTCATCGCCACGGAGGCCCCCTTGAGCCCGATCCTGCATTACCGGAGGGTCCACCTGGTCCACCCGGCGGTGCATGGCTGGCGCGACAATCTCCTCGACCAGGTGGATTGGCGCGAAGTCTGGCTGGGAAAATAGCCCGGTAAGCCCCGGGGCCGGCCGCCGGCCCGGGCCTCGCGGAAGAGAAGGGGCAACGGGCCGTTTACCCTTTGCGCTTTTCACCGCTTTGGAGCCTTGTCTAACGACCGGCCGGTCACTGTGATCTTCCTCCCCGCCTTGGTTCATGGATTCCTCCCATCCCAGTCACCCTGACTTTTGGAACAGCCGCTACCTCAGCGGGCAGACCCCATGGGATTTCGGCGGGGTGCCGGCCAACCTGAAGGCCTATCTCAGGATTCACCCCAAGGGCGGCCGGGTGCTCATCCCCGGCTGTGGCAGCGGCTATGAGATCAAGGCGTTCGCCGACGCCGGCTACGATGTCACCGCGATCGATCTCGCCCCCGCGGCCGTCGAGCGCGCCCGCCACCTCGCCGGCCCGGCGTTCACCGGAAAAATCCTGAACGGGGATTTTTTCCAGTATGACTTCGGCCCCGAGCCGTTCGACGTCGTCTACGAGCGAACGTTTATCTGCGCCCTCCTGCCGGACCGCCGCGAGGCCTACCGGGACCGCGTCGCCGCCCTGCTCAAGCCGCGGGGAATGCTGATCGGCTATTTCTACTATGCCACGCCCGATCTCGCGGCGGGGCCGCCGTTCGGTTTCGCCTGGGCCACTGCCGACGAATTGTTCGCCCGCTATTTTCTCCTGCTCAAGGACCTGCCCGTCGCGGATTCCCTGCCGGTTTTCCAGGGCCGGGAGCGCTGGCAGGAACAGTCGCGCACGCCGTACACCGGTGGCGCGACCAACCCGGGTCTGAAGTAGCGCCGGCCTCCGGCCTGCATCAGGCCCGCACGCCGGGCAGACATTGGGCCGGAGCAGGTCGGGAGGCCTGCGCTGCTTCCCCACGCCGGTCATTCCAGCGGTGCAAAAAACCGGATGAGATTGGCCACGTGGTCGTCCAGCGCGACGCCGAGCCGTTCGCAGCCGAGGGCGATCGTGCTCCGGTCGATCTTGGCCGCAAACGTGGGGTCCTTGAGCTTCTTCCTGATCGAGTTCGCCTTCATCTCGCCATACCGCACGGGGTTCATCTTCCGGTAGGCGTAGAAGATCCCGCTGATCTCGTCGCATGCGACGAGCGCCGCGGCCAGCTTGGTCTGCGGGAGCGTCGTGTACCCGTGGTACCCGTAGGCATGCGCCTCGACGGCGTGGATGAATTCCGGGGGATAACCCCATTCCGCAAACCATCGCAGCGATTCGGCAGGGTGCGTGTCAGGGAATTGGTCAAAATCGAGGTCGTGGAGGAGACCCGTCAGGTACCAGAGTCCCGCGTCCTCATGAAAAAGGGCGGCGTAGCCTTCCATCGCCGTGGCCACCATGAGGGCGTGATAACGCTGGTAGTCGTTCTGGACGTGGCGCTGCAGCAGGACCTGGGCTTCGTCTTTCGTCGGCAGGGGCATGGCGGTTAGGGGCTGACCTTGGTATTAGGACTCGGTGGCCCGCCGGTTTTTTTCGGCCGTCCGCCCATGGCCCTGCGCCACTTTCTCGAACTGGGTCCGGTAGAGCTGCGCGTACAGGCCGCCCGCCTGGAAAAGTTCGGCGTGGCGGCCATGCTCAACGATGCGGCCCTGGTTCAGGACGAGGATCTGGTCGGCGTTCTGCACCGTCGAAAGCCGGTGCGCGATCACCAGCGAGGTGCGGCCCTTCAGCGCGGAGGTGAACGCCTCCTGGATCGCCCGCTCCGATTCCGAGTCCAGGTGCGCCGTGGCCTCGTCCAGGATGACCACCGCCGGCGCCTTGAGCAGCAGGCGGGCGATCGCGACCCGCTGCTTCTCGCCGCCCGAAAGCCGGTGGCCGCGGTCGCCGACCACCGTGTCGAGCCCCTGCGGCAGCGCCGCCACCACCGGGGCGATCTGGGCGTCGCGCAGGGCCGCCGCCAACTCGGCCTCGGTCGCCTCCGGCTTCGCATAGAGCAGGTTGGCCCGCAGCGTGTCGTGAAAGAGGTGGGCGTCCTGCATCACCATGCCGACCGTCTGCCGGAAGGAATCCAGCGTCGCATCCCGCAGGTCTACGCCGTTGAAACGGATCGCGCCGGCCCGGACGTCGTACAGGCGCACCGCCAGTTGCGCCAGGGTCGTCTTGCCCGCCCCCGAGGGGCCGACCAGTGCGATCATCTGGCCCGGCTCCGCCACAAAGCTCACGTCCTGCAGCACCTCCCTTTCCGGATGCTTGCTCAGCACCGCCACCGATTCGAGCGAGGCCAGGGAAACCTCCCCCGCGGTCGGGTAGCGGAAACCGACAGCGGCAAACTCCATCCGGACCGGGCCCGGCGGGATCGGCTTTGCCCCGGCTTTTTCCGCGACCATCGGCTGGAGATCCAGCACCTCGAACACCCGCTCGAAGGACACGAGCGTGGTCATCACATCCACCTGGAGATTGGATAGCGCGGTGAGCGGCCCGTAGAGCCGGAGCAAATAGGAAATCAGCGCCACGACCGTGCCGACATCGAGGGCGTGGCGCACCGCCTGGATGCCTCCCCAGCCGTAGACGACCGAGACCGCCAGCGACGCCACCAGGCCCAGTCCGATGTACAGCATGCGCGCATACGTGGACACCTTCAGGCCGATGTCGCGCACGCGGCCCGCCTGCCGGACAAAGGCCGCCTTCTCCTCCTCGGGCCGGCCAAAGACCTTCGACACCATGGCGCCGGCGACATTGAAGCGCTCGACCATGAGGTTGTTCATGTCCGCGATGCGGTCGTAGGTCTCGCGCGTAAGCACCCGCAGCCGCCGCCCGACATACCGCGCCGGCAGCAGGAACACCGGGACCAGGACCAGCGTGGCCAGCGTCAGGCGCCACGACAGGGAAAACATGGCCGCCAGCACGAGCGTCACGGTCACGAGGTTGCCGACGGCCGTGGACAGGATGTCGGTGAAGGCGTCGCGCACGCCCGAAACGTCGCTGTTGAGCCGGCTCACCAATGCCCCGGTGCGCGCGCGGGTGAAGAAGGCCAGCGACATCCGCTGGATGTGGACGAAGACCTTCGTGCGCAGGTCGAAGACAATCTCGAGGCCGATCCGCGCCGCGATCTGCCGCTGCCAGAAAGTCAGGCCGGAATCCACCAGCGAAACGCCGGCGGCCAGCAGGGCGAGCTCGATGATGAGGTGCTCATTGCCGCCGAGAATCCCGCGGTTGATCAGCTGCCGGTAAATCAGGGGATTCACCACCCCGGCGGCGGCGTCCAGCACGACCAGGCCGAGGAAAAAAACCAACCTCCAGGTGTAGGGGCGCCCAAACTCGAGGATCTTGCGCAGCGTGCCGGGCGCCAGCTTGTGCTTCAGCACCGTCTCGTCCTTCTGCAGCGAATGCGCCCCCTGCCAAACCCCGGGCATCATGGGACAAAAGGCGCCGCCGCGGACAGCCTGAGGACGATTTTCTTGCCGGAGGACACCGGTCCGGAAGAATTCCGGCCGGGTGACCGTTGTCCATCCCGATCATCGCGAACCGTCGGACCGCGCGATGGAGCCTCCCACGGTCCATGCTTCGCACTTGGTCAGCCGCGAAAGCTAGGGACCGACCCCGTCGGGTTGCTTGCCAGAGTTTGGTTGGGGACCTCGCCAACCCGCGCTTTGCGGGCAGCGCGTTCTACCCCCAACTGAATGCTGCCGGCTAAGCCGCTGGATTTTTTTCCAGCTTTTTATAGCCCACCCACACCAGCACGATGAAAGCGGCCAGGAGCGAGACGAACCTGAGGGCGTCAGGCAGTTCCCTCCAGTAATTCACGTAGCCGTCGCAGACGCTGAAAATACCGCCGAACATCAGGCCGGTGCCGACCGACTGGACCCGCAGGAAGGCCCCGCAGAGAATCGCGGCCAGTCCGAGCGGCGCGGCGATCGCAAACAAATGAACGGCAAAAACCTTGTCGGCGGCCTTCTTCGACTCCTGAAGCTTCCGTTGCTCTGCCTGGCGTTGCTCCCGTTCGAGTCGCGGAGCCGCGGGGTCATAGTTTCCCTGCACCATATAATCCTCCCATTTCGGCTGCGGCCAGAAGGTGCTGACACCATAATGGACCAGCCACGGAAAGATCACCGCGATGCCGAATGCCAAGGCGATTTTCTTCGCGAGCACGTCATTATCCAGACCTCATTGATCCGGCAGGGTCAACCTCAAGTGGAAGGGGAATGGTCGGCGGGACCACAGATGCCGACCATGGAGCCAGTCGTGATCACGCTCTCACGGGTGCCTGGATTACGCGGGCTTAGAAACGCAGTCGTCGGCCAGGACTCCAAAAGGATACGATTCATCGGCTAAGGTCCACATACACGGCAATCACCCCCCGGCATTCAGGATCAACCCGGCTTAGGGTACTTTTAATGAAAATGAGCCTCTGTCTCATATTAATCTTGAGAACATGTCGCGTTTACCCATCACCAAGGGCTTATGCGTGCCCAAACACTCATCTTCAAGGCTACCCTTCTCTGCGCGGCCATCACTGGATTATCCCCCCTATATGCCCAGACTGAGTCACTGGAGCCGTCGGGTTCCTATGGCGCCGATGTGTTCTTGAACCCGCTGGTGGTCCATGGAGACAAGGCCGACCCGTTCTTTGCGCCGTCCGCCAGTTCGGCCACCAAAACAGAGACCCCCCTTCGCGACCTTCCCCAGACGGTCAATGTGGTGCCCCGGGATCTGTTTTCGCTCCAAGGCGCCCGCTCCATGGAAGATGCCCTCCTGAATGTCGCCGGGGTCAGCCCCTCGGTCGGGGATGGCCAGCGTGACCAGGTCTACATCCGCGGTTTCAGCGCCCAATACGACCAGTATCTCGACGGCGTTCGGGACGAGGCGATGTACTTCCGCGACCTCTCGAACATTGACCGCATTGAAGTGCTCGAAGGACCCTCGGCAGTCCTGTACGGCCATGGTTCGGCAGGCGGCATCGTAAACCGCATTTCGCGACTTCCGAGCACCACGGCCTTGGGCTCCGTGGACATGAGCTATGGCAGTTGGGATCAGCGCCGTGCCGAGTTCGATTCGGGCGGCCCGCTCGGCTCGCCTGCGCTGACCTACCGCCTTGATGCCGCCGGCGAGGACTCGGGCGGCTTTCGCGACCAGTACTTCCTTCAACGCTATCACGTCTCCGCGTCGGTTGCGTGGCAGGCGACACCCGGCACCCGGATTCTGGTCCAATTCGATTACCTGAACGACCTGCGGCTCGACGACCTCGGAATTCCGGCCTTGGTCGGACCTCCCGGCTCGGGCTTTTCCGGCGTGGTTCCGAACATCCCCATCGGCTCCTACTACGGGGCCCCCAACTCCTTCGACCACGACTATGTGCGCGCCGCCGTTGATACCGCGACGGTCACGCTCGACCATCAGTTTAGCCCCAGCCTGACGCTTCATGATGTTTTCCGGGCGGAGCACTATACGCTCGACCGAAATAACATGCTTCCCACCGGGGTCTTCCTCCCGGGCGGAGGGCTCTTCACGGGCGACCTTGACCGCGTCTGGGTGAACCGTTCGCAACGCCATATCCTGCGTTTCGAGAACGACCTCTTCAACCAGCTTGAAACCTCGTGGAAGCCGGCTGCTTCCGGCATCGATCAGGTGATACTCTTCGGCCTGGAGGTCGGGCGCCAGGGTGCAGGCTCGAACTCGAAGCAATTCAACGCCCCGGCGGTCGCATTGGTCGATCCCGTGCTGACGGATGTGCCGGTGGGCGCCAACCCCGCCTCATTCACCTTTACTGCGGCGCGGGCGGACACGGCGGGGCTTTACCTGCAAGACCAGCTCACCTTTTCCGAGCAGTGGAAGGCGCTCGTTGGCGTTCGCGGCGACTACTACGAGGTCACCCAGCAAAACAAGCTGGCGCCCTTCAACCGGCTGAAAAGCCTCAATCGCACTGTCAGCCCGCGCATGGGCTTGGTCTACGAGCCGAACCATGCGTTGTCCCTCTACGGGACGGTCAGCCAGTCTTTCTCGCCGGCCGCAGGGGACGGCATTTCGACAGCGGCCACCACTGCTGCCCTCGCGCCCCTTAAGGCGACCAACTATGAGATCGGCGCCAAGCAGTCCTTCCTGGGCGATTCCTTGAGTGCCACGGTGGCTTTCTTTCAGCTGACTCGGGACATCACCGAGACGAACGCCGTCACCAACCTGACGACCACCGCCGGCGAACAGCGCAGCCGGGGAGTGGATCTCGTCCTCGCCGGCCGCCTGACGGCCCGCTGGTCGGTATCGGTCAGCTACGAACTGCTTGATCCGTTCATCATCCATGGAGGCCTGGATAGCGGAGGGATTCTCCTGAACGGGAAAATGCCGGCGCTGGTTCCGAGAAATAGTGCGAGCGTTTACACCACCTTCGATCTCGGCCACGGCTTTGGGGTGGGCGGTGGGACCGTGTCCATGGGCGGCCGGTACACCTCAAATGACGATTCCGTCTCGCTGCCCGCGTTTACCGTCGTGAATGCGGTCGTTTACTACCGTCACGGGCGCTGGGAGGCGCGGCTAAACTGCAACAATCTCCTCAACCATCGGTACTGGATCACGGCAGGCGAGGGCACGGACTACACGGGTCAAACCGTGATGCCTGGAGCCCCGATCAACCTGTCGGGCTCACTCGTCTGGCACTTTTGAGTCCCTTCCAGTCAACGGGATAAATTCCGACCCTCGTCAACTGCAAGCGCTTCACCAGCCCGGCCGATGGGACGCTTGTCTGACGCAATAACCCCGGCCTTGGATCTGCGCGTCGTGCCTCGGCTCTGTCAGGCTTAGTTTTTACTTTCGCTTCCAAGGCACCCGCTCGACGGTCGTCACATTTTTGAGCCAAACATCGGATGATTGGTGGGCCGACTGGGACTCGAACCCAGACTCAAAGGATTATGAGTCCTCTGCTTTAACCATTAAGCTATCGGCCCGTGTGTTCGCGACGTTGTCGCGAACCTGGGCGGAAGTGACAAGTGGCAAGTAACACGGGTGGTGCCGGTAACCGAGACTTGGGTCA
>Ga0316220_1003609_pt1 | contig 12724 bp, 10 predicted proteins | sample TBH18005metaG_FD_203632 | JGI IMG/M metagenome (GOLD analysis project Ga0316220, IMG submission 203632) | Freshwater microbial communities from Trout Bog Lake, Wisconsin, USA - TBH18005 | ecosystem: Environmental > Aquatic > Freshwater > Lake > Hypolimnion/Profundal zone | place: USA: Wisconsin...
AACACCCTGAGCACCGCCTCACAACTCTCCCTGCCAAACTGGATTCGCGCTCGCGGGATGTCTTTCTATCAAATGAGCTTGATGGGAGGTAGCGCAATTGGCGCATTTGTTTGGGGAAAGATCGCCAACTCTAGTGATGTCACTACCAGTATTGGGGTGAGTGCCGTATTTGGATTGGTGACCTTAGTGATGATTCGCAAGCATCTAGTCAATGGTCACGAAGTGGAGGATCTGACGCCAGTCTGCCCCATCGAGCGCCCACATCCTTCTAGAGAGATTAATCCCAATGAGGGTCCGGTAATGATCTCTATGGAATATCACATTAACAAAGGCCATACAGATCAATTTAAAAAGTTAATGGCTAAAACTCGCAGATCTCGACTCAAGCAAGGAGCGCTATCGTGGAGTCTATTTGAAGATGCCGAACATGAGGGCAAGTTCCTGGAGCACTTTGTCTTTGAAACTTGGGCTGATTACCTCAGAAGGTTTGACCGCTTTACGGCTGATGACTTAGCCATGCAAGAAGAGCGTCATCGCTTTCATATTGACTCTAGCCCTCCAAAACTAACCAGGCGGATTGCCTCTAGCATTAAGAACTAAGGTAGTTTAACCCTACCTAGAGATTTTGGCGTTCATTCTTGGGAACACTTTGCGCGCATTGCCCTCGAAGATCATTGATCTATCTTTTTCACTCAAGGACTGCGCCCCGTCAATATAACGACGCGTATCGTCAAAATAGAATCCGGTATCGGGATCAACACCCCTCACAGCGCCAAAAGTTTCAGAAGCAAACAAAATATTTTTTACCGGTATCACCTCAGCCAACAAGTCGATACCTGGCTGATGATAAACACAGGTATCAAAATAAATGTTGTTGAGAAGTTTCTCATTTAGATCAGGGATTGCCGCATCCATCGCCAGCCCCCTAAAACGACCCCAATGATAAGGAACGGCGCCGCCGCCATGCGGAATTAAAAAACGTAAGCTTGAAAATTGCTCAAACAAATTAGATGTCAGGCACTGCATAAACGCAGTAGTATCAGCATTCAAATAATGAGCACCGGTTGTATGAAAACAGTCATTACAGCTAGTGCTGACATGGATCATGGCGGGAATATCCAGCGCCACTATCTCCTCATAAATTGAATGCCAATACGAATTCCCTAAAGGTGGACTCTGCCAATGCCCGCCCGAAGGATCGGGATTCAGATTAATGCCCACAAATCCATACTCATTGATGCACTTGCGCATCTCAGGCAAACAAGTATTGATACCAACGCCTGGCGACTGCGGAAGCATAGCGGCGCCAACAAAACTTTCAGGGAATAACTGGGTAACGCGATAACAAAGCTCATTACAAATAGAGGCCCAAGTTGCCGATGTATTGAAATTGCCGATATGATGCGCCATGAAACTGGCTCTAGGAGAAAAGATGGTTACATCAATACCGCGAGCGCGCATTCTCGCTAGCTGGTTGGTTTCAATAGTTTCCCGAATTTCATCGTCGCTGATTTTCAAGTCGGATATCTTCGGACCAAGCTCGGGAGTATTCAAATTGGCAATTTGCAAATCACGCCAAACTTGCAAGGCCTTAGGCGCTGTGGTGTAGTGCCCATGACAATCGATAATCATGCCATCTCTTTCTATCTATCACTACTTAGTCGCAAGACCCTGAATGCCGGAGCGCTCAATAACGCATCTTAACTTTCCTGACGCAATCATCTCATCGATAAAAGCATTTAGCTGCTCAGTTGCATTGATTCGATTTAGCGGCGCGCCTAAAGCGAGATTCTCATAACCAATCACGACTGGAAGCACCCTGGATCCCGGCAAACTTTCCGCCATTTCAAATAGGATTGCTTTATTGGTTGAAAAACCATCCAACTCACCAGACTTTAGAAGTTCGATCGCTTGTTTCGTTGAAGTAGTTTGCACCAGCGTTGCATGTGGAATTAACTCTGGCAACTCACGCTGTGAATTACTGCCAATGCTATAGCCAATTTTGACATTCTTGTAATTCAACTGAGCTGGCGACTGGATTTTGCTGTGTGGGCTCATCAAATAACCCTTCTCAATTTGAATCACGGTCTTTGAAAATTGAATGTATTGCGCTCTGTCGGCGCTGGCATTGGTAAACACCAAATCGATCTCACCCTTCTTTATGGCTGCCAAAACATCGGCATTCTTCTCAAAAACTACTGGCGAATATTTCACCCCCAACTTGGCGGAAAATTCTCTTCCTAACTCATAACCAATGCCGCGAGGCTCTCCGCTAGCGTCGGCAGGCAGAATAGAGGTTGGAGTGCCTTTGTATAAGCCCATTTTCAATACCCCTTGAGGGGCAATCGAATTTTGCGGGGTCGTTGAACAAGCTGCAACCGCTAGCGATAAGATCAGCCCACAAACTCTTGCTAAAGAAAATATAGATTTCATATAAGCACCCCCAAAATTTAGTCGGGCTGAATATTGCCTTCACGCACCAACCGCTCATAGCGCTTTCGCTCTGCGTTCAAGAATGTCAAAAATTGAGTGCTTGTAGCAGGACTCACCTCACCGCCCACTGAAGTTAATCTCTCGACCATCTCTTTTGATTTCAAGGCCTTCTCCACCTCAGCATGTAAAGTCTTGACAATTGCTGGTGATGTATTGGCGGGTGCGATCAAGCCGTACCAAACAGAGGCCTCAAACCCTGGATAACCAGACTCGGCAATTGTTGGCACCCCGGGAAAGATTGGCGAACGCTTAGCGCTCATGACCGCGATGATCTTGAGCTTGCCAGCTTTTACCTGAGGAGCAATCTCCAACATATTCATGGCAACCAGATCGACTTGACCACCAATCAAATCGGTAATAGCGGGAGAGCCGCCTTTATATGGCACATGCTTAAGCGAAATCCCTGCGGTCTGCTCAAAGAACTTCATAGCCATATGCGGGGTAGCCCCATTACCTGGCGATCCATAGGTGATGAAATCTGGATTGGCTTTTGCCGCCTTAACCAGGTCCGATAAATTGTGGTACTTACTATCAGCTGTTGTTGCAATGACCACTGGCACAGAACCAATCATTGCAATTGGCGTAATGTCTTTATCAATATCAAAAGGCTGTGGCTTATATAGAGCCATGTTTGCAGCTAGGGCATTGGCCGCCACCATTAAGGTATATCCATCTGGAGCGCTATCAATTAATTGCTTCACGGCGATGTTTGTCCCTGCGCCAGGCTTGTTCTCAATAATAAAAGGCTGTCCCATTGAGCCCGACAGGCTTTGACCCAAACTTCTAGCCACCAAATCTACGGCACCGCCAGGCGCATACCCAACCAACATCTTGATGGGCTTATTGGGGTAGCTCTGCGCTATTGCAAGGGTTGAACAAAGCAGACCACAAAACAATGCGGCATTGAAAATGATTTTTTTCATCGACTATTACTCCTTGGGAGCTCCTGACATTTTGACAATACCCTCATAGCGCACAATTTCTGACTGAGAAAATTTTGTGAATTCAGCAACAGAACCCCCGTCGACTTGAGCGCCAATAGCCTGCAAATGCCGCCTGATCTCGGGGTCTTTTAGGACTTTGTTAAACGCCGCATTAAGTTTCTCGGTAATATCTTTTGGCGCGCCAGCTGGAAGCATAACGCCATACCAAGCGTTCGCCACCATCGGAACACCCACCTCTTTCATGGTCGGAACATTAGGCAACTCAGGAATGCGCTTATCCGAAGCAACAGCCAAAGCTTTAAGCTTACCCGCTTTAATGTTGTTGAGTGAGCCGGTATCCAACATCATGTCAATGTGACCCGCCATCAAATCCACTGCCGCTGGACCACTACCCTTATAGGGAATATGACGAACATCCAAACCGGTTACCATTTTAAATTGAGCCCCAGCCAAATGCTGAGAAGCGCCTATGCCGGCTGAGCCATAAGTAAACTTTCCAGGATTGAGTTTGGCATCAGCCATCAGATCCTTCATGCTATTCCATAAAGAAGAAGCTGGCACAACCATGATGTTCGGAATCGTGCAAACCAAAATGACTGGCGTGAAATCCTTAGCAGCATCAAATCCCTGACTTGCAAACAGATGAGGGCCGGCAGCATTAGTAGAACTAGTGGCCATCAAGATGGCGTAACCATCTGGCCTCTCTTGCACAAAGGCCTGAGTGCCAATATTGCCACCCGCGCCGCCCTTGTTCTCAACAAATACGGAGACGCCCAACTCTTTAGTCAAAGGCATCACCAGAATACGCGCCACTTGATCAGTAGCTCCACCAGGCGGCCAGGGAACTAAAAACTTAATGGACTTATCTGGGTAAGCAGCAAAGACATTGAGGGCAAAAGCACTGAAAGCCAACGCAATAAAAACCCTAAACCTCACAATACGCCTTTTTGTTTCAATGTCGCATCCACCCAATCATCCTTATATTGGCCATCCAGAATAGATTGAATGGTTTTGCGCTCAGTCGCTTCTTTTTCTTTGCCCAACTTGGCGGCCTCCAGGGCAATGCTCGGCGACAAAGCAATAATGCCATCAGAGTCGCCCAGGATGACATCCCCAGGATGAACCACCATGCCACCAATACCAATAGGCACATTGATCGAGCCCGGGCCATCCTTATAGGGGCCGCGCATATTGACACCACGTGCCCAGCAGGGAAACCTGTGCTTCTCAAAAGCATCTACGTCACGAATCGCACCATCAAAAACACAGCCGATGGCGCCTTTTGATTTAGCGACTGTCATCATGATTTCGCCAAACAAAGCGCGAGAAATATCGCCACCGCCATCAACCACCAACACATCGCCTGCCTGCAAAATTTGCAGGGCCTTATGTATCAATAGATTATCGCCAGCGCGAACGCTAACAGTCACCGCATTGCCGCAGACCGAGACCGAAGATTTATTGACTGGCAAGATACCGATTGCGCCGATCGTTCTGCCTAAAACATCGCTAACCACGGATGTCGCCAAGCCAGTAAGGGCGGCAATACCTTCTTTAAAAGCTTCCTTTCTTGGGTAAATTTCCATACCATTGGTACTCATTGCTCAATCTCCTGAATCAATTTATTGTGGTTTAGTCGTATCAATATAACGCAAATATATTGCCTCGCCCTCAATCTTTAGGCCCGATTAAGCTTATGATTCAAACCTTGAATTTGATCAAATCCGTGTCGCCCCGCAAAATAAACAATGCTCAAAATTACCAACTCACGCCAGCTCTTGGAGTTCGCGTTATCAAATAAACCCAGTTCAGAATGCGACGTTTGCAGTCCGCTCATGAGCCCAGGGTGGGAATCGGTGCCAGGAGGATTTGATCTACAGTGTCTAGAGCCCATCGCCACACTTCGCACCGAAGACCATCCTGAAGTATGGGATGAGTATCATCCCAATGGAACCAATGCATGGTCTGCCGATGCGCCCATAGCCATTGGATATCATCCCTATAACCGCTGCGATATTTATCAGTGCACTAGGTGCAAACGTCAATATTTAAGATATGGGGAATATGGCGGCTACTATGTTGATGAACGCTCCAGACCCCTGAACCCAGAATTCATCGCCGAACAAACATAAGCGCCAAACCAAGCTGTCGAAAGACGGTCAACAGAAATTCCCGAGCAATCGTTCCTTTAAAGGCCTCATAAAAAAGCCACCTTCAGGTGGCTAAAACCGCATTGCAGTTAAGAGACTACAGAACAAACAACTAAAAACATTTAGTTAGACATCAACACCGGCAGAACCATGGTCTTCAAGATATGTCTTGTGCCAGCGCCCCTGCTAATGAACGGGAAGCCAATATGACTATGCGCTCCCATGACTAAAAGATCAGCGCCTTGATCACAAGCATTGTTCAGGAGCATATCCATCACGCCTACACCCTCAATCACCATAACTTCAGCTTTGGATTTAACGCCATGACATGCGAGATGCTGGGCAACCTCTTTACAGGACTCTTCCGCACGATCAATACTGGAATCAAAAGCTAATACAACAGCCTGCTCGCAATTCAGAATCAATGGCAAAGAATCATTCAAAGCATGCGCAGCCTGACTAGAAGCATTCCAAGCAATCAGTGGACGCTTAAAGGAGTCCGAGAACTCGCCAGCATAAGGAATGATGAGCACTGGACGACCAGAGTTCGTTAAGACTTCTTCAACCAATTCCGCAGGAGCGTCATGAACACCAGATTCGTCATATTGACCCATGATGACTAAATCGAAATATCTTGCCTTCTCAGAAACAATAGCCAATATGGCCGAATCACTGCCGCGATTAATATCAAGCCACTCAGCCTTTAAGTCCTGAGTTAGGGATTCAAAAGTCTGCTTGCTTTCCTGAGCTGCCTTGGCATACTCTTCAGTGGGCCAGCTTGATATCACGCCGGCCTGCTTAGCTAAGCCTTTTTGCGCGAATACTCCAACAAGACGCGCGCCATTCGCTTTTGCCAAAGACACGGCGATTCTTAAGCGAACTTTCGATCGAGGGCTTTGATCTAAATGCACCATTAAATTCTTCAACATGACGTAATCCCCCAGGAAATTTTTTATTGATTTCATTATGCTTAGCCTGGAAATCTTCGATTTGATCCAAATCAAACTATCGGAGGATAGCTTATCGATATCTCCGCAAATCCGTCTCCCGCAAGCCCTAATGATGGGCCAGCATAGCAAATAAATAAGGGTTTTCTCCAAAAAAGGAGTTATTAAGCCTCTGACCGAAATAGAATGGATCCATGCCTAATGCCTTTAATTTCTCAGCCTCTCCCTTTGACTGCCTCAATACCCAAGAGCAAAAGCTTGTACGCGATAGCGTAGATATTGCCTATTTCAAAGAGGGCGAAGTGATTTTGGATATTGGGTCCGCCCCCACCCACCTGTTCATTTTGATTAAAGGCTTTGTGCGGCAACTTGAAAATGGCGAAGAGGTCGCCATTTATGGCCCGGAAGATTGTTTTGATGGTCGCGGTCTCATGGCGGGAAAAGTGTCGAGTCAATTCATTGCTTCAGAAGAGATTGTGGCGTATCAACTAGCCAAATCCACAGTGAATGAGTTGATCTCTGGCAATGCCACCTTTAGCGCGCTTCTCTTTGCCGATCTCTCCAAGAAATTAACCGCTTTAGCTGAAAGACGTAGCCAATACGAAATGAATTCCTTAAGCCTTGCCTTGGTAAATCAAGCATTTCTGAGGCCGGCAATTATTGTTGATCCGAATACCGACCTACTCAACATCATCAAGATTTTTCATGAAGAACATACCAGCAATGTATTGGTAAGCAGTCCATCTGCGGAATCTTCCGCTGTGGGAATCTTTACAACCACCACCCTTCAGGAAGCCATTCTCAATAAGCTCCCTTTAGAGACGACGGCCGTAGGCCCACTAAGCAACTACAAGCTCATTACAGTTCAAGCCAACGTCCATCTCTATGAAGCTTTGGCAGTCATGATCAAACACTCCGTTCACCGAGTAGTCGTCATGGACAAACATCAGATCGTTGGCACACTCGAACAAGTGGATTTGCTGAGTTTTATTGCGAATGGCTCTTCTCTAGTGGTGCAAAAAATACGACAAGCCAAAACACTTGAAGATCTTAAAGTTCCCGCGGAACAAATTACCAACCTGATTAGCCTACTACATCGCAATGGCAGCAAAGTGGAAATGATTGCGCGCTTAGTTCAAGAACTAAACGCTAAGCTATTTGAAAAAGCATGGTCATTGATTGCCAGCCCTGAACTTCTTAGCAATAGTTGTTTATTTGTGATGGGCAGCGAAGGTCGTGGCGAGCAGCTTCTCAAGACAGACCAAGACAATGGGTTGGTCATCAACAATGATTTTCCGATTACCGATCAAGTAATAGCCAGCTGCGATCAATTTTCAGCGGCGCTGATTGATTTTGGATATCCAGAATGTCCCGGCAAAATTATGGTGAACAATCCCGCTTGGCGAATGACCGTCAGCGGATTCAGCACAACAGCTAAACACTGGCTACTAGAGCCAACGCCTGAAAGCCTCATGAACCTGGCCATCTTCATTGACTCCCACCCGATCAGTGGCGACCCGAAACTCCTTATCAAAGTGAAGCAAGAGTTACTCAATCTCGTTAACGACAACCAATTTCTGCTAGCCAGGTTTGTCTCGGCGATAGAGTCGATTTCCGCTGAAGCTGGCTGGTGGAATCGCCTTCTGACGCTTGGTGGCGATGGCCAAGATCACAGGATAGACATTAAGAAGGCTGGGATTTTCGCTATTGTTCATGGAATACGTGCGCTTGCCCTAGAAAATCATATTTGGGCGATTTCAACCGTGGAGCGCATTCATGCATTAGTCCAAAACAATAAACTTCCCAAGAATCTTGCTGATGAACTCATTGAATCATTGCGCCTGATGATGGAACTCAGACTCAAGAGCGGTCTAAATGAACTAGAAACTGGTAAAGCAGTTTCCGGGGAAGTCGATACCAGTCGCCTCACAAGTCTTGAACGAGATTTGCTCAAAGATTCTTTAAGCGTAGTCAAGGGATTTAAGCTCTTCCTCCGCCAGCATTTTCGTCTTGACTTTGCATGAGCCAACTGTCGCCTAATATTTTAAAAAAATTCTCCAGATCCGTCTGGAGGGGGTGGCTTCTTTATCATCTCGCGGATGAGCGTTACAAATTCATGTTTGATCCCCCGCCTCCTAATGAGTGGGTGGTACTTGACTGTGAAACCACTGGCCTGAATGTGTCAAAAGACCAAATCATCTCCATCGGCGCAGTCAGAATTGTTGGCAACACTTTGATGACCAGCGAGCGCCTCGAGTTACTAGTAAAGCCAGATAGAAAAGTCTCTGCCGAGAGCGTCAAGATTCATCGACTACGCGAATTAGATGTCGCCAATGGCTTAGATCCTGAAGTGGCGATGGGTCAATTGATGCGCTTTATTGGCAGTCGCCCGATCGTGGGCTACTTTCTAGAGTTCGACATTGCCATGCTCAATAAGGTCATTTGGCGCATGCTCGGTCAAGGACTGCCGCAAGCAAAGATTGAAGTGTCGTCCTTGTTTTATGACTATAAAAACCGTCAACTACCGATTAATGAGCGTGGCGGAAGCATTGACTTGCGTTTCAATACCCTCATGAGAGACCTAGATCTGCCGGTACGGGATGCTCATGATGCCATTAATGATGCCGTCATGACTGGTATGGCCTTTATTAAGCTGCGTCAGCTCATGGGCTAGATGACTCAGAAAGCAGAGAATAAAAAACCAGGATTGCTCCTGGTTTTTTATTAATAAAACTACTACTCTCCAGATCTTAGTGACCGGAAGCTCCTGAAGCACCAAATCCAGTTTCAGAACGAACTTGTTGAGCGGCAAATGCGGCGCGCTCTTGTTTAGCGTTTGCACTGTTATCCAATACGGAGAACAACCAAACACCAACAAAACCAATCGTCATAGAAAAGAGTGCTGGAGATGAGTACGGGAACCATGCGCTTCCTTTAGGGTTACCCAATACAGCTTCCCATACCGCTGGAGAAACTACAGTCAAGGCTACCGAAGAAATCAAACCTAAGAAGCCACCAATCACCGCACCTCTGGTTGTGCAATTCTTCCAAAGAACCGACATAAAGAGCACTGGGAAGTTAGCGGAGGCTGCAATAGAGAATGCCAAGGCCACCATGAAGGCAATATTTTGCTTTTCAAATACGATGCCAAGAAGTACGGCAATCACACCAAGGCTAAATGTTGTCAAACGAGATACCTTCAACTCTGAAGCGCTATCAGCATTACCCTTTTTAAATACCGTTGCATAAAGGTCATGCGAAACAGCGGAAGCGCCAGACAGCGTCAAACCAGCGACCACTGCCAAGATCGTGGCAAATGCCACAGCGGAGATAAATCCGAAGAAAATATTACCGCCAACAGATTTGGCAACCAAAACTGCGGCCATATTCGCCGAACCAGCTCCACCATTAATAACACCCTTAGCCACATCAGCCATATCTGGGTTAGTCAACACTAAAGTGATGGCACCAAAACCGATGATGAAGATCAAGACGTAGAAATAACCAATCCATGTGGTTGCCCACAATACGGATTTGCGAGCTTGTTTCGCATCTGGAACGGTAAAGAAGCGCATCAAGATGTGCGGTAAACCAGCCGTACCAAACATCAATGCCATGCCAAAGGAAATAGCAGAGATTGGGTCTTTAATAAATCCGCCTGGGCCCATAATTTTCAAGCCAATTGCGGCGGCCTCTTCTGGGGACTTCCCAGTATTAGCGGCAATTGCAGTCTTTACCTCCACAGCCTTAGCAAATAAAGCTGCTGGACTAAAACCATATTGAGCCAAAACCATGAAGGCCATAAAGGTGACGCCAGCCAATAACATGCAGGCCTTGATAATTTGCACCCAAGTAGTTGCTGTCATACCACCAAACAATACGTAGACCATCATCAAGCAACCAACAATTACAACCGCCATCCAGTAATCAAGACCAAAGAGCAATTTGATCAACTGACCTGCACCGACCATTTGAGCAATTAGATAAAAAGCAACTACGATCAAGGTACCAGAAGCAGCAAATGCGCGGATCGGGCCTTGTTGAAAACGATAGCCTGCAACGTCAGCAAAAGTAAATTTACCGAGGTTACGTAAGCGTTCCGCCATCAGGAAGGTAATTACTGGCCAGCCCACCAAGAATCCGATGGAGTAAATCAAGCCGTCATAGCCGTTCATCATGACGGCGGCAGAAATACCCAGGAACGATGCGGCGGACATATAGTCGCCAGCAATCGCCAAGCCATTCTGAAAACCAGTAATACCGCCACCGGCCGTGTAGAAATCAGCAGCTGACTTAGTGCGTGTTGCCGCCCACTTAGTAATAAAGAGGGTTGCAATCACGAATGCAGTAAACATTCCAATTGCCACCCAGTTAGTTGCTTGTTTGTCAATTTGACCAACGTCACCAGAAGCAAAGGCAAACACTGGCAAGGCCAACAGCGCTAAAGCGCTAAATAATCTTTGTATACACTTCATTTGGACGCATCCTTTAAAATTTCAGCAGTTAACGCGTCATATTCACTATTCGCTCTACGCACATAAAGTGCAGTAATCAAAATAGTAAAAACGATCACACCCATTCCAATGGGAATACCGAGACTGGTGACACCATCACCAAATGGCTGAGCCAAAAAGGATTTATCAAATGCTATTAAGCCAATATAGCCGTAATAGACAATAAACATCACAATAGCAAGAGTCCAGCCAAAAGAATTACGCTTGCGCTTAAGCTCTTGGTATTTCGGGTTTGCCTCTATGCGTGCCACGACAGAATCTGACATACGCTTCTCCTAAAAATTAATAAAGTACTACCGTGATTCTAATAAGCCAATGGCGAAAATACGCTAAATTAGGCCTTTAAATCCAATAAGCTAGGGAATATCCTATGGTGGAATCCCCTACAAGAACACTTAATCCAAATGGAAGTGACGCACAACAATAAGGCGATCTTAACGACGCCAGGCACCACCCCCATGGAATTCGCCCCCTCCTTCGCGAGGGGCGGCGCCACCAAATCCTCCCCCACTCTCATGAGGAGACTCGCCAGCAGAATTGCCGCCCCCTGAAGTAGGTCGAGAATTAGTCTGCGGAGAATGATTTACAGGAACAGCATTTTGAATATTCTGACGCTGCTGAGGTGTCGCATTATTCCAAGCCTTTTGCGCATTCTGATGAGCCTGCTGCATATTTTGTTTTTCTTGAGCGCTTGCGTTTTGACTCCAGAAATTTTTGGCGCTTTGCTGGCGCGCCTCTTGAACGCGAGCCTGCTGACTAGAGGCTGCATTGGCGCTACCGAAACGATTTCCTAAGGTAGAGTTGGTGTAAGGCACATTAGCGCGATGAGCGGGGTTGTATTTCCAATTGGTATTTTCACCATAATGGCTTGGCCCCATATTCCCCGGCGTGTTGTAGTTTCGATTGAAGTTGTTATAAGTAACATTGTTAACAACGACCGAACCCGTTCCCCAGTGTGGAGTGGCCCAAAATGCGGCGCCTACCGCTAAACCAACTCCAAAAGAGAAGAATAGACCGCCAGGTGCGTATGCATAGGGATAAAAAGGAGGTGGATAGTAGCCGGGATAAGGCCAAGGTCCATAAACTAGATAAGGGTTATAGGCCGGTACATAAACTACCTGCGGGTTGGCCGGCTCAATCACAATGACTTGTTGACCCGATTGCACTTGTGTTGAAACAATTTCCTGAGGGCCCGACTTTAAATTGTTGGCTGATTTTGCTTTTGCACGCAGGGTTTGTACCGCATCGAACAATTCTTTAGGCTGAGCTAAATAAGCATCTCCCAATTTTTGTGTCCAGCCCAAATCCTTTCCCATCAAATTGAGGGCATCCGGAAAATCCACCAAGGCTTTTACGCTGTTATCCCATGCCTGGACTTTTACAGCTTGCTGACGCTCCGCTTGAGACATTTTTGGATTATTGCGCAACCAACTCTCAGCCTCAGCTACCTCCAAAGGATAGGTAGATGCAATCAATACCTGCGCCAATAAGGGATCAGGGTAAAGGGCAACTGGGGCAACCAGCGCGCCAAGTTGAGCTTGCGTCAAAGGTTTGCCCACTTCTCCGGAAGGTTGAACCTGACCATTCGAGGGAGGGGGTGGCGATGAATCCGCTTGCTGGGTATATCCAGGCAGGGGCTGCGCATAAGACAAAGGACCAATACAAACCGTACCAGA
>Ga0316220_1003616_pt1 | contig 12710 bp, 23 predicted proteins | sample TBH18005metaG_FD_203632 | JGI IMG/M metagenome (GOLD analysis project Ga0316220, IMG submission 203632) | Freshwater microbial communities from Trout Bog Lake, Wisconsin, USA - TBH18005 | ecosystem: Environmental > Aquatic > Freshwater > Lake > Hypolimnion/Profundal zone | place: USA: Wisconsin...
GAGAAAGTCTACAGTGAGTTTTGGAAAAGGTTCTTAATTAATTTAGGAGATTTAATATGGCTTATCCTACAGTTTCGGCCCCTTACGGCCTAAAGCCAGTTAACCTAATCGGTGGTCGTGTATATGCGGGTTCTACCCGTATGTTCCCTATCGTGAACGGTTATAGCACTAGTATGTTCAACGGTGACGTTGTGCAAATTGGTACTGGCGCAAACATTGGTAACTTAATCGCTTCAACATTGGCTTACAACGCTTCTTCAGCAGTTGCTGGAACAATCGGTGTATTTGTCGGTTCGGAGTATTCAACAACTGGTGGTCCAATCTATGGCAAAAACCGCTATCAATTCTGGCAAGCTAGCACTACAGCTCCAGATGCAATCGGTTATGTAGTAGATGATCCTCAAGCTGTGTTCCAAACAGCAGTATTGGCTAACCCAGCTGGTACAGGCGGTTCTACAACAATTCAGTACATTAACCCAGCTTTCGTTGGTTCTAATGCTTACTATATTGGTGCAGCTGCTGGTAACACTGGTTCCACCACTACTGGTGACTCTTCTGCTGGTATTGCAGTTTCTGCATCTGCCACAGTAAGCACACCAATCACAACATCAGCACCATTCCGTATCGTTGGTTTAGTGCCTGCTTCAGCTGTTACTGTGACTCAAAATGCTACAACTTCTAGCACAACGATCACATTATCTGCTGCAAACAGCGCAATCCAGCCTGGCATGGCAGTATCTGGCCCTGGCATCACTGCAGGTTCAAATACTTATGTAACAGCTGTATCTGGTACTACTGTAACTATCAACACTGCTGTAACAACAGCACAGTCGACAGCTGCACAGTTTTCTTTCACTGGTTACCCAGAAGCATTAGTAACATGGAACTTCGGTTACCATAGCTACTTCAATGCCACTGGCGTTTAATTAAGGAGCTATAAATGGCTATTTCTCGTGCACAACTACTAAAAGAGTTGCTCCCTGGTTTAAATGCTTTGTTTGGACTTGAGTATGCTCGCTACGGTGAAGAACATAAAGAGATCTATGAAATCGAGACCTCTGAGCGTTCTTTTGAAGAAGAAACAAAACTGTCAGGCTTCTCAGCTGCTCCAGTCAAAAACGAAGGCCAGGCCATCGCTTATGACAACGGGCAAGAAGCATGGACAGCTCGTTACAACCATGAAACTATCGCTTTGGGCTTTAGCTTAACTGAAGAAGCAATCGAAGATAACCTCTACGATTCTTTGTCAGGCCGCTATACCAAGGCTTTGGCTCGTGCCATGGCTTACACCAAGCAAGTTAAAGGTGCTGCAGTATTGAATAACGGTTTTAACGGCCAATTCACTTATGGTGATGGTCAGCCTTTGTTCTCTACAGCTCATCCTTTGATCTCTGGTGGTGTTAACGCCAACACTCCATCTACTCCTGCTGACTTGAATGAAACTGCGTTGGAAAACGCTGTTATTCAAATCGCTGCTTGGACAGATGAGCGTGGTCTCTTGATCGCTGCAAAACCTAAGAAATTGATTGTTCCACCTGCACTACAGTTCGTTGCTACTCGTTTGTTAGAGACAGAACTCCGTGTTGGTACAAACAACAATGACATCAATGCAATTAAGAACAACGGTTCCGTTCCAGAAGGTTATACAATTAACCACTTCTTGACCGCTACCAATGCATGGTTCTTGACCACTGATGTACCTAACGGTTTGAAGATGTTCGTTCGTACCCCATTACAGAACTCTATGGATGGTGACTTCGATACAGGTAACGTACGTTACAAGTCTCGTGAGCGTTATTCCTTCGGTGTTTCTGACCCATTGGGCGTATACGGCTCTTACTAAAATACTCTCGTGAGGAGTTTTAGCCCCGCTCAAAAGGCGGGGTTTTTTTTTTGCAATATTTATTTGCAATTTGCAAAATTGATGTAAAATAACGCTATCTGGGTAATTCACTTATGCCACCACTGCCCCAGCAGACGATGCAAAGATCGGCATAAGTACTTTTGCATAAGGAGTCCATTATGGGACGTAGTACATTTGAAGGTCCAATTTTATCTGGCGACAATCGTTTTGGTCCAGTTCGTGACGTTGGTTATACAGACCTCGTTCAAACCGCACTTTTAGATTTTTCAGTAACATCAGCTGGCACTAACTATGGTGGTGGTTCTGGTGTTTTTGTTGCTTCTAACAACATTCCAAACAGTGCTGCAACTATTTATACCCCACAATCTGGTGTATATAGCACAAACGGTCCTACTAAAGCATCTGCTCCTACAGCTGATGCGACTAACACTGTTTATCGTGGTGTAGTGTTTTATTTGCCATATAGCTGCAATATCACTGACGTTATCCTTGATATCGGTACAGTTCCAAAAGATTCAGCTGGTACTCCAGTAGCTGTAAGCGCAATTCAGCCATATGTTTCAAATAACTTTGCAACTTCTACTGGTGTTTATGCAACATTTGCAAACATCTCTAGCCCAGCTGCACAACGTTATACAGCAACTTATGTTGGCTCACAGTTAACCAATAGCAATGCAACTTTGCAAGATTTCCAAAACTTGCAACCTGGTCAACAGCCTTCATGGTTTAGCCAAGTAGTTGTTACTTTGGCAATGACTACAACTGCTGCTGGTCTATCTTCAGGTCAAGTTGAGGTAACTTTACGTTACAACCAGAATGATATGAACATTGGTACAAGTACAACTTACCCATACGGTAACTTTGACTAATTAATCCTCTTAGGGGGGCTAAAAACCCCCAACCTTTTAAAACTTAGGAGATTAATTATGAGACCACAAGTGGTAAGTGTTACAGGAGTAGGAACATCGCAGCCTATTATTTTAGATAATTACATTAGTCCATTTAATATTGGTTTTGGCGCTGTTATTACTGGTAGTCCAACTTATAAAATTGAACATACATTTGATAATGTATTAACAAATTCAAGTCCAACTTGGTTTCCTCATCCTACTGTAGTAAATGCCACAGTAAACCAAGATGGTAACTATGCTTTTCCAGTATTTGCTATTCGCATTAATATTACAGCAGTCAGCACTTCTGGAACCGTTCAACTTACTGCTATACAGGCTGGAGTTGCATAATGCCTTATGTTGGTTACTCAGGTGTTGCTAATTCAGCATTAACCCATCCAGGATGGGCTGAAGGTGTAGCAGCTGATTGCTATGGCGATATTGGACAAGGAGTTGCTGGAGCCACAGTAGTTTGGAGAGCAGCTGGTCTTGTTGAACAAGGATTTATATTATTAGAAGCTTCAGGACCAAGTGATCCACAATTATATGTTCTTGAAGAGAATTACAATAAAATTGAGCTGGAGAACTATTAATGAGCAATAGTCAAAAAATATCGCAAATGACAACAGCTACAGTTCCGTTAAGCGGATCTGAATTAGTGCCTATTGTTCAATCTGGCAATAACGTATCGGTTTCTGTAAACAATATCAATGCTACTAGCGGTCTTAGCTATCAAGGATTGTGGAACGCTTCAACTAATACTCCAACCTTAACATCAAGCGTTGGAACAAGAGGTTATTACTACATTGTTAACGTAGCAGGGACAACAACACTAAATGGCATTTCTACATGGAACGTAGGTGATTGGGTTATTTTTAGTAATACAGGTGTATGGCAACGTATTGCTGGCGGCGTGCCAGCTTCTATCTCTATTACAAATGACGCATCATCAAATACTAACTACAACTTAACATTAACCAATGCTAGTTCTGGTTATATTACCAACGAATATGTTGATAATGGAGCATTAACATTTAACCCTAGTACACAAACTTTATCTTCAGGAAGATTTGTAGCTACAGAAACTAGCACTTATGGACCTTCAATAGAAGTTACTACTATATCAGCTTATAGATACCCATCAATCGGTCTTAAATCTGAAGCGTTTCAAATTACATCGTATGACACCGATCCAGACAACAATGTTTATAACTATTCTGTTTTTGGCGATTACGGTTGGATGGGTTTAGCTTTATCAACAACTAATAACATTTATGATTTAGGAAATATTTGTTTTGCAGTAAATCAATTTGGAGCAATTAATTTAGGCTTGGTTACTGGCGGTTCAAATACTTATAACAATGCAGGAACAGCAGGTCAGGTATTAGCATCAAACGGATCGTCTTCCCCTGCTTATTGGGCAAATGTTGGAAGTCTTCCTTCTTTAAAAGAAATGAAAGCAAACATTGCTTCTGTTGGCGATGTAAATTGGATTAACGGATTAAACCCTGTTTCCTATAATAAACGCATTCAAGATGACCAAGGAAATTACACTGACGCAGTACAACCAGAAAAAGAATTTGGTTTAATTGCTGAAGAAGTAGAAGCTGTTAATCCTGAAATGTGTTATTACAAAGATGGCAAATTAGCAGGCGTAAATTATTTACAATTTATTGCACCACTGCTTAAAAAGGTTCAAGACCTTGAAGCTCGCCTTGCGGCGGTAGAAGGTAAGTAATGGCTACTAAGAAGAAAACTCCATCTCTTTCTGTTGGTCGTGGTGAGAAGTTGCCTGTGGCTAAAGGCGCTGGGCTTACCGCTAAAGGTCGGCCTACCCGTAAGGCAGCTAGTTTAAAGCGGTGGAATTGCAAATGACCGAAATGGACCCAATAGAGACAGCTAGAGAATTAGCTACCCACGCAAGCGATATCCAACACTTACAGGTAGATATGGATAAAATGGTAAAAGAGATGGAAGAAATCAAAATTGCCGTTCAATCCATTAATAAAACTTTATCTGAAGCCAAAGGTGGTTGGAAAACATTAATGGCTATTGGTGGCGCAGTTAGCGTATTAACAGGTATTATTGGGTTAGCTATTGGATATTGGAGTCATAAATAATGCCTAGTACAAGTAAAAAGCAGCACAATCTTATGGAAGCAGTGGCACATAGCCCTGCTTTTGCTAAAAAGGTTGGCATTAAACAGTCAGTTGGCAAAGACTTTGCTGCTGCTGACAAAGGTAAGAGGTTTGGTGTAGGCGGTAGCCCAACTGTCACTCGTGGCGGAAAAGGTCAAATCAACAAACAGGCAACACGTGCGGGAAGTATTTTTGGTGAACAGAAAGAAGTCCCAAACATTAATATTAACAAATTTGTAGGTAAAAAAGAAGGCGGAAAAATCATGGCAACTAAAAAAGAAGCTCGTATGGAACCAGCAAAAATGCAGAAAGTTAAAACTAGCTCAAGCATTGATGGTATTGCAGAAAAAGGTCGTACTAAAGTTAAGTACCCAAAAATGGCAGGTACTACTACTGGCATGAAAAAGGGTGGAAAGTGCTAATATGAGCGCTCAAGACATTGTTGATTCAATAAAGAGTGGTGCTCAAGATCTTAAAGAAAAGGTCATGGGCACACCTGAGCAAAATGCTAAGGCTGCTGCAGAAATGAAAAAACAGGATGAACGTAATCCTGATTCATTCCAAGCTAAAGTCAACAAAGTAGTAGGTTACAAAAAAGGTGGAGCTATGGAACACAAGCACAAGATGGAACACGAAAAGAAACATGCTGCTGGTCATCAACATGAGCAAGAAAAAGTTGCTAAACATGCTGCTGGTCACAAAATGCATCACGAGCATGTAAAAGCAATGTATATGGGCAGTAAGGCTAAGTAATGAGAGCCTCACGTGGGATGGGAGCAATTAGCCCATCTAAAATGCCTAAAGCAAAGACAATTGTCCGGAAAGATAATCCGGATGATGTAACTATGTACAAAAAAGGCGGTCCTGCAGGACTCTATGAGAATATTCATAAAAAGCAAGAGCGTATTAAAGCTGGCTCTAGTGAGAGAATGCGTAAAGTTGGATCTAAGGGTGCGCCTACTAAAGAGGACTTTATTAAGTCTGCTAAAACAAGGAAGAAAAAATGAGTTTATTTGATACAGTTTTAAGTTATATTAAAAGTGCTGGTCACGCTGTTGGTAGCGCAGAGCATGAACTTTTAAATGAGTTCACACTTTATTTGGGTAGCGATAAAGTAGTATCTGGCTTTTCATCTGATCCAGTAGTCAAAGCATTTGCTGCTTCATTAGTTCCTGCTCCAGAGCCTGTACAAGTTGCTCCTGTAGCTGATGATCCAGTAGAACCTACTCCTGTAGCAGCCGTAGATCCTGTTGCAGAAGTTCCTGCTGAAGCTACTATCTCTAAAGAGACTGTATTAGAAAAGGTAGAAGAGTCTGTTGAAAAACTGATTGAAACTGTTAAAGAAGTTTTATAATCATGGCTACTAAAAACTGGATTGCTGGTGCTATCAAGAAACCCGGTGCTTTACGTGCCAAGTTAGGTGCTAAAGCTGGTAAACCAATTCCTGCTAAGAAATTAGCTGCAGCTGCTAAAAAACCCGGTGTAGTAGGAAAACGTGCTCGTTTAGCCGAAACACTTAAAGGGATGAAGAAATGAAATTCATCATTGATTGGGCATTTGGTTTATTTAGAAAGCCAGAACTTGAAATCACCATTGAAAAATATGATGTTCAAGACGAATGGCCTTTCCCTGTAAAAACAGAAAAACGCAAACCACAGGTCAAAAAAGCCACTACTCGTACAGATAAAAAGCCTGTAGCCAAGAAGACTGTTGCTAAAAAGAATACAAAAAAGGCTAAGTAATGAGCACAACCGGAACAACGCTATTTAATTTGGATATGGGTGACCTCGTAGAGGAAGCCTTTGAGCGTTGTGGGATGCAATCTCGTTCCGGTTATGATTACAGAACAGCTGCTCGTAGTGTTAACTTGTTAACTATAGAGTGGGCTAATCGTGGAATCAATCTGTGGACTATTGAGCAAGGGCAAATTCCTATCAATATTAACGCAGGTCAAATTAGCTATCCTATCCCTGTGGATACAATTGATTTGTATGATCATGTAATCCGTCAGGGTACAGGTCAAAATCAGGTTGATATTAATATCACTCGAATCTCTGCTGATGATTACCTCACCATTCCTACTAAAAACGCCTATGGACGGCCTATTCAAGTATGGATAGATAGACAGTCAGGAAACGTTGATTCAACTCCTGTAACCACCTTATCGCAAGCCGCAGGTGCTAGTGACACGACTTTATATGTCACATCTACTGCAAATATGCGTAGTCAGGGCTATATCAACATTGATGGCGAGACAATTCTCTATCAAAACCTTGGTACAGATGCTAATGGAAACGCAAATCAGCTGTTAAATTGTTTCCGTGGAGTAAATAATACAACTCCTGCTGCTCATATTGCGACTGCACCTTTGTATAATAATTACCTGCCAAACATCAATATTTGGCCTACTGGTAATCCCGGAACTCAATATAGCTTTGTTTACTGGCGTATGAGGCGTTTACAGGATGCTGGAACTGGTGTTAATACCGAAGATATCCCATTCCGCTTTATTCCTGCTATGGCTGCTGGACTAGCATTCTACTTATCTATGAAGCTCATTGGAGTAGATCCTCAGCGTGTACCTATGCTTAAAGCAGAATACAACGAGCAATTCCAGATGGCTGCAGATGAAGACCGTGAGAAGGCTTCTATTCGGTTCGTACCTAGAAACATGATGTATATACGATAATGGCTACTAAAAAGACTCCATCTCTTTCTGTTGGACGTGGTGAAAAGTTACCTGTATCCAAGGGTGCTGGACTCACAGCCAAAGGTCGTGCCAAGTACAACAAGGAAACTGGATCCCATTTAAAAGCTCCACAGCCTGAAGGTGGTGCTCGTAAGAAGTCATTTTGTGCCCGTATGTCTGGTATGCCCGGTCCAATGAAGGATGAAAAAGGTAGGCCAACACGTAAAGCTGCAAGCTTAAAACGATGGAATTGTAAGTAATGCCTAGTAAATTTTCGTCAGGCAAACACTCAATTGCCGAGTGCGATAGATGTGGTCAACGATATAAGTTGTCCGAAATTCGTATTGAAATTTTAAAAACAAAACCTTACCAGATCAAGGTTTGTAATACTTGCTGGGATCCAGATCAACCGCAATTGCAGTTAGGTATGTATCCTGTCAGTGATCCACAGGCAGTGCGTAATCCAAGGCCTGATGTAAGCTATTATTCAGCCGGAAATACGGGTTTATACGTATCTCCTACAGCTAGTAATGATGTAAATAATGCGGGTTATCCTACTGATGGAAGTAGACAAACCCAATGGAACTGGGCTCCTGTGGGAGGGCCAAGAGCTTTTTCTGATGCATTTGTTCCCAATGACTTGAATTTAGCGATTACAATAGGTACAGTAACCATAGTGACAACTTAGGAGCATTAAAATGGCAAAGATGGAAAAAGAATCCAAAGCAATGAACAAAAAAGAAATGTCTGATGACATGAAACAAGACAAAAAAATGATTAAAAAAGCTTTTGGTATGCATGACAAGCAATTGCATGAAAACAAAAAGACTAATCTTTCAAAGCTTAAAAAAGGTGGTGTAACTTCAGCTGAAATGAAAGCTGTTGGTCGTAACGTAGCCCGTGCAAACAATCAAAAGGCTAAATAAAATGGCTACCCAGATCAAAGCAACTAAAAAGAACAGTTCGCCTATGCGTACTGGTAATGCTAAGAACAATGGTCCTGCTGAACAGTATGAGAAGAATGGTACTGGCGTAGCTGCAGAACGTAAAGCAACAGGTCATGATATGAAAGACCCAAACACTTTACGTGCAGATGAATTAGTACCCGGTGGTCCAGCAATGACTGTATCTATTGGTAATAAGACTCGTGGTCCTAAGACTGATGGTATTGAAATGCGTGGCGCTGGTGCTGCTACTAAAGGTCGTATGAGCCGTGGCCCTATGGCATAAGGATTAGTTCTCATGAACTATTTAGAGCTTCAGCAGTTAATACAAGATTACTCCGAAAACACGGAGCAATTGTTCGTTCAGGATATTCCTAAGTTTATCCAGCAGGCTGAAACTCGTATATACAATTTTGTTCAATTACCTTCATTACGTAAAAATGTAACAGGTACAATGACAGCGGGTAATCAATATATCTCTTTGCCAGATGATTGGCTTTCAAATTACTCTATAGCTGTAATTAATCCTACGACATTAACTTATACGTATCTTTTAAATAAAGATGTTAATTTTTTAAGAGAAGCATACCCAACTGTATCTAATAACGGTTCTACGTATCAAGGGACACCACAAGGTACACCTAAATATTACGCATTATTTGGGTCGCAGTATTTAAATCCAAATGAAATGTCTTTGATGGTGGCTCCTACGCCAGATCAAGCATATGTTTTAGAGTTACATTATTTCTATTACCCGCCAACTATTGTTCAAGGTGTTATTAATGGAACTACTATTACTAGCGCTGGTTCGCTATATACACCGGGTGTATACCCAGAAGTGCCTTTAACAGGCGGTAATGGGGCTAATGCTACAGCTACTATTACTGTTTCTATGACAGGTGCTGTATCTTCAGTTACGCTTAACGATGGTGGTGTTTTTTATGTACCCGGGGATGTATTAAGTTTTAATGCTGCTTCTATCGGTTCAGGTACAGGATCTGGATTTACTATAAATGTAACTAGTATTTCTAATGCAACTGGAACCAGCTGGCTTGGCGATAACTATGATCCAGTATTGTTCTATGGTGCTATGCGTGAAGCTATGCTGTTTATGAAGCAAGAACAAGATTTGGTTACTTATTATGAGAATAAGTTTCAAGAAGCACTAGCTGAAGTTAAACGTCTTGGTGATGGTCTGGATCGTGGTGATAGTTATCGTGACGGCCAAACAAAACTCAACATTAACCTTAAGGGTAACGTTGTTTCATGAGAACTTGTAAAAAATGCTTACAAATCAAAAACTTATTAGAGTTTAAAAAACACTCTAATGGTTATAGGCATACGTGTAAAAAATGTCAATATGAAGCTATGGTTTTAAATTCTGAAGCTTATAAAAATAAATTAGCTAGAACTGCTAAATATCGTAATTCTGACAAAGGTAAACTAAAAGAAAAGGTATATGCTCAATCAGATTCTGGTAAAAAAGCAAGAAAATTAGCCATTAAAAAATACGAAAAAGGTAATGGACACGCTGGGAAAATGGCTCGCACTGCTCAAAGAAGAGCTGCTAAATTGCAACAAACTCCATCTTGGCTTACAGATATTGACCATGAGCGCATAAGAAACGAGTATAAATTGGCTGCCTTATTGACTAAAATTGAAGGTATTAAATGGACGGTAGATCACGTAATTCCATTACAAGGCAAATTTGTTTCAGGATTGCATGTTCCATCAAATCTTCAAGTAATGAGAGCTTCTGAAAACTTTTCTAAACGTAATAAATTTGAGATGGCCTCATGATTACCCAAACTTCTTGCACCATTTTTCAGCAAAATTTACTTAATGGTAATGAGAATTTCACTACTGGTACGTATAAGATTGCTTTATATAATGCATTAGCTAACTTGAACCAAAGTACTACTGCATATACTCCTGTAAACGAAGTTGTAGGTACTGGGTACACAGCAGGGGGAAAGCAGTTAGTTATATCAACCCCACCTACTCAAAGCACTACAAATAATATTACATACGTATCATTTCAAAACGCAGTCTGGACCCCCGCATCCTTTACTTGTAGGGGCGCTTTAGTCTACAATGCTACTACGGGCGCTGCGTGTTTTGTGTTAAATTTTGGTTCAGATAAAACATGTACTAACAGCTTTACAGTGCAATTCCCAGCAGCGACTTATTCGTCTGCTATTTTAACCCTTGGAACTACAACAAGTAGTATTAACTATAGTAGCGCAGATTAGGAGCAATCATGCATAAAGAATTTGGAAGCTGTGGCGATAGCGCTGTAGCAACATTACAAGCCAACGTAGCTATTCCTGAAGGAATGGGAGTTGAAGGTTATTGGCACGTTGAATGCCGTGATAAAGACGGTAATTTAAAATGGACTGAAGGTTTTCCAAACTTAGTTGTTGCCGTTGGTAAGCAGTTGATGTTAGATACCTTGTTAAAAGGCTCTTCTTATTCAGTTACTGGTCCGTATCTTGGTTTGACTAATGCTTCATTGACTCCAGCTGCAACAGATACCATGACAACTTTGGTTGGCGGTGGCAAAGAGTTTACTGCTTATACAGTAGGTGGTTCTGCAGTGCGTGGTACAGCGGTATTTGCTTCGTCTACTTCTACTGGCGCTACACCATCAAACGTAACTTCATCTACGGCTTCCGCTATTACTTATACCATTACTGGTTCTGGCGGTACTGTTTATGGTTGTTTCTTGGTATTGGGTACAGGCGCTTCTAGCACACAAAGCAATACTGGTGGTACTTTATATTCTGAAGGAAACTTTAGCGTTGCAAAAACAACGACATCTGGTGATACTGTGTCGGTGACCTACAGTACCACCGCCACTAGCTAAGTATTTTTTAACAGAATTTAGGAGCAGTATATGGCATTAGTTCTGCAAGACCGTGTAAGGGAAACGACACAAGTAACAGGTACAGGTTCAGCTACGCTACTAGGTGCAGTTACTGGATACCAAAGTTTTTCTGTTATTGGCAATGGAAATACTACATACTATACGATTGCGGATCAAGGTGGACCCAATTGGGAGACGGGTATTGGTACATGGTCAACTGGCGGAACTCTTGCTCGTACTACTGTTTTATCTTCTTCTAATGGCGGTTCATTAGTTAATTTTACTACCGGTACTAAAGACGTATTTGTAACTCAGCCTTCTGAAAAAGCAGTTTATTTGGATGCATTAAACACTGCCACTGTTCCACAATTAGCAACAAGCTCTTTTACAAGCACAACTCCTGTATTGTCATTTAATGGCTCAAATACAAGTTATGCTTCAGGGTCTACTGTTGCCAATAATTATTTGCAAACAATATTACAAAACAAATCAGGAACTGCAGGGGCTTCTACTAACTATGTTCTGAGTAATGACTTAGGAACAGACTCATCATATTACGGTGAGTTTGGTATGAATTCATCGGTATTTAGTTCATCAACTCCTAGTGATTTTTATAGCATTAACAATGGTGTTTATTTTTCAGGTCATGATGGCGATATTACTGTTGGCTCTGGTAATGGTTATAAGCTTTATTTTGCTTGGGGTTCTAGCGGTGCTTCAGCCCATGTAATCAATGCTTCAGGTGCTATTGGATTATCTACAAACCTTGGTACAACCCCTGCAACAAGCGGTACAACTGGATTTGGAACTTCAGGTCAAGTATTAACAAGCCAAGGTTCTGCTTCTGCTCCAATTTGGACAACACCTACTACTGGAACAGTTACAAGTGTTAGCGGAACTGCACCAATTAGTGTAGCAACAGGAACTACAACTCCTGTAATTAGTATTAGCCAAGCAACTACTAGCACTAATGGTTATTTATCAAGCACCGATTGGAATACCTTTAATAACAAAGCACCATCTTTAACTTATACAACTAATTATGTTCCTTATGGACAAGGAACAACAACACCAGCTTTATCGGTTAATTTTCAATTTAACGGCACAAAATTAACTTTAGCTAATGACGCTACCATTCATGGTCTTACTGTTGGTTTAGGTGGTGGTAGCGCAATTAATACTGCTTTTGGAGCAAGTGCATTAGCGGCAACAAGCACAGGCAATTATAATACTGGCATTGGTAATAGTGCATTAAATGCAAATACTTCTGGAGCATTAAATACTGCATTAGGGCAAAGTGCGTTAACTGCAAATACTTC
>Ga0316220_1003631_pt1 | contig 12684 bp, 11 predicted proteins | sample TBH18005metaG_FD_203632 | JGI IMG/M metagenome (GOLD analysis project Ga0316220, IMG submission 203632) | Freshwater microbial communities from Trout Bog Lake, Wisconsin, USA - TBH18005 | ecosystem: Environmental > Aquatic > Freshwater > Lake > Hypolimnion/Profundal zone | place: USA: Wisconsin...
GTACACGAATGAACACGGATAGGTTTTATCCGTGCCAATCCGTGAAATCCGTGGTTTCGATGAAGCAAAAGTTCGCGTCGGCGAGGGCGCCGACGCCAACACGCGAGGGCGCGTGCGCTCCCCTTAGCGAACTTCAGGCGCCGCTTTCGCAGGAGGCTCCAATCCGCGACAGAATCGGAAGTTCGTTTCGGCATCTCGCCGAAACCAGCAGGGGGTTTATTGGCAGCTTGCGCACTTTCTGTTCGACATCCGGGCCAGTCTGTTTGCAGTTTCTTCCTGTGCGCGCATATCTCGATCTCCTCCGGCTTATCCTCAATGAAGGCAAACCCAAATCCGACCGGACCGGCACCGGGACGCTCTCCCTCTTCGGCGCCCAGGCGCGGTTCAACCTGCAAGCCGGTTTCCCCCTGCTGACGACCAAGAAGCTCCACCTCAAGTCCATCGTCCACGAACTGCTCTGGTTCCTGCGCGGGGAAACCAATGTGCGCTCGCTCCAGGCGGCCGGCGTCACCATCTGGAACGAGTGGGCGGACGAACACGGCGATCTGGGCCGCGTTTACGGCGCGCAATGGTGCGGCTGGCGAACCGCCGACGGGCGTTCCATTAACCAAATCGATGACGTCATCTCCCAGATTCGCCGAAACCCGGACAGCCGCCGGTTGATTGTCACCGCGTGGAATCCCGGCGAGATTGAGGGAATGAAACTGCCGCCCTGTCACGTGCTCTTTCAGTTTTACGTTCACGACGGAATGCTCTCCTGCCAGCTCTACCAGCGTAGCGCCGATCTCTTTCTGGGGGTGCCCTTCAACATCGCCTCATATGCGCTCCTCACGCTCATGGTGGCGCAGGTGTGCGGATTGCGGCCCGGCGATTTCGTCCACACCTTCGGCGATCTCCACCTCTACGCCAATCACCTCGACCAGGCGCGCGAGCAACTCTCCCGCGAACCGCGACCGCTGCCTGTCATGACGCTCAATCCCGCCGTGCGCGATATCCACGCCTTTCGCTTCGAAGACTTCACCCTCAGCGGCTACGACCCGCATCCGGCCATCAAGGCGCCCGTGGCGGTATAATGACGAACATGCCAACGCAGCTCAAAGCCATCGCAGCCATGGCGCGCAACCGGGTCATCGGGCGGGCCGGGGCCATTCCGTGGCGCATTTCCGACGAACTGCGCTGGTTTAAGCAGACCACCACCGGGCACAGCGTTTTGATGGGGCGCAAGACCTTCGAATCTCTCGGGCGGCCGTTGCCGAACCGTCGAAACCTGGTCGCCACGCGCGGCCCGGCGATCGATGTGCCGGGCGTCGTCACGGTTCGCGATCTGGTTGCGTTCGCCCCTGCCGACTATGCCGAGCCGGGGACGGATGTATTTGTCATCGGCGGCGCGGAAATTTACGCGCAGTTGCTCCCCCGTTGCGACGAGTTGCTCCTGACGGTTCTCCCGCGCGAGGTCGAAGGGGACACGGTCTTTCCGCCGTTCGAGCCGCTCTTCGAGTTCCGCGAAACCGTGCTGGTGCATCCGGAATTCGAGGTGCGCCGGTACGTGCGCCTCACCCAGCCCCGGCCATGATGGCGGACCCCTGGTTCTGGGCGTTTAACGCGGTGGTATTGCTGTTGCTGGCGTTCGATCTCTTTGTCTTTCATCGCCGGGAAGAACGGGTGAGCCTGCGCAACGCGGCTGTTTCGTCTCTGGTCTGGGTTTCGCTTTCGCTGGCCTTTGCCGCGCTGGTCTGGGTATCGAAGGGGCGGGTCAAGGGCATGGAGTTTTTCGCCGGGTACCTCATCGAATACGCACTGAGCGTGGACAACCTCTTCGTGTTCGTTCTCATTTTCGCCTATTTCAAAGTCGACGCCCGCCACCAGCATCGCGTGCTGTTCTGGGGAATTATCGGAGCCATCGTCATGCGCGGGGCGGCGATCGCTCTCGGCGTCGAGCTGGTGCGCCGGTTTGAATGGACGCTCACCGTCTTTGGCCTTTTCCTCGTTGTGACCGGCGTCCGGATGTTCTTCAAGAGCGAAGGCGAAGCGGACATCGGAAACAATCCGGTGCTGCGCTTCTGCCGGAGCCGGCTGCGCATCGCCAACGAGTACCGCGGCCCGCGTTTTTGGATTCAAGAACGCGGGGTCCGGATGGCGACGCCGCTTTTCCTGGTGCTCCTGGTAATCGACGTCATGGATCTCGTCTTCGCGGTCGATTCCATTCCGGCCGTCTTTGCCGTCACCCGCGACCCTTTCATCGTCTACACTTCCAACATCTGCGCCATCCTGGGCCTGCGTTCGATGTACTTCCTTTTGGCCGGGATGGTCGATCGATTTGTCTACCTCAAATACGGCCTGGCCGCCGTGCTCAGCTTTATCGGGGTCAAGATGCTGATCGCCGGGTTTGTAACCCTTCCCATCGGCGCGTCGCTGGCTGTGGTGGCAGCGCTGCTGCTGGTTAGCGTCGTCGCGTCGTTTTACTGCCGCGCATCCTCCACGTAACTGGCGATATCGAAGTTTTGCACCCCGCCGATCTTGCTCAGCGCCTCGTCGAAGTGCATCCCGCCATTGCCGCCGCCACCGATGGAGTAAGTTTTCGCAGTCACCGCGCCGTACCAATCCACGTTTCCGCTCAGCGACATCGCGTAGTCCGGCCCGTAAAAATACGCCGCAATGCTGGGGTTGCCGTTCATTGAAAAGGTCCGGTTGGTTCCCGTCGGCGACGGCGCGTCGCCGTAAATGAGCAAATGGCTGGCAAGATTGCTCGATCCCGAGCCGGTGTTGGTCGATGTGTTTCCACCGATCGATATATTTCCCTGGATATAAATGGTCACGTACACATTAGGCGGGATAAACGCACCGCCTCCCCAATCGGAATCCATGATCACAGTGGTATAGTATTTTCCGGTGGTACCGGACGCGGAGAACGTGAGCGACTGATTGCTGGTGACGTGGTAGTACGTCGGCGACGAGGGCGAGGTGCTGTTGGCGAGATATGCTCCGGACGTATGCGGGGTGTATACGCTGACGGTCGGCGGCGTTTTCGCGACCGGGACGGGTTGCGACCCATTGTTGCTGACAGCTCCTTGGACGCCGCTCGTTCCCGACATGCTTCCCTGATTGGTGGACGCGTTGCCCATCACCGTTTTGCTGTTGGCCGAAATAGTGGCTCCGCTGCCGGTCGCGGCGATATTTGCGCCCATTTCGTTGGCGATCTTTGTCGAACCGGACCCCGGATAATAGCCTGTCTGGGTCGAATCGCTCTTGTTGGGATCGCTTGAGTTATAGCTGTCCACCAGCCAAGGAGCGCTGCTCCCAAGACTCATGTTCTGAACGGTGGTGATCGCATTCACTGGCGCGTAGACTTGTTTTACCAGCACCTCCACAATTCGCGTGGAATATGGGGGCGAGATTGTCGGCGCATTGCCCCAGTTGGCGGTGCCGCTGATAGCCGGCCGGTCGGCTCCGGAGAAGAGGGTCACCCGTCGCAGGTCTGAGTCCATGCGATCCACCGGAATCCGGCTCGGCGTGCCGCATCCGCTAACGCCCATGGAGCGAATTAGAAACCATTGGTTGGTGGTATCCGAAGAGTTCGGATACACAGCGCGAACCACGACATCGACCTGGGTGGGCAGACTGGCTTGCGAAGTGGCGTTATTGAGGTGCAGGTTCACGTTGTCGAGAATCACCGCCGGAGTGACGGTGACCCCGTTGCTTCCGGAACCTGTCGGAATCGAGAGCGAGCCGCTCAAAAACGCCAGCGGATTGGTGCCGCCGGTTAACAGCGCGACGTCACCCGTGGGAGTCAGCGACTGCCAACTCACCGCGTTGAGGCCATAGGTGCCCGTGGTCCATACGCTCGTGCCCGTCCCGAGAGCCGCCGCCGGGTCGGGCACGTTTGCATTGAGCGCGTCGATGGCGAGATCCACGCCCGCTTCCGCCGCAAGCCGCGCCTCCTGCCACGACGCACTCTGTACGGTGGTGACATAGCGCGGGAACACATTTCGGAATACATGCGCCGCCGTGGCCGCCAAAATAGCAATCACCAGCAGCGCCAGAATGGTGACATTGCCGCCGGTTTTCTTAAAGCCTTGTTTAAAAATCATACCCGCCTCCTCTGTTAGTGCGACATTCGCACCATTACCGTGTCCTGGGTGACGATCCGCCCGGTTGCGCCGGTGGCAAGATAGGCGCTGGCTGTCACTCCGCTCCGCTGACTGTAAGAGGGCACAAACCACGCTGTGGTGGTAAATATCGGGTGGTTCCTGGGGGCGTTGGACGTCCCGGTGAGTGCGAGGCTCACCAGGATGTTGTCCACCTTTTCAGCGATCACCCGCGAGGTGTAAGCCGAAGAGCCGGTTGCCGTCGGCGCCTCTTCGCGCACCAGCGAATTGCTGCCATAAGTGCCGCTATATACAAGCTTGTACCGCACCAGCAGCAGCGCGTTGGAGCCTCCGGTCGTCGTTCCATAGACAAGCTTGGTCGTATCCGGCGAAATCAACGGCGCGGCAGTTCGGTACCCGGAATTGGTCGAATCATTGGACTGGTAATAGCCGTATTGCGTAATCAGGAGATTGGTGCCGCCAAGCACAAAGGTGAGCGAACCGGAAGCGAACGGGGTGCGGGCGCCAGTCGATGGGTTTTCCAGTTGTGCCACGCAAGGTCCGCCCGTCGATCCCGTCACCCAGATGGCCCGCCGCAAATCCGCGCCCAGGTAATCGGTCAGACGCTCAGCCGCCAGTTCCGATGCTGAATAGCGGTCGCTGGCGTCGAAAGTTCTCAGGAGCGTGACTTCTCCGGCAATGAGCGCGGCGAGGATAAACGTCGCACACGCCATTGCGATCGTTGTCTCAGCCAGCGTAAACGCCGCATTTTTCCGATGCCTCCCATTCATCCCATGCCTCCCTTTGTTGTTTGTTTCTACTGTGGCGGATTGCTAATCGCGATTTCAAATTCGCGGCTGCCCGGCGTGCTGTTTGACGGCCCGTTAAAATTCCAGGCAACCCGCAGGGAACCCTGCACCTTTGAAAGGCTTGAGGAAAAAGCTGTGGACGAGGTTAATACCGCCGAACCGGTGGGCGCCGAGTTGGACAATGGATACGTAATTGTCCTGGTGATGCTGTATCCGCCCGCGGTTCCCACCGATGGAGGCGGGATTTCCGTGATCGTAATCGTCTCCACCAGGCTGCTAACCGACTGGACCTGTTGCTCGCTAACAGTGACAGGACCGCCCAGGCAGGAGCTTCCGGACACATAATTCCAGTTGGTTAGGTTCGACCAGTTCAAGCTTCGCAGCAGTTCCGCTTTTTCTTGCAGCACTTGCCTGGCATTCACCGAACGATGCGCGCCGCGAACGATGTTCAACGTTTTCCAGTGGGTCAGATAGATGGCCCCCAACGTGAACGCAACGATGGTTGCGGCAATAGCTACCTCAAGGATGCTAAATCCGCCAGTGGACCTTTTTGCGCGGCCCGTGCCGGCACGCAATGCGGAGGAAATGACTGCGTTCATAATTGGGGACTGTTGTTGCTGACAAGGGGGTATCGGGATGGTTTTAGGCCTTGGCTGTAATTGGGGCCGTGGCGGCAATCCTGTTCAGATAGGCGGCAAGTCTTGAATGCGCGCTATCTCAGGGCTGCGACGGCGAAGATGAGCGGGTAAAGGCGTTCGTAATACCAGAGCCGGGCGAAGTAGAAGCCGATGGGCGCGGGTTCGAGCGGGGCGTTGGAGTTCAGATGCCCGGCAAGCCAGCGTGCGCCGGCTTCCAACGCGGGGTGAACGCAGTCCGGCACGGGTTGGGGATTCTCGCCGCCGCCGTGGATTTCCAAGGCTGCCAGCGCTTCGAGCGCCACGGCTGTCTCTTCGACCGATGATGGAGACCCGGCGGCGCCGGACCACCCGCCGTCGGCGTTCTGGTGTTCGATAAGCCACCGCCGTCCGGATGCGGTCATGGCGGCAAGCGGGAAGGCTTTTTTCGTGCATGCGAATTCGCGAACTGGGCTCACGGATGGAAAGAGCGCTTTATTGGCTGTCATCCTGAGCTTGCGAAGGATCTCGCGCAGCCGGATGGGCGTAACCTTTTCATTTTGCGACATCGGAGCTGACGGCTCTCCCAACGACGCTCTCAGCTTCGAGAATGCGGAATGGTGGCACGGCGCCGTCTGGCATGCTGTGGGATCCTTCGCAAGCTCAGGATGACAGTTTAGAGAGCGCTCTGATTCGCGGTCTCGTTCCCAGGCTCCAGCCTGGGAACGCCCCTGTCTTGGAGGCTCCAGCCTCCCGTTCCCCTCCGGTGCGCTGTGTTTTTGGAGGTCCGGCAGGAGGCTGGAGCCTCCGGGAATACTGCATTCCCAGGCAGGAGCCTGGGAACGAGCGCGCGTTACGAGAGCCTCCAAGCTTAACTTAATGGCAGTGGGGCGTTGCCCTAGGCTGGTATGGGGTCGCGCCGTTGGCGCTGAAAGCCTGTCCCCAACCGGCAGGTTCATTGGCAGCCTGCGAAGAGCCTGTCCTGAGTCTGTCGAAGGAATCTCACAAGGCGATCCGGACGTTCCTTTTAGTCGGCACGGAATCGGAACCGACGGCCCATCGTGCGGCGCTGTCAGCTTCGAGAACGTTGAACGGTGGGATAACGCTGGCTGGCATGCTGTGAGATCCTTCGCAAGCTCAGGATGACAAATAATGAGGGCCGCTTTGGTCTCCGTGCCCGGCTTCGGACTTGTGGGTAATGCAATGAGTCCTTTTCCGCTTTGGAATGTAAGAGCTTCGCTCCCCTTCGCCGCAAAATATACAGCCCTACTCATTGAAAAAGTACTTCCCGTGCCGGGCTGCCTCGCTCCGGTTGTCCACTTCGGAATAGACGTCGGTGAAGATGTCCGCCTCGGTCGGAAACGGGCTTTCGTCGGCAAACCGCGCGGAAGCCTCCGCTTCGGTGCGCGCTGCTTTGTCGATTTCCTCCGCCTGCGCCTCGGTGACGATTCCCTCGTCGATCAGCCGTTTCTGCCAGAGGTTAAGCGGATCGTGGAACGCTTTGTAGCGTTCGATCTCCTCCGGGCTGCGGTATTTCTTCGTGTTGGCGTCCGCCACGGAGTGACCGTAGTAACGGTAGGTGGCGATTTCCAAGACCGACGGGCGGCAGGTCTTGTGGGCGCGCTCGACGGCCAATTGCGTCCGGGCGCGGATTTCATACATATGCTCGCCGTTGATGACGTCCCACGGGATATTGTACCCCTCGGCGCGCTCGGCCAGGGAGTCCTTGAACGCGGAGGACCGCCCCAGGCTGGTGCCCATGGAGTAGCCGTTGTTCTCGATGATGTAAATGACCGGCAGGCTCCAGAGGGAGGCCAGGTTAAGGGACTCATGGTAAACCCCCTGGTTGACCGCGCCGTCGCCCATGTAGCAGAGGCAGCAGCCCTGAACGCCCTTGTACTTGAGCGCGTATGCCAGGCCGAGGCCGAGCGCCGTCTGGCCGCCGACGATGCCGTGACCGCCCCAGTAGTTCTTCTCCGGGGCAAAGAAATGCATGGAACCGCCCTTGCCCTTCGAACAGCCGGTGGCTTTGCCGAAGAGCTCCGCCATGCACTCGTTCATGCCCATGCCGGAAGCCAGGGCGTGCCCGTGGTCGCGGTAGGCGGTGATGACGTGGTCGTTTTCGCCCAGCAACGAAATGGTGCCGACGGCGACCGATTCCTGGCCGGTATAAAGGTGCAGGAAGCCGCCCATCCGCCCGAGGTTGTAATACTTCAGGGAGGTCTGCTCGAAGCGGCGGATGCGGTACATATCCCGCAGAAACCCGATCTTGCGATCCGGCGTCAGCATGCGGTTGATTTCGGCCTCGGCATAGGAGGCCGTGTGAATCGTGGCGGTGTCCATGAGCTTAAACGGGCTGGTCTGTAGAGTAACCATCGGTCAATTCATAGCGGATATTCAACAACAGAAGCGGAAAAAGTATTTACTGGCTGTGGGCATACCCATCCCTTTACGACGCCGGAGCGCTTTCGGGTTCGGGGAACCTCAATAACTCACCGTCAGCCCGATGTGCGCGCGGGCGGAAAACGTGCGGCTGATGCTGTCGGACGGGCTGTTGTCGCTGAGTTGCCAGCCGTAATCGCCGCGGAAACTGGTCCAGCGACCGACGCTGTAGCGCACCCCAATGCCGGCGCCGGTTCGCTCTTCGGTTGCCGCCTCGCCCGGAAGGGGCTGCTGCGTCCGCACCGCGCCATAGTCCACAAAGCCCAGGAGCTGCAACTGGTTCGCTGCCGTGTCGTTCTTCCCAAACCGGCCCAGGCTGACGATCGGCGTGCGCAGTTCCGCCGACACCGTGACGCCGTCGTCTCCGTGAATGTCAGGATCGAACCCGCGAACGGTGTCCCAGCCCCCAACGTAATACGCCGAACCCGGGGCCAGCGGACCGGCAGCCAGTTGCCCGGTCGTGCGAACCGCCACCGACCAGTCCCCCGGAAACCGCGTGAGCCGTTCCAGTGTGAGCCGGCCCACCGTGTAGTTCGAGTCGGCGTTCTTGCGCGTGTCGGTGAACCGCGAATCCTCATTGGCATACCCCCAGTTGCCGGGACTATACAACAGCGACGCCCCGGCGGCCGTGGCGCCCCAGCCGTCCTTCAACGAAGCCTGATAATCCGCCGCGAACTGGCGCAGTTCCACCGGCTTGACGTAGACGCTGGAGCCGCCGAAATCGATGTTGCTGTTGGAACGACTCCAGTCGAAGCCAAAAGAGAGGGAATGAGTGAATAGGTCCGTCCCGGGAAACGGAACGACGTAGCGCATGCTGCCGCCCCAGCCCAGCCCGTGAAGAATCGTGGCGCCGGTGTCCGTCTCGGAGCGGGAATAGCTGGCGTTCAGCAGCAGCGTATGCCGCCACGGAAGCGGGATGGCGTAGCTGACGGAATGAGCGTCGATGTTCTTGAAATCGTCGCTAGCCGTAAACTGATAGCTGAGCAGTTGCCCGGCGCCCAGGGCGTTGCCCCAATTAAGTCCGGCCTGCAAGCGGTCTCGCAGCCAGCGCTTGCTGGGAACGGGCTCAATCCCGCTGTCTTCGTATCCGAGATAGACGCGCACGGGAAGGCGGTCTTCGGTTTTCAGCACGAGGTCGGTGGAGCCCTGTTCCGCGCCGGGGGTGTAAATCAGGGTTATCCGCCGGAAGGAGTTGGTGTTGAGCCAGTCCAGGTCGGCATTGAGCACGCTGGTGCGGATGCGGTCGCCCGGCTTCAGCCGCACTTGCCGGACCAGCGCCGGCGGAGCGAACCAGCGCGCCCCTTCCACCCGGACATTCCCGACGTGCGCCTCGACGACAATCAACTGGAGAACGCCGGAGGTGATGTCCTGCTCGGGAACGATCACATCCACCACCGGCCGGTCGTGCGCGCGCCAGAAGAGGATCAGTTCGCGCACGAGCCGGTTGAGCGATGCGAGCGAGAGCGGCTTGCCCAACCAGCCGGCGGCGAGCCGGTCGAATGCCTCGGGCGCGGGCACGTCAAGGGATTCCCTGTGAATGCCGGTCGGTTCCGCCGCGTCTGCGTCGCGTTTCGTGACCGCGCGCTCCTTGCCGGGCAGAAAGACGATCGCTTTGAGCCGCGGAATGAGCGGGCGCTCGTCGTTCGGGCCGGAGCGCGGCTCGGGGGGCTGCGGACGCGGTGCTCCGGCGGCCTCCGGCGGCGGCTTCGGGGCGTACCGCCGCCCGATGTCCTGCGCACCCGCGACACCGGCGGTTGTGAGGAGCAGCATCAGCGCGAGCGGGCGGCAACCGGACATGCCCCTCAGTAAACCCCCTACCCCGCCCCCGCGCAACCGGGATTCTGCAAACCCGAGTCAGGCACCCGCTGGATTAAGAACGAGCGCAAAAAATCGCATTGGTTTTGCGCACCGCCTCCTCCAACCGTGCGACATGCCACGGCTCCAGGTCCTCTTTGCAGGTAACCGGATCGTTGTTCGGCGGCGGCGGTTCCGCGCCCTCGGGAATCTCGGGCGGCCTCTTGGGACAGACGGTTAGCAGTTGGCCGTTTTGGATCCGCACATGCCGCCTCGGAAGCGCTTCGGCCTCCCAAACCTCATCCAGAATAGCCGCCCACCCGGGCGGCAACTCGCGCGAGAAATCAAAAACCGTCTCCCACCAGGGACCGGCGCGTTTGAAGGACTCCTTCAAGTCGACCGCGCCGATTTCGATGTCTGTGAATTCGATAGCCATAAGTAGTTTTACTATTGAGCCCCCGTTTGCGAGGCGCTCTTCAGAACTCCCAACGCAACCACGCACCTCTCACCACGAATAACGTACGCGGTAGGTAATGATCTTTTCCTCGTCGGGCTTGAGCTGGGCGCGGAACTCGATGGTGTGCGAATCGAGCTTGGTGTAGTCGTCGCTTTGTTCCTTCATCGTCCATTCGTCGTACCGGGAGAGGTGTTCGACGGCGCGAATCTCCACCGGCTCTTTCTTATGGTTGCGCAGCTTGATTTCGAAGGCTTCCTCCATCCAGTGGTTGCTGTTCTGCAAGTGGTAATCGGTGCGGCGGCGCTCGCCGGCGAGGTCGAAGCTGTTGCCGACGTACACGCGCACGGTTTCATCCTTCGGCGTGTGATCGATCTCGTTCTCGCCGATGAACTGTAGCGAACTGTCGTCCTTGTCTTCCTGATAAAACCGCAGCCGGCCCTTTGGCAGCGCCATTCCGAGATGATTCGCCTCGGAATTCTTGAACTCGCGCAAGACCCACACCTTCTTGTTGGTTGGCACGCCATAATCGCCCGGCCCGCGGAACGTCAGCCAGAAGCCGTAAGTCATCGTGGCGCCGTCGTAAACGAAAATGCGCGGCGCCTTGACGCGTTGCGCGCGCACGAATTCGACTTGCTTGGTCTCGTAGTCGCGCAACGTCACCGGGCGGCTGATGGTGTAGAGGTGGAATTCGGAGAACGCCTTTTCGGTGACCGGCTCGGCGGCATCGACAGCGAGGGCGGCGCCTGCGAAAGCGCGCGATTTGGCCATCTCCCGCCGGATCGGCTGCACCTTGTTCACATCGCCCGCCATCAGTTTGATCTTTGCTTCCTTGAAAGTCTTTCCGCTGCGGTTGTCGAACGTCACCCAGCCTACCAGATCCACCAGATCGCTCTGTTCGCCGGCGACAATGTTGTAATCCGCATGCCAGGAGAGACCGCCGGTGACATAGGCGAGTTCCGCCTCGAGCCGCGCCTCGGTGTCCGACTTCAGTTTCCAGGCAAGCGTGGGGTTGAGGATCGTGTCGTCGCCCAGCGCGGGGAAGAGCGGTTCGCCCGGCAGCGAAAATTGCAGCTTGCCGTCCACCTCGATAATCGGCTGCGTGGGCTGCTGACCGCCGGCGCCGTACCCGCTGCGGACGATTTTCCCCCGCACGGTGACGTCTGGCTTGTTCGGTTGGCGGAGGAAGAAGTCGATCGTCTTGCCTTCGTTGAGGGAGAGCAGAAGCGGCTGCGAGACCGGGTCGTTGCGGTAACTCTGTTCCAGGATTTGGAGAGCCACCTTCGCCGACGGATCGCGCAGAATGACCGAGTCGGTCTCGGCGGTGGCCGTCATGCCGGAGAAGCGGACCTCGTTGACGCCCGCCTTGAGTTCGAGCGGCACCGTGTCGCGCACCACGGCGAAGTCCTGGTTGTAGATGGTGAGGGAGGGTTGCGCCGCGAATCCGCGCAGGGCAAGAAGCGCAACGGCGAAGGCAAGAGAGGGTGTGGTTTTCATGGGCATGTTCATGGTGAAGACGGTTGGCAATATGGCTCTATTGGCAAAGGAAATCGATGAGAATTCGATGAGGCGCTACCCCAGCTTCGCCGCCAGCGCCCGCCGGGCTTCCGGGAGTCTTGGCGCAAGGCGTTGCAGGGCCGGCAACGCGGGGCTGTCGCCCGCATAAACGCCCAGCAGCCGGGCGAGTTCCTTTTCGAAATGAAGCAGCGCCTTGAGGTTCGGCGTATTGGCCTCCAGATACGCCAGCGCCCGCCGCAGCAGGTCGTAGAGTTCCGGTGACGGGTGGTCGGGTTCGGTCAGCAGATCGAGCAACTCCACAAAGTAGGACGCCAGCTCGACCCGACCGTAATCCTTGCGCAATCCCTCGAACGGATTCCGCAGCACCGCTTCCCGCAGCGTGTGGATTTCGCTGCGGGCGCTCCGCGAAAACGCGATTTCCGCCTCGAAAAAGAGGTCCAGCATTCCCGCGAACGCACTCTTGGGGCGCAACGCCCCGCGGGCCATGGTCTTGATTTTGCCATGGTCGCGGCTCAGCCAGGTCACGATCAGGCTGGTTTCGGAGAATCTGGTGCGGCGAAGCAGGATTGCCGCGGTGCTTTCCATGCGAGCACTGTCCGTTTCCGGAGCCCGGGCTTCAAACCAAAACGGAAGATAAACCGCAGATAGCTTCAGACCTCCTGACCTCTTCTGGAAAGAACGGCCGAATTGAAGAATGAAAATGAGCCCAACGCCGGCGCGGTCCGAAATGGATGACCCCAAAACGGCAAAGGAGGCTCGTGGACTGCGGTGAAGTGCCCTTTCCATTACCCACAAAACGGAAGCCGAGCACGGAAACCGGAGCGGCCCATATTATTTGTCATCTGGTGCGCCCGTGAAGCGGGCGTCAACGTGGGTGAGAGTCCCACCGGTGCAGTTAGACGGTTCAGCACCGAAGACCGTGCCAACTGCGTCGCCGTGAGGCGGGGTGGGGAGCAGGCATGGAGTCG
>Ga0316220_1003634_pt1 | contig 12681 bp, 5 predicted proteins | sample TBH18005metaG_FD_203632 | JGI IMG/M metagenome (GOLD analysis project Ga0316220, IMG submission 203632) | Freshwater microbial communities from Trout Bog Lake, Wisconsin, USA - TBH18005 | ecosystem: Environmental > Aquatic > Freshwater > Lake > Hypolimnion/Profundal zone | place: USA: Wisconsin...
AACAAGAGACTCCCCCAAAATTAACTTTTAATCAAGTTCCTTGCGGGGGGTCACCCAATTCCCATCACGCATCCTGACCGCCACGACACCAAAGGCCATCAGGATTTGTGACCGCACTCACGAGCAGGTGGAAAGCACGCTGGACGCCGCTGCCGCCTCAGAAAACGATAACGAAGCCGACTGGATGATGCAACTTTTCGGCGCCGGTCCTTCCCCGGCAGCCGCAGGTGCACAGCCCGCCAATGCCGCCGGCACGGGCAACACCGGCAACAGTCTGTCCCACATCACCGAGCCCGGCTCGCTGTTCAAGGGTGACTACCACTACGCCCAAACCGCGCTCAAGCAGATCAACCAGCCCGAAATGCTGTGCCAGTGGACCGCGCACGATGCCGAGCAAATCATCGCCATCACCGCCCCACCTGACCTCCAAGACCGCCTGCGCCAGTTGCCCCGCGAGGCCCAAGCTGCCAATGACCACTATTCCTTGTGCGCAGACCCGGCTCGCATGGCCACGGCCATAGAGGCAGCGCGCCAGGCCAAGGCTGAAGACGACACCTGGCCTCAGCTGCACTACCTGTGGCCACAGCACCCGGTGTTGGAATGGTTGGGCGACCGCGTTTTGAACCACTTCCCCCGCCACAGCGCCCCCGTGGTGCAAAACCACAAGCTGCGCCCTGGTGAGCAAGCCTTCATCCTCATGAGCCTGGTGCCCAACCGCAAGGGCCAGCCCTTGCTGGTGGAATGGCAGGTGGCCTGCCGCGTGGGCAATGCCGGTGACTTCACGCTGGAGCCCTTTGACGCCTTTGTCCAGCGCGCTGGTCTGGTGGCCGGTGGCCTGCCCAACCGTGGCGCCACCGATGCCTTGACCCTGGCCGGCCAGACATTGCAGGCAGCGTTGCCTGACGCAGTAGCCACCATGCGCGCCCACATGCTCCGCCTGCAAGGCGAGTTTGCCGCCCATTCCGCCCAACGCTTGGAAGGCACATTGGCTGAGCTCCAGCGGCTGCAAGAGCGGCAGATGGTGCAGCTCACCCTGCGCCTGGAGAGCCAAATCGAAACCGTCAAGCGCAGCCGCTTCGAGCGCCGCAGCCAGCAGATTGGCCGCGTGTTTGACGACTACCGCCAATGGGTGTGCGACACCCTCACCACCGAGCCCCAGCCCTGGATCCAGGTGCTGGCAGCCTTGTGCAACCCGGCCTCCGGCAATTCATCGACTGGAGCTTGACCATGGCCGCACTAGACGCCGTCGACACCTTCGCTGGCATTGCCAACGAAAACGAGTTTTACAGCCACCACTACCTGTCCGAAGTCTTCAAGGGCGACATCAAGTCGCGCCTGGAAGCCTGGGACGCCCATGAGGCGCTGCACCCAGGTGTGGAGCAAGACCGTGCGCCACCCAAGCGCCTGGGTGCCTGGGGCCAGAAGTGGTTTGCCCTGCGCGGCCAGATTGCCAAAGCCCGAGATGACGCCGAGAAGTGGCAAATCTTCACCCAAATCCAGACCGGCCTGCTGCAAGCCCTGGGCTATGCCTCCCCCACCAAAACGGCAGTCCTCCACGAGCTGGTGCCCGGCCAACCCTTGCCCCTGTGGCAGCTGCTGGCCAAGGGCGGCAGTGCTGGGCAGAGCGCCGCTGCCGCCGCCATGCTGCCCAGCCAGTTGGCCATCGTCCCGGCCTACCAGCCCGGTGCGGAAGACGAAGACCTGCTCGACCACAAGCTCACCCCTTTGCACTATGCCGGCGACAACGTGCCGCCGCCCCTGAAGGGCGAAACCTGGGCTTCCATCGTCTCCGAAGCCCTCTTCGGTGCCGAGAATCCCCCGCGCTATGTGCTGCTGCTGGGTCTGGATCAGTGGCTGCTGCTGGACCGCTACAAATGGCCCAACAACCGGGCCCTGCGCTTTGAATGGGTCGACATCCTCGACCGCAAAGACACCGCCACCCTACAAGCCGCCGCCGCCTTGCTGCACCATGACAGCCTGGCCCCCGGTGAGGGCATCAGCCTGCTGGAAAGCCTGGACGAAAACGCACACAAACACGCCTTTGGCGTGAGCGAAGACCTCAAGCATGCCCTGCGTGAGGCTATCGAGCTGCTGGGCAACGAGGCCGCCAACCAGCTCCGCCAGCAGGCGGTGGATGCCAAAAAAGGCTTCTTCAGCGGCAAAGACCAGTTGGAGCCGGCCGACCTCAGCCTGGAATGCCTGCGCATGGTCTACCGGCTGCTGTTCATGTTCTACATCGAGGCGAGGCCCGAGCTGGGCTATGTGCCCATTGCCAAAAGCGAGGTCTATCTCAAGGGCTACAGCCTGGAGTCCCTGCGCGAACTGGAGATGCAGCCGCTCAACACCCCCCATGCGCGCGACGGCTTTTACTTCGATGCCACCCTGCGCCGCCTGTTCAGCTTGGTGGCCACCGGCTGCGGCTTTGAGCAGCACGCGGGCGAACAGCAGCACTTGGCCGGTGCCATCACCGGTGCCAAAGACACGTTTTCACTGGCCCCGCTCGACAGCCGCCTGTTTGACGAAACCACCATGCCTCTGCTGGCCAAGGTGCGCTTCCCCAACCATGTGTGGCAAACCGTCATCCGCCTGATGTCCCTGTCGCGGGGTAAGAAGGGTGTCGCAGGCCGAGGCCAACGCCGTGGCCGCGTCAGCTATCAGCTGCTGTCCATTAACCAGCTGGGCGCCGTGTACGAGGCCCTGCTCAGTTACCGCGGCTTCTTTGCCGCCGAAGACCTGTACGAAGTGAAGCCCGCCCCCAAGAAAGGCGGGCACAGTGCGTCCGACGATGACGAGGATGGTTCAGAAGACGCGGAAGGTGACGACGCCGACGAAGGCGCCCAAGGCGGCAGCAGTGCACGCAGCTCCGGCGCATCGGGCGCCGATCTGCTGGAAAACGCCTGGTTCGTCCCCGCCAGCCACCTCAGCGACTACAAAGACGACGAGCGCGTCTATGACGTTAACGACGCCGGCCATCGCCAGCTACGCAAGCACCCGCGCGGCAGCTTTATCTACCGCCTGGCCGGTCGCGATCGGCAAAAGAGCGCCAGTTACTACACCCCCCAGGTGCTCACCCGCTGCTTGGTCAAATACGCGCTGAAGGAACTGCTGAACAGCGACCGCGTCAGGCGCGCCGACGACATCCTCACCATCACAGTGTGCGAGCCCGCCATGGGCAGCGCTGCGTTCTTGAACGAAGCCGTCAACCAGTTGGCCGAGGCCTACCTGGAGCGCAAGCAGGCCGAACTGGGTAAACGCATCCCGCACGACGACTACCCACAAGAGCTGCAAAAAGTCCGCATGTTCCTGGCCGACCGCAATGTGTTCGGCGTGGACTTGAACCCCGTGGCCGTGGAGCTGGCCGAGGTGTCCCTGTGGCTCAACGCCATATTTGGCGAACCCACCCAGGACAAAGACGGCAACCCGTTGCCCGTCAAACCCGCCCGTGTGCCCTGGTTTGGCTACCAGCTGTTTGCAGGCAACAGCCTGATTGGTGCGCGCCACCAGGCCTATCGCCCCGGTGGTTTGAAGAAGGGCGCCAAGCCCGCTTGGTTTGAGGAGCCGCCGCGCGATTGCAGCAAGGCCGAGCCGCGCAAGCCGGATGAAATTTGGCACTTCCTCTTGCCAGACCCCGGCATGGCCAATTACACCGACAAGGCCGCCAAGGCCCTGTACCCGGAAGACTTCAAACGCTTGGCTTCCTGGCGCAAGGAATTCAACAAGCCGTTGGAGCAGCATGAGGTGGGTCGCTTGCAGCAGCTAAGCCTTTGCATCGACGAGCTGTGGGCTGAACACACCGCAGCCTTGGCGCGTGACCGCGATCGCACAGAAGACTTCATGACCGTGTGGCCCCATGTGGCTGCCGCATCAGATGCGGAGTCAGCCTCAAACCACACCGTCAGCCGAGCCCAAAAGGAAGCCATCCGACGCCAAGGGCTGCTTAACGCTGACGGCGACTTGGCCACGCCCTACCGCCGGCTCAAACTGGTCATGGATTACTGGTGTGCCCTGTGGTTCTGGCCCATCACCCAAAGCCACACCTTGCCCAGTCGCGAGGCCTGGTGGATGGAAGTGGGCGCCATTCTGGAAGGCAACATCGTTGACCTTGCGCCTCAGCAAGGGCTGGATCTACGCCCCACCGAACCCGACGCGCCGCAGGTCATCTTCCCTGAAGTGCAGTCTTTGCTGGAGGGCTTCGAGATTCAGATGCCTCTGAGCCAGGCGGCTGACCAGCCTAACTTGCATGACAAGCTGGGCCAGTTGCGTATCAGCAAATTGCGCCTGACCTTTGCCCGCATTCCAATGGTGGAAGCAGTGGCGGTGGCGCGCCGATTCATGCATTGGGACCTATGCTTTGCAGACATCTTGCTTGAACATGGCGGCTTTGATTTGATTTTGGGAAATCCGCCTTGGCTCAAGGTTGAGTGGAATGAGGCCGGAATTTTGGGTGAGCGCAATCCGGTGTTTGCAATCCGTAAGATCAGCGCCAGTGACTTGACCGGGCTACGCGCCAAAGCGTTCAATGACTTCTCTGGTTTGCAAAATGCTTGGACTGACGAGTTGCAAGAGGCTGAAGGTACGCAGAACTTCTTGAATGCGGTACAAAACTATCCGCTTCTCAAGGGAGTGCAGACCAATTTGTACAAGTGTTTCATGCCGTTGGCCTGGGGCTTGAGCAGCCCTGAGGGTGTTAGCGGCTTGCTGCACCCGGAAGGGCCTTACGATGACCCGAAAGGTGGCAGTTTGCGCGAAGCGGTTTACCAGCGGTTGCGAAAGCATTTTCAGTTTCAAAATCAGGAAATGCTGTTCCCAATTGGGCATCGGGTTAAGTACAGCATCAACATCTACGGTCCAGCACAATCTGCACCAACTTTCGACCAGCTAGCGAACTTGTTCATTCCCGCGACGGTGGATGCCTGTTACCAGCACAACGGCAGCGGCCTTCCAGATGGCATCAAAGATGAGCGCGGCCAGTGGAACATTAGCGGTCATCGTGACAGGATAGTTCGTATAGACGATGCAGCTTTGGCCATATTCGCCCAAATTTACGACGAGCCCGGCACACTACCACGACGCGCCCGGTTGCCCGCGCTGCACGCTGGTGCTTTGAATAGTGTGGTGGCCAAGCTAGCGGGATATCCACACCGGGTGGGCGATTTAGGCTCGGAATATTTTTTTACAGTGATGTTTGACGAAGCCTATGCGCCACGAGAGGGCACGATAGTCCGACGCTCCGCAAACGACGAAGCATTTCCCAGCAGTCCAGCAGCGTGGGTGTTATCAGGCCCACACTTTTTTCTGGCCAACCCGTTCAATAAAACCCCACGCAAGGTGTGTACTGAAAAGGGGCATTACGACATTCTCGATCTGGAAACGCTGCCAGCCGATTACCTACCTAGAACCAACTATCGCCCGATGGCTGACAGCATTGAGTATGAGCGTCGTATTCCGCGGGTCAATTGGACGGTAGATCGAGAAGAGGTTCTGGATTGGAGTGCATTGACACTTGAAGAGCAGGAGGCAAATCATGAGTCGGTAGGAAAAATGGTTCCAGTCACTCGTCCATATCGACCCTTGGTTACTGAGTTCTTTCGTGTTACATCGCGAACGATGATTGGTCCTGCATCGGAGAGAACGTTGCAAAGCGCGATAATTCCAACCAAGGCTGCACACATTGACCTTGGGTTTTCGATCGTATGCAGGGATACCCAAATCATTGCACTTCTAGCTGCGACTTTTCATTCCGTTCCATTCGACTTCTATGTCAAAAGTACCGGGAAAGGTCACTTCAGAAATGATATCGCTGCATTATTGCCGCTGCTGACAGGCGCGGCAGATCAGTTGGCCGCTTTGAAAGTCCGAGCGTTGAGTCTAAACTGTCTAACCACCCATTACGCAGACCTGTGGGAACAGGTCTATGACATCGCGTTCACGGACCAAAGCTGGAGCCAGCCCGACAACCCACGCCTGCCGCAAGACTTCTGGCAAAACCTCACCGGCGACTGGACGCGCCATTGCGCTCTGCGCAGCGACTACGCCCGCCGCATGGCTCTCGTCGAAATCGACGTGCTGGTCGCCAAGGCGCTGGGCCTTACGCTTGATGAGTTGTTGCTGATTTACCGTGTCCAGTTTCCTGTCATGCAGGGCTACGAGCGCGACACCTGGTACGACATCACCGGCCGCATTGTCTTCACCATCAGCAAAGGACTGGTCGGCGTCGGCCTACCGCGCAAGGGCAGCCGCACCACCCCCAAGACCCGTATCACTACGCCAGACGGCAAGGTGCGCATCGGCAACTGCGGCTGGGAAGACTTATACAAGGACGACAAGTGGCTGGTGCCCGATGGCACTGTGCTCACCATGGAAGTCACCGACGACACCTTGCCCGGCGGCCCCCGCCAAGTCACCCGCACCTTCAAAGCCCCCTTCGCCCGTGCCAGCCGTGAAGACGACTACCGGGTGGCTTGGGCGTTTTTTGAAGATCAAAAGCAGCATTGAATAACCAACAAATTCAGAGGGATTACTATGGCATCACTTTTTCTCAGCCGACAAACCCCAGAGGAGCGGGCAATACTGATTCAAACATTGCATGCCACTCAGAAAGGCAAGTGCTTTATCTGCGAGCAACCAATTGATTTGGTAGTCCAGAAAGATGCCTTGGATATTGACCATGTGGTTCCATTGAAGTTAAGTGGCAAGGATGATCCCTCGAATTTCGCCCTGACCCACGCCAGCTGCAATCGGTCTAAACAGGCTTCAAATTTGGAAGTGGCGCGCGTATTGAGTCGCTTTTCACGGCTCAAGGAAAAACTATCGCCCCAAAATCGCAGCCCAAATCTAGGTGATTTGTTGGAGCAAGCGGGGGGAGGTAACAAAAGTTTGGGTTTCAAATTCGAGGACGAGGTTGTCACCTACAGCTTTTCCGAACTTGGCGACAATACCTTACGCAGTGTTCCACTTTATGTAGATGATCTAAGTGGTTTTCAATATTTCTTTGCCAAGCTGCCAATTCAGTATCTTGCGCATGATGACCACATCAACCCCCGTTCAATCGGGAATAATATTTCAAAACTAGTAGAAGAGTTTTTTAATAGGCGCCCACAGTTGCATGTTCCGCTGGCATGGATTGAATCGAAGGGTACAAGCTCTCGCGTTCATATTTTTGACGGTCAACACAAGGCGGCCGCGCAGATCATGTTGGGCGTTAGAGAGCTACCGGTACGGGTTTTTGTTGACCCCGATCCTGATGTGTTGATAACCACCAATACGAACGCGGGTACAACGCTCAAGCAGGTTGCTTTTGATAAGTCTGTCCAAAGAAGTCTGGGACACACCCTTTATCAGGAGCGACTGCAACGCTTCCAAAAGGCAAATGGGCGAGCCGAAGATGACTTGTCATTTTCAGAGCGGGATTTGATAAACCATTTTCGTGGGCAATCGAGGGAAATCAAGCGGTATATATTGGATGCCATACGAAATGGCGTGACGTCCGACCCGGATAACAAGCTCATGAGCTACGTGGACATGTCTGGCCGCGGCACCGATCATCCGCTTTCTTACAGCACTATAGAGAAGACCTTTTATTCCTTCTTTGTGTACCAGGAGGTTATGGAAACACCCATCAATCACCTCACGGAAGAGGGGGAGAGTCCGCGAGAAATCGAGCGAAGCCAGATCGTCAAGTTGATGAATGTGATTGCTGAAGAGTTGTACGTCGATAAGTTTGACGACGGAATAGGAACGGACAAGCTCGAGAGTCGGCTCCGTAAGGGCGACAACATACCGCTCCCGCATTTGGTTGCTTACCGAATGAGTAAAGAAGAAGTCGTGTACAACTGGCTTACTTACTTGAAGCAGATCGCATCTCAATATTTCATCATGCAAGGAATTCCCGATCCAGCAGAAAAGCTGTTTCAGGTCGTTTTTCCCGATCAGGTGTGGGAAAACATGCGCAAATTTCTTAGAAGCCTGGCTGCGTTGCCTGTTTGGGTCAACCTTGAGTTGTCGGACTCAGTCTTTGGCGGCAAACAGAACAATAGCCATTGGAAGGCGATATTTACGACTGGGAAAACACCGCAGGGAATGCAGATACTTGCTGAGCCAATCAATCTCATAAAGATGATTCAAGCCTAAGACGGAGCGGCTATCGCAATATGAGATGCACTTTGGCTTAGCAACTCGTCGTAGCTGAGTTTTGGTTGACCAAAGTGATGTTGGTGAACTGGTCCAGCGCGATGGCAGTGTGAGCGATTATTCCAAGGTAAACCACAATGAAAAGCAAGCTCTTCGACATGGCCAGCCAGCTCGGTAGCAAGGCAGGCGAGGCGTTGTCATCCGCTGCCGCCAAGGCCAATACCTTTGTGCAGGAGCACAAGCCTGACGAGCAGCAAATGGACCAAGCCAAGGCGTGGGCAAAGAAGGCCGCCACCGACACTGCTGTCGAGGCAACACGCATGGGCAAGGAAGTTATGCGCACCGGCCTGGCCAAGGATGCCGCCAAAGGTGCGGCTGTGGGCGCCATGATTGCCGTGCCGGTGCCAATAGTGGGGCCAGCGATCGGCGCAGTGGTGGGCGCTGGGATTGGCGTTTATGCCAATCTGACCCGAGCTAAACCAGCCGCCCACACGCAGTCAACCGAACTTGCAAAGCCACTGCCGCAGGGAGCTAAAGCGACATCCGCTGCGCCTGTGAAAGACGTTTATTCGGAGCTTTTAAAGCTGGATGACTTGTTGAAAAAGGGCATTCTGACGCAGGCGGAATTCGATGCGCAGAAAGCGAAAGTCTTGGGCGGTGTGTGATGAGCGGGCGCACCGATCATTGTGTTGAGTTAAGCCGATTGGCCTTGTCGCGCATGCGTGGCTTCCCAGCCCTTGCAGGCCAGGCCAACCACGATGGGGATGGGTTTGCTGCCGGTGCGGTAGTGCGCAATCATGCGCCGCGTCATGCCCAGCGATTCGGCGGCAACGGACAGCGACAGGCCATTGCGTTCCATCCAGGCCTCAAATTCGCTGGCAGTGGGCAATCCGGCTTGTTCACGGCTCAACTCGTAGAGTCGGTCAGCGCCCAGGTCCAGGCCGCCAGGCCAGCCGATGCCGTGGCCCCACTCGTCAAGTTCCATCTTGGTAAAGAAGTCAGGGTCGGCCAACTTTGCAAAGGCCTTGTTGCGCTTTGGCAAGTCGGCCAGGTTGACGTTCAAGGTTTCGCCGGTGCTCCAGACCAGCTCAATCAAGCCGGGCGAAATCACGCGAGCCGCTTGGATATTGGGTGGGTTTTTCATGGGTTCAGCCTCCTGTACTCAGCAAAAAGATCTTCCTGGTGCGCCGCAATCCAATCCAGCGCCGGTGCCAACCGCGCCGGTGGCCGAATGCTGCCCACCAGCACGCGCCCCGTCTCAATGCACACCGAAACGCGTGAGCCATCTCTGAAACCGACGTGGACATGCGGCAGTGGGTGTGGCTCGTCGCCATTGACCCGTATCGCCCAGTCGCTTTCTTTGTGCATGGTTGGCATGCGTGCAATTGTAGTGAAATGGTTACACCATGTCCAGAGTGCGCGTATGCCTGGCGCGTCTCGGCAAACGCAAATAGCGAGAACATTGAGACTATGCTCCCATCCCTTTTAGCCCGAGACATCCAGCAGGGCTTGCAGCAGTTTTTGGTCACCGGCTTTGAGCCGTCAGACGATTTCTTGCATGGCCTGATGCGCCGCTTTGTTGAAGACCAGTCTGGCTGGCTCAAGGGGCCGTATCTGCAAGTGGGTCTGCCCTTTACGGCCGGCCACTCGGGCCGCAAGTTCTTCAGCAGCTTTGACACGGAGTTCCCAGGGTTTAGCCACCAGGAAGCGGCATGGCATCGCTTGTCGAGCCAACACCTGGCTGACCACACCCTGGTGGCAACCGGCACTGGCAGCGGTAAGACGGAGTGCTTTGTCTACCCGGTGCTAGACCACTGTGCGCGTGCGCGCAAGGCTGGCGAAGCCGGCATCAAGGCGCTGGTGATCTATCCCATGAACGCCCTGGCAACCGACCAGGCGCACCGTTTTGCGCAGTTGGTGGCGTCCATCCCAGCGTTTGCCGGCCTTCGGGTCGGCTTGTTTGTGGGCGGATCGGTGGCTGACCCGGGGCAGGGCATGGTGATGACCCCCACCAATGTCATCACGGACCGCGACACCCTGCGCAAGAACCCGCCCGACATCTTGCTGACCAACTACAAGATGTTGGACTACCTCCTTTTGCGCCCCAAGGACCGCAAGCTGTGGGAGCGCAATACGCCAACCACCTTGCGCTATCTGGTCGTGGACGAATTGCACACCTTTGACGGCGCGCAAGGCACCGACTTGGCCCTGCTGCTGCGCCGCCTGCGCGCCCGGCTGAAGACGCCCGAAGGCCATTTGCTGTGTGCCGGCACCTCGGCCACCTTGGGTGGTTCTTCGGACACCACGGAGTTGCGGGATTACGCGCGCAAGATCTTTGGTGCGCCATTCGGCCCGGATTCGGTGGTTACCGAGAACCGACAGTCCGTGGGCGTGTTCCTGGAAGAGGCGATGGTGGACTTCATGTTCCAGAACCGCCCGGATTTGGCAGCGGTATTGGACTCCACCCGCTTCAAAAAACCTGAGGACGCGGTTGCAGCTTGGTTTGGCGTGTTCTTTCCGGATGAGCCGCAGCCTGCTGATGTGAACGATATGGCCTGGCGCATCCAGTTGAGCGACTACCTGAAGCGCCACATCCTGTTTGTCAACTTGCTGAAGCAGCTCAAGGGCGGCGTGGTCCATTACGGTGAGCTCACCGAGCGCCTGCAAAAGAACCTGCCGGTTGCTGCCCATCCTCAGGTACGTGAGGTGCTGGACGCATTGCTTGTGCTGGTGGCCTGGGCCCGCTTGGGCGGCGTGGGTGACAAGACGGTTCCCTTGGTCAGTCTGCGCGTCCAGATATGGATTCGTGAGCTGCGCCGCATGGTTGCCAAGCTGGCCAGCGACCCTGAAGACGTGCGCTTGCGCAGCTCGGCGGATGTGGCGGCCAACCCGGATGGCGTGTACTTGCCCATGGTCCAGTGCAGCGAGTGCCACACCACGGGCTGGCTTTCTCGCCTGGTGCAGGGCAGCAACCGGCTCTCCACCAAGCTGGACGAGATCTACAACTGCTGGTTTGCCGGGCGCCCCGAGGCTGCGCGGCTGTATGCGGCACAAAGCGTCAAGCGCCCCCAAGTGGAAGGCGTGGTGCAGCATGCCTGTGTGGCCTGCGGCAACTTGCAGCAAGCAACTGGCGCTTGCCTGGCTTGTGGCCAAGAAGACTTGCTGGCCGTGTACAAGGTGATCGCGCAGCGCAGTTTCGCCATTGGGCAGGTGCAGCATACGCGCCACGACAACCGATGCCCCGCTTGCGGCAACCGGGATCGCCTGCTGTTGCTGGGCGCGCGCAATGCCACGCTGGGCTCCCAGGTGGTGGAGCACAGTTGGGCCAGCCCGTTCAATGACGACAAGAAGCTGATTGCATTCTCAGACTCGGTGCAGGACGCCGCGCACAGGGCCGGCTTCTTTGGCGCGCGCACCTACCTCAACAATGTGCGTACGGGCCTGGCCAAGGTGATTGATGAGCTGGCAGTGCCTGGCCTCAAATGGTCAGCGTTCTTGACGCAAGCCGAGGCGCTGTTTGATACGCCAGGCTCCGTCTTGCACATGCCACCAGAGCGTCTGTTGTCCGAGTTCATTGGCCCCAATATGACCTGGCAGCGCGATTGGGCGGAGGAGCTTTTAAAGAAGGGTGCCCTGCCTGCCGCCAGCCGACTGCCGGGCAAGGTGCGCAAGCGCCTGCTGTGGCAGGCCTATAGCGAATTCACCTATCTGAGCCACCGGGGGCGCAACCTGGACCGGATTGGCAAGGCCACGTTGTCTGTGCCGATGGACATCATTGCGGAAGTAGCAGCCATGCTGCTTCCCACGCTGCACGAGCAGTTTGGTGCCAAAGGCCTGGAGCAGGGCGTACTGGTGCAATGGCTCTGGGGATTGCTGACCCATTTGCGCAGGCGTGGCGCGGTGATGCATGCCGAGCTAACCAGCTACGCGGCCGATGGCAATGTGTATGGCCTGGCTAGAACGGGTGGCCGTGGGGAGTGGATGCCCTCAATGGGGGAGCGCACACCGCGGCCCGTGTTCCTGACGTTGGGCAAGCAGCGCGACTTCGACAAGCTGACCAATGCCCAGCACAACAGCTGGTTCGACCGCTGGGCGCAGGCCTGCTTGGGGCAGCAGACATTGCTGGCACCCGGCATGGCGGCCGACTTCTTCCACGCTGCTGCGCGGGTACTTGAAGACCAAGATGTCTTGATTCGTACCGTGGACCATCAGGGCGAGACCCTTGCGATCAACCCCAACGCGTTAGAGCTGTATGTGGACACCATGTTTCTGGCCACACCCCAGGGCAAACGGCGTTTGACCGTGCCCGCAAGTGCCGCCGAGGCCTTGCGGGGCATGCCATGTATTGACGCGACGGAAGAGTTTTACGAAGACCTGATGCCTACTGGCGGCTGGCTATCAGAACGATTCAGCCAGGGCGACTTGCGTCGCGTGATTGCCGCAGAGCACACCGGTTTGCTGGAGCGGGCCGAGCGGGAGGCCTTGGAGTTGCGCTTCAAGAATCCGAAGCCCCGTGATTGGTACGAGAACCTGCTGTCCGCCACGCCGACG
>Ga0316220_1003641_pt1 | contig 12665 bp, 15 predicted proteins | sample TBH18005metaG_FD_203632 | JGI IMG/M metagenome (GOLD analysis project Ga0316220, IMG submission 203632) | Freshwater microbial communities from Trout Bog Lake, Wisconsin, USA - TBH18005 | ecosystem: Environmental > Aquatic > Freshwater > Lake > Hypolimnion/Profundal zone | place: USA: Wisconsin...
TTGCTGTCACGATATGTTGCCCGCCTTTTTCTCTTGTCACCAGATGTCGCCTGACCCCTTTCTCCTCTAGTCAAGAATTGTTGCCTGACCCCTTTCTCCTGACCCCTTTCTCCCACGTCTGACCCCGTTCTCCCACGTCGACTATTTCCAAGTGTCGCTCCCTTTAGTCAAAAATTGTTGCCCTTTCTCCGTGGGTTCATTTTCGGCACTCCGCCTCAAAAGCTCCTCTGAAACACCGAGAAAATACACCCTGTATTCATTAGGAATATTTTTACTATTCTTCACCCTTTTCCGAAATCGAACCAACTCCCGCCGTACGAGGCGTAACCGGTCTCCTGTTATGTATTCGTCACATGATTGCAATAGGTCAGAAAGAACACCCCAATTACTGTCATTCAGCAGTCTCTTTAAAACAAATGCAATAGTATTATCGTCTATGCATTGATTGGCGCAACCAACCATGACTGCCGCCGCGAGTCTTCTCTTTAGATACCGTGATGCCGCGTAAGCTTTAATTTTGTTGGAAAATTCGCTATGAGTCATCCCTATTGGCGAAAGGCTGAAATGACTCGAATACGCATCCAAATTACACGTTGCGCAAGTCAAATAAGCAAGTGCCAAAAACGGCAAACGGAAAATTTTCATCGATATTCAGGCAACATATGATTTCCTGGGGGTATTATTTTAAAAAACTGCAACCGAATTCCATATATTTGGGGCAGAGTTGACGGGGTCAGTTGACGGGGTCAAAGCTTGACGCTTGACAAGCATTCGAAGGCTGGATTGGTTCCGCCGGCAGGCGCCGCTGTTTCCAGCGGCGGTGAATCCATAACCACTGGCTGGGGCGTTCGCGAATAAAGCGCTCCAGAACATCGTTGTACCTCTGCGTATTTAGCCGGATTGCAGCGTCCTCGTCGTCGTTGGGAATCCATTCGAGCACCGGGTGAATGACCACGTGATGGCGACCGTTTTCGCGGTAGTTATTGATTGGCACCACGGCGCAGCCCGTCTTCAATGCAAGCCACGCAGGCGCTTTCATGGTTCGCGCTTCACGCCCGAAGAACTCGACCCAGATGCCCATGCTCCCGTGCATGCACTGGTCCATCAGAAGCCCGACGACCCCGTTTGCCTTGAGCAACTTCAGGATGGAGAAGATGGAATTGCGCTCGGACAAGAAACGCACTCCTTTGTCGGCGCGGATTTTCATCCAGTAATTGTTTGCCACGTTATTCTTCGCCACCCGGGTGACAATGTGTGCGCCCACGCCCAAGATAGCCTGACTGACGGCGAGCATATCCCAGTTTCCGTAGTGGCCCATGATCACCACCACGCCCCGCCCTTTTTCTTTCGCCGCCTGGAAATGGTCGAACCCGTGGATAACGATCTTGTTGTCCAGCGCCTCGCGGGTGAGCAAGGGAAAGCGAAGGAACTCCGCTATTCCCAATCCGTAATGAATGAAGTTATCGCGAGCGATGGCGCGCAGTTCGCTTTCGGGCTTCTCCCCCCAAAAGGCGATCGTGAGATTGTGCATGACCAGTGTGCGGCGGTAGCGGACGACGTAAAACCAGAAAAGGCCGAGCAGCTTTCCGAGCTTCAGAAACGATCTTTCGGGAATCCGTGCCGCGAGGAAGAGCGCCGCCTTGACGATTGGAATCTGGAGCCGTTCCATCCTATTGGGCCGGGTTGGAGCGGGCGGGTTCCGAAGTGTAAACGGCCACCTCCGCGTAATCGCCTGCGGACACGGCTGGGTCCACGAGAACAATGCCCCCGGAGCTTACCCACATGTGCGGACTGGTCTTCCCATCAGGAAACGAGGCGCCTAAGTGCAGTTCCGCGGAAAAACCAAACCGTGGCAGGAGATCGTAAATGACCATGCTGCGCCAGTAACACGGACGCCGCCTCAGGATCGGAACGTGCCCGAGAATATTGCAAACTCGATTGGCCAGCCACCGCGCCCATTCGAGGGGAAGATGCGGTTCCCTGCGTTTCGAATGCCTGCCCAGACGCGTAAACTGGCGGTCATGGGATTCAAACCAATGCAGCCAAAGCACTCTTAAGAACACAGGCAGCAACAGAAGGTAAAATTGCCGGCGGGCGTTTCGTTGCAAGGCGTCGGCGCGTCCGGGCCGGTGTGATGGACTGGAAATCATGACGATGTTTCCAATTCCAACGCCTGCTGTGCCAGCTCCATGCATTGTTGTTCGACGGCCTCAAACCCCGTGCGGATTTCGTCGCAGCGATCGCGATAAGTTCGCCAAAAAAAGCGGCGGCTCCCGCTCTCCGACGCCGGATCGAGGCCGGCAAGCGCAAGATAACTGGCCAACCCGCGACGCAATTCAGTGGCGCTTGCCATCTTGAATATCGACGCCCCGAACAACGCCAGATCCCGTATCTGCGCATCATGCGGCCATTGGCTCCCGACATATTCACAAGTGTCGAAGTCCGTCCAGTAGAGCTCGAGCTGTTTCGTTCCCAATTTCCATTTCGCCAGAATATTCGATGGCTGGAGATCTCCATGCGCATACCCGGCCCGATGCAAAGAGATGACAGCGGATATGGCATCGTCGATCCAACCGCGAAGCATTTCGGTCGTGCATGTGCGGCGTCGCAGATTTTCAAAGGCGAAATCGACCAGCGGAACGCATCCGTCCAATAGGCGCGAGACGGCGTGCCACGTTCGTGCGGCGCCATTCCCAACCGCCAGGATGAGCAAAGGTTCCGGGACAGGTTGCATTTTTCGATCCAAAGCAATTTGGCGCTCGAAAGCGCGAGTCGCCATCTCGCCGGTACTTAGTCCTCCGGGGTGTCCTGCCTCGGCGCCGGCGCCATAGCGCTTCACTACAACAGGGTATCCTTCGGCTCCGGTGACCCGCCAGGTGCGGCGGCCGGGGACATGAACCATCAGGTGGCGAATTGGAACGGCGTCGGCGGTCTCCAACAGATCGGTCAACCGGTTCGCCCATGAAGTCCATCGCCCGATATCCAGGTCGGGCGAGCAGAAACCTGCGCCTTCTGCAAATGAGAAGGGTTTCCATCCGCAGCCAGGGCAGGCCATATTGCTCTCAGTTTCAGTCAAGCGCATGGAGAATGGCTTTAACAGTTTGACACGGATCGTGGCTCGTCCGCGCGACCAGGAACCGGCATTCGTCTGCGGACGAGAGCCAATCGAACGCCCTTGCCCGATGTTCGGAGGTGTTGAGCATCGGTGAATCGCCCATCAGGTGGAACAAGACCTCCGGGAGGCAGTTCCACCGCACGGTTGCGCTTGCTTCGCGTGTGGAGGCATCCTCCAGCCAGACAAACCCGATTATCCGCTGCATCTGATTTCTTGCTTCCGGGTTCACCTGGCAAAACGGAAACACAGTCTTGTCACGAACTCGTACTCGACCGGGTGCCTCCACGAGGCTCGATGCAAAGCGCGGGACCTCGGCGGTGAGCACCTTCACAGGCAGACGATGCCCGCCCGCAAACAATCGACCTTCCCGCTGCGCCAGATAAACCAGATCGTCGCATGCCGGCAGAAAACCGTGCCGACCGAATTCCAGCGAAAGAGTGCTCTTGCCGGCTCCTTTTTCACCGGCAACGATCAACATCCCACCATGGCAGTTCACCGCTGCAGCATGCAGAGGCAGAAAACCGGCGTCGAACATGGTCCTGAGCGTCAATAACTGAATCAGCGGCACGCTGACGCCAGGAGAGACGCGGTTGAAGTCGCGTGGGAAAACATAGCCCTTTGCCTTGCGTTGGGTCTGGTCCATGCAGACCACTCCCTCCGCTGCGGCAAAAAATATCCGATCGCCGCATTCGAGGATTCGATATTCTTCTTCCGTGCCAATTTGCAATTCGGGTCTATCGAACTCAGGTGGAGGCGTTGTTTCGCGGAATTCGAACAAAAAATCGTCCCTGCCCGCCACGTCGTCCCGATGCGCTCCGAGGTAGAATTCCGCCAGTTCCCGAATACGGGCCGAGTCGGTCGCCAGGCGAATTCTCACCCCGAACAGGTCATATATGCATACAAAGTCCATTCAAGGATTTGAGACGGTTGGAGCCAGGAAGCTTCGCACCAGCTTGCGCAAAGGCGATTCAGTTCCAGCGAACGCCAAATGGCGGTATAACGGGTATTCCCAAGGCAGCGCGCCGAGGCTTTGCGACTGCTGGTTCTCCGAAAAGGAACCGAGGCTGCCAAAGAGTTCCCGCAAGATGGCCAGCTCAACGTTCAGGATCTTTTGAGAGTTGAGCGCGCGACAACGTTCACGCAATGCGCCGGGCTCCAACTCCGCGCCCCAGCGCTCCAGCATCAGCGCCAGATCGTGATGCCAGCGGAATCCGATCAGTCGATGATGCAATGCGATATGCCGCAGCGCGTGCAGGAAGGCGTCCATCGGCGCCAGAACGTGAACTTCCCCGAACGGAAGTTCCAACGGACGCACGTCGAGCACAGTTTCCGCGCGCGTTCGAAAGACCCGCTCGCTTTTCCCGCCGATGCGGATATTGATCAGGCGATAGTGGATTTCGATGGGGACATCATGGTCGCCCACCCGGGCCAGAAAGACGGTTTCCCCATCGTCCCCGCACCCGTCGCGCACGGAGTCCCTGCCCGTGATCCGCCGCCACGCGGACTCCGCCCGGCCCCGCGGTTGCTGCGCTCCATCCACGAGCTTTTCCATGCCGGCGCTTTGCAAATACCGGATCACGTCCTGCTTCGATTCGAAATCGACCATCAGGTCGATATCCCCCGCCAAGCGCGCAGCCGGGTCGGGATACAGCTCATAGGAAAATGCCAACCCCTTAAGCAGAGCAGGGAGTTTGTTGAGAGGCTTCAGGAGATCGATGACCTGCGCGAGGACGCTTTCGCGAGCCACAAGGCAGATGAAGTTCTCGTGATATTCCTCTTCGAGTATCTCTCGATGGCTCGGGGGAACCAGATTCCAAAAACCGTGCCGGCGAAGAAAAACAAAAAACGCCGGTCCCAGTCCGGAACGGCAGGCGGCGACGGCCCAGTCCGCACGGGCCAGCGCGGCCTCCCACGCGGGGTCGGTTTTCGAACGAGGTTGCGTTAGCAGCAGCGGGAGCAGTCTCCGCATTGCCGCAGAGCCTCGCTGTCGCTCATGCCACGCCATCTTGCGGCCGAGGGCAGATAAGCCGGTTCTCGATCAAATCACCGACAAACGCGTCCAAATCGCCCGCAAGCTTTGCCGGGTCTTCCGCGGAAAAGGCAACGGTCAGATACTCCAGAACGGAGGAGAGTCGCTTGCCGGCCATCAACTGTTCCCAAATGGCGATGCTTACGGCATTTTCCAACGAGTAGAAATCGCCGTCTTTGAGCTTCAGGATCACGATCTTGGACCCGCCTTCGGGCTTCTTCCAAGACACTTGGAGTTCCTTTTGATAACCGCACTCCATCCGGTTGCTTTGCTCTTGTGACATGAATATCTCGGTCTGGTTATGATTTGCGCAAAGATCCGCGCACTCTGCCAGTGTTGTGTAACCGGAATGCCTTTACAACTGTTGCGTTCAAAATGGGCCACCGGCAAGGCGCGGCGAGGGCGCATCCCCTCTGCGGGCTGTAACCGAGCCGCAACGCCGCCGCTGGCCTATTTTCAACGCAACCCGAAGGGCTGTGGCTCTTTTTCGATTTTTCCGCGTTGCTCACTCGGGCAAGATCGCAGCGGATATTGCCGCTCGTTGCGCCTTGAAAAATCGAAAAATAGCCGACAGCAGTTGTAAAGTCATTCCAGTTACACAACACTAGGCAGGAATCCGCGAGTCCAAATCTGTTGAACTCGCGGGTCCCAAAGTGGCGTTTTATCGAGCGCAAGCGCTCCACCTGTTAATTAACGATGCCAGGCAGGCATCCCGACTTGTCTTGCCACGTGCTTGCTACGTTCTTCAGCTTGCCGTGGCTCTTGAGCTCAGGCTTCTGATATTCCTGCTGCTCCTGCTGTTCTTTAACCTCTTGTTTTGTTTCTGTCTGCATATAACGGTGGTTTTTGTTGGTTGTTGTCTCTGCATTACCGCCGCAGTTGCCGCTTCGGAAAAAGCTTCCGGGGAGAAGAAATTGCAGCGTTGGCGGGAGTTTGTAGTCAGCACGCCCGCAAAGACAAGAACTATTTTGTTTTTTTTGCACGCACGCGCGGGACAAATTTCTTCCGGCGGATCGCAATCACCGGGAGGTCTGTAGATACCGGGGTATATACACGGATTAAGAAAACGGTGTCGGCCTGCAACTCCGGGGAGCACACGCGCCCTCGCGTGTTGGCGTCGGCGCCCTCGCCGACGCGAACTTTTACTTCATCGAAACCACGGATTTCACGGATTGGCACGGATAAAACCTATCCGTGTTCATTCGTGTAATCCGTGGTTGATCGGTTGAATGCGAGCTTCTTGAGAAGATGCCTTTGGCGGGGCGCCAAAGGCCACACGCGAGGGCGCGTGCGCTCCCCAGAGCCCGGTCTCCGACGTTCTCGCAAGAATCGGCGGGCCAAATAATAGAAGAAATTTGTCCTGCGCCCCTTTGCACGCGCTGTTCGAAGAGCAACATTGACCGCCCGCAGACTCCTGATAGGCTTTTTGTTTCTTTGTCATGAGCACCGAATACAAACAGTCTCTGAGCCTGCCCAAGACGGATTTTCCGATGAAGGCGGATCTCGTTAACCGCGAGCCCAAGCGCCTAGCGATCTGGGAGTCCAACGCCCTCTACCGGCGCATTCAGGACGCGCGCCGCGATGCCCCTCTGTTTGTTCTTCACGACGGCCCGCCCTTTGCCAACGGCGACGTCCACATGGGCACGGCGCTCAACAAGATTCTCAAGGATCTCATCGTCAAGTCCAAGACCATGCTGGGCCGGCGCGCTCCTTACGTGCCGGGCTGGGATTGCCACGGTCTGCCGATCGAATTCAAGGTGGTTCGCGAGTCGCGTGGGTTGACCCCGGTGGAAGTCCGCCGCAAGTCCGAGGCGTACGCCCGCAAGTTCATCGACATTCAGCGTGAGCAATTCCGGCGGCTTGGCGTCTTTGGGGACTGGTTCCATCCGTACCTGACCCTCGCGCCGGAGTACGAAGCCGAGATCATCCGCGCGTTTGCCGCGTTTGTGGAAAAGGGGCTGGTTTACCAGAGCAAGAAGCCGGTCTACTGGAGCACCGGCGCGCAAACGGCTCTGGCGGAAGCGGAAGTGGAGTACGCGGACCGCGTAGACCCCGCCATCTTCGTGAAATTCCCGGTCGCGCAAGGGCCGGAGCCGCTGGTGGCGATCAAGGCGAGCATGGTGATCTGGACGACAACGCCCTGGACGCTGCCGGCGAACGTTGCGATCGCCGTACATCCCAATCACAGGTACGTTGCCCGGACCTTCAAGCACCGCGAATCGGGCGCCCTCGAGGTGTTGCTGATGGCCGAGGCGCTGGTCTCCCAGTTCTGTGAGGTCACCGGATGGGAGCCTGTTTCAGGTGATTCCACGAACCTGGCCGAGTTCACCGGTCAGCAACTCGCCGGCGTTCAGACCCGGCACCCGTTTCTGGAGCGCATTTCGTCGATCATTCTGGCCGATTTTGTCACTTTGGAGACCGGCACCGGCGGCGTGCATATCGCTCCCGGGCACGGCGCGGACGACTATATGGCCGGCGTGAAAAACGGGTTGCCGATTCTTTCCCCCGTCGATGAGCACGGGCGGTTCACCGAGGAGGTCGGCGTGCCGGTGTGGGAGGGCAAGTATGTCTTCGACGCCAACGCCGATGTCGTCACGCATCTGCGCGAGAACGGGATGCTGCTGGGCGAGCAGAAATACACGCACTCGTATCCGCATTGCTGGCGGTCGAAGACTCCGGTCGTCTTCCGCGCGGTGGAACAGTTTTTTATCCGCATCGACGCCTTGCGCGCTTCCGCGATGGAGCAGATCGACCAAACCGAGTGGCTGCCGCGCTGGGGGCGCAACCGGATTTACGGCACTGTGGAGTCCCGGCCGGATTGGTGTATCTCGCGGCAACGTTCGTGGGGAGTGCCGCTGGTGGTGTTTTATACCCCGGAAGGGAAGCCGGTGCTCGACGCCGCCGCCATCCGCAAAGTGGCGGACTTGGTGGAAAAGAACGGCACGAATCTCTGGTTTGAGAAAGACGACGCGTGGTGGGCCGACGCCGTTGGGTTGCCGGAGGGCGTCACGCGCCGCAACGACACGCTGGACGTGTGGATCGATTCCGGCGTCTCGCATACCGCGGTTTGCAAAAAGCACGCGGAACTGCGTTTTCCGGCCGACGTTTATCTGGAAGCGACCGACCAGCACCGCGGTTGGTTCCAGTCGTCGCTGATGACCAGCGTGGCGATGCACGGTATGGCACCTTACAAGACGGTGATCACCCACGGCTTTGTGGTGGACAAGGACGGCAAGAAGATTTCGAAGTCCAGCAGCTACCAGAAGCCGATGGATGCCGCGCATTTTGTCGGCAAATACGGCGCGGACATCGTGCGTCTCTGGGTTTCGAGCGTTAATTTCACCGATGAAGTGCCGTTCTCCGAAGAGGCGTTCTCGCGGCTGGGCGAAGCGTATCGATTGTTCCGCAACACGCTTCGCATCCTGCTGGGGAACCTCTATGACTTCGAACGGCCGGCGGACTTCGGATCGGGCGTCCCGTCCGCCGCATTGCCGGTGGACCGCTGGGTGCTTTCGCGGCTCCAGAATGTCATCGCCGTTTGCCGGGAGGCTTACGACACCTACGAGTTCCGTCGCGTGTTCCAGACGTTGAACCAGTTCTGCGCCGTCGATCTCAGCGCGCTCTACGTCGATATCACCAAGGACCGGATGTACTGCGACGCCGCCGATGCGCCGCGCCGGCGCGCCACGCAGAGCGTCATGGCCGTGGTGTTCGACGCGCTGACCCGGTTGCTGGCGCCAATCCTGGTCTTTACCGCCGATGAAGCGTGGGAGTTTGCAGGGCGCCCCGCCGGCGCGGTTCATTTGGAAATGCTGCCGGAAGCCGACCCGGCGTTGGTGGATTCCGCGCTGGAGGCGGAATTCGAGACGCTGCTGTCATTGCGAGGGATCATTGCCCAGGCGATCGAGACCGCGCGCAAGGCGAAGGAGATCGGCAACGCGCTCGAAGCCGCGGTGACGTTGGAAGTCGCCGATGCCGCGTTGCTCGAACGACTGCGCGGGCGGGAAACGGAGTTGGAGGAGTTTTTCATTGTCAGCAAACTGACGCTTGCCGCCGGACCGGAAACCAGGGCGTCGCTCATTCCGACGCCGGACGCGCGGTGCGGGCGGTGCTGGAGACACAAGCCGGAGGTCGGCTCCAACAGCGAATACCCTGAGTTGTGCGAGCGCTGCGCGCAGGTGGTCAGGTAAGGTTAAGAAGTAATGCCTGATCCTGCGCCCCCATCGTTTCACGGTGACACTGGGCTTGAAATGAGCTAGTTTTGTTTCATGCACATCGAAATGGAACTGCCGGAGTCCGCGTTCAGCGCGTTGCGCCTGAGTCCGGCGCAATTTGCGCGGGAAATGCGGCTGGCGGCAGCCCTGAAATGGTATGAGGCGGGGATGATCTCGCAGTCGAAGGCGTCCGCGCTCGCGGATGTCTCACGCGAGGCATTCTTGCTGGGCGCCGGGCGTTTTCACGTGTCCGCGGTACAGTCTACACCGGTAGAGTTGGCCGAGGAACTTGCCCGTGACTGAAAACTGGGTCATCAACGCTTCGCCCCTGATCCTTCTGGGGAAGTCAGGCCAACTCGATTGGTTGCCGCGCCTGGGGCAGGTCGTTGTCCCTCAATCGGTCGCCGACGAGATTGCGGCAGGATCGCCCGACGATCCGGCACGACGCTGGCTTGAATCGCCGGTTGGTGGAGCGCTGATCCAAGAGAATGCACAGGCCCCGGATGAGTTATTGGCTTGGGATCTCGGCCGCGGTGAAACGACGGTGATTGTGTGGGCGCTAAGACATCCCGATTACGAAGCTGTGCTTGACGACGCCGCAGCTCGTCGATGTGGCGGGATATTCGGTATCCGCCTGCGTGGTACCTTGAGCCTGGTGGCTTTGGCGAAGAAGCGCGGATTGGTTGCCGCTTGCAGACCGGTATTTGCGAAGATGCAGACCGCCGGGCTTTTTGTAACCCAATCCTTGGTGGAGCAAGTTGCCCGCTCTGTCAGTGAATAACTTCTTCCATTATTGGACCCGCTGATTCTTGCGAGAACGTCGGAGATCGGGCTCTGGGGAGCGCACGCGCCCTCGCGTGCGGCACCTCCCACCGCCGTCATGTCCGGTTTTCCAACGTGCTGCAAGGCCGACGGGGAAAATCCCTTCGCGCCTCCCCTTCCAGCCCGGCCCGGATGTCACGCTGCCGCTTGCAAACCAAACCTTAACCAGCTATGAAGATCGCACCCGCAGGGGTGGATGATTTTGAAGTGCAAAAAGGCGGGTGATTTTGGAGGTGCAAATTGACATCAAGGCAGAGACCTGCCTTTGAAAGGATTTCGATGCCGCAGAATGGCGACCGCAATCCGATGTGCAGTTGAGCATGCAGACTCCTAAATTCCTGAGGCTTCTGAACCAAAGCGTCGACTGGGCGGCTGAGTGTTTTTTCCAGGCGCTGGACCGGACCGCGCTGGCCGTCTCCATGGGCTTCATGGTCTGCGGTCTCTGGAAGATGGTGCTCGGACTTTTTATCCTCATAGGCACCTCGCTCCCGTCCTGGGCCGACGGGTTGTGGGGATGGGCAGGTTCGGTCGTGGGACCGAGCGCGCCGAGCGAACTGCGCCATGCCGCCGTGGATCAAGCCCTGCGCGGGTTGGAATTATCGCTCTTCGCGCCCATGCCGTTTTCACTGGTCAATGCAGTCAACTTGCGCCTCATCGAAATCGGCAAACGGCGGCCTCGCAGCCGCGTGAATACCGATAACCAACCCAACCAACAGGCGGTGGACGAGGATGGGGAGGCGGGAATCATCGGCGCAAAGGCGATCACGCTCCAACTGATGGCGGCCATCGTGGCAACCGACATGGTGGACCGCGCAACTTCCATAGCCGGCCTGACCTGGGAATCCTCGATCTGCGAGATTCTCCTGATCGCCACGCTCGTCGCGTGTTCGCTGGCGATAAGAAAGCCATTTCGCTCCCCGACATCGCGATGAGGCGGACGGTTTGCACTGCATGCGAGCGGGAGGAGTTGCGGTGACTCAAACGAGTTGGCGCACAAATTGCTTGCAGGCGCTGCGAGCCGGAAAACCCCGGCGCATAAGCAGCCTATGTCAACTATAGCCAAGATCGCGGCAGACTCATTTCCAGTATTGGCGCCGTCCGACACTGTGGAATTCAAGAAATCGGCAAAGCGTTGTTGCCGCCCAATGGGACGAGGCTTCCATTTCCATTGGAACAGCACCGCTGGCACAGCCTCAGTGAGCCAACCGCCTGCCGCCCGTTTCGCGACCGGTAATCCCCGGCCCGTCGGCAGAGGGTTCGTGGTCGTCTCGGGGGTGCTGGACGCAAGCAATGTGACCGCCTCCGTCAGCCGTCCGACCGGGCCGCGCCCTCACGGAAGAGGATACGTTGCCTGGCCGTAATCGCCCACCTCTGTTCAGAAAATGCCAGAATGATGACGTAATCGCCACAGAGTGTTGCAGAATGCGGACTTCGGGATTAAACAGACGGCCCGCTAAATCCCGATGAAATCAAAAAAACTCGAAGAAGCCCGTTTTCTTGCCGTTCTCCAACGCGTGCTGACCAAGACCGGGGTGGACCCGCTCCTGGCCAACACCATCTACACTGAGGCCGTCAATGAAGTGCGGCTGTTCAGGAGTCTCGAATCGTTCGAGAAATTCTGTGAGACCGGATCGTTGCCCGACACCGAACCGGCGACGGTTGCCGAGTTTCAGAGCCAGCTCGCCGGCAACTTCGGCGAAGAGAACGTCGTGGTCACGCCAAAGGAGGATGGGAGCGCGATCGCCGTCGAGTTGACGCTGCCCGACCGCAGTGTGAGCACGATGGTGAAGGTCGCGCCTCCCGGCACCGAAGAAGAGGAGGTCAAGGCGCCTTATGTCCCCTTCCCTGTGGCCTTGCCGGAAGACCCGGAACTGGTGTGGGTATTGGCCCGCCGCGAAAACCTGGGCCCCGATGAAGCCACCCGCGCCCTGGCGAACATCCAGGAGGAGTTCTGGGCAACCAAGAAGGGGCAGATCCTCCAGCGCGAAGGCGTGGAGCGCTCATTCGCCGAGTTCATCGCCAACGCCCCCGCGGCGACGCTCGGGGACAGCGGCATCAAGCGCTACCACAAAGACCCCGAGGCGCTGAAGACGCTCCACCTTATTCCGAGCGAAAAAGCGGCAGAAACGCACTGATTCGGCAGGTTGTCCCCGCTGAGCGGTACCCGAGGTTCTGCCCGGCAGCCGGCAATCGGCCATTTGGCCGCTCGTTCGACGAGCCGACGATCCCGACTGCGACAGTTGCTGCTTTTCCGCTACACCGAAAATACCCATGCGCGTGTATCCGAAGGGGAGCGCGGGCTTCCAGCCTGCTGCCTTCGGTATCCTGCCGGAGGCTTGGGCGCGCGCCGAGTGCAATCCGACGCCGTCACCAGCACGCCGTCACCAGCACGCCGTCACCAGCACGCCGTCACCAGCACGCCGTCACCAGCACGCCGTCACCAGCACGCCGTCACCAGCACGCCGTCACCAGCACGCCGACACCA
>Ga0316220_1003665_pt1 | contig 12586 bp, 10 predicted proteins | sample TBH18005metaG_FD_203632 | JGI IMG/M metagenome (GOLD analysis project Ga0316220, IMG submission 203632) | Freshwater microbial communities from Trout Bog Lake, Wisconsin, USA - TBH18005 | ecosystem: Environmental > Aquatic > Freshwater > Lake > Hypolimnion/Profundal zone | place: USA: Wisconsin...
CGGCGCTTTGCCGCGGGCATTGGTCAAGGGCGGGAGTTTTGGCGGAAGCAGAAGGAGGCTGGGGCGGCGGCAAGCCGACGCTTGTCCCTGGGGAACTCCGGTCGGCCTTGGCTACGCTCCGGCCTCCCTACGTTCCCCAGGGACAAGGGGAAAGTCAAACAACCAGCCCGGTGAAAGGGGACATTATCACCTGAGTTCTAATGGGGACATTTCTAAAGAGTTTTGACATCCCCGTTTGGAGAGGGGGGTGAGGGCAAAGGAACTCAGGAGGTTTGGGGCTGGATTAGGCTGGATTAGCCTGGATTAGGTTGGATCGGGTTGGATGGGGCCGCAGAGACGGGGTCGGGGTGCGAGGTCCTGGCGTCCGGGACTCCGTCTCGCTTCGCCTCGGCCGGGCGGTTCGTCTGGCGTGTGTTCACATCGTTACTCACGACAGCCAAAGTTTAGCACGGTGGGCAGGCGGGGCCTAACGCCGGGTTTACTCCATTGACTCCATTGCGTTATTTGGGAGGAATTGCCGGGGGTGGGAAGGAAAACGGCTAGCGGCTGCCAGGAACTCCGCCAGGTCTTCGATCTGACGCCAGCCACGCTGCACAAACGCCGCGCGGAGCACCGCATCGTGTACTGGCGAGACGCAAAGCACGCCTTCCATTACCCCAAGTGGCAGTTCACACCAGCGGGAGCGGTGCTGCCGGGAGTTCAGGAGGTCTTGCAGGTATTCCGCAGCGACGACGAGTGGGGTGTGATGTCCTATTTCCTGGGGCAGCGGCGGCAATTGGGAGATCGCCGGCCTTTGGATCTGCTCCGCGCCGGAGAGAAAGACAAGGTCCTGGCTCACGCGAAAGTCCATGCCGATGAAAACACCTGGTAATCTAAGCAAGCTCGGCGTGGACTTGCAGTTGCTGGCCGGCGAACACGCCGTCGCCCGGCAGTGGGCGCTGCGGATCATGGACCATCCTACCAGTGCGGCTGGCATCTGGTACCCCTCCCGTCATGATGAAACGCGCCGGAATCTGGCGTTGTTTCAACGGCCTGGGCTCCTCCCGGCGCGGGAGGAACTTGCCCTCACCCCGCCCGCCAGCGCCCAAGCGGCGTTTGCCAAACGTGATCGGGGCGAGCTGCTTTACGGAGGAGCGATCTGCCTCCGCGACCACCCGGAACTGATGGCCGCTCTCGCCCAATTGGAAGTCGGCTTGCTCCCTTGAAAATGACCGAAGGAGTCGCATCTGATTCGACGCTGACCTCCAGAAGCCGCCGCGCCCGGCCCCGAAACTCACCCTCGCGGACCTGGACCTCGTCCTCCACCGCGCCGATGCCCTGCCTCCAGGCATAGCGGTCACCAAACTCCAGACCGGCGAGTGCGCCTACCAGGCCCCCGGCATGGCCAAACGAGTACGCATCACGACCCGGCCAGATTATTTCGACGAACAAACCAAGAGCCTCGATCTATGGTCGCCGGGCAGCCCGTCGTTCCCTGCTGCCGAAGTGGAAGCGACGCCGGAAGAACTCGCCGGCAAGACCATTTCGGCTATCCTCGGTTCTTTGGCGCGAAGCGAAACGCCCCCCCGTAGCCGGACCGGCCGCGTCTTGATACCCTTCTTAGATTGCGTCTAGGATCGTCCTCCAGATCGTGTCCACGAAGGGTTGGTTCCTTCCTGGAAAACCTGCGTCATGGGGCTGGACTTTGCCCAGCCGGCGATGGATTATTCAGCATTATGTCGTCCATACCCACCATGCATCCGGCCGGAAGCGCCGGCCGAACCTCAATGGTCCGCGGTTTGGGGTTTGCGGCCGGCCTGCTGGCAGTGATCGTGGGGGCCACGCCCGAGTTGGCCCGCGGGGCGGACGGGGTGGCGGGAGCGGCGTCCACGGTGCCCGCGCCGCCAGCGGGCCGGCCCGCGAACTCGAACGACGTCTTCTATCGGCTCGGTCCCGATTCCAAACCCATGGACGGTGTGCCCAAGGGGAAGTTCAGCGGACCGAAGGTGATTTCCAGCCAGGTGTTTCCCGGCACGCAGCATACCTATTGGGTCTATGTCCCGGCGCAATACGACCCGGCTCAACCGACAGCGGTGATGGTCTTCAACGACGGCCAGGCGATGATGGCGGAACCGGGAGACGTGGAGGCACAGAATGTCTTGGACAACCTGATTTTCCGACGGGAAATACCGGTGATGCTCGGCGTATTCATCAACCCGGGGCGGCGTCCTGACCAACCGGAGCCGACGCCGCATGACTGGGGCGACCGGACCTCGAACCGCGCCGAAGAGTATAACCCGCCCACGGACAAATTCGCCAGGGTCATGGTGGAGGAACTGATGCCCGCCTTGAAGAAGGAATACGCGGTGGAACGCGCCTTCCGCGCGCCAGCCACCCCGCCCGCCAGCCGCTGAGGTTCGAGCCGATCGACGTCAAACCGGCCAACTCCAAGCGCTATGAAAAACCATGGGGCTGCGTGCAGCCTTTCCTTCCCGGCTCGCGGCGGTTAGGCTGCGGAGGTGAAACAGAGCGATATAGCGCGACCTGCGCCTTCACGATTTCGCCGTTACTGGACGTTGGCGCCCGGGACGGTGTTCCTGAACCATGGTTCGTTTGGAGCCTGCCCGGGGAAGATTTTGCGGCAGCAGCAAGGGTTCCGCCGCCAGATGGAGGCCGAGCCGGTCCAGTTTCTTTGGCGCCGGTATGAGGAGCGGTTGGAACCGTCACGCGCGACGCTGGCCCAGTTCGTGGGGGCGCACCCGCGCGACCTCGTGTTCGTCACCAATGCCACCTCGGGCGTCAACGCGGTCGTCCGCTCGCTCAAGCTGCACCGGGGCGAGGAACTCCTCACCACGAGCCACGATTACAACGCCTGCCATAATGTGCTCATCGAAACCGCCCTCCGCGCAGACGCGCGGTTAGTGGTGGCGACCATCCCCTTCCCGCTCCAGTCGGTCGAGGAGGCGGTGGATGCGATTCTGGGGGCGGTCACCTCCCGGACGCGGCTGGCCTTAATCGATCAGGTTACCAGCCCCACGGCGCTGGTGCTGCCGATCGCGCGCCTGGCGCGGGAACTCGCAGCCCGAGGCGTCGATACCCTGGTGGACGGCGCACACGCGCCTGGGATGCTCCCACTGGATCTCGACAAGCTGGGGGTGGCCTATTACACGGGTAATCTTCACAAATGGACCTGCGCCCCCAAAGGCACGGCGTTCCTGTGGGTGCGGCGGGACAAGCAAGCGGCGGTGCAACCGGCGGTGATCAGCCACGGAAACAACACGCCGCGCCCCGGTTACACTGCCTTCCAGGATCGGTTTGATTGGGCGGGGACCTTCGACCCGAGCGGGTGGTTCTGCGCCGGGGCGGCGATTGATTGGATGGGGGAACGGCTGCCGGGAGGGTGGCCGGAGGTGTTCCAGCGCAACCGCGACCTGGCGGAGCGCGCGCGGGGCCTGCTCTGCGACCGCCTCGAAGTGGCTCCGCCCTGCCCCGCCGATATGCTCGGTGCGATGGCCACGCTGCCGCTGCCGGACCGGTTTCAGGATTTGGCCAAAACGGGCAAACTCGACGCCGAACAGTTGCGGCTCTACGACGAGTTCGGAATCGAAGTCCCGTTGATGCGCTTCGGCACGCCCTCGCGCCGTTACCTCCGCGTCTCCGCCCAGCTTTATAACAACCTGGCGGAATACGAATACCTGGCGGAGGCCATCCGAGGACTCTGATCCGGCTAGCGCTTGAGGGAAGGGACCTCGACGAAAGCGCCCGGGAGCAAATCGGCAACCCGAAATTCGCGGATGGCCCGCAAGGCGCGGCTGTCGGCCACCCAAACGACGGCATGGGGAGCGTATTCAGCGAGGAGTTGGCGGCAGGCCCCGCAGGGCATCGGGCCGCGCGGCGCCCGGGCGACCACCGCGATGGCGGTGAAGTCCTTCAACCCGCTGGTGAGGGCGCGGAAGAGGGCAACGCGCTCGGCGCAGCAGGTGAGGCCAAAACTGGCGCTTTCGACATTGGCGCCAGGGATGATCTCGCCCGTGTCGCAGAGCAAGGCGGCCCCCACCTGGAAGCCCGAGTAAGGGGCCACGGCATGGCGGCGCGCCTGCGCAGCGGCCTTCACCAGTTCAGTTGGCTTCATCGTCAGCATACCCCGCGGCAAAGCGCTCGATCAACTCGGCGGCCACCAGTTTCACGCGGTCCGAGGTCTCGAGCACGTCGGCATGGGAGAGCGGACCATCGCCCCGCCCGGCGGCCAGGTTCGTGATGCAGGAGAGCCCGGCGACGCGGAGGCCGCATTGGCGGGCGACGATGGCCTCGGGCACCGTGCTCATGCCGACGGCATCGGCACCGAGCCGGCCGAAGGCGCGGATTTCGGCGGGGGTCTCGTAGCTGGGACCGGACAGGGCCAGGTAAACGCCTTCGCGGAGCTTGAGGCCGCACTGGCGGCCGGCCTGACGCAACCGGGCCTGCAAGGCCGCGTCGTAGGTTTGGGTGAGATCGATGAATCGCTGCCGGCCCGGGGGGCACGTCCCACGCAAGGGGTTAACGCCCATCAGATTGATATGGTCGGTGATGACCATGAGGTCGCCGGCGTGGAACCGGCGGTTGATACCCCCAACTGCAGTCGTCAGCAGCAGCGAACGGATGCCGTAGTCAGCCAGGACTCGAACCGCGAAGGTGACTTTGTCCAAGGCATGGCCTTCATAGTAGTGAACGCGCCCGCTCAGCACCACCACCGGCGTCCCCCCCAGGCGACCCAACAACAGGCGCCCGGCGTGGCCGCTAACGCCCACCTGCGGAAAGCCAGGCAGTTCGGCGCAGGCCACCTGCGCCTCGATCGCCATCCGCTCGACGACATGATGAAAGCCGGTGCCCAAGACGATGCCCAACGCCGGGCGGAGCAGCGAGAGCCGTTTTAACTTCGCAACAGCGATCTTCTGGTCAGCCAGGGTTTTCATGCGGTCGTGCCCATCATTTGCCATCTTAGAGTTGACCGGGCATGCAACACCCCAGCCCCGCGAGAATCTAGCCCGCCTCACGAGTTGAGGAAAGAAAAAATGCCAGACCCGGAGGTTAACGGTGGCCCGTTGGCTTGGGCTACGGCCTCCTGCGCGTTGCGGGAGCTTCCTTCCCGGGAAAGGTCGCGCCGGTTACGTTCCGGTCACAACCGGCGTTGGTGGGCCATGAAGTAAAGCACGGGGACCGCCATGCGGCTGATGAGCAGGGAGGCGATTTCGCCGGCCATGAGCGAGATGGCCAGTCCTTGGAAGATCGGGTCAGCCAGGATCACGCTGGCACCGACCACCACCGCGAGCGCGGTCAGCAGCATCGGACGGAAGCGGACGGCGCCGGCGTCGATAACCGCCTCGGCCAGGGGCAGGCCTTCGGCGAGTCGCTGTTCGATGAAATCCACCAGGATAATGGAATTGCGCACGACGATCCCGGCGCCCGCCATGAAGCCAATCATCGAGGTCGCCGTGAAGAAGGCGCCCAGCGCCCCGTGGGCCGGCATAATACCGACGAGGGAGAAGGGAATGGCCATCATCACGATCAACGGCGTGAGGAAGGAACGGAACCAGCCGACCATCAAGATGAAGATGAGCACGAGACAAGCGGCGAATGCGCTGCCGAGGTCGCGGAAGACTTCAATGGTGATGTGCCATTCTCCATCCCACTTCAGGGAAGGACTGGCATCGCTAAAGGGCTGGACCGCGTTGTAGATTTGGAGCGCCGCGCCGGAGCCGCCAAACTCCCGCGTGTTGAGGGCCTTCAAGGCGCGGTTCATCTCGAGGATGGCATAGACGGGGCTTTCGACGACGCCGGCGACGTCACCGATGACGTAGGTGACGGGCATCAGGTTCTTGTGGTAAATGCTCTTATCCACGAAGGCCGGCTCGACCTTCACCAGTTCGCGCAAGGGGACGAGCGGAGCGGCGGGAATAACCGCCGAGCGGAGCCGCAACGCCAACAGTTCATCGGTCGTCGCCCGGGCGGCACGCGGGAGTTGGACCACCAGGTCCACCTCCTCTTTTTCACGGGGAACATGGATCAGATCGACGGCCTGGCCGCCCACGGCGACGCGCAGGGTCTCCGAAATGGCATCGGTGCTGATGCCGTTCAGCGCGGCTTTCTCCTTGTCCACCACGATGCGCGCCTTGGGTTGGTCGGCCTCGATATACCAGTCGGTATCCACCACACCCGGGGTTTGCTTGAAAATGCCGATGACCCGGTTGGCCAGCGCCAGGCGGCTTTGCTCGGTGGGGCCATAGATCTCGGCCACCAGGGTTTGCAGGACCGGCGGTCCCGGCGGGACTTCGGCCACGGCGACGCGCGCGCCGTATTTCGCCGCCAAAGCGGCGACCCGAGGACGAATCCGTTTGGCCAGGTCGTGGCTTTGAAACCGGCGCTCGCCTTTGGGGACCAGGTTGATCTGGAGATCCGCGGCGCTGGCGCCGCCACGCATAAAGTAGTGGCGGACCAGGCCGTTGAAATTGAAGGGTGCGGCGACGCCGGCGTACACCTGGTAATCCGTCACTTCGGGTTCGACACGCACGGCGGCGGCGATCTCACGGGCACATTGCGCGGTGGTTTCCAGCGCGCTGCCCTCGGGCAGGTTCAAGATGATCTGAAACTCGCTCTTGTTGTCGAAGGGCAGCATTTTGACTTTCACCCAGCCCACCCCCATTAAGGCCACCGCGCCCAGCAGCAGGCTGACAATGCCCGCCAGAAAGGCCCATCGCCAGCGCACGCTCCGGATGAGCGGGTTCATTACCCGGCGATAGACCCGGGTGAACCAATCCTCCGGATGCCCGCTAGCCGCGTGGGATTGGCTCGCCTCAGCGACACTGGGGTTCCCCTCGGTCCGGCGCTTATACTTGCGACCCCAGCGCAGGATGCGAATGCTGGCCCAGGGGGTGACGATAAAGGCAATGGCCAGCGAGAAAAACATGGCGGCGCTGGAGCCGATGGGGATCGGCCGCATGTAGGGCCCCATCAACCCGCCGACGAAGGCCATCGGCAAAACCGCCGCGATCACGGCGAACGTGGCCAAAATGGTGGGGCTGCCCACCTCATCCACCGCCTCGACCGCGATGGTCGACCAATTCCGGCCCTGGTTGCCCGGCAAGTGGAAGTGCCGGACGATATTCTCGACCACGACGATCGCATCATCCACCAGGATGCCGATCGAGAAAATGAGCGCGAACAGGGTAATGCGGTTGAGGGTATAACCGTAGAGGTAGAACATCAGCAAGGTCAACGCCAGCGTGGCCGGAATGGCGATCGTGACGATGCCCGACTCGCGCCAGCCCAGGGTCAGCAGGATGAGGACCGAGACGCCGACCACGGCCAGGCCCATGTGCCAGAGGAGTTCATTGGATTTCTCGGCCGCCGTCGCGCCATAATGACGGGTGATCGACAGCTCGACCTCCTGGGGAATCAGCTTGCCCTGGAGGGTGGCGATTTTTTTCAGCACTTCATCCGCCACCGAGATCGCGTTAGCACCGGGCCGTTTGGCGATGCTCAAGGTCACAGCCGCTTGCTCGCCCGCCGTGGCTGAGCGGGCCGCGCCGTGGCCGAAGAAAACGTATTGGGACGGTTCCTGCGCTTCGTCGCGGATCTCCGCCACCTCCCGCAGATAAACCGGTTTTCCGCCCTGCACGCCCACCACCACGCTGCCGACCTCCTGGGCGTTGGCCAGGAATCCACCCGTCTCCACAATGGTCTCGTGATTGTCGCCCACAAGGCGGCCGGCGACGCTTTGCCGGTTGGCCTGGGTGAGCATCGGGATGAGCTCCAGCGCGGCCAGATCGCGCGAGGCCAGCCTTGCCGGGTCCAGCAGGACGCGCACTTGCCGCTTGGTGCCGCCGATGATGGTGGTCTCCGCCACGAGCGGGACTTGTTTGACCGCGTCATCCACCTGGGCCACCAGGCGGCGGAGGGCCAGATGATCATAATGCGCGCCGTGAAAGGTCAGCGCCAGGATCGGCACATCATCGATGGACTTGGGCTTGATCAGCGGCCGCGAAACCCCGCGCGGGATGCGGTCGAAGTTGGATTGCAGCTTCTGGTTGAGCTTCACCAGGCTCTTCTCGACCTCCTCGCCCACCTTGAAGCGGACGATGGCCAGGCTCTCGCCCGGCCGCGAGGTCGAGTAAACATACTCGACCCCGGGGATTTCCCAGAGCAGCTTTTCCATTGGGCGAGTGGCCCGTTCCTCGACCTCCCGGGCGCTGAACCCGGGCATCGAAACCAAGACATCGATCATCGGCACCTTGATCTGCGGCTCCTCCTCGCGCGGCAGCAGCAGGATGGCCGCGGCTCCCAACAGCACCGCGGCGATAACCACCAGCGGCGTGAGTTTGGAGTCGATAAACGCCCGGGCGATGCGTCCGGCGGGGCCGAGGCGGGCGGCCGGGGGTAACTCTGGGGAGGACTTCACTTGGCCTCCACGGGTTGGCCGTCAGTCAACGGCTCGGCACCGCGAACCACGACCGAGTCGCCCGCGTCGAGACCGGAGAGGATCTCAATTTCCTCGCCTAACCGCCGGCCGGTGGTCACCAGGCGCAAATGCGCGCGCTGGTTGACGACCGAAAACACCAGATCCAACTGCCCGCGTGACAGCACCGCCGAGGCGGGCACGCGCAGGGATTCGCACTCGCCGAGGGGGACGGTGAGCCGGGCAAATTGACCTGGCATAAGTCCCTCAGCCACCGGGAGATCGAGTTTCACGCGGAGGGTTCGGCTGGCGGAATCCACCCCCGGCGCGATCTCGCTGACGGTCGCGGTGAGGGCTCGGTCCACCGTGTCGACGCGCACCTCCAATCGGGAACCGAGTTTCACTCGCGCCGCGGTCGCTTCCGGCAGATCCGCGTCTATTTGGAGGGCGGTCAGGTCGGCCAACTCCACCAACGGTTTGCCGGGGGCGGCGAGGTCGCCGACGTCGACCCATTTTTTGGTGACGACGCCATCGAAGGGGGCGGTCACTTCCAAGTAACCCATCAGGGTTCTGGCCTCGAGGACGGCGGCTTTGGCAAAGCGCTGCCGCGACTGAGCGGTCTCGAATTCCGCCCGCGTGATGCTCTGCTGATCGAGCAGCGCGGCGGCGCGTTTGCCGTCGCGTTCGGCCTGCTCGAGGCTGGACTCGGCCTGTTCCAGCCGGGCGGCCATCTCGCCGGCCTCGAGCCGCGCCACCAACCCGCCCTGGCGGACCTTCTCGCCCAACCTCACCGGCAGTTTCTCAATCCGGCCGTTCACCCGCGCCTCCAGGGTCGCCCGTTGTTTGGCCCGCACTGTGCCCACTACGTCTTCGCTCAGGGTCCGGGATTTTCGTTCGGCGGTCTGCACGCCCACCGCGGCAGTGGGGAGGTCGGAGGATTTCGCAGGGGCATCCTCATGCTTGGCTTGGCAGCCGGACAGGACGGCAGCGACGACCGCAAGGGTGAGGGTGGGAAAGAAGGACTTCATATCAGGGGCGGGTCAACGGGCGATCCAACTGAGGCAGGGCTAACGCTTTGCGGAGCCCGGCAATGGCAATGTGGCGATCGGACTCGGCTTCGGCGCGGCGCACACGGGCCGCTACCAGCGCGGTTTCGGCGTCAATCAACTGGGTCGAGAGGACCAACCCCTGCTCGAAGCGGTTCCGGGTCAGGCTCACGCTTTCGGCCGCCTGCTCGACGGTTTTGTCACTGGCGGCCAGGCGTTCAACCGCCGCGTTCAGGTCGAGCCGCGCGCGTTCGGACTCCAGGTCGATGGCCAAACGGATCTTGCGCCGCTCCTCGCGGGCGGACTCCAGGTTGGCTTGGGCCTCGCGCACTTTGGCGCGCGTGGCGAATCCATCCCAGAGATCCCACCGTGCCATCACGCCGGCCGAGTAGCTCTTGCCGTCCCCGCCGGTGACCGAACCGTAGTTGTAATCGAGGCTGGCGAAGGCGTCCACGCGGGGCAGGTGGCCGCTTTGCGCGGCGCGGACCTGGGCTTCGGCCGCGGCTTCCCGATCGCGGGCGGCCGCGAGTTCGGGGCGCTGTGCCCAATCGCCGGAAGGGGGCGCGCCCACCTCCGGGGCGGTGTCCGCCACCGTGAACCCAGCCGCTTCGAGGCCGAGCAGGTTCCGTAGCGCGCGCTCCGCCAGGGCCCCGGCATTCCGGGCGCACACCAGGTCTTCGCGCGCCTGCGCCAACCGAACCTCGAGGTCCAGCACTTCGGCCTTGAGCAACGTGCCGGCTTCCAGCCGTTTCCGGGCCACGACGCAGTTCGTCTCGAAGGAACTGACCGCGGCCTGGGCGGCTCGGACAAACTGGCGCGTCTTGAGCACCGTGTGGAAGCCGCGGGTCACCTCGAAGCCCAACGCATTGCGCAGGGCGGCGCCGTCCTGCTTCGCGGCCTCGCCGGCCGCCTTGGCCGCGTGCCGGCCCGCCTGGCTCCGCCCGCCGGCGTAAAGTGGGAGGGTGACGATCCCACGCGCATTGAAGTTATCCAGGTCGGGAACGTCGTTGAAGTTGAGCGAGGGACTGTAGGAGCGCTGGTTGAGGATGGCGCCGAAACCCTCCATGGGATTGTCGGTGCGGGTGTAGCCCGATTCGAGCTGGAGCCGCGGCCAGAAGGCGGCATTGGCCTGCCCCAAACCCGCCTGGGCGGCGGCGATCCGCTGCTGCGCGAGGCGGGCATCGGGGTTTTGGGCCAGGGCGTAATCCAGCGCCCGCTCCAGGGTCCAGGGCTCGGCGGCGCCGGCCACCCAAGACCCGGCCAGCAGCAACCCGATCCCGCAGCGGCCACACCAAGCGCGAACGGCCGACCACCTCAATCGCCAGGGCGCCCTCATTTGGCGCAGCATGAACTACCCGGCTTTTCGCCCTCACAGCAGCATGCGCCCACCCCAAGCTTCTTGAGGACCATCTCGAGCGGACAGAAGTTCGTGAACGAGGACTGGAGGAGGTTGAAGCCGACAAAGGCGGTGAACCAAAGCCAGTTCGGGCTATGATAGTGGGCCAGCAACAGGCTCACCAGGATGAAACTGCCGGCAAACCGGCGGATCATAAGTTGTATTTTCATATTCGTAGTATTCCGATCACTCCCTGCACCGAGCCTCGAACGGGCAAAAGGTTACAAGCCGCCGGCGGTTTGCCTCCGTGGCGCCTCGAACATCCGCGCGGGCCGGCGGCGCGCCGCCTCGCCCGGCCACCTGGGGCTACGCCGTCGCCGCCGCCGCTTTCCTGCGCCAGGCGGCCACGAACATCCCGTTCCCCCGCCATTGCTCGGGCCGGAGAAACAACTCGGCCTGCGCGGGTGACCCCGGATCCAGGGGGTTGGCCACCGGCAGGCGCTCAAACTCGGGACAGGCGGTCTCCAGGGCGGCGACCACGCCGAGCGTTTCCGCCCAGGCCAGGGTGCAGACCGCATAGATCAAGCGTCCGCCCGGTTTCACCGCGTGGGCGGCACGAGTGAGCAACTCGCCCTGCAATTTCGCCAATTCCGCCACGTCCACCGCCGTCGTGGTCCAGCGCGCGTGGGGATTTCGCTGCCAGGTCCCGATCCCGCTGCACGGGGCGTCCAGCAGCACACCATCGAACCGTGTTTTGGTCGGCAGCTTGGGTCCCCCGTCCCAGAGCGCGAGGCGATAGTTGAAGACCCGGGCCCGGGCGGCTCGCCGCTTGAACTTGTCCAACCGCCAGGCCGCCCGATCGCTGGCCCAGATCAGCCCCTTGTTCCCCATCAGGTCGGAAAAGTGCGTCGCCTTGCCGCCCTCCCCGGCGCAGGCATCCCACCAGGTCTCCCCCGCTTTCGGCCCGCAGACCAGTCCCACCGCCTGCGAACTGATATCCTGGAGTTCGAAGTCCCCGGCGTGAAAGTCCTGGGTGCGAAAGAGGTCGTTGTGACCCTGGTATTCGAGCACGTCGGCCAGCGGCCCGGCCCCGAACGCCCGACACTCCCCCAGGCGCCGCGCCAATTCCTCGCCCTGTCCCTGGCGCGCCCGCAGCCACAACACCGGCTCGGCCTGGAGCGACCGCGCCCAGGCCGCGCTCGTCTCCATCTGCCCTTTCACCCAACCCGGCGCCGCATGGGCCAGCATTTCCTCATCCGAAAACGCGCCCGGGTCCCGCGCAAAACGGCCCGCCAACTCGAGCGCCTGATCGATCCGTTCCTGCAACCGTTCCCGCTCATCCAGCCACCCTTGCCAGCGGTAAAAGGCGAACACCGCCCGGCTCACCTCCGACCCTTCCTCCCGCGACAGCGCCTTCTCCACCCGCAGGCGTTCCCGCAGGACCTGGTCGGCCGGCGTTCCCCGATTGGCGGCGGTGATGACCTCGATGGCCAATTCCACAGTTCGTATTCTCATCCCCACCAGCTTGCCCGAAAGTGCCTCCCTTGGCCAGTCTGCTGAACGACAGCCGTAGGCCGGCGAGGTCACAGGACCGCCGCCACTCTTCAGCCAGAAGCGCGGATGCCCTCATCCGCATGTTCCGGGCGGCAATGACCGCGCGGATGAAGGCCTCCGCGCGCCCGGGAGGTCGGAGTTCCGCCGCGACGCCATATTAAGTTGCCCGCCGTAACCTTGGCGCAGGCGGGTCACGGAACACGGCTCAGGGAGACCATGATTTCTTTATAGCTTGACTTG
>Ga0316220_1003668_pt1 | contig 12580 bp, 7 predicted proteins | sample TBH18005metaG_FD_203632 | JGI IMG/M metagenome (GOLD analysis project Ga0316220, IMG submission 203632) | Freshwater microbial communities from Trout Bog Lake, Wisconsin, USA - TBH18005 | ecosystem: Environmental > Aquatic > Freshwater > Lake > Hypolimnion/Profundal zone | place: USA: Wisconsin...
GCCGGTGGTGTGCCAGACATCTGCCAACTTTGCCGCCCATGCCGTCCTCGGCGACGGTCACAAACTGCGGGTGGTGCTCATCAATAAAGATCTAACAAATTCGGTGGTTGCATCCATCATGACCGGCACGACGGGAACGCAGGCGGAATTGATTCGTCTCCGCGCGCCCTCCGTCACATCCACGGAAGGAATCACACTGGCTGGCAACACTGTCGCCAAAGATGGCACTTGGTCGCCCCAGCCAGCCGAGAAGGTGCCGTGCATAAGTGGACATTTCGAAGTGTCATTGCCCGCCACGAGTGCGGCCTTGCTAACCATCAAGTAACGGCATTTTTCTCTTATCTTATCGAGAACACCAGGATCAAACTGAATAGCATATGAAAAATATGGCTTCAGATCTCATATCCGAAGATATCCAGTCATTCAAAAAGAATGGGACGGGAACCTCCAGACTTTGGAAAACCGCTCTCCTCCTTTTTGGAACCCTGGCTTTGACCGGCAACACCGGTCTCGCCGCTGCCGCCCAAACATCCAGGCCAAACATCGTCATCGTCTTTACCGATGACCAAGGTTACGCCGATGTTGGCAAATTCGGTGCCGAAGGTTTTACGACGCCGAATCTCGACCGCATGGCGGACGAAGGCGCCGTCTTCAGAAATTTCCACGTCGCCCAGCCGGTCTGTTCGGCCTCACGCTGCGCGCTGCTGACCGGTTGTTATCCGAATCGACTCGGCATCCACGGCGCGCTGGGGCCAAGGTCAAAGATCGGCATTGGCGATCAAGAGGTGACATTGGCACAATTGCTGAAATCGCGCGGCTATGCCACCGGCATGTTCGGCAAGTGGCATCTCGGCGATTCCCCCCAGTTCATGCCGCTGCAACACGGCTTTGATGAATACTTCGGCCTGCCTTATTCGTGTGATATGTGGCCAGGACATCCGGACTTGATCACGAATTTGCCGGCGGCGCTGGCCGCGAAAAAACGCGAATACCCGAACCTGCCGGTTTATGTCGGCGAGAAAAAATTCCGCGAGGCGGTGAGCATTGACGATCTGAACCACCTGACGACCTGGTATACGGAACGGGCGGTGAAATTCATCGAGAAAAACAAGGCGCATCCGTTTTTCCTCTACGTCGCGCACAACATGCCGCACGTGCCGCTGGGCGTGAGCGACAAGTTTCGCGGCAAGACCAAACGCGGACTTTACGGCGACGTGATCGAGGAGATTGACTGGTCGGTCGGGCAAATACTCGATGCCCTCAGGCGGAATAACCTCGATGACAACACCTGGGTTATTTTCACATCGGACAACGGCCCGTGGCTGTGCTACGGCAACCATGCCGGCTCGGCCAAGCCTTTGCGCGAAGGCAAAAGCACAAACTGGGAAGGCGGCACGCGCGAACCGTGCATCATGCGCTGGCCCGGACACATTCCTGCCGGCGCGGACACTTGGGACATGTTGATGACGATTGATCTTTTCCCGACCATCGCCAAGCTTGTCGGTGCGGAATTGCCAAAAAATAAAATAGACGGCCTGGACGTGTGGCCGATCATTTCCCGCCAGTCCGCCGCGAAAAACCCGCATGAATCCTACTGGTTTTATTATGAGGTCAATCAGCTTCAGGCCGTGACCACCGGTGACGGTCGCTGGAAACTCCAGTTGCCGCACACTTATCACACGCTGGCGGGCCGGCCCGGCGGCACAAACGGAGTGCCGGCGCCTTATTCGAATCGCACGCTTGAAAAGGCCGAGCTTTACGACCTCGTTCATGACCTCAGCGAATCCGCCGATGTTTCCGCGCGGTATCCGGAGATGGTAAAGCTGCTTGAAGCCGAGGCGGAAAAGGCGCGCGCAGATTTGGGGGACACGGCGACGAGGCAGACCGGGGCCGGCCGGCGCGAGCCGGGGCGCCTTGACAAACAAAATTCACCAGTCAAATAGACCATGGACCTACGATTATCCACATGAAAACAAGTCTGCTGAGATTGATCTTGGCGGGCATCCTGACCATTGCCGGAATGATGCCGGTGGGTGCCGCCGCCGCCACGCCGGTGAAGCCAAACATTCTTTTTATCCTGGCGGACAACTGGCGCTGGCCGACCGCCGGCACACTTGGCGATCCAATGGCCCACACGCCGGCATTCGACTGCATCGCGCATGAAGGCGTCGTTTTCACGCACACCTTCAATGCCGTGCCCTCCTGCTCGCCTTCGCGCGCCAGCATGCTCACCGGCAGATATCCGCACGAGCTTGGCGAGCGCGCAAGCTTGTGGAGCGCCTTCCCTAAAGACACGCCGGTCGTCATGCAGTTGCTCCGCGAAGCGGGCTATGACCTCGGCTACAACGGCAAGGCCTGGGGGCCGGGCAACGTGCAAATCTCCGGCTGGCAGGAAAATCCCGTGGGGCCAAAATTCGCCGACTTCGCCACTTTTCACGCGCAGCACCAAGCCACGCGGCCATTCTTTTTTTGGATCGGCAACACCGACACCGCGACCCGGGGCCGCAAGCTGGATTTTACGGCGATCGCCACCAATGCCGGGCTGGATCCCGCCAAACTTGTGGTGCCACCGGGATTGCCCGACTGCCCGGAAGTCCGCCTGGATTTGCTGAATTACTACGGCGGGGTGTTGAAGCTCGACGAAGAAGCCGCGCGCGCCATCGCCTTGCTTGAAAAATCCGGTGAACTCGACAACACCGTGATCATCTACACCGGCGATAATGGCTGGCAAATGCCGCGCGGCCTGGGCAATTGCTACGACATGGGCTCGCGCGTGCCGCTGGCGGTTCGCTGGGGAAAGCATCTCGCCGCCGGCCGCAAATTGGATGGCTTCATCAACCTCGGCGATCTCGGCCCGACCTTTCTCGAACTCGCCGGCCTCACGCCGCCGCCGGCAATGACAATGCACAGCCTCAAGAACCTTCTTCTCGGCGAGCCGGATTCAGTCCAACGCGACGCCGTCTTCATCGAGCGCGAACGCCACGCGAACGTGCGCACCAATAATTTCAGCTATCCGGTCCGCGCCATCCGCACGCGCGATTTTCTTTACCTGCGGAATCTGCGTCCCGACCGCTGGCCGGCGGGCGACCCCGATGTGTTATTTATTCACGGGCGGCCGTTCGGCGACGTGGACACCTCGCGGACGAAGGACTTTCTCCTCGCCCACCAGAACGATCCCGCGTATGCGAAATACATCGCGCTCATCTTCGGCAAACGTCCCGCCGAAGAACTTTACGACCTGCGCAGCGATCCGAACCAGCTCACCAATGTCGCCAGCCAGCCCGCCTATGCCGGCGCGCTCAAGCAGCTTCGCGCCCGCGTGGACGCGTGGATGAAGCAAACCCGCGACCCGCGAAACGACCCCGCTTACGATGGGTTTGACGCTTTTCCCTATTACGGCAAGGGTTCTCCGCACGAGTAAAACCCGGTTTGAAAACGAATCCATTGTTAAGATCATGACCTCTCGCATGAAACTTTTAAAACTTGGCGCGCTCACCGCATTGCTGCTGGCCCCGCTGGGCGCACTCTGCGCGGACGAATCGGCAAAGACAAACAAACCCAACATTCTGTTTCTCATCACGGACCAGCAAACCTTTGGCGCGCTCGGCTGCACCGGCAATCCGGATGTGAAGACGCCGAATCTCGACCGGCTGGCGGCGCGCGGGATGCGGTTCACCGAATCGTATGTCGCCTATCCCTTATGCTCGCCTTCACGCGCCAGTATTTTCTCATCCCGCATGCCGCATGAGTTGGGCATCAGCGGCAACAACAATGCCGCTGAGTTGAGAAAAAAGGGGGTGCCGACGCTGGGCGAACTTTTTCACGCTGCCGGCTATGAAACCGCCTATGCCGGCAAGTGGCACGCCTTTGACGCTTTTCCGGCTTACAATGGCGGGGTGGTGCCGGGCTTTACCGTTCTGCCGCTGGAAGGCAAAGATCCGAGACATGGCGACAAAAAAACGGAGGAGAAGGCGCCGCAGTGCGATCCTTACATCGCCGATGCCGCCGTCAAGTTTCTCCGGCAACCGCACGCCAAGCCGTTCTTTTTAACGGTCTCGCTGCTCAACCCGCACGATATTTGCGAGTTCAGTTCCTACGAAGGGTTCCAAAAAATGCCGCCCGCTGACCCGGCGCAGTTGCCGCCGGCGCGGCCCAATTCGCATGACGCCGACAAGCTGCCGGCGGATCTGCAAAAGGAAGTGCGCAAACGCGCCGGCTGGAGCGACCTGAAATGGCGCCAATATTTATGGGTTTATTACCAGCTCGTGGAATCCTCGGACAAACTGATGGGCCGGGTGCTGGCCGCGCTGGAACAGACCGGATTGAGTTCCAACACCATCGTGGTCTTCACCTCCGATCACGGCGAAATGATGGGCTCCCATGGGCTGGTCACCAAGGAAAAGCTCTACGAGGAATCCGTGGCCGTGCCCCTGATCATCGCGCCGCCTGCCGGCGCGCCCGGCGTGGACCGGAGCCATCTGGTCAGCGGGTTGGATCTGATGCCAACCTTCCTCGACTACGGCGGCATTGCCGCGCCGGCATCGCTCGAAGGCAGAAGCCTGCGGCCGCTGGTGGCCGGGCAAACCGTGCCGTGGCGGGAGTTTGTCGCCGCGGAGACCGATGGCCCCCAGGCCCGCATGATTCGCACCGGCCGCTACAAATACATTCTTTTCGCGCAAGGTGAAAACCGCGAACAGTTCTTCGACTTGGAAAAAGATTCCGGTGAAATGAAGAATTTGATCAACGACGCTGCGCTTGCCGGCGAAGCGGCGCGGCACCGCAGCCTGCTGCAAGAATGGATGCGCGCCACCAAGGATGCCTTTCACAAGGCCTCGTTTGAACCGGACAAAAGCGAAAGATAAAAGCCGTCAGCAACATTGTTCGACCAAATAAAATATGAACTCAAAAACCACCGTCCGTTTGATCGCCCTCGTCCTCACCCTCGGCACGCTTCGAGCCAGGGCGGAAGCAGCCACCGTCAAAGCGCAGGTCAGCCTTCATCCAAAGCAGCCGGGCATTTCCATCCCGGCGGATTTCCTCGGGTTCAGTTTTGAGAAAAAGATCTTGTCCATCGAATGTTTCCAGCCGAAAAATTCGGTGCTGATAAGCCTGCTCACCAACTTGGGCGGCGGCGTGCTGCGGATTGGCGCCAACGAAGGCGATTCCACCTTTTGGTCCCGCGCCGAAATGGGTCCGCTGCCGGCCATGAAGGCCCTTGGTTATTCCCTGAAACCGCTGACCATCGGGCCGCCGTCACTGGACAATCTCTACGCGTTTTCAAAGCAAAGCGGCTGGCGCGTGATTCACGGCCTGAATCTCGGCACCGGCGATCCGGCGATGAGCGCGGATGAAGTGGCCTATGCGTTTCAGGCCGGCGGTTCATCGGTGCTGGCCTTTGAGGTTGGCAACGAGCCGAACCTCTATCGTAAAAATTCCTCGCAGGCCGGCTTGCGGCCGGCGGACTACAACTACGCCCAATATCGGCACGAGATCGAGGGCTATTACCGCGCCATTTTGGCGAAAACACCGCGCGCCCCGCTGGGTGGCCCGGCGACGACCCGGTTTTGCAACTGGCTGCCGGATTTTGTGCGCGATTTCAAGACCCAGATCACGCTGGTCACAAGCCACGGCTACGCTTTGTCCGGCAATGAAAAAGATCCGCAATCCATCTGGTTTCCCTCCATCGAAAACCTGCTGCGCCCGCAAAAAGACAAGGAGCAGGTTTGGCTGCCGAAGCTGGAGGCGGCCAAGGCGGCGGGCATTCCCTGCCGGTTTGACGAATACAATTCCTGCACGGGCGGCGGCAAAGCCGGCGTCAGCGATGTCTTTGCCTCGGCGCTCTGGAACCTGGATTTCATGCTGGCCGTGGCCGAGCACGGCGGGGCCGGCATCAATTTGCACGACGCGTTTGGCGCCAAGGCCGGCTATTCGGCGTTTTCCTTTCGCGACAACCGCTATCATGTGAACCCGATTTATTACAGCCTGCTGCTGTTCCATCAGGCGGCCCAGGGCCATGTGGTGCCGGTGGAATGCCAGACCCCGGCGAATCTCGCCGTCCATGCCGTTCTGGGTGACGACCACAAACTGCGCGTGGTGTTCATCAACAAGAACCTGACGAATGCGGTCGTGGCGGCGATGGCGGCCGGCGTGCCGATCAAGAAAGCCGAGGTGATTCGTCTGACCGCGCCAGCGGTTGCGGCCACGGAGGATGTCACCCTGGCTGGCAGTGCGGTGCGCGGGGACGGCACGTGGACGCCGCAGCCGGGCGCGCCGGTGCCGTGGACGGATGAAAAATGTGAAGTGCCGGTGCCCGCCGCGAGCGCGGCAATGCTCACCATTGATTTTTGACCGTCTTGTCCCATCATCAGGACCAGTCATGAATAAAATTGCCCGGCTTTGTCTGGCCTTGTTGCTGTCGGCGTCGGCCATGCCCGCCGCCCCGGTTTCGCAAAGGCCCAACATCCTGTTCATCATGGCGGACGACCACGCCTGGCAGGCCGTCAGCGCCTATGGCGAATCGCGCCGCCTGATTCAGACGCCGAACATTGACCGGCTCGCGCATGAAGGCATGAGGTTTGACCGCTGTCTGGTGAATAATTCACTGTGCGGCCCGGCCCGCGCCTCGATCATCACCGGCACCTACAGCCACATCAACGGCTTTTACAACAATTCCAACTGCCGCTTCGACGGTTCGCAAATCACGTTTCCCCAGCTGCTCCAAAAGGCCGGTTATCAGACCGCGGTGATCGGCAAATGGCATCTGGAAACCGACCCGACCGGCTTTGACCATTGGGAAATCCTGCCGGAGCAGGGCATTTATTACAACCCGCCGATGATCCGCGACGGCCGGCGCGTGAAACATGCCGGCTACATCACCGACATCATCACCGATCTCTCGCTCGACTGGCTGAAGCAGCGCGACCCCGACAAGCCGTTCATGCTGCTCTGCTGGCACAAGGCGCCGCACCGCATCTGGGAGCCGGCGCTGCGCGACTTGGATTTCGACCACGACCGCATCTATGGCCGGCCGGACAGTTTGTTCGACGATTACTCCGGCCGCGGCCGCGCCGAGCACGACCAGAACATGACCATTGCCAAAACGATGCGGTTGAACGAGGACAGCAAGCTCGCCGCCCCGAAGGATCTCACGCCGGAACAAAGAAAAATCTGGGACGACTACTACGGGCCGCGCAACGAGGCGTTCATAAAAAAGAACCTTGCCGGCAACGCTCTGGTTGAGTGGAAATACAACCGCTATATGCATGATTATCTCGGCTGCATCAAGGGCGTGGATGACAGCGTCGGCCGCCTCCTGAAATATCTCGACGACACGGGCCTGGCCACCAACACCCTCGTCATCTACTCGTCCGACCAGGGCTTTTTCCTCGGCGAGCACGGCTGGTTCGACAAGCGCTGGATTTTTCAGGAGTCCGCGCGCACGCCGCTGCTCGTCCGCTGGCCGGCGGTCGTTCAAGCCGGCAGCGTGAACCAAGACCTGGTTTGCAACCTCGATTTCGCCGAGACGTTGCTTCAGGTCGCCGGCCAGCCGGTCCCCGGCCGGATGCAGGGACGCAGCCTCATCCCCCTGTTTCAGGGCGCGACGCCCGCCGACTGGCGCACGGCGTTTTACTATCATTACTACGAATATCCCGGCGAACACCAGGTGCGCCCGCACTACGGGATTATCACGGACCGCTACACGCTGGCGCATTTCTATGCCCCCGACGTGGATTACTGGGAGCTTTTTGACCGCATCAAGGATCCCGGCGAAATGCGCAGCGTTTTCGGCAATCCCGCCTATGCGGACGTGCAAACCAATTTGCTGCAGGAAATCTTCCGCCAGCGGAAGGAATTGATGGAGCCGGACAAGGAAGATCCCAGGGCTTTTGGCCGGAACAAAAAATCGAATTGAGGGAAATGCCGGGGCCGGTTGAAAAGCACGGCGCCGCCGGCGGCTGGCCCGCGAAAAAATGGAAATGCAGTAGGAATTTCCCAGGGCGTGGCCTATTGTGCTGCGCGGTTTTAATGAACATCAACCACCCACTAGCAAGCTCCGGGGCGAAGTCTCCATTCCTTCCCGGTTCCGCCTTTCTTGGGCTGCTGTTGGGGGCGCTGCTCCTCCTCAGCAGCGGTTGCCGGCCGGCCGGCTCCGCCGCTGATCAAGCCGGGGGCGGGCGGGAGGATTATGCGGGTTCGGCCAGCTGCCGTGAATGTCACGCGGCGGCGTTCAAGCTTTGGGCGAATTCCCACCACGGCCTGGCTGAACGGCGTGTCAATCCTAACCTTGATGATGCCGCTTTCAAGCCGGCGAGAACATTCTCCCATGCCAGCCAGACGTCTTCGTTTGAATCGGTCAACGGCGCCTATTTCATCACCAGCCGCGGGCTGTCCGGAACGCCCGAAAAACATCAGGTGGACCGGGTGGTCGGTGACGATCCGCTGAGGCAGTTCCTGGTCAGCGCCCCCGGCGGCCGCTGGCAAACCATGGAGGCGGCATACGACCCGCGCGCCAACGAATGGTTCAATGTGTTCGGCCAGGAGGACCGGCAGCCGGGCGAGTGGGGACATTGGAGCGGGCGGGGCATGAACTGGAATTCCATGTGCGCCGGATGCCACAATACCCGGCTGGAAAAAAATTATGACGAGGCCAGCGACACCTACCACACCGCCATGCGGGAGACCAGCGTGGCCTGCGAAGCCTGCCATGGACCGTTGCAGGCTCATGTCACCTGGGAAAAACAGCCGGACCACCGCGGCCGGCCGGATCCGAATTTTCCAAAATTAAGCCCCAGACAGACCGAGGACATGTGTGCTTCCTGTCATTCGCGGCGGGGTGACATCACCGGTGATTTCAAGCCGGGCGACGACTTCTTTGACCATTACGACCTGACGACGGTGGACCACGGCGAGCTTTTTTATGCCGATGGCCAGATTCATGACGAGGATTATGAATTCACGGCATTCCTGGGAAGCAAGATGCACACGGCCGGCGTGACCTGTCTGGACTGCCACCTGCGGTCATTGCACATGCCGCGGCCCCATGGCAATGACATTTGCCTGCGCTGCCATGCGACCGGCCAGCTGCACGCCCCCATCATTCAACCGGAGATTCATTCCCATCATCCGGCCGGTAACAAGGGCGACGAGTGCATCGGTTGCCACATGCCGGTCACGGTTTATATGCAGCGGCATCCGCGCCACGACCACGGCTTTACCATTCCCGATCCGCTGCTCACCCAGGAGCTGAAGATTCCCAACGCCTGCAACCGGTGCCACGCCGACAAAAGCACCGGCTGGGCCCTGAAGTTTGCGGATGAATGGTATGGCGACAAGCTGAACCGTCCCGGCCGGGAACGTGCCCGCTGGATTTATCGCGCGCGCCAGGGCGATGACGCCGTCCGCGAGCCGCTGTTGAAATCCCTCGCCACCGAAACCAATTATTACTGGCAGGCGGTGGCGGTGCAATTGCTGGACCAATGGGTTCAGCACCCGGCCGTCACAACCGCCTTGCTCGGCCAGTTGACCAACGCCAGTCCCTTGGTGCGGGCCAAAGTCCTCCGCGCCCTAGAACCACTGGCGTACCAGGAAGCTGTGGCCCGGCGCATCCGGGAGCGGCTGACCGACGGCTCGCGCAGCGTGCGGGTGGCGGCAGCGTGGGTTTTGCGGACAGAATTGGACACCAACCTGCCGGCCGGAAAAGAATTGCTGCGGCAGCTGGATTTCACCGCCGACCAGCCCGTCGGCCAGGTGTTGAAAGGTATTTTTCTCCAGTCACGGGGGAACCTGCCGGAAGCGCTGGCACATTTTCAAAAGGCGGTTGACTGGGATGCGCATTCATCACCTTTGCGCCAGCAACTGGCGGTCGCGTTGAGCGCCCTCGGGCGACCGCAGGCAGCGTTGGCGCAATTGGAGACCGCCTGCCAGATTGCCCCGCAGGATCCCGAGGCCCATTTCATGCTGGCCCTGGCCTGCAATGAAACCAGCGACACCAACCGCGCGTTGACTGAAATCAAAACCGCCGTCAGGCTTGACCCGCAGTATGCGCGCGGCTGGTATAATCTTGCCCTCATGCAAAGCCGCTTGGGAAACCCAGGGGAGGCGTTGAACTCAATCGAGCGGGCGGAAAAATTAGCCCCCAATGATCCATGGATGCCGTTCACCCGCGCCACCATCCTCGTCCGGCTGGGCGAGCGAGCCTCCGCCCTGGTGGCCGCCCAACGGGCCTTGGCGCTGAATCCGGAATTTCAACAGGCAGCGCTGCTAATCGAAAGCCTGCGGCCAGAATGAGCGGAGCCGCGCCCCCGGCGCGCCGGTCCGCCCGGCCATAAACAGAATTGCGCCGCCGCCGCCGTTTTGGTTATATGCCGACACCGGAAGGATTTGTCACCGGACAAGTCTTCCGCAGCTTCGGCAATGTTTCTAAACATCATTGAACTGGCCCAATCGCTCGGCGTGGACGAGAGCGAAGTCGAGGGCTGGATTCGCAACGAAGGGCTGCCGCATGTGACCGACCGGGGCCGGCTGCTCTTTGATCGCGCGCAAGTGGTGCATTGGGCGGAGTCGCACGGGCTGGCGGCCAAGGTCGGTTTTCTTGCGCCGGAACGCTCCCAGATCCAGGACGGGAAAATACTTAAAACCATGCTGCGCACCGGCGGCATCTGGCGCGACATCCCCTCCGCAACGGTCCTCAATTTGTTCGCCGACATCGTCGCCAAGCTGCCCGGAGCCACGCCGCCCGTCCGCCAGTTGTTGCAGCAGCGGCTGCGCGCGCCGGGCGGAATTTCCTGGGCGCTGGTCGGCGACGGCCTCGCGCTGCCGCATTTGCGCACGCCCATCGCGCTCGGGCGCGACGCCGGCATCTTCGCCATCGTGCTGCTCCGCGACGCGCTCGCGGTCAGCGAGCCCGCGCCGGACGAACAGCCCGTCACGCGGCTGCTGTTCTTCGTCGCGCCGTCGCCGCGCGCGCACCTGGAAATGCTCGCCCAGTTGAGCACGGCGTTGTCGCGCGGCAACCTGCGAAAACCCATTATTGACGGCGCGGCCGACGACGTGATTTTCGCCGCCGCCGCCGCCGCCGAAGATCCCGGCAAGAAAGCAGGCGACGCATGACCCCGGGCTGGCTGCTGCTCATCGCCGGCGGCGGACTCGTCGCCGGGATTTTCAGCGCCTTCAAATCGCCGCGCGTCTGGCTCGCGGCGACGCTCGCCGGCGCCGGTGCCGGTTTTTCCGTCGCCGTGTGGATGCTCGCCGGCGGCGCGACGTGGGACTGGCGGCCGGGTTTCATCCTCGGCGTCGAGGAATTGCACCTGCAACTCGACGGCGTCGGCGCATTTTTTCTGATCTTGCTTTCGATCCTGGGCGGCGCGGCAACTTTGTATTCGAGCGAATACTGGTCCGACAAAAATCATCCCGCCTCCGCGCCGCCGGGCCGCGCGTGGTGGAACGGCATGCTGCTCAACATGGGTTTCGTGTTGCTGTGCGCGAACGGCCTGCACTTTCTCATCGTCTGGGAAATCTTCACCGTCTGCGCCTATTTCCTCGTCACGCGCGAACGCCAGCGCCGCGCCGCCCGCGCCGCCGGCTGGCTTTACCTCGCCGCGTCGCACGTCGCCATGATTTTTCTCTTCGCCTTTTTCGCGCTGCTCGCGGCGCGCACCGGGAGCTGGGAACTCGGCCCGATGCGCGACCATCCCGGACTCGCGCCGTTGTTCTGGCTCGCGCTCGTCGGCTTCGGCATCAAGGCCGGCATTTTCCCGCTGCACATCTGGCTGCCGTCCGCGCACGCCAACGCGCCGAGCCACGTCTCCGCCATCATGTCCGGCATGGCCATCAAGATGGGCATTTACGGCCTCGTGCGCTTCACCGGCTGGCTGCCCGTGCCCGATTCGGCGGGCTGGGTCGTGGCCGCGCTCGGCGTCGTCAGCGCGGTGCTCGGCGTCGCGTTCGCGTTAGGCCAGCACGATCTCAAGCGCCTGCTCGCCTATCACAGCGTCGAAAACATCGGCATCATCCTCATCGGCCTCGGTTTCGCAATGATCGCTGCGGCGCACGGCAATGCTGCGTGGGGACAACTCGCATTAGCCGGCGCGCTGCTGCATGTCTGGAATCACGGTTTGTTCAAGGCGCTATTGTTTCTCGGCTCCGGTTCGATCTTGCACGCCACCGGCACGCGCGAGATGAGCCGCCTCGGCGGACTCTGGCGCGCGATGCCTTGGACCGCCAGCCTGTTCGCGCTCGGCGCCACGGCCATCGCCGGGCTGCCGCCGTTGAACGGTTTCGTCAGCGAATGGCTGGTTTATCTCGGCCTGTTCGACGCCGTGTCCGCGCACGGCACGGCAGCGTTCGCCGCGATTTTCGCCGCCGTGGCGCTTGGCATCACCGGCGCGCTGGCGTTGACGTGTTTCGTGAAAGTCTGCGGCGTGGTCTTCCTCGGCCTGCCGCGCACGGAAATCGCGGCGCACGTCCACGAATGCGGCTGGCGGATGCGGCTGCCGATGCTCGCGCTGGGCGCGGCCTGCGCGGCCATCGGCCTCGCGCCGGTTTTATTCTGGCCGGCGCTGGCCACGGCGGCGGCGGCGTG
>Ga0316220_1003677_pt1 | contig 12556 bp, 13 predicted proteins | sample TBH18005metaG_FD_203632 | JGI IMG/M metagenome (GOLD analysis project Ga0316220, IMG submission 203632) | Freshwater microbial communities from Trout Bog Lake, Wisconsin, USA - TBH18005 | ecosystem: Environmental > Aquatic > Freshwater > Lake > Hypolimnion/Profundal zone | place: USA: Wisconsin...
TCTCGCTTTTGGAGAAATTCTGCAAAGTAAACTGCAGCGAACTAAGTCTGAATATAAGGACTTAACAAAATCACCATTAACAGTTGATTTAAACAATTCTTCGGTAGCAAGCTTTGTATTATTAACAGCAGAGCTTAATGTATTTCAAAAACATGCTTTGTTGTGCAAAGCATTAAAACCTTTACTGAGTGAGCATCCAGAGAGTTTAGCCATATGCGTATTTGGCGACACTGAAACGCGTGAGGCCAATGCCTGCGCTGCCTATTACGTAGCTTCAGTCAATACTATTGAATTACCTAGCCATAAAAAAGATAAAAAAAATAATGCGCTAAAACAAATCACCCTATATGGCTATCAAGCAACACATGATTATGGCTATGTAAATGCACGCGTGAGCGGAAACGCGCTTTGTCGCCAACTCACAATTACACCACCTAACGCGTTAACTCCAACCATTTATCGTGAAAAAATAGCTATCTTAGCCAAAGACAATAATTGGAAGTATGAAGAGTTTGATATGGCTGCGCTTAAAAAAATGGGGGCTGGTGCTTTCTATGCAGTTGGACAAGGATCCTCACCACAAGATGCGGCTATAGTGCATTTAAGTTACACACCCAAAATAACGCAAAAACATATTGCCTTGGTTGGTAAGGGCATATGCTTTGATACTGGTGGTCATAATCTCAAGCCCGCCAAATATATGCAAGGCATGCATGAAGATATGAACGGCTCAGCAGTGGCTTTAGGCATCATGTTGGCCGTCAGCAAAATGCAAATGCCGATTAAACTCGACTGCTGGTTAGCAATCGCACAAAACCATATTGGACCAAACGCCTATAAACAAAATGATGTTGTCATCGCACTAAATGGCACAAGCATAGAGATCGTTCATACCGATGCCGAAGGACGAATGGTGTTAGCAGACACACTCACCTTGGCAAGTCGTGAAAAACCAGATGTAATCATCGATTTTGCAACACTTACTGGCAGCATGGTGGCCGCATTGGGCGATAGAATGAGCGGTGTAATCAGCAATGACCCAAAACTGGCCTTCCAAGCGGTAGTTGCTGGGAACGCCGCAGGCGAGCGCATAGTAGCCTTTCCTTATGATAGTGATTACGACTGTGATCTTGATAGCGATATCGCAGACACTAAGCAATGTACACTAGATGGGGGTGGTGATCACATTTTAGCGGCACGTTTTTTAGGTAAATTTATTGAAAACGATATAGCTTGGCTTCATACCGATTTATCTTCCGCTCACCGCAAAGGTGGACTTGGTGCCGTAGATAGTGACACCAACGGATTTGGGGTTGGTTTTGGTATTGAGCTAATCAAGAAACTAGTGCAACTATAAAATAATATTTACAATTGCTTAGCCATTAAGAACAAGAAGATTGTATAACAACTCAATTTGGATAACTTTCAACAGAAAGAGCAGGCAAGGTTTAAAAAATTAACTCAACATTAAATTCTGCTTTGCTCTATCTAAATCTATGACGGTAACAGTCTCATCACCTAATTGCTCATAAAAATCCAACATGCGCTCTGCCTGTACTTTAGCTGTCCATTTTTCTAACGCATACTCTTTTGCACTGCACCCATGCGCCAATCTTTCCTCAGGGTAAATCAATAAATGATGTACTTTTTCTGAGAAATCCAAAGTACTTTCAGTGGCAATTAAAGCACCACGTCCATGAATTAGAATTGATGCTGTACCAAGCTCAGCAATCGCTACGACCGGTGTACCCTGTGCCATCGCCTCTAATATTACCAAGCCCTGCGTTTCACTTTTAGAAGCAAACACAAATACATCAGCGGATTGGTAACAAGCATTAAGTTCAGTATTGCGATCTAAATAGCCTATGAACATCACATTATTATCTAACCCTAAGGTTTTAGTCAGTTTGTGCAAACTCGCTTCAGCTGGTCCTTCACCAGTAATTACTAATAAAATATCAGGACGTTCATCTACGAGAACTTTTGCCATCCACAACAAAAAATCAATATTTTTTTCAAAAGCAACACGTCCCACATATAGCAACATTGATCTATCTGGATCAATGCCATACTTCTTTCGAAATGCTTTGCCATCCGCCTGTTCAAAACTGTGGTCTTGCAAGCCTGTTGGTATAACCTGCGCTTCTGCTTTTACGCCATAACTTCGCAAAACATCTAACATTGGTTTTGAAGGCGCCACGATAGCACTGACAGCATTACACTGTCTTTTAGAGATCATCCTTGCAATACCCCGCGCCATAAATTGTGGCATCCAAGGCAAGTAATGATGTAAGTAATCCTCAAAAAAAGTGTGATAAGTTTCAATACAAGGGATATTAAGTTTGCGGGAAAAAACCAACCCTAAGTAATGGGCAACGAATGGCGTATGTATATGAATCATATCATAATTTTCATTATGCAGTGACGGCAACAACTTCATTGCTTCGCCATATTTCATTAATTTATCTTCAGGATCAAAGTAAATACTACGTGCTGGCACACGCTTGATCCAAGACTCATCGACCGTCTCTACATTATAGTCAGGTGCAATTAAATGCACTTCATGACCTAGTTTTTGCATTTGTTCTACAAAGGTTCTAATGGAGGTTGACACACCATTTACCCGTGGAAAATAAACATCTGAGATAAAAAGTATTTTCATTTTTTTATAGCCATCACAATATGTTTAACTTTAGGTCTTTAATATAATCAATTAGTTAACAACAATAGCGATGAATTATGACAACTTGATGAATTTGTCATCTAAAATAACTTAACAAAATATTAGGCATTACTCTGCAAAAGTAATTGTCACCAAACCATCAAGTAAATGTCACATGAAATTCATTTAATCATGTCAAATTAACGACTATGCAAATACCTTTATTTATAAAGAAGTATTACTGGTGGTTACCATGTTGCCTTTATTCTATAGACGCTAACGCTTGGGGATTGATTACTCATTTGTATTTTGCACAATCCTTGGTTTGGGCAATGCCTATGCTAGATCCAAGATTGCAAAATATCATCAAGCGCTTCCCTGAATTAGTAATGGCAGGTGCCTGCTTGCCAGATTTAGCCATTATCAGCCATCGGTTTCGACATACTCATCTATGGGAAAATGCTCATCAATTATTAATAAGTGCCAAAAATGACGAGGAGACCGCTCTTGCCATTGGATATGCGAGCCATTTATATGTAGATGTGATAGCACACAACCATTTTGTACCAGCGCATGAAGCTATGTGGCATAAAAATAATTTACTTACACATATCACCGCGGAATGGGCAATGGATGCTCACTTATCGGCTCAAATAGAAACGTCGCCGCAACGCTTGCTTACTGAGCACAGAAGCATAATTTCAAAGTTTATTTCTCCGCATTTTAGATGCAGTGAAACCTCAACCAACACAGCATTAAATCGTCTAGCCTATTGGGACGGAATTTTACGCAGCATAAAATTACCACACCTGATTTATGCCATAGTTTCTGTATTAGATAAGCGGGTGTTTAAGCACTTTGTATATTATATTTCTAAAACCCAAATTGCTCTAGAAGACATAGGCACTGTATTAAATGGTCAAAAGCCCGCCTTTGAACCAGAACTTAAAAATCTCAGCGTACAACAACTTGATATTTGGCGTGAACAATGCCGCATAAATTTACATTTATCCCATCCACACCCGATTCAATACTTTCAACATAATGAAAATATTCACGCCGATTTAGTTTAGTTAACCTTAAAAATTAGCGTCTGACAAAGCCTAAATTCAATCAGTTTTTTTAAAGAGCAAAAGTAATCGTTTACTAAAAGTATGGCCGAGGTTGAGGCTATCCATTGCAATTAAGCCAGCACATAAGATAGTAAAATCCCCATGGTCTTTTGCTTATCATTACCACCTTGTCACAAGCTATAAATTTACTCTTATTCGGTTCGCTGTCGACAACTCTCGTTTTTGCCCATATTCACGTTGCCCAAATTCTGGGACATATATGGTTGGAAAATAAGGCAAGTAGTTCATATTTTTTTAATGACGCTTTACGGTATATTAAAGATGGATATTTAAGGACTAAACGCAGCGGCAGTAAATATCATCATGCTTAATCCCAGCAAAGAAGGGCCAATCAATTGACTTGATTGTTAAATTCTTAAATTATCTACTCTCACGAAATACTTTTTAGCATAAGCCAAAAGCTGAGCATCAGAGGGGTGGTCAACAGTTTCCACGCCAATAATTTTCTCTGATAAAATGGGTTCATGCTTATTAACATGCTTTAATAATTCTAATTTTGCAGACCCAGGCCCTACAATTAAGATCTCATTGGCACCCAACAAACCGTCAACAACTTCACTCAAGAAATTGAGGTCGGCATTGTGATGTCCAACTCCTAAAGTCCCACTTCTTTGATGCACATGTTTATGCTTAGACTTTGTTTTAATGACCTCATTTGCACTTAACTCAGCATTAAATTGGATAACATGCGCCTCGTGGTGGTCAATCCATACTATCACATGACTTAAAGACATAGATTTTCTCCTGATTTAGGAGTTTAGTATGGATGAATAGTCAATCTTTGATGTTGTGCTGTATCAAAAAATATTAAATAAATAAAAAAGAAAGTCCGGCAATTAAAGCGCCGATTAATGCGCCTGCAATGACATCGCTAGGATAATGCAACCCTAACACCACACGTGACAACGCTATCATCAACGTAAATGGTAATAAGATGACTGATAGCTGTGGATAATAGTTTAAAGCTACTACGCTAAACAGCACCGCATGTAGGGTGTGACCGGATGGGAAACTAAATTTATCTAACGGTGTGCCTGTAAGAAAGATTTCTTGACGAACGGCGTAGGGACGAGGACGGAGGGTTTTACCTTTTAACCACTTATAAAGAGATGTACCAACCAATCCAGTAACCACCATATGAATTACTGGCAACAAGCCCTCACGGCCCATGAATACCAGAATTGCTATCATTAACCCGTACCAAAATAGACCGTCACCGCAGCGACTAACCACTCTAAATACATCCCGAATCACTCGGTATTGACTAGTATGATTGACGGCAACACACACATTACTGTCTAGTCTATGCATGCGATTTAAGTATAAACGCATTCTATAGGTCATCTCAACCTCCTCATTCAAAGCCTACTAACTCACTTGAATTATTACAATGCCATTCAAATGTGAAGAATTAATGAAGAAGATATGAAGTTTTATTTAATTATTAGGTTAATTAAGTGTTGCTGCTTCCACTATGTCAGCAATCCGTTGTGCTAGATTTTCCACCTGTGTCTGATTCTCACCTTCAACCATAATGCGAATTAATGGCTCTGTACCCGAAGAACGCAACAAGACTCGACCAGTTCCAGCCAACTCTGATTCTGCAGCAAGCACTACAGCTTGAATTTCAGCATGCTTATCAACATTAATTTTCTTATGCGCTTTTATATTAATTAACACCTGCGGATACATAAGTAAACTTGCACTTAGCTGGGTCAAGGTTTTCTTGCTTTTTACCATTGCCTCCAACACCTGTAAAGATGCCACTATTCCATCGCCGCTACTGTGTTTATCCAATGTCAGTATATGGCCTGAATTTTCACCCCCTAATTGCCAGCCACGCTCATTAAGTTGCTCCATCACATATCGATCGCCAACATTAGCACGTGAAAACGGAATCTGCATCGCAGCAAATTTATGCTCAAGGGCAAGGTTGGTCATCAAGGTCCCAACTATACCGCCATATAAGGTACCCTGCTGTTGACGTGCAGCGGTAATGATATAGAGTAACTGATCACCTTCTAATAGCTGCCCAGAACTATCTACCATCAACACTCGATCACCATCACCATCAAAAGCAATACCTAAATCAGCTTTGTGCTCGACCACCGCTTGCTGTAAAGCTTGTGGATGAGTGGTACCAACTTCATGATTAATATTCAATCCGTTAGGGCGATTACCAATCACCACAATTTCTGCACCTAGCTCATGAAAAACCGGAGGAGCGACATGGTATGTAGCGCCATTAGCGCAATCTAAAACAATTTTTAAGCCACGCAAATCCAACGTATTCGGAAACGTACTTTTACAAAACTCGATATAACGACCTGGCGCATCTTCAATGCGACGAACTTTACCTAAGCTAGCAGAGTCCTTAACTTGCATGGGCTTATCAAGCTCAGCTTCGATCGCGTGCTCAACAGCATCCGGCAGTTTAGTACCTAAATTAGAAAAAAATTTAATGCCGTTATCGTAATACGGATTGTGTGAGGCTGAAATCACAATGCCCGCCTGTGCGCGTAAAGCGCGAGTCAAATAGGCTACGGCAGGTGTTGGCATAGGCCCCATCATCAACACATCCACACCAGCTGCAGACAGCCCTGCCTCTAGCGCGGATTCAAACATATATCCAGAAATACGCGTATCCTTGCCGATCAGAACTGCCGGATGTGCCGCTTTTTCCAAATTATATTCAATACCCGTCAATACGCGTCCTGCTGCATAACCTAAACGCATCATAAAGTCTGGCGTAATGGGAGCAACACCAACTTTACCGCGTATACCATCAGTACCAAAATATTTTTTAGACATGAGTAAATCCTAGTTTGAATCTTATTGTTTTTGATCTTCGTCCATGACTACCGCTACTACTTTGAGTGCGTCAACGGTAGCTTTAACATCGTGTACACGTATTATTTTAGCGCCATTCATGGCACAAATCACCGATGCAGCAATACCTGAATGTAAGCGCTGCAACTCATCACCACCACTAATTGCGCCTAAAACTGCTTTGCGAGAAAGCCCTACTAACAATGGCGGACCAATTTTAGTTAATTTAGCCAAGTGCTTAATCAGAGTAATATTATCAATGGTACGCTTACCGAAACCAAAGCCAGGATCAAGCAAAATTCTCTCTTTACCAATGCCATGCGCTAAAGCAGCTTGATACCTTTCGCTTAAAAACTGATGCACATCAGCCACTACATTTTGATAGCTTGGTGCCATCTGCATGGTTTGTGGCGTGCCCTGCATATGCATTAAACATACACCTACATTGCTATTAGCCAACACCTCTAAAGCACCCAGCTCTTGCAAGGCTCGCACATCGTTCACCATATCAGCACCAGCGGCAATAGCTTCATGCATGACTTCTGGCTTATATGTGTCTACAGAAATAGGTACAGCGCACAGCTGACTTAATGCCTCAATTACTGGGATCACCCGATTAAGCTCAGCATCTAGGCTTACTGGAGTCGCGCCAGGACGAGTAGATTCACCGCCCAAATCAATAATATCCGCACCGTCTGCAATTAATTGCATCGCCCGTTTCACTGCTTTATCTACCGTGTTATATTCACCGCCATCAGAAAATGAATCAGGTGTTACATTCAGTATCGCCATGACTAGAGGGTGATTAAGATTTAACTGGTATTTGCCGCATTGATAATTCATAAATCATTATACCTACTAAACCTAGTCAAAAATAAGCAAAAAAAAGGGCCAGAAATCTAGCCCTTTAATCATATCATTTACACAAAAAATCTATACTTTAGCACTGGGTTGTGGAACAGTAGATGAACCTATATCAGATGAACCTGAGTCGCGCGGTGGATTAGATTTACTTTGTGATGGCTTAGGCGGACGCACAGTCACCCCAGCCATAATGTCATTAATTTGATCTGAATCTATAGTTTCATATTCCATCAAGGCCGCCATCATCGCCTCCACTTTATCGCGATTATCTTCCAATAACTTTCGAGCGAGACCATATTGCTCATCAAGAATTCGTCGAATTTCTGCATCCACTTTTTGTTGCGTGGCTTCAGATACGGTTTTAGAGCTCATGTTACCAAAGAAAGAGTCTTGGCTATCACCCGCATACACCATGGTGCCAAGCGCATCAGACATTCCGTAACGCGTGACCATATCACGCGCTAATTTAGTAGCACGCTCAAAGTCATTAGACGCACCAGTCGACATTTGATGCATAAACAATTCTTCAGCAATACGGCCGCCAAATAATATAGAAATCTCCTCAAGCATTTTGTCTTTGTAGTTGCTAATGCGATCAAACTCTGGCAACTGCCAGGTCAAGCCTAGGGCCCATCCGCGTGGCATGATCGTTACTTTATGTACTGGATCAGCTTTAGGCAATAATTTGGCGACTACTGCATGTCCTGACTCATGGTAAGCTGTATTGCGACGTTCCTCTTCACGCATGACCATTGATTTACGCTCTGGACCCATGTAGATTTTATCTTTAGCATCCTCGAAATCCTGCATATCTACCGTGCGCTTATTGCGACGCGCTGCATACAATGCCGCTTCGTTAACGAGATTCGCTAAATCCGCTCCAGAGAACCCTGGTGTGCCGCGGGCTAATATGTCAGCCTTCACGTCAACATCAATAGGCACTTTACGCATGTGTACTAATAAAATTTGCTCACGACCTTTGATATCAGGCAACGACACCATCACCTGACGATCAAAACGACCTGGGCGTAATAAAGCTTTATCAAGTACATCAGCTCTATTGGTTGCCGCAATAACAATAACGCCAGATCCACCTTCAAAGCCATCCATTTCAACAAGAAGTTGGTTTAATGTTTGCTCTCGCTCATCATTACCACCACCAGTTCCTGCACCACGACTTCGGCCAACAGCATCAATTTCATCAATGAAAATAATGCAAGGTGAGTTTTTCTTCGCTTGTTCAAACATATCACGAACGCGAGATGCACCAACACCAACAAACATTTCCACGAAGTCAGATCCGGAAATACTAAAGAAAGGTACTTTCGCTTCTCCAGCAATCGCCCGTGCCAATAATGTTTTACCTGTGCCAGGAGGACCTACCATCAATACCCCCCGAGGAATACGGCCACCTAACTTTTGGAATTTAGTTGGATCACGCAAGAACTCGACTATCTCTGTCACTTCTTCTTTAGCCTCATCACATCCAGCTACATCAGCGAACGTAGTTTGATTGGTACTCTCATCCAACTGGCGTGCTTTACTTTTACCAAATGAGAATGGTCCACCACCTTTACCCCCACTTTGCATTTGACGCATAAAGAAGACCCATACACCAATTAACAAAATCATTGGGAACCATGAAACAAAGAGACTCATCAGAAACGACTGCTCTTCTTCTGGCTTAGCCTCGACCGTTACATTATTTTTGAGTAAATCAGATACTAACCAAGGGTCAGTTGGTGCATAAGAGTTAAACTTTTTGCCGTCTTGGGTTGTACCATGCAACACGTGTCCATCGATTTGCACTTTGGCAATTCGACCATCTTTTACTTGTTGAATAAATTGTGAGTAGACAATTTGACTGTCAGCCGCATTTTTAACACCTGTTAAATTAAAGATTGCCATTAACACCATGGCAATCGCTAACCAAATGGCAATATTCTTAAATATATTATTCAAAATCTCGTTCCTTTTTTAAAAGGGAAAACTCATTTACTAGGCTTGGTCTTTCTTAATGATTAATCATACTTATTCAACTTTATGACACTGTAGCCTTACGACCCAATCCTAGCAAGTAAACTTCACTGCTTCTGCCACGCGAAGCTTTCGGTTTACGGGTCACTACTTTATCAAACATTTTACGCATATTCAGTAGAATTTCATCAAATCCAGCGCCAACAAATACTTTGACCAGAAAATTACCATTTGGTTTAAGCCAATCACGACTGAAGTCCAGAGCTAACTCTGTTAGATAAGCAGCTCCAGCTTGATCAACATCGGCAATACCTGACATATTGGGTGCCATATCCGCAATTACAAGGTCAACCTGCTTGTTATTAAGCGATTGTTCTAATAATTTTAATATGGACTCTTCTCGAAAATCGCCCTTTATAAATTCTACGCCGTTAATAGGCTGCATTTCCAGTAAATCCAATGCTATTACACGACCTTGTCCTTTTAAACGTTGCACGACTACTTGCGACCAACTACCAGGGGTAGCCCCCAAGTCAACAATAATCATTCCAGGCTTAATAAGTTTATCTTTGTCATCGATTTCAGTTAACTTGTATGCCGCGCGTGCACGATAACCTTCCTTCTGTGCTCGCTTCACAAACTCATCATTGATATGCTCGTGAATCCAAGCTTTGCTGGAAGGTTTTAGTTTCATCTGGTTAACTACCCCGCCGTAAACGACGGAGCTTCTGACTTCAATGGCACGAGCGTAATACTGTAATTTCGTCCAGTTTTACGACTGATAGTGCCTCCATTAGGAGCAGCGACCGCACCGGCCGCAACCATACGTTTTGCTTCATTGCGAATATTGATGGCAGCATTTTTATCTCTATTGTGCATAGTGCCACATTGATCGCAAGTCCACATTCCTATCTCTAAAGGCATTTTAGCCTTGGCATGTAAACACCATGAACAGGTTTTGCTGCTAGCAAAGAAGCGGTTAACTCCAATATAGCCTTTACCTTCTCTAGCTGTTTTATACTTAAGCATGCTGGTTAATGCATCCCGTCCATCACCGTCTAATGCGTGTGCTATTTTATTGTTCTTCATCATACCTTTTTTTAACTTGGGTACTCTTGCGTTTAACTAGCATTGACCTAAGCCTTTACCGGTTTCTGCGTAAAATTTCTGAGTTTCGACTAAACTATTACCCAGCATGTGGGCCCAGAACCTGAGGCTTTAGCTAACTTCTCAGCTTGCGCCTTTTAAAAGTATATTCTGACTTCGTTATCGATCGACATTACTATTTAGTTTAGACTAAGTAAACAATAAGTAAAGAAGTAACTTAGTTATCGGCGCTATTAAGAAGGTGAATTGTCGATACTCGGCAAGAGCTTAAAACAGAATCTCCTCTGGGGAATCTCCGCCATAAGAGCGTAAAGTTCTTCCCACGCATCAACGGAGATAAATCTCAAGTTGCTTAATGAAATGGCAAAGATTTCCGGGCAAATCTGTTAAACTGCTTGCGTATATAAATCAATAAGATAACTCAAGAAGATAACCCCCGTGAATTCAAAACAAATCAGCTACTTACGTGGCCTAGCACATAACCTCAACCCTGTTGTCATGATCAGCAACAAAGGACTCTCTGAAGGCGTGTTAAAGGAGATTAACATCTGCCTAGATGCCCATGAGTTAATTAAGATTAAGGTTATGAATGATGACAAAATTATTCGCACGCAAATTTTAAATGACATTTGTGAACAAACAATGGCAACCGCAGTGCATCATATCGGTAAACAACTAGTGATTTATCGCCAATCAACCAAACCGAAGATTGTAATACCCGCAAAATAAATATAACGCATAAAAAGTATCTAGATGCTTTTTATGCTATTTGGCTCGCAATACAACTACAAAACCCAACATGCACTGCATCACATAAGCAATGCTCGCAACACCATGCCATGTGTTGAATCTATCAGAAAATACACTATGCATTACATCGCTAGGCAATGCATCTGTCTTTAATTGGGCCAACAAGGGCTGTATTCCAAAATGCCCAGCCAATACTAACAACAACATTATCAGTAGCGCCCAGAAATAGCCTTGCTTTAAAGCTGTTGTTCCAAAAGCAAATAATCGATGTAATAATAAATAGCCCGCTGAGAACATGCCTAAATAAGACATATAGTTGAAAAGCTTACCTGCCAACTGACCAGCCAACTGTTTATCATCTAAAGCATTAAATATTATATAAGCCGAACCACCAATTGCCCACAAAGACCCCACCCATAAGGTGATTACTATTAATGCAAATTTACCTGACCAGTTATTCATAACAATCTCTCTTTAGCTGATTTGAGTGGCAAGGATCAAATGTACTGCACGTCCAATATTTCATACTCTTTGATACCACCAGGCGCAACCACCTCAGCAATATCACCTTCTGATTTCCCAATTAAACCACGTGCAATCGGTGAACTAATTGAAATCTTTCCATTTTTAATATCAGCTTCATCATCACCTACAATTTGATAAGTAATAATACTGCTGGTATCTAAGTCTTCTATTCTTACGGTAGCGCCAAATACACACCGACCATCCGCATGTAATGTCGATGGGTCAATAATCATCGCATTTGAAAGCTTCGCTTCCACTTCATTGATGCGTCCTTCAATAAAGCTTTGTCGCTCTTTTGCTGCTTCATACTCAGCGTTTTCAGACAAGTCCCCTTGCGCCCGCGCCTCGGCAATTGCCTGAATAATATAAGGGCGATCTACACTACGTAAACGGTAGAGTTCTTCTTTTAATAATGCGGCACCTTTAACGGTTACCGGTATTTGCGTTACTGCCATACGAATTTCCTTAAACTAAAAAACAAAACCACACCCTTTAAGGCGTGGTTAAGTATTGCAATCTTACCTGATTATTAAGTGTTTATTTAAGTAATTTATGCAAATTCTGCAAAGACTCAACTTGCAGTTCTTGCATATGGGCCATACCTACACATGCAGCCTTAGCTCCTGCAATAGTTGTATAGTAGGTGACCTTATACTGTAATGCACTGCGACGAATTTCATAGGAGTCTGCAACTGCACGCTTATCATCA
>Ga0316220_1003681_pt1 | contig 12552 bp, 18 predicted proteins | sample TBH18005metaG_FD_203632 | JGI IMG/M metagenome (GOLD analysis project Ga0316220, IMG submission 203632) | Freshwater microbial communities from Trout Bog Lake, Wisconsin, USA - TBH18005 | ecosystem: Environmental > Aquatic > Freshwater > Lake > Hypolimnion/Profundal zone | place: USA: Wisconsin...
GTTTCTCTGGCAACACCACTTGGCGTGATACTGCTAACGGCTTATCATTTACCCTAAGCGGTAGTCCTACATTCAGCAGCAACAATGGTGGATACCTAAACTTTGTGCCTGGCAGCAGTCAATATGCCTACAGTGCCAATCAAGGCTTTGGTAATCTGTCACGTTGGACTGTAGAAGCCTGGCACTATTTTACCAATACCAACACGGGATCATTACCTTGTATCGTTACAGAACAATATCCTGGTGTTACCAGTAAGATCAACTTCAGCTTGGGCAGTGATACCACTGGCGGCTTACAAAATGGATTCTGGGATGGTAGCTGGCATGCTACCTCACCTTATACATTAAGTACCAATACGTGGAATCATATCATAGGCACCTATGATGGTACAACTATTAAACTGTTCGTAAATAACACGCAGGTCAGCACCTTTGGCTATGTGGGTTCATCTACCAGTTCACAAGGTGGTATAGTATTGATGCGTCGTTGGGACAACGCTGAATATTGGGGTGGTGGTTTAGGTGTTGTCCGCATTTACAATACTGCCTTTGGCAACACACAAATCAATCAAAACTATCAAGCAGTGCGTAGTAGATTTGGATTATAGGTTGATCTAACCAAAAGTTCAGTGTATAATATAGTATATGCTGAATATCATAAGTGACTTCATAAAATCAATCTTACCCGCGAAGAAGAAGACTACACCCAGTGGTTGGACCAGCTTTAATGCACCCTGTTGCCATCATAATGGTGAAAGTGCAGATACCCGTGGCAGAGGTGGTTTGACTGCCAATGCTGATGGTAGCGTGTCCTTTCATTGTTTCAATTGTTCGTTCAAAGCCAGCTATCAACCTGGCCGTCACTTGACATTCAAATTCCGTAAACTGCTAAAATGGTTAGGTGCAGATGACACAGATATCAAACGATTGGTTATTGAAGCCATACGTGTCCGTGAATTGGTCGCACCAGAAGCTGTCAAAGCTGAAGCTGAAGAAGAACGGATTGAATTCAAAGCTCGTGACTTACCAGAAGGTGCTGTCAGCTTCCAACAGTTTTTTACATTCTACGAATTAAACAACTTTGAAAACGTTCCATCACTATTAAATTCAGCGATTGACTATACCAACAGTCGTAAAATGAATTATGACCGTTATGACTTTCTTTGGACAGACTCGACAGAACATAGCCTACATCAGCGTGTGATCATCCCGTTCATCTGGCAAGGTCGGACCATTGGTTATACCGCTCGTGCTGTCATTGACAGTGTCAAACCAAAATACTACAGTCACTATGAACCTAACTTTGTGTTTAATATGAATAATCAACTGCCAGACAGCAAATTTGTCATAGTCTGTGAAGGTCCATTTGATGCTATGAGCGTAGATGGTGTAGCGGTATTAAATAATGAATGTAATGAAACACAAGCAGATATTATAGAGTCGTTAGGCAGAGAAGTAATAGTGGTAGCTGACAAGGATCGTGCTGGTGCTAAGATGATCGCCAATGCCATTGAATATGGGTGGTCAGTTAGTTTTCCCGTATGGTTAGAAACTTGTAAAGACATTAACGAAGCAGTATGTAAATATGGTCGACTGTTTGTGCTGAAAACTATCTTAGACAGCAAACAGACAAGCAAACTCAAGATTGAACTTATGAAAAAGAAACTGTATAATTAAATATATTATGCAAAAATTTTCTGAATCGGCATTTATTAAAAATTACAACAAGTTAAGAGACATAGAAATGAAAAGTTTTGCAGATAGTTTTTTTATTTTCTATTTGTTGCAAGAGTTAAAACCAAAAAATTTACTTGAAATTGGAATTTTTGAATCTGCAACATTTTCGTTGTTATACGAATCAGCTGGAGATAATTCTATATTAACAGGAATTGATACTGATTTATCAAATAATAAATTTGATATTTTAATAAAAAATAAAACTCCTAACAAACAGGTAAAATTTATACAAGTTAATAGCATTGACTTTAAATACAATGATGCACCTTACGATTTTATACATATAGATGGCGAACATGAAGATAAAGAATATACTAATGATTTAAATAATTCTATAAAAAATTTATCTAATGGTGGAATTATTTTAATAGATGATTATTTAAATAATAAATTTAATATTAAAGAGATTACAGACAAATATATTATAGAAAATAAATTATATCATGTTATGACTGGAGTTAATCAAATGTTACTAACTAATAATTTATTTACAAAAAATAAAATATTAAATTTATTTAGAAGAACCAATGAGAACATTAGTAAATTTTTTCAACTTAAAATAGATAATGACATTATCATATATAAAAATTTACATAATACAGTTGCTAATAAATTTTATAAAGATTCTCAATTAATAAAAATATTTGAATTATGACAAAAGAATACTCTCCGGAACTACAGAAATTATTTTTAGAAATGATGCTACAAGATGCACAGAGTTATGTGCGTGTACAGAATATCTATAACGCAGAAAACTTTGATCGTAGTTTGCGTGATGTTGCTAAGTTCATCAAAACTCACACAGATGATCACAAGGCCATGCCTACTGCTGAACAGGTTAAAGCAGTCACAGGTGTAGAATTAAAACACGTCCCAGACCTAACAGAAGATCATTACAGTTGGTTTATGGCAGAGTTTGAAGGCTTTACCAAACGCAATGAATTAGAACGTGCTATCCTTAAAGCCGCAGACATGTTGGAAAAGGGCGAATATGATCCAGTAGAAAAACTGATCAAAGACGCAGTTCAAATAAGTTTAACCAAAGATCTAGGCACAGAATACTTTGAAGATCCTCGTGCTAGATTATTGGCGATTAAATCCAACAATGGACAAGTATCAACTGGTTGGCCCACTCTTGATAAACGACTATTTGGCGGTATGAACAGAGGTGAGCTTAACATCTTTGCAGGTGGATCAGGTAGTGGTAAATCTCTGTTCATGCAGAATATCAGTATTAATTGGGTTACCCAAGGGCTTAACGGTGTGTATCTAAGTTTAGAATTAAGTGAAGGTTTATGTGCTATGCGTATGGACAGTATGGTAGCCAACTGTAGCACCAAAGAAGTATTCAAAGAAATTGATACGGTAGAAATGAAAGTCAAGATGACTGGTAAGAAATCAGGTAGCTTGCGTATCAAATACATGCCAGCACAATCAAATGTAAATCAGATCCGTAGTTATTTAAAAGAACTACAGATTCAAACAGGTAAGAAGTTAGATTTTATCATGGTAGACTATTTGGACTTGGTCATGCCAGTCAGTGCTAAAGTAAGCCCAAATGACTTGTTTGTTAAAGACAAATATGTGTCAGAAGAATTACGTAACTTGGCTAAAGAATTAAACATATTGATGATCACAGCGTCACAGTTAAATCGTGGAGCAGTAGAAGAAATTGAATTTGATCACAGCCATATCGCAGGTGGCTTATCTAAGATCAACACAGCAGATAATGTGTTTGGTATCTTTACAAGTCGTGCTATGCGTGAGCGTGGTCGCTATCAACTACAACTTATGAAAACACGTAGTTCAAGCGGTGTAGGTCAAAAGGTAGACTTAGAGTATGATTTAGAAACACTGCGCATTACTGACCCGGGTGAAGAAGCGCAAGAAAGCGGTTTACGTGGAGTTGGCGCTACTAATATCTTGAGTCAAATCAAAACAGGTAGCAGTGTAACACCTTCAGAAGATACTCCAAAAGTCCAAGCAACTGTAGATAGCAGTAAATTAAAATCAATGCTAGCTGGACTCAAAAAGGTAGAGTGATGTTTAATAAAAAAATACTATGCATAGGAACAAATTCTACTATCACAGATACCGAAACCTCTAAGTTAGCTTACTTAGATCAAACAACTAATCATGGTTTAATCTCAGATTCAAAATTTATCCCTGTCGCAGTGGGATATTATCATACTTCTATCGTTGATGTTTATTCTGGTGGCATAGTAGAATTAGCCAAAAATTTTGATCAGATCAAGTTGCTCGACCAACCTTATGAAGAATGGTCACATTGGAAAATCTTATTATCAACATACAAGATAATGGTAGAATTAGAAAAATTAAATTATGCTACTGAGTTTAGAAATAATGATTCAATTCAGAGTATTATTTTCCTTAGTGAACTATTAGAAACAAATAAACGTTTTTGCCTTTATCCTTGGATACATCTATTAGAAGAATATGGTAGTGTATATCTTTGTAGTAAGGGCGGTCCTGGAGCAGAAGTAAAACAATTAAAAGATATTAAAGATTGGAAAACTGATCCAGATTTTGTTGAAGTGCGTCGCAAGATGTTAGCTGGTGAATATAATGAAAAATGTGAGGTTTGTTATCAGGAACAGGAATTAGGATTCACCAGTACTCGTGTGCATGAATCTATGGATTGGGGAGTTAAATTAAATATCCAATCATTGAAAGATTTAGAAAAATTTGATCGTCCTGTTTTTTATGAAGTTAGACCTAGCAACAAGTGTAATCTACAGTGTAGAATGTGTTCTCCACATAATAGTGATTTAATAGATAAAGAATATAAAAAAATAAACATACTTCCTTCAGAAATCCCTAAAGATAGAGTCAGGGTATGGGGAAACTATGACCATATTGATGTAGAAAATTTATTGCCCGAGGCACGTATATATTCAACAGGTGGAGAACCTACATTAATTCCTGCATTTTATGAATTTTTAGAAAAGTGTGTCAGACTAGGGAGAACTGATTTAGATATCACGTTAAATACCAACGCACAAAAAGTCAGTGACAAATTAATAGATTTATTTAAAAACTTTAAAAATGTGAATTTTAGTGTTAGCATTGATGGCTACGATCGTGTCAATGATTATATCAGATGGGGGTCTAACTGGTCTAGAATGATTGATAATATACATAAATTAAAGGATGCTGGATTTTATGTTAGTCTCGAAGCTATTCCTAGTATTTGGAATCTAACAAATTTACATTTATTGTATGAATTTGCTGATCAAGAATTTCCAGATAGCACTATTTTCCTACAACAAGTATATTGGCCTGATCAAAGCATACGTATATTCAATCATCCTGCTCCTGAATTAGTTGTTGAATCGATGAATAGAATTAAACAAACTAAGATGTATTATACTGATGCTAGAGATAATAAATCAATAGTAGATACTATTTCTGATCACTATCAAAATGATTATATCTGTGATTTGTCTATACTAAGAAAATTCTTTGAATTTAACGATAAATTAGATCGTTCAAGAAATATTCAACTAGCAGACTATATTCCAGAGCTAGAAGCATGTAGAAAGTATCTAAATTAGCAAATGACATCTAAGTGTATTGACGTTTACAAAAATCTAAGTATACAAGTCGTCAACGATAGTGTATGTATCGCTCCTTGTTGTGTATATCAACAAGATATTCAAACAACTTCTGATATAATAAATTTCATTGATGATGATACATTATCTGCTGTAAGGAAGCATTGGGACAGCGGAAATATCCCTCAAGGATGTTTAATATGTAAACATGAAGAATCTATAGGAAATAGCAGTAGACGTATAGGTAGTAATCATTGGTACCGTGATAATGGTTATGATAATACTGATATTGAATTAGTACGTTTAGATTATTGGGTGGGTGATGTTTGCAATCTACGCTGTGTAATTTGTAAGCCATCATTCAGCAGTGCTTGGAAAGAAGAATTAAAAATACCTATAGTAGAACGTAGACAAACAGTTAACCATGCATGGAAAGATTTAGATTTAAGCAAGCTACGATATATCCATTTCAATGGCGGTGAACCTTTGCTTAGTAAAGAGCATATGGAATTTTTAAAAGCGATACCTGATAAATCTCAAGTACATATAGTTTATGATACCAATGGCACTATATTACCATCAGAAAAATTGCAAGATCTTTGGACAGAATTTAAATTAGTGCATCTAGGATTTAGTATCGATGACTTAAATGAAAGATTTGAATACCAACGCTATCCAGCTAAATGGAATAATACTGTAGAAAATTTACATTGGTTTATAGATAATTGTAGTGCTAATTGTATGTTCTCGATTAATACCACGATTAGTTGGTTGAATCAAAGTAATATGATTAATATAGATAGATGGGTTAATGAAAATTTTAATACTAGCAGAGTGAATGATCCGATTAAACATCAAAAATTATCAGCAGTTGGAATATTCGCTATAGATAATATAGATAGTGTATCTATAATTAATTTTTTAAATAGTTGTGATCAACGTCGTGGTACTGATTGGCGTAAAATATTCCCAGAACTAGCGGATAAGTTATTATAATATTCGATAAATATACTAAATTGGAGTGAAAACTGTGCAGAAACGCACCCGTAGCATACTTACAGAGCTTGACGAATTACTCACGCACAAAGACAAGGATAACCTCCTAGAGTCACGTGCTAATAACATCATTAATGGTGCTATTAACCTAATCAAGTACATCCGTGAAAACTATGAAGCTGAGCAAGCTGGTGAGCTTGAGCGTCGTCTCCTTAATGCTATCAAGGGACAAGATCCTGCAAAATTCTCTCGCGGTATACGCAAGCTCAAAGACGAAGACTAATGAAACTATTTGAAATAAAAAAACAATCAGCAGAGTTTTTGCTAACAGAAAGCAAGAATACCCATCTTGAGCACGTTGAAGATTTAATCTTTAATCAAGGTTATGCTGGTGCAGTAGAAGCACTAGATTTTATTGAAAGCCTACGCCATATGTTGGCAGAAGGCACAGGCACTACAACTAAACTAACAGTCAAGTGGGATGGTAGCCCAGCAGTCATCTGCGGTATTGATCCCGCTGACAGTAAATTTTTCGTAGGTACTAAATCAGTGTTTGCCAAAGGTGAACCTAAACTTTGTAAGCGTCCACAAGACATTGAAAAATTCTACAGTGACAAACCTGAACTAGCAGCCAAGCTAGCGATAGCATTAAAGTACCTCAGCAAACTAGGTATTGGTGGAGTTGTACAAGGTGACTTGATGTTTACTTCTGGTGATGTTACTCGCGTTGAAGTCAATGAAGAAGAATGTTACGTATTCACACCCAACACTATTACCTATGCTGTACCAGTCAACAGTCACCTAGGTGAACGTATCGCAGCCGCACAGTTGGGTATCATCTTCCACACTACATATACTGGTAATACTATTGAAGAAATGACAGCACAGTTTGGTGTCAACATTACTGGATTTACACACAACAAAAACGTATGGTTTGATGATGCTACCTACAAAGACTATACAGGTATTGCCAGTTTAACACCCACTGAAAATACCAAGATTAAAAAGTATCTAGCCGCTACCAAAGCTACCATGGATAAGATTGGTCAGCAACGCTTTGACATCATCTTGCAAGACCGTGAGTTTGCTCGCATGGTTAAACCATTTATCAACAAGATGGTACGTGCTGGTAGCCATGCTGTAGAACCCACGGTATTTCTTAAAGATTTTATCGCACACTACAATGATGAAATGATGAAAGGCGTCGAGGATCCTACGACACGCATGGCTAAAAATCGTGTAGAAAAGATCAAAGCCAAAGAACAATGGATTGCTGACAACAGCAACAATCTCATAGGTATTCTAGCTACCTACAAACGTGTAGTAGAGCTTAAAGGCATGTTGCTACACAAACTACAACAAGTAGAAAGCATTGGCACATTCCAAAAAACCGCTGATGGCTATCGCGTGACTGCTCCTGAAGGCTTTGTAGCCATAGGGCATGATGGCGGTGCTGTTAAACTGGTAGATCGCCTAGCATTCAGCAGAATCAACTTCCTAAACAAATAATCTAGTCACTTAACTTTTTGTATTTTGGCTAAATAATAGTATGCGCACTGCGCACAATTATAGGAGAAATACAAATGTCATACACAACAATCACACGTGTTAATGGTTTTCCACAACCAACAGACGGTTTAAACGGTAACTTAACTATCACAGGTCGTACCTTAACACACTACACAGTTACACTAGCTAACGTTGGCGTTAACCCATACGCAGTTGGTTCAAACTTTGATCTATTAGTTAAAGCGATTGAACAAGTTGGTTCTATTGAATTATTAGGTGATCCAACTATCAGTGGTGCTAACGCTTTCCGTGTTGCTATCTCTGGTGCAGCTCCAGCAGCTACAACAGGTTCTTACAGCTTACAAGGTTACTGCAACACAGCAGTTAACGGTTCAGGTGTAAGTGGTACAACAGTTGCAGCATTCACATACTAATATCTAATTAGTTTGCCAAAGCAACAAAACTTAAAAAAGGCGTTTTTATAACGCCTTTTTTATTCACTATAAATAGCTAGTGAACGATCAAAGATACATTTATCAAGGCTATACTCTGGTAGACATTACACCAACTGGACAGACGACATACTCGCCTGAACGTGAACTTGCTCGTAATCAACAACGTAATTGGGAAACGGTATTACAAACACTCAGCTTGCGTACACAAACTGAAATACTATTCACAGAGATTTTCCAAGACGACGTTAAAAATCACAGTCCAAATTTTGGTATTAATTATACTGGACAGCATAAGATATGGACTTTTAAATTCGCAGTTGACTACGCTGAAATCTATAGAGATGGCGCGGACGCCTATGGGTTATTAAAAAGTGATTTTAAGATAACTCCAATAATATTGAATCTCTCAGAAACTGCTAGTCCTGAACTGCCAATATTTTACACATCAGGTCCATGGAAAAACGTATACTTTAATCAAGTCACCACCTAACTAAATACTTTAGATGCTATAGGCATTCATTAAGGCACATATTAAGGCACACTATTAAGGCTCATCAAAAACAGCATCGCTCATACAGGAAAGCGAGATGCCACATCCATCAGAAATTGAGAAACAGAGCTTAGAAGCCCACGTTGAGATATGTGCCGTAAGGTACAGTAACTTGGAAACTAAACTATCTAACCTAGAACATCGTATGGATAAACTTGAAGGCTACCTAGTTGGCATCAAGGAAAGCCTAGACGACAAACTAGAAGGCAGAGGTAAACAGTCTGTCAGCATCATCGTCACCATCTTAAGTGTTGTCCTAACTGGACTATTAGGTTTACTAGCCCACATCGTGTTCAAGTAATAAATACTTGCATGAAGATCATAGAATTAACCAATAAAGTACTATTGCCTATTACCAACGAAGAGAAAGAATTGCTAGAACGTTTCATTGGTGATACTCCTATCGCAAAAAGTCATCTCAATGAACGTGAACAGTTATTAGCTAATCATCTAACTAACAAAGACGTACTACTTCGAACCAATGAAGCCGGTAAAATCTATTACAAAAAACGCACCAGTTGAGTTTGATGTAGAGAAGATACGTCGGTTTACTCAAACAGAATTATCTACCCTAGCACAGACCAATGAAGACCTGCCCTTTTGCTATCAGATAGGCAGTGATGTTCTTGTGGGTCGATATCGTGTGATTAAAATCAATGACAAATGCTGGCGTGTTATGGACAATACTGCACAGATTTTTGACTTTTTTAATCGTAAAGATGCTATATTTTACTGTATAGCTCTGCATAAACAAAAGCTACAATTAGCTAATGATATCAAAGACAGCGATAGTCTATTAAACAAGCTGGAATTTGATGCCGCTATATATCGTTTACGCTATAAAAAAGCCCAAGCCAAAGGTGACAGTTGGGCTGAAGAATACTACTCAACACGCTATTTGGAAATCATGCAACGCATTGATACGACTAAAAAAGAAATTAAGAAAAATCTAGATCTGGCTAAATATATTAAAGTCTAAATAGGAATCAGACCATGAAATTATCAGAAATGGCAGTTAAATCAGCCAAAAAATATAATAAATTAATGGAAAGCCGTTTTGGTTTTGCTATTAATTTTGACAGTTTAACTGTTGAAAAAGCAGAATCTTTAAGCGAAACTATCTCAGCTAACTTAAACAAAATCCGCCACAGTGTAGACCTACACACAGCAGAAAAGAATCCACGTTATATGGAATTATTAGCTGTACGTGAAAGCATCAACACTTGGTTAGAAGAACAACGCACACAACTAAACGAAGGTGAAGTTGGCAATGCTGAAGTTTTACTAGCTGCCAAGAACATGGTAGACTCAGTCCAAGATGCCATTGAAAAAGTAGGTAAAATGCAAAATGAGCAACTACCTGAACTGTTAGACAGCATTCGTGATCAAATTGGTCAAGAACAAGCAGAAGGCTTTAAAAACGCAGTAGGTGAAACATTGGCAACTCTAATGCAAAACCTACAATCAGCACGTGAAGGTGTTGACAACGGTGTAAGAATTTTATCAGGTGAACAAGTTGACAACCCAATGGCAATGCCTGGTGATGATCTAAGTGGTGGTGATACAGAATTACCAGCACCTCCAGCAAGTGATCTAGATCAAGACGAAACTGACGGTTTTGGTGCTAGTGATGCCGCAGTTGGTGGTGCAGAAGAACTTGGCCGCGAACTTAGATAATCGTGCGCTTAAATGAGTTTATACACAGTCCAAAGAATACTCCAGAGTCTAATTTAACAACGGCTCTGGAACTTATTCGCAATCGTTACAAAGATCAAGATACAGCTCCAAAAATTTCTACACAAAGTCTAATCAATCTTGTGCTGAACACAGACAAGACATTTGACTATGATGCTTTAGTTGCAGCTAACACTAACAATCCAGCACTTAAAAATATAATCAAAAGTTATAATAAAGATTATATAGAACTATGGCCAGCTGGTGAAGACAATGACAGTTCAGCCACAGTAGAAAATCCCAAGGATCAAGATATAGATCCAAATGCTCCTGTAGACACAGTATCAAATATGGCTAAATCAGCAGCCAAGAAACGCGGCGCCGCAGGTTTCTAATTACCAAAAACACTTGACATAACACACTAAATACTGTAGTATTTTACTATACTATTGGAGATTTATATGGCTTATTCAGCTCAGGTCTTAGACCACTACGAAAATCCCAGGAACGTGGGAAGTTTAGATAAGGAGGATCCGCAAGTTGGCACTGGTATGGTTGGTGCACCAGCTTGCGGATGACGGAGATGTCATGAAGCTCCAGATAAAAGTGGAGAATGGAGTAATAACAGATGCCAAGTTTAAAACCTATGGCTGTGGCTCAGCGATTGCTAGCTCGTCTCTTGTTACGGAGTTGCTTAAAGGCCGTACTCTTGACGAAGCAACTGCTATCAAAAACTCAGACATCGCAGAAGAACTAGCACTACCCCCAGTTAAGATACACTGCTCTGTTCTCGCAGAAGATGCTATAAAATCAGCAATCGCAGATTATAGAAAGAAACATGAAACAGTCACAAATTGAAAGTCCTTGCATAGGTGTTTGTCAATTCCCAGGCGGAGTCTGCAAGGGCTGTGGCCGCACACAGGAAGAAGCCTTTGAATGGTATGACATGACTGATGAACAGAAACAAGCGGTTATTAACAGGATAGAGAAAAAAGAAAAAGGTTGGTTTAAATAATGGATATGATATCCTTGACTGCTACAGCTGCAAAGAAAATGCAAGATGCATTGTATAATCGTGGACGCGGTATTGGCATGCGTATTGGTGTACGTACTAGTGGATGTAGTGGCTTTGCTTATCTACTAGAATTCGCTGATAAAACATTTCCAGGTGATTTTGAAATAGAAGACCGTGGTGTTACACTAATCATTAATAAAAAAGATCTAGTATACCTACAAGGTATGGAAATTGACTATACCAAAAAAGGTCTGAACGAAGGTTTTGAATTTGCTAATCCCAACGAGAAAGCACGTTGCGGATGTGGTGAATCATTTACAGTCTAATCTACAGGTTAAATACTTGTATGAAATTTCCCACAATAGAAATCGTTGATCGTTATGCTATCGCTGTAGTCAAGCACGAAAAAACAAATAGGGCAAATCAAGAAGAACTTGAATTCTATCTTGAGCAAATGAAAGAAGCTAACATTGATCCAATGAATACTAAAGTTATTGAACTAATAGAACATCATAGATATGTATGGTCACTAGAAGATGATTTTAAAAAAGCTAAAATTGATGCTCTCCCTTTAGAAGAAATTGGTCGTCGTGCTTTATATATCCGTGATATTGGCTATAGAAGAGTAGATCTTAAAAACAAGTTAGCTGAAATGGTTAATGACCCTGTTAGAGAGATCAAGCAAGATCATATTACTAACAATTAAATTTGACTTTTAACTTATTAATCTGTAAAATAGTACGATGCTTATACAAAAATACGACTATACCCCCATATCTCGTGAATCAGTAGAAGGTAAACGGTTATATACATTACCGGATGGATCACGTGTTCCTAGTGTTACTACAATATTAGATAGAACTAAACCTCAAGAAAAACGCGAAGCCCTGGCTAACTGGCGTAAATCAGTGGGAGAAAAACGTGCTCAAGAAATTACCACAGAAGCCGCAGGGCGTGGTACACGTATGCACAAGTTCTTAGAAGACTATGTTAAGAATGATCGTGTTATGCCAGAACCAGGCTCTAATCCATTTAGCAAAC
>Ga0316220_1003689_pt1 | contig 12532 bp, 12 predicted proteins | sample TBH18005metaG_FD_203632 | JGI IMG/M metagenome (GOLD analysis project Ga0316220, IMG submission 203632) | Freshwater microbial communities from Trout Bog Lake, Wisconsin, USA - TBH18005 | ecosystem: Environmental > Aquatic > Freshwater > Lake > Hypolimnion/Profundal zone | place: USA: Wisconsin...
CGTTGAGTTCAGCTACTACTGTTGGCAGGGCTGTACCAACAACCGTTTGATCGAGGGCAACCATAACGAGAACGAAACAAAGTCCTAGCATTGCTAACAGATTCTGGCGGAAATTTCTTCGAGGCGCGTTACGAGCCAGTGTTCTCAATTAGGCTACCTATCAATATTAAAAAATCAAGCAATAATTATGACATGAGGTGATAAAACTAAGAGAAAAGTTGATTCAAATCAATTCAAAATAACATTGCAAGTCTATGATGATTAAAATGTAAATTATCAACACTCATTTCTACCACTAGCTTAGCGCGATAAATCAATCACATTAAAATACTTCTATCAGTATAGAAGATGTTGCAATACTTTCACTGAATGATTTTAGGAGATTAATCCATGCGCTTTAACCTCTTTGTATTATTTTAAAATTAAACAGGAATGGAGCAACGAATTGATCCCATCAAATAAATACATTAGCCGCCTAGCCGCCTTTTCTTTATGTTTTATATTAACAATAGGGCAGACTATGGCAGATCAAAAAATTAATTCGGCAAAATCAACAAATCAAAACATGTATGCAGAAATTGTGCAATTAACACAAGCGAGACTAGAAAACCTTAAAGGTAAGCTCAACTTACAAGCATCGGAAACAACAGCTTGGAATCAATGGTTTTCTCAAGTGATAGCTGAGGTAAAAAAGCAACATGAAGCCGATATAAAATTTAGTCAATCTTGGTTGGATAACGAATCTGACAACCCAACAACCCCTGAAAAACTTGTGCAACAAGAAACTCACCTTAAAGCGCATATTACACATATGCAAAACCAATTAAATAGACTTGAAGAAGCTAGAGTTAATACGATCAATTTCTACAATATGCTGTCCAAAGACCAACAAACTATTTTCGATCTTTTCTGGCAGAAGTAACTTCAGCCATCGCCATATAGATACGTCATAAACACTATTTAATAAAATTTAAGGAGTAAATCATGTATCCCCAAACAGTAAAAAGTCTTTCATTTCTCACCGTTGCTTTACTCTTGCTAACGGCCACTCTTCCTGTCAGGGCAGATAGCAATAAACATAGCATGGGAGCCATGCATCCCTCAAGTGCAGGGTCTGTCCAAAAAGGTTCTGGAGTTAGAAGTGTTGGTGGTGGGTTTCATGGTGATAATCATAATGAACATCATGGTGAAAATCGTGGCGGCAGAGGTTGGGGGCTTGGTATCGGTTTAGTAACAGGTGCGTTAATAGGTGCTGAACTAGCAGCACCTTATTATCCTTATTATTATCCATATGTAGATCCAGTAACAATATTGCCACCAACTCAATATGATCCAATGCCAGTGCAAGTAGCACCAAGTAACCCGCCCTCTTCGAATATCTCAGTTTGGTATTATTGTGACTCATCAAAATCCTACTATCCGTATATAGACGCATGCCCGGAAGGTTGGAAAGTTGTACCCACAACGCCCCCAGAAATGCCCTCGTCTCAATAAGAATTTTTATATTTGAATGGCCTTTAATCATAACAATCATCAACACTATTCAAAAAAAGATATCGCAAGGATTGCAACTAGAGCAATGATTGAGCGCGGTCTAGAACCAGAATTTTCACAAGCGGTACTCAATCAACTAGAAAAAATCAACAAGCCAGCTGAAGCTGAGAATCAGGTTGAGGATGAACAAATCTTTGACCTAACAGATTTGCTTTGGTGTTCACTAGACAATGACGATTCCCGAGATCTCGATCAACTAACCGCATGTGAAATATTGAAAAATGGCCTAATCAAAATTCTAGTAGCTGTTGCAGATGTTGATGCTATTGTTAAAAAAGATTCCCCCATCGATGAACACGCAAAGATTAACACAGCTTCAATATATACATCGGCTAAAGTATTTCCAATGTTGCCAGAAAAATTATCTACCGATCTAACTTCATTAAATCAAGATGAAAATAGACTAGCTGTTGTTACTGAAATGCTCATTAACAAAAATGGCACCATTATCCAACCTAATGTTTACAGAGCTAGGGTCCGGAATAAAGCTAAGCTTGCATATGATGCCGTTTCAGATTGGATTGAGCATAAGGCCAAGCCCCCAGAAGCTCTTTCAAGAGTAAAAGGTATGGCAACGCAACTAATTACTCAAGATAAAGTAGCTCAAATTCTTAGGAAACGTCGTCATAACCAAGGGTCTTTAGAATTTGAAATTTTTCAGCCGAGAACCATATTCGATGGTGAACAGGTCACAGGGATCCAGCAACAAATACAAAATCGTGGACGACAGCTCATTGAAGAGCTCATGATTGCAACGAATGAGTGTACCGCAAAATTTCTTGCTTCGCAGGGACACCCTTCATTACGTCGCATTGTTCGCTCACCGGAAAACTGGGGAAGAATTCTAGAGCTCGCAAAGAAATATGATGAGCAATTACCGAGTCAACCAGATTCAAAAGCATTATCAATATTTTTAGCTAAACGACATAAAGCTGATCCACTTAGATTTCCTGACCTATCATTAATTATAGTTAAATTAATGGGGTCAGGAGAGTATGTTGTAGAACAACCTGCCTCGGAACCTATAGGGCATTTTGGATTAGCTACTCAAGACTATACTCACTCTACTGCTCCCAATAGAAGATATCCAGATTTAATTGCGTTGAGAATGATTAAAAACGCATTGCAACACAAAAAACCTCCTTACAGTAACGAGGATTTAAACCTGTTAGCCAAACATTGCTCTCAACAAGAAGATGCTGCCAGAAAAGTAGAAAGGAGGGTTAGAAAATCAGAAGCAGCGCTCCTACTTTCCTCACATATTAACCAAGCTTTTGATGCTATCGTCACTGGAAGTTCAGTCAGTGCTACCTGGGTTCGTATCCTCGATATCCCAGTTGAGGGCTTACTAGCCGAAGCGAAATCTAATATAGACATAGGTACAAAAATTCGCGTTAAGCTTGTATCAACAAACGTCGAAAAAGGCTTTATAGACTTTATACAAATAAATTGAACCCAAAGAATTAAAGCATCATTTGATGATCAATCATCACGCATCGTTCTTTCCAACAAAATGCTGGACAACGACACAACCAATCATATCGCCTTCGACATTGACTGCTGTTCGAACTGTATCTAACAGACGGTCGATTGGCAATAATATTGCAATTGCTTCGATTGGTAAATTAACTGATTGTAGAACCATTACCATGGTCACCATCCCCGCACTTGGTATCCCAGGGGCGCCTATTGAGACTGTCATAGCCGTTAAGCATATAATTATCTGCTGAATAAAGTTGAGATCTAACCCAACTAAATTTGCGACAAACAAAGCAGCAGCGCCTTCGTACAAAGCGGTACCATCCATATTCAAATGTGCACCAAGTGGGATAACAAATCCCGTCACTGAAGGACTCACATTCAAATTTTGCTCAGCGCATCTTAATGTAATTGGCATCGTGGCAGAACTTGAACTAGTTGCAAAAGCAGTTACTAAGGCTTCTTTTGCACCTTTAAAAAATACAAGTGGACTCATCTTAGTTACTACAAATAATATCAATGGCAATATCACTAGCCCATGAAAAAGTGTTGTTCCAAAGACAACCGCAATAAATTTAATCAAGCTAGTCAATATCGCTGCATTTTGCGTTGCAATGAGCTTCGTTAGAAGTGCAAAGATACCTAATGGAGCAATTTTCATAATCCATTCAAGACATCCTAGACTTAATTCAAATATGTCATGAAATAATTTATGCAGAGATTGATAGCGATCACCATTGGCAATTAAAGAAACACCAATAATGATTGATAATGCAACAATTGAAAGCACATTACCTTGTGCGAGGGCTGCGAAAGGATTCATAAATAAACCATGCAGAAATTTCTCAACGAACTCTGCAGATGTGATTTGATGATCAGCCACATAACTAGCTTGCGTTCCAAACATGTTGAGACTTAATCCAACACCTGGTGAAAAAATACGGGAAGCACTCACACCCATCGCTACCGATATACTCATTGTGATGAGCGAATAAATTAAAGTGACTATCCAAACTTTATGAATTTGACCTTGTGCTTTAAGATTGGAAATGCCAACGATGATGGAACTAAAAATCAACGGCACTAAAATCATCTTAAGTAATTCAATAAACACACCACCAACCAATCCACAAAAATAAATAGTATTGATCGAAAATGAAGATGCACCGTCTACTTTAATTAAGAACAATCCAAGAAAGACTCCGCTCAAGGCACCGAGCATCATTTTTTGATTAGTGGTAAGTTTTATCATAGGTAGGAATATAACACAGCGATAGACTTATCAATTTTTACCATTTTAAAATGCTGTTTAGATCATAAACAGCTACAATTAAACCCTTGGATGAACAACTGACAAACTATGAAATCAATTCTTTTAGTTGCACTAGGTGGAGCGCTTGGATCTGTGACCCGCTTCAAGATATCTGGCTGGATACTTCACAACAGCATTAATTGGCGATTCCCACTGAGTACATTTATGGTGAATATGATTGGCTGCTTAGTGATTGGCTTACTGGCTGGACTTGCAGCTAAAGATAATTTTTTCAGTGAAAATGCGAGAGTATTTTTGTTTACTGGAATCGTTGGTGGATTTACAACTTTTTCTGCTTTTGAATTAGATGCCTTCTTTCTTCTTAAAAAAGGTGATGTATTAGTGGCTGGTGGTTATTTAATGTTAAGTATATTCATTGGGTTACTCGCTTTGTGGATAGGATTTTCTTTAATTCCAAATAAAAGTTAAATCGAGACTGCCATAAAAGTTTTTTACATTTATGTGGATTTTCTGATAATTTAGTTGCTAAATACCTCTTGGTAGTTAAGATATAACTATGTGATTTAATTATCATATTTAAAAAATATCATTGGATACTTCATAGCATGAAATCTGATATTGAAATTAATCAAAACACGCCTCTCAGACCTGTGAGTTTCTTAGCAGAGTCTCTTGGTGTCGTTGATGCTATAGAAGAATATGGTAAATTCAAAGCAAAAATAGACCCCGCTAAAATCAAAGATACTGCTATCTCCAAGGCAGGGAAGTTAATCTTAGTAACCTCTATCAACCCAACCGCTGCGGGTGAAGGTAAAACCACTACCACTATTGGTTTGTCTGATGCGCTAAATCTTATTGGCAAGCAGTCTTTGGTATGCTTAAGAGAGCCGGCTTTAGGTCCAGTTTTTGGGAAAAAAGGTGGCGCAACTGGGGGCGGATATGCTCAAGTTGCCCCAATGGAAGACATTAATCTTCACTTTACTGGAGACTTCTCTGCCATTGCGTCAGCTCATAACCTTCTGGCTGCCATAGTTGACAACCACATTCACCATGGGAACGCGTTAGGCATAAACATAGTTACTTGGCGCAGAGCCATAGACGTGAATGACCGTGCTCTTAGAGCGAATTTTGACATTGTAGTTGCTTCTGAAGTTATGGCCATTTTGTGCCTTGTCATCAATATTCAAGAACTTAAACAACGTCTAGGTAACATTACAATCGGCTATACAGATAACCAGCACCCCATCACGGCAAGAGATTTAAAAGCTGAAGGTGCCATGACCGCACTATTAAAAGATGCCCTCAAACCAAATTTGGTACAAACATTACATAACAACCCTGCCATCATTCATGGCGGGCCGTTCGCCAACATTGCCCATGGCTGCAACAGTATTATTGCTACCAAGTTATCCATGAAATTGGCTGATTATACGGTGACAGAAGCTGGTTTCGGTTCTGATTTAGGAGCAGAAAAGTTCCTAGATATCAAGTGCAGAAAATCGGGGATTTGGCCCAATGCTGTGGTCATTGTTGCTACGATTAAAGCAATTAAACTTCACGGATCAGGTAATCTTAAACAAGGATTTTACAACTTAGAGCATCATATTAAAAACATCGCGAACAATTTTGACCTTCCTACTACAGTGTGTATTAATAAATATAGCAATGATACGGTTGACGAAATTAACTGGTTGATCACTGAGGTATCTAAGTTAGGCATTAAAGCAATACTTTCATCTCATTGGGCAGATGGCGCCTCGGGTGCAGTTAATTTAGCGCATCATGTAGTGGAACTTACCGAACATGAATCACACATAAAGTTTGCTTATGAAGACACAGATACTTTTAGCATCAAAATTCAAAAGGTCATTCAAAAAGTTTATGGTGGTAAAGGCTATCAAATATCAGAGGATGACCAAAATAAATTAATCCAATGGGATGCAAAGTACTCACATTACCCAATATGCATTGCCAAAACACACAGTTCATTAAGCGCAAATCCTCTATTTTCAGGAATTCCCCTGAATGAAACCTATCATATTCGTGAACTAAAATTATGTACTGGTGCCGAATATGTTGTTGTGATGATGGGCAACATCATCACTTTGCCTGGCCTCCCACAAAATCCATCTGCAGAAAATATTAATATCAACCAAAGCGGCAATATCACTGGTTTAAGCTAGCGTACTTTAAGATCCAACCTATCCGCTAAAAACTATATCTAAGATGATTGTCTTTTGTAACGATATCATTAACTACGTCAATTTATTGACAATTATATTTACACCTCAATGATGCCTTATCTTAAACCCTTAGACCACAACCTAATCGCTTCTTACCAATCTGCAAATTATCATGTTTACGCGACACCGCCGTTCACACTCAATATAGGAATTGCTAGTCAGTGTCTTAAAGCGCTTTATCAATCAGCCCATGTAAAGTCGGCTTGTTTTTTAACTGCTTTCAACCCGCATAGTCAAACACTCAGCGAAGAGGAAAACAAGCTAAGAAACGATCAATTAATCAGTGAACTTAAGAAGCATAACCTGCAACTTAAAACTGGGATTGGCCTTTGCCCAAAGAGTGAGTGGCTAGGCGAAGAAAGCCTTTTAATATTAGGAATTAGCCTTACTGTCGCAAAAGCACTTGGCAAAAAGTATGGGCAAAACGCTATCGTATGGTGTGATCATGATGCAGTTCCTCAGCTTGTTTTATTGGTTTAACTATTTTACCGATCAGCAAAAAAGATTACTCCTTACATTCCATTAAAGTTAGATTGTTTTTATCTATTTTATTCACGAGTGTCTCTATCTTGCACCATAGTTTATAGTGCGGCGTAAGCGCATCCTTGCTATCATTTGTAATTGTTAAATGAGGTGAATTGTAATGAGCACATATAGTAATATTGATGTAAACGAGTTAGTTAAAAAAATGGCAACTGAGTCCATGTTGCTGGTAGATGTCCGCAATGCGGACGAAGTTGCACATGGGGTTATTGCTGGTGCTATTCATATTCCATTGGCTTTATTGCCATTGCAATATGATCAAATCTCCAAAGTAGATAATGTCGTGTTTTATTGTCATAGTGGCGTGCGATCAGCGCACGCAGCTACATTTGCGGCTAGCAAAGGTTGCAAACACCCTTCTAACTTAGTCGGTGGAGTGCTAGCGTGGGCTAAGGCTGGACAGCCTTTCGTGACGATGGCAGAAGGGAACAGGTTTTAATGGAATTTTTAAAAGTAGTGGATGCCTCAGGACTCAACTGTCCTCTGCCTATTTTGCGTTGCAAAAAAGGCTTAAGCGAAATTGAAGCGACTCAAGTATTAAAAATTGTCGCGACTGACCCTGGTTCAGTAAAAGATTTTTATGCTTTTTGTGCACAAACTGGACATACACTTCTGCAACTTGATCAAGATGAAAAGACCTTCACTTTTTATATTAAAAAGCGTGCGGCCTAATAATAAACAGGTGAAAAATGACAGCAAAAAAGTTTGCACTTATTGCTTCTAAAGGCTCGTTTGACAGGGCTTACCCACCATTTACTTTAGCGTCAACGGCTGCTGCACTGGACTATGAAGTCAGTATATTTTTTTTCATTCTATGGCATCACGTTACTTAAAAAAGACCTAAGTGATTTAAAGATTTCACCCCTAGGTAATCCTTCGATGCCGATGCCGATCTTTGTTCAAATGTTACCAGGCATAGAAAGCATAGCAACTATGATGATGAAGCAAAAAATTTCAGCTAAAGGCATCGCCAGTATTGAAGAGTTACGCTTCGCTTGCTTGGAAAGTGGCGTTAAATTTATCGCCTGCCAAATGACAGTCGATCTTTTTGACTTTAAGCCAACAGATTTTATCGATGGGATAGAGATTGGTGGCGCAGCTACCTTCCTTGAATTTGCTGGCAAGTCAGATGTTAATCTATTTATTTAATACTTCTGATTCATCCATAAAAAAGGGTTTACATCTTTTCTTTATATTGACATCCGCACTCAATATTTTTACTTAAATTTAACGAGTTGACTTTGCAATTTCTCTAAATTAGCACTGAACTCAACAACCCTTGCTTGCTCTAGTTCCACTACGTGTGCCGGGGCTCGTGCCACGAAGCTTTCATTACAAAGTTTTGCATTGGCTTTACCAATTTCACCTTCTAGCCTGGCGATTTCTTTACTTAATCGCTCTTTCTCTGCAGCGAGATCAATTTCAACTTTTAACATCAGTTTAAAGTCCTCTACAATCATCACTGGAGCATCGGCTTCAGGCAAGTCATCGACAATGGTCACTTCTTCGAGTTTGGCCAAAGCTTTCAGGTAGGGAGCATAAATTCCTAGTTGCTTGGCATTACCTGCAGCGATCAAAGGCACGCGTGCCGCAGGAGAGATGCTCATTTCACCGCGTAGGCTTCGGCAGGCATCAACTGCCTGTTTCAATAAGCTAACCCAGGATTCTGCAGCAGCATCAATTTTGCTAAGCTGGGCTTGAGGATAAGCTTCAAGCATAATGCTAGATCCACTTTTTCCGCTCATTGGGCCTATGGTTTGCCAAATCTCTTCGGTAATAAATGGCATAATTGGGTGCGCTAATCGCAAAATGGTTTCAAGCACGCGCAGTAATGTGCGTCTTGTTGCACGCTTTTCAGCATCAGTACCTTGCTGCACTTGCACTTTAACGAGTTCTAAATACCAATCGCAGTATTCATCCCACACAAATTCGTAAATCGCTTTGGCAGCTAAGTCGAACCTGTAATCAGCAAATGCTTTTTCTACGTCAGCTTCTGTACGCTGCAGTGTTGAAACTATCCACCGATCTGCTTGCGAGAAGGTTAAGTGCCCATCGGGCTGAGTACTACAATCCTCCATCCCGCAATCTTGACCTTCAGTATTCATTAGCACAAAACGGGTAGCATTCCATAATTTATTGCAGAAATTGCGATAGCCATCACAACGCTGTAAGTCAAACTTGATATCACGTCCAGGTGAGGCAAGAGCGGCAAAAGTGAAGCGCAAAGCATCGGTACCATAAGCGTTAATACCTTCTGGAAACTCTTTACGTGTGCGTTTTTCTATTTGCTCAGCTTGCTTGGGGTTCATTAAACCAGTAGTACGTTTTTTGATTAATTCGTCCAAGCCTATGCCATCGATCAAATCAATTGGATCAAGCACATTCCCCTTAGACTTGCTCATTTTCTGGCCTTCGGCATCACGAATTAACCCATGCACATACACGTGTTTGAAAGGTATCTTTCCGGTAATATGCGTAGTCATCATCACCATACGTGCCACCCAGAAGAAAATAATATCAAAACCAGTGACAAGCACTGAAGATGGCAGATACAAATTAAGTGCCGTATTGGCTTTATCTTTGGCTTCGTCTCCAGTCCAATCTAAAGTTGAGAAAGGCCAAAGTGCTGACGAATACCAAGTATCAAGTACGTCTTCATCACGGTTAAGTTCTCCGCTATAGCCATCTTTAGCCGCAAGCAACTTTGCCGACGCTTCATCTTGGGCTACATAAACTTTCCCGCTGTCGGCATACCAAGCTGGGATTTGGTGTCCCCACCAAAGTTGGCGTGAAATGCACCAATCCTGAATATTATTTAGCCATTGGTTGTATGTATTAACCCAGTTTTCTGGGTAAAACTTAATCTCACCGCTAGCAACAACATCGAGCGCTTTTTGCGTAATGCTTTTTCCGTCAGCAGCAGGCTTACTCATCGCGACAAACCACTGGTCAGTTAACATAGGTTCAATAATCACGCCCGTGCGGTCGCCGCGGGGTACTTTAAGTTTGTGCTTATCAGTTTTGACCAAATAACCGCCTGCATCTAAATCCAACACCACTTGCTTACGCGCTACAAATCTCTCCATACCTTGGTATTTTTCTGGGGCAGCTTCGTTGAGATTACCTTCTAAACTTAAAATACTGATCATTGGCAATTGATGGCGCTGGCCTACCGCGTAGTCGTTAAAGTCATGAGCTGGTGTAACTTTAACTACACCAGTACCGAATTCACGATCTACATAATCATCAGCAATAATTGGAATTTCACGATCACATAACGGTAGTTTGACGAATTTACCAATCAGATGCGCAAAGCGCTCGTCCTCAGGGTGAACCATCACCGCTACGTCGCCCAGTAGCGTTTCTGGGCGGGTGGTAGCTACGGTTAAATGTTCAAGACCATGAACAGCATCAACAGCAACCAAAGGGTAGTTGATGTGCCACATAAAACCATCTTCTTCTTCTTGCACTACTTCTAAATCTGAAACCGCAGTGCCTAACTTTACATCCCAGTTTACTAGTCGTTTTCCACGGTAAATTAAGCCTTCGTTATATAAACGCACAAAAGTTTCGGTGACCGTTTTGTTTAGACCTTCATCCATGGTGAAGCGCTCACGACTCCAATCTGGCGAGGTACCCAAACGACGCATTTGTTTAGTAATACTTCCGCCAGAGTATTCTTTCCATTCCCAGACTTTTTCTAAGAATTTTTCACGACCTAAATCATGGCGTGATACTCCCTGAGCATCGAGCTGACGCTCAACTACGATTTGTGTCGCAATACCAGCATGGTCAGTGCCTGGCTGCCAAAGCGTATTGTCTCCTCGCATGCGATGGTATCGGGTAAGTGCATCCATCAAGGTTTGATTAAAACCATGCCCCATATGCAAAGTGCCAGTAACATTTGGTGGTGGGAGCAGAATGCAGAAGTTTTCTTTTTTACTAGGGTCTAAGCCGGCATCATAATAGCCCCTTCTTTCCCAGAATTCATACCATTTGCTTTCTATGGTTTTAGGATCAAAAGACTTTGCTAATTCGTGCGCTTGCACGCTATTGGTTGTATTGGCAGTATTCATATACTTAACATTTTACCACAGCCGCTAGCGGTATTAACCATGTGGCTGATTAGTGAGCCTGATGCCTAAAAGGCAGAGAATTTCTATGCTGAGCAGACTTTACACGAGTGGTCTTGGCTGAGCTTAATGGTGCGCCACTGCATATTAAGTGCATCAAGCAATAGCAAGCGTCCTTGCAGGCTTTCTCCAACACCCATTAACAGTTTCATTGCCTCAGCGGCTTGAGTAGTGCCTATGATACCGACTAGCGGCGCAAAAACTCCGTTATCAGCGCAGCGCATTTCCGTGTCTTCCCCATCATCTGGAAACAGGCAGTGATAGCATGGGCTATGAGCATTACGCATATCAAATACCGTGACTTGTCCTTCAAAACCAATAGCTGCACCTGATACAAGTGGCTTTTTGTGTTGTACACAAAGTCGATTTAACAAATAACGCGTAGCGAAGTTGTCGCTGCAATCAATAACCACATCAGCCTCACTAATCAGGCTGGAAAACTCATCTACAGTAGACTTTTTAGTCACTAACTTCACGTCGATATCCGGATTAATCATCGCTAACGTTTGTTGTGCTGACACCGCTTTATTGAGTCCAACTGCTGCGGTAGTATGCACAATTTGTCTCTGCAAATTGGTTAAATCAACTACATCATAATCACAGATGGTCAACGTACCAACACCACCAGCAGCAAGGTACATTACCACAGGGGAACCTAAGCCCCCTGCACCCACAATTAAGGCATGGCTATTAACCAACTCATCTTGGCCTTCGTAACCAATTTGCGGCAAAAAAATATGGCGACTGTAGCGGAGTAGTTGATTGTCATTCATAATTTACAGAAGCTTACCTAGATTTAGCAAACGTGCAAGAAAAAATGGTTAAAAAATTCATGCTTTCTAATCAAATAGGACGTTCATACTGTTAAGTTAACTCGTTAAGACTTCATAGAACTAAATCAATGCTTTTCCATACTTGAAATAAAAGTTACTAAAGAATTAAAATTCTGGCATGTATATGAGATTTCCAATTTATTTAGCAAAACATAGTAATGGAAAAGGTGATAAAAACGCTTCCAATCAAACGAAGAGCCAAGAATGGCTTCCTGTCTAGACTTAGTCTCTCATTCCGTTACTAAAAACTCAAATTCCAGCCAGGATTTTAGCTAGGTATGTTGATGCCATCATTACATATGAAGCCTTAATATCTAATGAGGATTTAATTTCAAATAAAATCTGCAAGGCCTAGAAGCGGCTTCAAAGGAGTATAAATAATATTTAGAATTGCAAAGTTAAGGCAAAATGACGTTCAATTCAAACGTTAGAAGACTTTCAAATTGAAGCCGTTTCTTCTCAAATCGGTACAAA
>Ga0316220_1003690_pt1 | contig 12526 bp, 2 predicted proteins | sample TBH18005metaG_FD_203632 | JGI IMG/M metagenome (GOLD analysis project Ga0316220, IMG submission 203632) | Freshwater microbial communities from Trout Bog Lake, Wisconsin, USA - TBH18005 | ecosystem: Environmental > Aquatic > Freshwater > Lake > Hypolimnion/Profundal zone | place: USA: Wisconsin...
GTGCCGTTGGTTTGCACCATCGCTGTGAAAACGACTGCCTGGCCATAGATCGACGGGCTGGCGGGCGAGGCATTTAAGCCCAGCGTCGTGGCCAGCGGCACGATGGAGTTCGGATTCCGAAACCGGAAGGTGCGGGTCACGGGACTGTTTTTCAAACCGCCGATGTCCTGGTAATTCGTGCTGCCCAGTTTCAAGTTGAAGGTGATATCCCAGGTGCGGTTGGTGCCGTTGAAATCCGCCTGCCAGAAATCATTTCCATTCACCGACTGATTGATCATTATCCAATTGGTGCCCACCAGTTCCTCGATGGTTGGATATTGATAGGTGCTGGCACCCATAAAGGTCACAGGGCCGTAATTGAGTCCGCCGGTAATGGCAAACTGCGCAAATTCCGAGTTCAGCCCGATTTTTATGGCGGGCAAAGTTTGAATCAGGGTGCCTGACTGCATGTTCACCGCCAGGTTATTGCCGATGGCTTCGCGGACAGCCATCGCGTAGGTGTTGCCATAATTGGTTACCGCCTGGTTCAGGTTCTGGTCCGGCCCATAATAATCGCCAGGAGATTCCGGCACATAAAACCGTTCAATCACCGCCTGCACATAGTCGCCGGGCTGAAGCGTGGTGACTCCCGGAGGCGGCACGAGGTCGAGGCTGGAGCCGGGCGTGCTTGAAGAATTGCCCAAGCTGTGTTCGATCAGATAGGGAGGGACATTCGTCACGCCGTTGATGCGGGCATTCCAAGAGCGGATGACATAGCCTTTGGCCGCCGGACGATAAGCGCTTTCCTGCCCGCTGCTGGCGATGGACACCCACGGCTGGTTATTTGTCAGCGCCACGGCGGTGCCGATATTTTTGTTCAACCCGCCGGTGGCATACCAGGTGCGGGTGGCGTTAGTATGGTCAATATCGCCGTAGGCAAGATTGGTTCCGTTGTTGTAGGCATAAGTATCCGCCGGCACTTGGAAAAAAACCAGCCGCGAAAACGACACATTGGAAACGACGTTGATGGACACTTGATGGTAACCTCGCGAATAATCGTCCGATCGCTGCAAGGAAGCACTGTAGCTTAGAGCGATTTTGCCATCATCGCTCTGGCCGGCATACATTACTTCCGTGAGGTTGGGACAATAGCGCGCATACTGCGTCCGCATCCGGCTGTGCCGCCGCTGGGTGCCGCCGCTGTCATAATAGCGCAGGAACTGTGCCCCGCCATAATTCCCGCACCATTGTCCGGCCTGGCCGTTGGTGTTGAGCAACAGGATCGGCCGCGAATCGGCGCCATCATTGTCCGTCATGACATGTTCAGGGTCGTAGGTGAAGGTTTCGCCGCAACTACCCAAGGCCGACTGGTCCCATTGCTGGCCGGTATTGGAGTAGCTGTTATTCTGCAACTCGCACAATTGCGAGTGGGTCGCAGCGGGAACGCCGCCCCAGTTTTGACCCACCATGGTCAGGTCAAAAGTGATATTGGTGTTGGCAGGAACGGTGAGCATGGTCAGACCATGGAACCAGTTGCCCGCAAAAACCGCGTTCGTCGAAGTTGTGTCCCAATCCTTGGACAACTGCACGGGGATGCCCAGCGGGCTTCCATTCAGATCACGCAGCACGGCGGTAATGCCGGGAATGTAAAATGGCACTCCATCAAAATTAAGGCGAACCACTTGCGGATTGGAAGTGGTGTTGGTCACGGAAACCTGTGTCCTAAGCATGCCGTCATCGCCCGACGTTCCACCGGCAGGCAGCGACACCTGATACCATCCGCGGTCCATGTCATAATTCACGGCGAGATTGCCGCCGCCGGGCAAAACGGGGGTCGCTGCCAGAGGCAATGGTGCCGTTTCCACCGCCGCCGCGGCGGCCAGCACATTGGTGGCATTGCTCGCCGCCGGATAAATGATCAGGCCGACGGTGGCTTCTTGACCGCTTTGCCAATTTACGACTGAAGTCGTCACGGTGACCAGGGCATTGGTGGCATCAACATTCAAGGCCGAGGTGCCGGTGCTGGGCAGAAACACGAAGCCGCTTCCGTTCGTGGCAACCAGCGCCCTGGCCGCACCCGAGGTGACTAACGTGTTATAGATATTGGTCAGGTCCAAGGTCATTTGGAGGGTGGCGCTGGACACCGTGTTGGTCGGCACGAGATGCAGGACAAACGCGATCCGATCCGGCCACGCGGAAATTTCAAAGCCGCTCGCAGTGGTGCTGTAGTTGGTGTCAATCGGTGCGCTGCCCGCAATTACTTTGTGCCAGCGGCGCTGAAAATACTTTCCGGATTCAATCAGCGCTGCATCGCGAGCCTTGGAGCTCAAAGGGGTAACGGCATTGGTGCTCATGCCAGAGATCACTTTGCAGGAAAAGCTTACCGTCGGCGACGCCGGGGGGAAACTGGCCGCCCAGCTTTCCGTCAGCGCCGACGCTTCCGCGACATTATTCGAAAGTGGAATCAAAACCGAGGGGGCCAGGCTTGAGCAGTTAAACACCATGCCATAATGGCTGGTGCGAATGCCATAATACCCGGAACTTGTCCCATTAGACCAAAACATAAAACCGTAGTCCTGGACATTGGTGAAAACCAGGGGCGGCAGCGAGGTTACGCCCGCCGGATTATTGACCAGGGAATCGATCACCAGATAAAGGGTGTTCCCGGAAACCGTCAGATGCGCCGCGACCCAGAGTCCGGCGACCGCCACGGCGACGTTGGTGGGAGCGTTGCCGGTCTGGCTGGTCCAGGTCATGAGCGGATATTGCGCGCCGGGAGAGGCGACCAGGTGCCCCATCTCCACCGTGACCGCCGGGCGGGCGGTAAACGCAGCGGTTCCAGACACCATCAACGGCGACAACGAAGCACTGGGCAGATTATATCCATAATTAAAATCCAAAACATTCGTGCCGCCGCTGTTGCCCACTGTCAAACCGGCGCAAGTCCAAGGCTGGGTCTGGTTCAGCACACTCAGACCAAATACGGCTTGCGTGCCCGTCGTGGCGCCCAGCGTGATGACGCTGTTGGAACAGGAACCGCCGCTTACGCCCACCAGCGCGCCCGCGCGAATGGTCGTGGCTCCATGATAGGGGTTGTCAGCATAGAGCGTCAGGGTGTTACTGTTGGTTTTCACCACCCCTGTCACAAAGGTTCCGGCCGTGTTGTCCTGAATCACCCCAGTTAGGGCTATGTCACTCGTCCCGCCAAACACCAGCTGCTGACCTGACCCGGTCTGCGCCCCGCCATATCGGAGGTTAAACGGCGACGCCGTGAAGGTCGCCAACCCGCTGCCGTTGTTATTGACATTGATGATGGCGGCGTTGCCGATAACGCTCCGGGTCGTGCTCACCGCCGGCCCACCATAATTAAAGATGCAGGGACCGTTGGCGACGCCTTGTCCCATCTGCGCCAAATAGGGGTAGGAACCCAGCGTGGCAAAGTTAGTCGTGATGAGCGTGCCGGAATTATAGATGATGGTGTTAAAATTGTTGGCCGCATTATTCAGCGTCAAGGCGCCGACGCCGGTTAAGAAAAGTCCGCTGGGATTGTTCAAGGCCGTGAGGACGCCGTTGATGGTCAGCATCCCGCCGCTGCCGGCATTGACCAGATTGAAATAGCCGGAATTCGCCGTATTGGTGATATTGAGGTTTTCGTTGATCACGGCGCTGGAATTGGCTGCCACGGTGAACGCTGTATACCCGCCGCTGGTCCCGAACATGAAATCGGTGCCGGTGCCGTTGAGATTGCCGCCATTCACACCAAAGCTGATGCTCGTGGTGTTGCCCATGAAGTTTGTCGCGTTTTGTGACCCCATGTCGAGCGTGCCGCCGTTGATGGTGATGGCGCTGTTGGTGGCCAGCGCCCCGCTGCCCGACAGGGCCAGCGTGCCGCCATTGACCGTAGTCGCCCCGGTGTAGGTGTTCGCGTTATTGAGCGTCAACGTGCCCGCGCCAGACTTCGTTAGGCCGATACCAGTTCCACTGATGATCCCCAAAACCGTAAAGGTTTTGGCCGAGTTCACATTCCATGTCTGGCTCGCCCCAAGGGCCAGATTGTTCGTGATGGCCAGATTGACTGTGGCCGCGGACATGTCAATTCCGCTGGCGCCATTGGTCAGGGTGCCCGCGCCGGTGATGGCGATGTCACTCAAGGCGCCCGCCACGCTAATGCCGCCCCATGACTTGGAAGTTCCCAGCGTCAATCCCGCCCCCAGCGAGGCGCTGTTCCACAGGGCTATGTCGCCCGAACCAGGCGAGCCATTGGCTCCCGAACCGCCGGACCAGACCCCGGCGGTCGCCCCGGTCAGGTCGGCTCCCGCCCCCGTCTTGGTGGCGTTCGCCGCGCGAACCGATCCCGCCGTAAGCACCAACAAAACAACAGTTGTGGCAAGGTGGTTCATTTTGTGCATAGCGGATTTCTTTGATTGGCATGGTCGCCGATTGATTTTTAAAAATAGGAATTTTTTTTTATTCGGGTGTCGTCACCAACCCTTAGCGCCGCCACCCAACCCCAAACCGAATCCTCTGATCCGGTTTCCATGACGGGAACCCAAACCCGTCACGAAAATGCGTTAAATCTTTCAGCCCACTTTGCGCTTTTGCACTAATCCCAATACCGCCAAGCCGCCACCCACCATCAGCCATGTCTGCGGCTCCGGCACCGTCATGATGTTCAGGATGACGCTGTTCAAACTGGCGTTCCCGCCACCGGCAGCCAGATCCGCAATGAAAAACGTCCATACACCATTCGCATCCGTGTTCTGAAACAAGCTTAAATTCGCGATAGTGGGTGTGCCGTAGAGCACACCGCCCGCCGCCAGCGGACTCACATTCCGCCCGTCCGCCGCCCACGTCGTCCCGCTCAAACTGTAACCCGGCTGGCTTCCGTAATCGTGGATGTTGTTGGTCACCAGACTGGACAGCGTGATGCTCATCCCCGAATCGCCGTAACCAAAGGGATTGCTCCCCGTCACGCCTGGCCGGTTTAACAGCACCACCAACTGTCCCGCCGGATCCACCAGATAAGCATACAAATCCCCGTTGAATCCCCCGGTGATGTCCAACGTGACCTGCACATTGCTGATGGACCCACCCAAACCGCTCACCGGGAACTGCTCCATCACGCCCACCGGATTGCCGTCGGGAATCGCCGTCACCGTGCTGTTGACCAAATTAGTCGTCAGGGTCTGCCCCCAGCCGGTCAACGCCAGCAGACCGAGACTTAAGACGCAGAATTTGAGTTTCATGGTTCGCATTATGGATTGGTGGTTTAGGGGTTGTATTGTAGCCGATAAAACGCCTTGTCCGCCGGCGCACCATTGTCCTGGTATTTGAACAGCCCGTTACTCGGCGCGTTTGTCGTCCAGAGCGTGTCAACCGGGATGAAGGTCACGTTCGTCGAACGCTGCACGCTGTAGCTCAAGCCCGGGATGCCCGCAAAGTTCAGCGTCGCACTGCCGCCGGGGGTGTTCACCTCCGGAATGGTCGCCTGCCCGAACAGCGGCGTGCTGTCCACGTTAATCGTCACCGTCGCGCTGTTCGTTCCGCCGTAACCATCACTGACGGTGTAGGTGAAATCGTCGAACACCGCGTTGGTGTTGTAATAAAGCACAAATCCACCAGATACCATCAGGATGGCGGCGGGGTTCGTGTTCCCGCCGACAGAGGCGAGGGTGAGCGTGTCGCCGTCCATGTCTGACGCGTTGCTTAACAAATTCGTCACCGTAATCTTAATCTGGTTGACGGCCGCGTTCCGGCTGTAGGTCGCCGGGTTCACCACCGGCGGATGGTTGGTAACGATTTGCTCCAGCGTGTTCGTGCTGCCCACATAATTGCCATCACCCAAATAAGCGACGGTGATCAGGTTCGTCCCGCGCGGCAGATTGGTGAGGGAGAGGCTCGTGGTGGTGACACCCGTCACCAGGTTTGTGCTGATCGGCCCATTGGTGGAAGAAAACACCACGCTGCCCGTGGCGTCAGTGGGCAACGTCGCCAGGAAGGCGACGGCATCCCGGTAGCCGGAGGGATTATTGGTGGAAGCCGCTCCCACCGAAGTGCTCGCCGGACTGATGGTCAACGTGCCGTTGGTATAGCTGACGGCATAGTTGGCGGAGGTTTGGCCGGAGGGAATGATGGTGTAACTTCCGGCATTGGTCGCGCCCTGCGACGAACCGCCATAACTCAAGCTGCCGCCCAACACCGCCGGGGTTTCGCCATTCACAAAACCGGAGTAGGTCACGCCATTGCCGCCAGCGAACGGCACTCCGTTGTAGGTTTTGTTGTTGTTGTTCGCCGTAATCCCGAGCGGAGCCTGGTTCACGGTTTGGGTCAGGCTGTTGGTGCTGGGCAGATAGTTGGCATCGCCAACATAGATGGCACTAATCGTGTGCGACGGCACGGATAGCCAGCTCGTGACATAGATGGCCTGGCCGCTCGCCAGACTGTTGGTGGTAACCGGCGTTCCATCCACGCTGAACACCACATTGCTGGTGGCATTTCCCGCCGTCACGCTGTTGGTTTTAATCGCCGCCGTGAACGTCACGGTCTGGCCATAGGTTGAGGCATTCAACGACGAATCCAAGACTAGCGTGGTGGGCTGGGTGTTCAAGACCACATGCAGTTTGACGAGCCCGCCGCCGGTGATAATCGTGCCGGTGGTATTAGCCGCCAACCCCGCGCCGCTGATGACGGGGGTGGCGTTGAACGAGCCGCTGCTGCCGGTGAGGTTGTAACTGATCAAGTTATAATCCCCCGCGCCAAGGGCGGAAGGCGTGGCGACTTTCAGGGTATTGTTGTTCAGCGTCAGTGAACCGGAAATCGTGAGCGGCGAACCCTCATTGTTGGTCGCCAAAGTCCCCGAGCCATAGGTAACACTGCCCCCGATCGTGCCGCTGCCGCCCATGACGGTTCCACTGTTGACGACCGTAACCGAGTTGGTGCCAATCGAACCATTGACCAGTAGCGTCCCGCCGCTCACCGTGGTCACACCGGAGTAAGTGTTGTTTCCGGAGAGTGTCAGGGTATTGGCGTTGGTCTTCACCAGGCTGGTATTGAAACCATTGGTGCCTTTGTTGTTGGCATCCTGAATGACCCCCAAAATGTTTATATCGGCCAAACCGCCCAAAGCCAGAGTCTGGGGCGTGGCACTGACCGGCACCCCGTAGGGCAGTGTAAAATTGGCCGCGCTAAACGTCACCGCGCCGCTCCCATTGTTCAGGATGGTCGGCGTCAAGTCAGCGGATTCAAATGCCAGCGAAGCGGTGGTCCCCGGACCGGCATAAATAAATGTCACCGGCCCGTTGCCAGTGTTCTGACCCATGAGCAAGTAGCCGCTCACCCCCAGCGCGCCGAAGTTGGTGACGCTGACCGTGCCGCCGCCGCTGCCGTTGACGCCCAGCGTGCTGAAACGATTGCTGGGATTGTTCAGCACCAGTGTGCCGCCGCCGCTAAAAAATATCCCGTTGCCCGAAGTGTGGCTGTAAACCTGCCCATTGAGGTTCAGGGTGGCCCCGCTGCCCACGCTGGCTATGTTCTGGTAAGAACCTGCCAGATTGTTGGTGGCCCAAATATTCTCGTTCACCACCGCATTGCCATTGGCGGCCACCGTAATGGTCGTCGCCGCCGCGTTGGTGCCGATAATGTAGAAGATGCCGGTGCCGTTGAGATTGCCGCCATTGGCGCCGAAGCTGATGCCGTTGTTGTTGCCTTGATTATTGGTCGCATTCTGTGATCCCAGGTCCAGCGTGCCGCCGTTGAGGGTGATGGCCGCAGCGGTGGCCAGCGTGGCATTGTTGGTCACTGCCAGCGTGCCGCCGTTGACAGTGACCGTCAGGCTGGCCAAAGAGCCATTGCTGGCCAGCAGCAAGGTGCCGCCATTGACGAGGGTCGTGCCCGTGTATGAATTTGAGGTGGTCAGCGTCAACGTGCCCGCGCCGGATTTGGTCAACCCGGTGCTGCCCGCGATGCTACCGCTGCCGCTGATGGTGTAATTCGCCGTCGGATTAGTCACCGTGACGCTCGCCGGGCTGACATTGGTGTTCAAAGTGACCGTGCCGCCGGAACCCACTGTATTGTTAAAGACCACCGCGTCACCATCCACATAATACGTGCTGGCACTGGTGTTGTCTTTCCAGATGGTGTTATTGGCGATGTTGCTGACATCCCAGGTGCCATTGCCACCCGTCCAGCTCAGGGGGTCGGTGCTGCCGCTGCTTTGCAGATACAGCGTGCTCCCCACGACGGCCAGACTGCCGCCCGCGCGGAACGGCAAGGTCAAAGTCATCCCGTTCGTATTGGCCGGGCCGCCCGATCCCCACGTCAGCAACGGATAACCGTTGCCCGTGCTCGCGGGCAGGCTGCTCCCGGTGATCGTGATGGTCGGCGCAGTGGTGAACGTGACGGCCCCGGTCACAGTCAACGGGGCCACGCTGGTGCTGGGTGTCAAAGCGCCGAAGGCAAAGGATAAACCCGAACTGATCCCGCCGTTGTTCACCGTCAGACTCGAACAGGTCCACTTCTTCGTAATGTCCGTGACCGAGACGCCCAAAGTGGCCGTGTTGCCGGTGGTGGCCGCCACCGTCACCGCGCTGTTCGAACAACTCCCGCCCACCACGCCCGTCAAGGTGCCATTCTGGATGGTCGTCGCGCCCGCATAGGTGTTGGTGGCGGAGAAGACCACGGTGCCAGCACCGGTCTTGGCGATCGGGAGATTGGTATTCGAACCGGTGTTTAGGATAATCCCCGAGAAGGTGACCGTGGCCCCCGAGTCGGCCTCGAAGTTCCAAGCGCAACTGGTGCCGCCAGTGGATCGGGCATGTAAATCCACCGCTACACCACTCGAACCGGTGCCGCTAAAGGTCGAGGTGCCGGCGCTTTGCATTCCCACGGTAAAAACCGCCGAGTTGATATCATTGTTGTTGGCGTCCGCCACCTTCAGTGATTCCGTGACCCCATTGGCGAGGTAAACCGATGCCCCAGAGCCGCCCGAATCGCCGAGGCTGATACGACTGCCAAAGGCAGAAGCGACCGCATTGTTGCTGGCCAGGGTCACCGCGGCATTCTTGACCACAAACCGGGTGGTGCAGTAGTTGCTGCCGCCGAGGACGAAACCGGCGTTGTTCGCCCCTTGCCCGACAAGGGTGAAGTAATTGGGGGCCGTGCCCACAATGTTTCCATTAAGGGTGATGGTCGCGGTCGTGGACTGATTATTTACTGAATTGTTATCCGGAGCCGCCAAGGTCAGGGCGTTGGTGAACGTCGCATTGCCGGGAGTGTTGAATTGCAGAATCGCGGGAGATGTGCCGGTCACGGATCCCGTGCCCAAAGCGCCTTGCGCGCCCACAACCAAAGTGTTGCTGAAGGTGGTGCCGCCGCTGTAAGTATTCGAGGCGGAAAGGGTGAGCGCGCCGGTGCCGGTCTGGGTCACGGAGCCGGTGCCGGAGATGACGCCGCCGTTGGTTTGCGCCACGGAGCTGGCGTAGTTGAGGACGCCACTGTTGGCAATCGTGTTGGTGTAGTTGCCGCTGCCCAGCAGGCCCGCGCCGCCAATCGTCAGCGTGCCCGCGCTGATGGTGGTGGGGCCGGTGTAGGTGTTCGTGCCGGTGAGCGTCAGCGTGCCGCTGCCAATCATGGTCAGGCCACCCCCGCCGCTCATCACTCCCGAGTAGTTCGTTGAAGCGTTGTTGTTTCCAACTTGCAACGTAATGTTGCCGCCGCCGGTGTTGGTCAGCGCGAAACCTCCCGTGCCCGTCAAACCGCCCAGCGTAAACGTGCTGATCGTTGGACTGAACTGCAACGAGTTGATATTGGTGGTGAACAACGAGAGCGTGGCATTGGCCAGGGCGTTGGCATTGGTCAGATTGAGGATTGGGGCGCCGGCGGCACTGTTGCTGGCGTCGTTGATCAGCCACTGACCGCTGAAAGCATTGCTGGCGCTCAAAAACACATAGCCATTCGTGCCGGCACCACTTCCGCCCGTCCCGGTCACCTCCGTAATGGTGCCCGTGCCACTGATTGGGGAGTTGATGGTGGTCGTGCGGCCATACCCCTGGACGTCAATCTTGCTGCTGGAGCCGTTATTTGTAATTTTGCCCGCAATAATTGCTCCGGTGCCAAAACCATTGGCCAGCGTCCCGCCGTTTAGAATGAGATTGGTGATCGTGATGGTGCCGGCGGCTTTCAAGTTCATCCCCCCCCCAGAATCAAGGGAGAGGGAATCGCCGGCAAAGGCATAGTTGCCGGCAGTGGCGGGCGTTCGAAGGGTGTAATTGGTCGTGTAGTAGGCATTGCCGCTGGCGGGTGCCAGTCCGTTAGTCCAGTTCAGTCCCGTATTGAATGAGTTAGTGCCCGAGGCATCACTGTTGGTCAGGGTGATATAGCCCGCCGCCTGAGACTTTGCCGTGAGCAGCAGGGCGGTGACGGTCAGGGTGGCGGCAATGATTCTTTTCATGGTTACTGATTCTTCGATTTCGGGTTTTTGATGCTTACTTGGAACGGAGTCAACTTCACGACAATGTCTGTTGCTATTGGAAAATGGCGATGCGGGATGGCGCAGGAATTTCAATTTCATTTCGGCTACGCCATCCCTTCGGATCGCATCAGTTATTTTGGTTTTAGGTCAAAGCGGGGCGCAAGCGGGTGGCCTGCGCCCTGGTGAATTTCCGCTCCAGGTTACGGCGCGGTGAACAGATAAAACCGTTGTTGATTCGTCGCCGCGCCCGGGTCGGTGAGGGTGAACGGACTGACTGTGACCGTGCCATTGGTCAGCAACGTCCAGGTGTTGGTGACCGGCGTCAGCGTCAGGTTGGTGGTGGCCCAGAGCTTGAACGTGCCACCAATCGCGCCGGTGGCCGTGAGCGACATGGTGCCGTTGGAATAACTGAAGCCACCGGCCTGGAAGTTCGGCGCGCTGGTAACGGTGCCAACAGTAACTTTCATGTAGAGAGTATTCCCGACGACGGCGAGGTTGCCAACGATGCCGGCAGGCAGCGAGAGCGTCATGCCGTTGGTGTTGGCCGGTCCGCCCGAACCCCAGCTCATCAGCGGATAACCGTTGCCGCTGCTGACCGGCAGGCTGCTGCCCGTAACCGTGATTCCGGGTGTGGTGGTGAACGTGGCCGCGCCGGCGATGTTCATCGGAGCTACGGTCGTGCCGGGAGCCACCGGGCCAAAGTTGAATTGCAATCCGGAGCTGACGCCGCCATTGTTCACCGTCAGGCTGGGAATCGTCCATTGCTTCGTGTTATTCGTCACCGAGACACCGAGGACGGCTGAATTACCGGTAATGGCCGCGAGGGTGACGGCGCTGTTCGAGCACGAACCGCCCGTAACGCCAAACAAAGTGCCAGCTTTGACGGTGGTGGTGCCGTGATAGGTATTAGTCCCCGAAATCGTGAGCGTGTTGCTGTTGGTCTTCACCAAGCTACTGTTGAAACCATTGGTGCCTTTGTTGTTGGCATCCTGAATGACCCCCAAAATGTTGAGGTCGGCTGAGCCGCCCAAAGCCAAAGTCTGGGGCGTGGCACTGACCGGCACCCCGTAGGGCACTGTAAAATTGGCAGCGCTAAAGGTCACCGCGCCGCTCCCATTGTTCAGGATAGTCGGCGTCAAGTCAGCGGTTTGAAAAGCCAGCGAAGTGGTTGTCGCCGGCCCGGCGTAAATAAATTTCACCGGCCCGGCGGCAGTGCTATTACCTATGAGCAGATAGCCGCTCGTGCCCAGCGATCCGAAGTTGGTGACGCTGACCGTGCCGCCGCCGCTGCTGTTGACGCCCAGTATGCTGAAACGATTACTGGGATTGTTCAACACCAGCGTGCCGCCGCCGCCAAAAAATATCCCGTTACCGGAAGTGTGGCTGTAAACCTGCCCATTGATGGTCAGGGTGGCACCGCTGCCCACGCTGGCTATGTTCTGGTAGGAACCCGCCAGATTGTTGGTGGCCCAGATATTCTCGTTCACCACCGCATTGCCATTGGCGGCCACCGTAATGGCCGTCGCCGACGTGCTGGTGCCGATAATGTAGAAGATGCCGGAGCCGTTGAGATTGCCGCCATTGGCGCCGATGCTGATGCCGTTGTTGTTGCCCTGATTGTTGGTCGCATTCTGTGATCCCAGATCCAACGTGCCGCCGTTGATGGTGAGAGCGGTGGTGAGTGGCAACGCGCCGCTGTTGGTGAGAGCGAGCGTGCCGCCGTTGACGGTGGTGGCCCCGCTATAGGCATTCACCGTAGCCACTGTCAATTGGCCAGAGCCGGACTTCGTCAGTGTTGTGCTACCTCCAATGCCACCAGTGCCGCTGAAGGTGTAGTTATTCCCTGTGGAATTCGTGACTGTGACGCTCGCCGGGCTGACGGTGGTGTTGTTGGTAACCACGCCCCCGGAGCCGACGATGTTGTTAAACACCACCGAGTCACCATCCACGTAATACGTGCTGGCACTGCTGCTGTCTTTCCAGATGGTATTGTTGGCGAGGTTGTTGACATCCCAGGTGCCGTTGCCGCCCGTCCAACTCAGGGGTTCGGTGCTGCCGCTGCTTTGCAGATACAGCGTG
>Ga0316220_1003695_pt1 | contig 12514 bp, 9 predicted proteins | sample TBH18005metaG_FD_203632 | JGI IMG/M metagenome (GOLD analysis project Ga0316220, IMG submission 203632) | Freshwater microbial communities from Trout Bog Lake, Wisconsin, USA - TBH18005 | ecosystem: Environmental > Aquatic > Freshwater > Lake > Hypolimnion/Profundal zone | place: USA: Wisconsin...
GTTTCGCAGCCATGCAACCTTCTCCCGTCACGAAATACCGCCCGTTCCCGCGCGTCGACCTGCCCAACCGCCAGTGGCCGACGCGCTCCCTCACCGCCGCCCCCATCTGGTGCAGCGTTGACCTCCGCGATGGCAACCAGGCCCTCGCCCAGCCCATGAGCGTCGAGGAGAAGCTCGAGTATTTCGACCTCCTCGTGAAGGTCGGCTTCAAGGAAATCGAGGTCGGCTTCCCCTCCGCCTCCCAGATCGAGTTCGATTTCTGCCGCCGGCTGATCGACGAGAAACGCATCCCCGCCGACGTCACCATTCAGATCCTCTGCCAGTGTCGCGAGGATCTCATCACGCGTTCCCTCGAGGCGCTGCGCGGTGCCAAGCAGGCCATCTTCCATCTCTACAACTCGACGTCGCCCAAACAGCGTGAATACGTCTTCAACGCCAGCCGCGCCGAAGTCTGCGCCATCGCCACCCGCGCCGTCGCCTTCCTGAAAAAATCGATGGCGCCCCTCGTCGCCACCGGCACGCGCGTCCGCTTGGAATACTCCCCCGAGAGCTTCACGAGCACCGAGTTGGAATTCGCCCTCGAGATTTGCGAGGCCGTGACCGACGTCTGGCAGCCCACCGTCGCGGACAAGATCATCCTCAACCTCCCGGCCACCGTCGAATACGCCACGCCCAACGTTCACGCCGACCAGATCGAGTGGATGGCCACGCACCTCACGCGCCGTGACCGCACGATCATTTCGCTTCACACGCACAACGACCGCGGCACCGGCATCGCTGCGACCGAACTCGCCCTGCTCGCCGGCGCCGACCGGGTCGAGGGCACGCTTTTCGGCAACGGCGAGCGCACCGGCAACGTCGATCTCGTGACCGTTGCCCTGAACCTCTACACGCACGGCATCCACCCGGGCCTGGACTTCTCCGACATCAACGGCATCCGCGAAGTCTACGAGCGCTGCACCAAGCTCGAGGTGCCCGTCCGCTCGCCCTACGCCGGTGAACTCGTCTTCACCGCCTTCAGCGGCTCGCACCAGGACGCCATCAAGAAGTCCCTCCCGCACCAAAAGCCCGGCCGTCCGTGGGACGTCCTCTACATCCCGATCGATCCCGCCGACGTCGGCCGCAGCTACAAGGCCATCATCCGCATCAACAGCCAGTCCGGCAAAGGCGGCGTCGCCTACGTGCTCGAGCACGACTTCGGCTTCACCTTGCCAAAGCTCATGCACAAGGAGATCGGCAAGATCATCAACGACCTCGCCGACACCACCGGCCGCGAGCTCACGCCCGCGGAGATCCACGCCGCGTTCCAGCGCGAGTATCTCGCCCGCACCGCGCCGCTTGCGCTCGAGCATTTCAAGACCACCGAGAAGGACAGCGCCGTGAAGTGCGAGGCGCGCCTCACCCTCGACGGTCAGAAACTCTCGCTCACCGGCTCAGGCAACGGTCCGATCGACGCCTTCGTCCGCGCGCTCGCCACCACCGCCCTGCCCAAGTTCGAGGTGCAGAGCTACTCCGAGCACTCCCTCGGCAAGGGCGCCGAGGCGCGCGCCGTCAGCTACATCCAGGTCAAGACCGACCGCGGCGCCACGCTCTTCGGCGCCGGCATCGACACCAACATCGAGTTAGCGTCGATCAAAGCGATCGTGAGCGCGCTCAACCGCGCACTCGCCAAACGCTGAGCCGGAAATCGAACCGATCGCGAAACCGTAGGTCGGGCTTTACGCCCGATAGGTCTTTAGCCGGAAGCCAGGAACCCATGAACCGGACGAATCGCTAAAACGCGAAAGGGCGAAAGCGCGGCAACAGCAGACGCCTGGGAGCTGGTCACGGGCGGTGACCAGCTCCCAGGCGGTTTGTAATTTTCGCGTTTCCGCTCTTTCGCGCTTTCGCGATAAAGTCCGACGGATCGTTCCTGCCTTCCTGGCTTCCCCCTCAAAACCTCCGGATCCCCCCACCAACCTTGCGCTCCCGCGTTCGTTCACCAGCCTACTCCCCGTGAAGTTTTCCCCTGCCAAGCTTCCGCTCACCGGTGAGACGCTCGACTCCCTCACCGCCGCCCTCGCGGCGCACGGCGAGCCGGCGTTCCGCGCGGGCCAGATCCTGGAGTGGCTGTACAAGAAGCGCGTCACGTCCTGGGACGCCATGACCAACCTGTCCAAGCCGTTGCGCACCTGGCTCGCCGACACCTACGACCTCATGCCCGCCGAGCTCGTGCTCAACAAGCATTCGGAGGACGTCACCGACAAGCTCCTGCTCGAGCTCCGCGACGGCTCCCTTATCGAGACCGTCATCATCCGCGCCCCGCAGGACGGCGTCGGCCTCGACCACTCGCGCAAGACCATCTGCATCTCCACCCAGGTCGGCTGCGCCATGGGCTGCGTCTTCTGCGCCAGCGGCCTCGCCGGACTCAAGCGCGACCTCTCCGCCGGCGAGATCGTCGCCCAGCTCCTGCAGGTCTGCCGCAGCGAGGACGCCCGCACGCCCCGCGCCCGCGCCGAACTCGCCTCGTTCGACAACATCGTCGTCATGGGCATGGGCGAGCCGCTGGCCAACTACGACGCCCTCATCCGCGCCCTCACCATCGTCAACGCCGAGTGGGGCCTGGGCTTCGGCGCGCGCCGCATCACGATCTCCACGAGCGGCCTCGTCCCAAAGATTCTGAAACTCGCCGAGGAGCCCCTCGGTTTCCGCCTCGCGATCTCGCTCCACGGCGCGACCGACGCCGTGCGCGAGCAGATCATGCCCGTGAACAAGGCCTATCCGCTCGCGAAGCTGCTGCCCGCCGTGAAAGCCTTCTCCGAGCAGCACGGCCGGATGGTGACGCTCGAGTTCATCCTGATCGAGGACGTCAACGACTCGCTCGAGCAGGCCAAGCTCCTCCGCAACATCGCGCTCGACCTGCACGCGCACGTGAACCTGATCCCCTACAACACCGTCGAGGGCCTGCCGTGGAAGCGCCCGTCGATCACGCGCCAGGAGCGCTTCGCCGACATCCTCCGCGCCGCCCAGATTTCCGTCACGCTCCGTCGCGAAAAAGGCCACGACATCAACGCCGCCTGCGGCCAGCTCCGCCTCAAAACCGAAAAATCCCGCGAGCTGTCGGCCGTCTCCTAATTTCCGTTTCCCCGCTTCCTGGCTTCCCCTAAAAAACACCCACACCCATGTCCACCCTCCGAACCCTCACTGCCCTCTTCGCCCTCCTCGCCGCCACCGCCGCGTTCGCCGCCGACCCCACCGGCACCTGGCAGTGGTCCACGCACTCGCAGGCCGGCGACATCCCCACCACGCTCACCCTCGCCTCCCAGGACGGCCATCTGACCGGCGCCTACTCGAACCAATTCGGCAACACCGCGATCAGCAGCCCCACCCTCCAGGCCGACGTGATCACGTTCGACGTGGTGCGCGACATGGGCGGCAAAAAATATGTCGTGCACTACCACGGCAAGATCGAGGGCGACACGATCACCGGCACCATCGAAGCCCCCGGCCACGGCGGCGGTCCGGGCGTGAATCTCCCCTGGACCGCTAAGCGCACGCCCAAACGTGGCTAGCCGGCATTTGAGAGGCCCGCATCCAAGCTCGGGCCCTCAATGTTAGCTTCCTTGATTCGCTGCAAACGGTCGGGCGTCACTTCTTGCCCGCCAACTCAACCAGGGCCTTCATGTTGGCGAGGCCGCGCTCGAAGTCCCCGCCGATCATTTTGTCCATGCTCATGAACAGGCACATGACCTTCGAGACGTAGTTTTTGTCGCCGGACATGCTCCAGGTGACGCTCGTGCCGGCGCCGGCGGATTGCAGGTGAAACTCGGTGGTCGCGACTCCCGCCATCGGTTTGAAGAACTCCAGTTTCATCCGGACCAGCTCGGTCGGCGTGCTCGCGATGATCGTCTCGCGCCCTTCGCCCACCGCGCTGTTGCCCGCCCATGCAAACCCCGCGCCCACGCCGCTCGCCGGGCCGTCGAAGGTCATCTTCGCGTTGGGATCCAGTTTCGCCCACGGCGACCACGCCTGCATCTGGTGCACATCGTTGATCTGGGAAAAGACGGCGGCGGCCGGCGCGGCGATCGTGATCGAGCGCTCGACGCGGTAGGTGTTCGACTGAAACGCGCCGACGATGAGAATCACGGCGAGGAGGGCCACGAGGCCGAGGAGGATTTTTTTGAGCATGGGGATTGGGGTTAGGCGATAGGTGATGGGCGATGGCCAGGGGCGACGGGCAAGGTGTCTTTGGAGGAGGCCTGGCTATTCTTGTGCGTTTTGTGCCTCTTTGTGGCAATACTCTGAGGTTGGCCGCGAAAAGGCGTAAGAAGCGCAAAAATGCAAAAGGCAGTTCGGCTCAGCCGCCGGCGAACACCGGACGGAAGCCGGCGTCGCTCAAAATCTGCGCGATCTTCTCGCGCTGGTCGCCCTGGATCTCAATCGCGCCATCCTTGACCGTGCCGCCGCAGCCGCAGGCGTTGCGCATCTTTTTCGCCAGCTGCTCCTTTTCCGGCAGCCCGATGCCGACAAAACCGTCGATCACCGTCACCGTCTTGCCGCCGCGGTTGCCCGTCTCGCGGCGGATGTCCACGCGGCCGCGATTTCGCTCCGGGACAGTTGCCTTCGTGGGGAGGGACGCGCCCTCCGGAGTCCCGCTCGGCGTGACGAAGGCAGGGAGCCCCGCGCCGCTCAGAGCCCCAAACGGATTCTGCCCCAAGCCGCCGCCGCCATCGGTCGGGATCTTGCCGCCAGCGCTCATCGTCAGCCTTTCGTTTGGCGGCTCGCACAGCCGCCGGGCGGGGTTGCCCCTGGGTTGGCAGGATCGCCGCTGAGAAACGCCAGGGCCTTGGCGTAGCTGCGGTTGCCCAGAAAGTGCTCCAGCCGGGGATCCAGGCTGCCTTCGGCCTGGGCGCGGGCCAGGGCGTCGTCCAGCTTGGCCATCTCGGCCACAACGACAGTGCCATCCGAGCGCTTGATGGCGTCCAACAACGAGATAAGTGAGGTCTTGATTTGCGGTTCCATTCGGCCGATGAGGAATCTAATCCCGTCGTTACCCACCTTAAGCGCGATTGCAATCCCCGAGCCGGGTGCCCGGCGGGCTTGTCTATGCCACCCCACGTGACGACAGTGGGGGCAATCATCTTCCCTTCCCCGGGCCCGAATGCAACGGACCGGGAGGTCCGTTCTCCGTTTCGCTCACCTTCCATTTCCCGCCGGCCACCCTTCTTCATTCTTCCTTCCTCCTTCTGCCTTTTCCCATGCCTTCCCTGAACCTCCCCACCAGCGCCAACGCCTCCGTCATTGAGGCCAACTACGACGCGTGGCGGCAAAACCCCGACTCGGTCGATCCCACCTGGCGCGCGTTTTTCCAGGGCTTCACCCTCGGCTCCGGCGGCGTCCCGCCCACCGCCGCCCCCGCTGCGGCCGCCGGCGCACCCATCATCGACAGCCTCAAGCAGTCGCACGTCCACTACCTCATCAGCACCTATCGCGCGATCGGGCACATGGAGGCCCATCTCGACCCGCTCAGCGATCCCCCGCCGCCCCACCCCAAGCTTTCCCTCGCCCACTTCCAGCTCGGCGAGGCTGACCTCGACACGGCCTTTGACGTCGGCTCCTACCTCGGCGGCGGCCAGATGAAGCTCGCCGACGTGCTCCTCGCGCTGCGCACGACCTACTGCGACCACATCGGCGTCGAATACACGCACATCCAGGACGTCGACGTGCGCCACTGGCTGCAGGAGCGGATGGAATCCTCCCGCAACCAGCCCAGCTTCTCCACCGCCGAGAAAATCCGCATCCTCCGCCGCATCCACAAGGCCGAGCTCTTCGAGAAATTCCTCCACACGAAATACGTCGGCCAGAAGCGCTTCTCCCTCGAGGGCGGCGAGACCATGATCGCCGCGCTCGACTCGATCATCGAGCACTGCCCGCACGTCGCCGTCGAGGAGGTCGTCATGGGCATGGCCCACCGCGGCCGCCTCAACGTCCTCACCAGCGTGATGCGCAAGAACTTTGACCTGTTGTTCGAGCAGTTCTCGGAGAATTACATTCCCGACGCCGTCGGTGGCGACGGCGACGTGAAATACCACCTCGGCTACGAGGCCATTCTCGACACCGCCGCCGGCAAGAAGGTCGAGGTCCGCCTCGCCGCCAACCCGTCGCACCTCGAGATCGTCAATCCCGTCGTCGAGGGCCGCGCCCGCGCCCGCCAGCGCATTCGCGGCGACACCGAGCGCAAGCGCGTGCTGCCGCTGCTGATCCACGGCGACGCCGCGTTCGCCGGGCAGGGCGTCGTGGCCGAGACGCTGAATTTCTCCCAGCTCGCCGGCTACAAAACCGGCGGCACCCTGCACTTCATCGTCAACAACCAGATCGGCTTCACCACCGACCCGGAGGACTCCCGCTCCACGCGCTACTGCACCGATGTCGCCAAGATGATCGAGGCGCCGGTCTTCCATGTGAACGGCGACGACCCCGAGGCAGTGTGCTTCGTGGCGCAGCTCGCACTCGAGTTCCGCGAGCAGTGGCAGCGCGACGTGGTCATCGACATGTATTGCTACCGGAAATTCGGCCACAACGAGACCGACGAGCCGGCGTTCACCCAGCCCCTGCTCTATCGCAAGATCGCCACCCACCCGCGCGTCTCCGAAGTGCTCAGCGCCAAGCTCGTCGCCGAGGGCACCATCACCGACGCCGAGTCGGAGGCCATCAAGGCCGAGTATATCGCCTCGTTGGAGTCCAACTTGGAGAAGGCCAAGGCCAACGAGACCGCCAAATCCGCCAAGCGCACCGCGGCGCTCGAGGCGCGGAAGTTCGCCGAGTCCACCGCTGCGTTCCAGCCCGACTACCATTTCAAGCGCGTCCCCACCGGCGTCGAGCCGGCCCTGCTGGAGCAAATGGCGCGCGGCCTCACCACCGTGCCCGAGGGGTTCAAGCTCAACGGCAAGCTCAAGCGCTTCCTCGAGTCGCGCGCGACCGCCATGCGCGACGGCGGCCCGATTGACTGGGGCCTGGGCGAGGCACTCGCGTTCGGCAGCCTCCTGCTCGAGGGCATGCCCGTCCGCCTGAGCGGCCAGGACACCGAGCGCGGCACGTTCAGCCACCGGCACTCCGTGCTGCACGACTCCGAAACCCAGGAGACTTACATCCCGCTGCGGCACCTCGACGAGAAGCAGGCGCGCTTCTGCGTCTACAATTCGCTCCTCTCCGAGGCCGCCGTGCTCGGCTTCGACTACGGCTACTCGCTCGACTACCCGACGATGCTCTGTGTCTGGGAGGCCCAGTTCGGCGACTTCGCCAACGGCGCGCAGGTCGTGATCGACCAGTTCATCGCCAGCGGCGAATCCAAGTGGCAGCGGCCTAGCGGCATCGTGCTGCTGCTGCCCCACGGCTACGAGGGCCAGGGGCCCGAGCACTCATCGGCCCGCCTCGAGCGCTTCCTGCAATCCTGCGCCGAGGACAACATGCAGGTCGCCAACATCACCACGCCGGCAAATTTCTTCCACGCGCTCCGGCGCCAGATGAAGCGCGACTTCCTGAAGCCGCTCATCGTGATGTCGCCGAAATCCCTCCTGCGCCTGCCCGCCGCCACGTCGCGCGTCGAGGATTTCACGACCGGCTCGTTCAAGGAAATCATCGACGACCCGCTCTTCACCGCCGCCACCGGTGGCACCCGTGCGCCGTTTGCGCCGGCCACGAAGGCTCCGGATCGCGTCATCTTCTGCTCCGGCAAGGTTTACTACGACCTCGTCGAGCACCGCGACAAGCACGCGTCCGGCGCCGCCGCGATCGTGCGGCTCGAACAGCTGTATCCCCTCCACAAGCGCCGTCTCGCTGAAATCGCGAAGAAATACGCCGGTGCCCGCCTCGTCTGGGCGCAGGAGGAATCGAAGAACATGGGCGCGTGGTCCTACATCGCGCCGCTGCTCACCGACGCGTTCGGCCTCGTGCCGCTCTACGCCGGCCGCAAGGCCTCCGCGTCCCCCGCGGTCGGTTCCCTGGCCTTGCACCGCCACGAGTTGGCCGACTTGCTCAAGGAAGCCTTCACGGTCTGAGTCACCCTGCCGCCGACCTCTTGTTCCTTGGCCACCTGATACCTGTCACTTTTCTCCCCCACCATGCCTCTCGAAGTCAAAATTCCCGCGATGGGTGAATCCATCCTCTCCGGCGTGATCGCCAAGTGGTATGTGAAGGACGGCGACATCGTCAAAAAGGACCAGCCGCTCTTCGAACTCGAGACCGACAAGATCACCTCCGAAGGCACCGCCGAGTCCGCCGGCAAGATCTCCCTCAAGGTCGCCGCCGGCACCGAAGTCAAAATCGGCCAGGTCGTCGCGACAATCGAAACCTCCCCTGCCGCGCCGGCAAAGCCGGACGCGCCCTCCATCGTCCCGCCCAGCGGAACGACGGAAGGTAAATTCGAAAATTCGCCCGCCGTCCGCCGTCTCGCCGCCGAGACCGGGGTTGACCCCGCATCCCTCCCCGGCACCGGCAAAGCCGGTCGCGTCACGAAGGGGGATATGCTCGCCTCCGCCGCCAAGGCTCCGGAGGCCGCAGCCGCTCCTGTGATTCAACCCGCTGAGGCCGCGAAGACGGCCTCACCCTCCGTAGTCCCGCTCAGCGGGACGAAGGAGGGGCGCCAGACCCGCCACAAACTTTCCCCGCTCCGCCAGAAAATCGCCCAGCGCCTCGTCGCCGCGCAGCACGAGGCCGCGATGCTCACCACGTTCAACGAGGTCGACCTCTCGGCCGTCATGGCGCTCCGCGCCAAATACCAGGACGACTTCGTGAAGAAGAACGGCGTGAAGCTCGGCTTCATGTCGTTCTTCGTGAAGGCCGTCGTCTTCGCGCTGAAGGAAGTGCCGGCCGTCAACGTCCAGCTTGACGGCGACACGCTCATCGAGAACCACTACTTCGACATCGGCGTGGCGGTTTCCACCGATCGCGGCCTCATGGTTCCCGTCGTGAAGGACTGCGACGCGCTCGGCATGGCCGACATCGAGAAGCAGATCGCCGCCGCCGCCACCAAGGCCCGCGACGGCAAGATCACCCTCGCCGACCTCGAGGGCGGCGTGTTCACGATCACCAACGGCGGCACGTTCGGCTCGCTGCTGTCCACGCCCATCATCAACCCGCCGCAGAGCGCCATCCTTGGCATGCACGCGATCAACGAACGTCCCATCGCGCTCAACGGCCAGGTCGTCATCCGCCCGATGATGTACGTCGCCCTCAGCTACGACCACCGCGTCGTCGACGGCAAACAGGCCGTCACCTTCCTCGTGAAGGTGAAGCAGGCGTTGGAGGATCCGGCCCGTCTGGTGATCGGAATCTGATTTTTCTCACGCAAAGCCGCCAAGCCGCGAAGATCAGAACTTTGCGCCTTTGCGACTTTGCGTGAACCCACACCATGCCTGAAATTTTCGACCTTATCATCCTCGGCGCCGGCCCCGGCGGCTATGTCTGCGCCTTCCGCGCGGCCCAGCTCGGGCTCAAGGTCGCCCTCATCGACAAGCGCCCCACGCTCGGCGGCACCTGCCTCAACGTCGGCTGCATCCCGAGCAAGGCTCTGCTCCACTCGAGCGAACAGTTCGCCTTCGCCAAAAGCCACGCCGCCGCCCACGGCATCAAGGTCGGCTCCGTCGAACTCGACCTCGCCACGTTCCTCAAGCGCAAGGACGAGGTTGTCGCCAAAAACACCGGCGGTCTCGCCCTCCTCGCCAAGGCCCGCAAGATCACCGTCGTCACCGGTACCGCCTCGTTCCTCTCCGCCAACACGATCGAAGTCACCCCCGTAGGCAGCCAGCTCGCTGGCGCTCAGAAGCAACAGCTCACCGCCAAGAACATCGTCATCGCGACCGGCTCCGCCCCAGTCGAGCTGCCCTTCCTGAAATTTGACGGCACCACCGTCGTCTCCAGCGACCAGGCCATCGCGTTTCCCGCCGTCCCCAAAAAACTCGTCGTCGTCGGCGGCGGCGCCATCGGCCTCGAGCTCGGCTCCGTCTGGTCGCGCCTCGGCGCTGACGTCACGGTCGTCGAGTTCCTGCCGAAGATCATCGCGACCTACGACGACGACATCGTCCGCAATTTCACCCGCCTGCTCACCAAGCAGGGCCTCAAGATTGAGACCGGCGCGAAAGTGACCGGTCTCAGCACGCCGAAGCCCGGCGAAGGCGGCCTCCGCACCCTGACCGCCGAGCGCGCCGGCCAGAAGCTCGAGTTCCCGGCGGACGTCGTTCTCGTCGCCGTTGGCCGTCGACCGTTCACCGACAATCTCGGCCTCGACAAGGCCGGCGTGCAGCTCGACGAGAAAAAACGCGTCAAAGTCGACGCCCAGCTCCGCACCACCGCTCCCGGCGTGTGGGCCATCGGCGACGTCGTCGCCGGCCCGATGCTGGCGCACAAGGCCGAGGAAGACGGCGCCGCCGTCGCCGAGTGGATCGCCGGCAAAGCCGGGCATATCAACTGGGACCTTGTCCCCGCCATCGTCTACACGCAGCCCGAAGTCGCCAGTGTCGGCCTGGGCGAGGACGCCGCGAAGGCCGCCGGTCGCGCGATCAACGTGGGCAAATTCAACTTCGCCGCCAACGGCCGCGCACTCGCCGCGGATGCCGCCGACGGCTTCGTGAAGATCATCGCCGACGCGAAGACCGACAAGATTCTCGGCGCACAAATCCTCGGCCACGGCGCCGGCGAGCTCATCAGCGAGGTCGTCACGCACATGGAATACGGCGGCAGCGCCGAGGACCTCGGCCGCACGATCCACGCCCACCCGACGATGAGCGAAGCCGTCAAGGAAGCCGGCCTCGCCGTGAGCAAGAGCGCGATCCACGCGCTCTGAACAGATTTTGAAGGAGAAGCCAGGAACCGGACCGGCATTCCGGTTCCTGGCTTCCTGGCTTCTCCTTCAATCCTCATCGCTAAATCGCGAAACGGCGAAAGCGCGGAGACAAAAAGCGGTTCGCCCTTTCGCGTTTCCGCGATCTGCCCTGGTTCCGTTCTTGCCTTCCTGGCTTCCCCCTCAAACCAGCCTTGCGCCGGCCCGCGCACCGCTTCACCGTTCCGCCCCATGTTCGTCTCCGTCAACCTCCGCAAACGCTCGCTCTGGCGCGTCGCCCAGACGTCGCAGCGCGTTTGCGCAGGAACTCGGAGCTAACCCAACCCGATCCGTCCTCCCCGCAACCGCGCCGCATCCGGCGCGGTTTTTTTATCCCCGCTCCGGACCGGCCTTGTACCCATGACCCATCACCCGTCCTCCCCCTCCGCCATCCACGCCCGCGGCGTGCGCGCCATGTTGCTCTCCGCCGCGTGCTTCACGGCGAATGCGCTCATCATCCGCGCGCTCGGGACCGTGCAGGCGGTGGACGTCTGGCTGCTGGCCTGCGTGCGTTTCGTCGTGGGCCTCGGGTTGATCATGGCGGTCTTTCGCGTCGGGCCGGAATCCTTCCAGCCGCGCAACCTCTACCAACACCGCCGGCTGATCTGGCGCGGCGTGGTTGGCGGCCTGGGCGTCTACAGCTACTACCTGACCGTTGTCCACCTCGGTGCCGGCCGCGCGACGTTCATCAACAACACCTACGTCGTGATGGGCGCGCTCCTCGCCGTCATCATGCTGCGCGAGCATTTTCGGCCGGTGCTGGCCATCGGCGGCCTCACCGCCCTCGCCGGCCTCGCGCTCATCACCAACGTCACCGGCACCGGCGCGGGCGTCAGCATCTACGACGGCATCGCGATCGCGTCCGCGTTGGCCTCGGCCTATGTCGTCGTCACCATCCGCCAGCTGCACGCCGAGGGCGAACACACCTCCACGATCTTCGCCGCGCAATGCGCCTACGGCCTGCTGATCTGCGCCGGCCCGGCGGCCGCCAGCTGGGCGCCGCACGCGCCGCTGGCCTGGGCGCTGATGATCATCGGCGCGCTGTGCGCCGGCAGCGGGCAAATCTTCATGACCATCGGCTTCCGCGACCTGCCGGTCGGAGAGGGCTCACTGCTGCAGATGCTCGTGCCGCTCGGCATCGCCGTCGGCGGCGCGGTATTCTTCCGCGAACACTTCGCCCCGCATGAACTCGTCGGCGCCGTGTTGATCCTCGCGGGCAGCGCGCTGCCCGCGATGAAGAAAACATAATCGCGGAAACGCGAAAACTCCGAATTATTTCTTCGCCGCCTGCTCGGCTCGCGCCGCGGCTTGGCGTTCTTGCCAGGGGAACTTGCGCGGCGTCGCGCGCGGGCGCTCGAAGAGCGTGCCGACGGCGATGTAAGCGCGGCGGTAGTCGTCCGACTGGTTCCGCGGCGTGTAGTGCAAGGTCCGCTCGAGATGGAACGTCGCGCCACCGGCCGGCAGCTCACAGGCCACGGCCTTGCTCATATCGAACGAACCCGGCACGACCTCGAGGCCGGGCGTGAGCGGGTTGTCGCCGATCGGCTGGTGCGGAACCACCTCCTGGTTGTGCGAACCCGGCACGAAATACATGCAGCCGTTCAGCTTCGTCGCGGGCTGCAACGGCACCCATATGCTCAGGCCGCGGTATTCCTTCGC
>Ga0316220_1003709_pt1 | contig 12485 bp, 10 predicted proteins | sample TBH18005metaG_FD_203632 | JGI IMG/M metagenome (GOLD analysis project Ga0316220, IMG submission 203632) | Freshwater microbial communities from Trout Bog Lake, Wisconsin, USA - TBH18005 | ecosystem: Environmental > Aquatic > Freshwater > Lake > Hypolimnion/Profundal zone | place: USA: Wisconsin...
CATCCAATGGCACCACCGACGGCGGCAGGAATTCTTTTTTCCAGCCAAAAAAGGTTATAAAAACAAACACCGGCACAATCACCCAACCGAATGAGTAACGGGTCAGCATTCCCATACCTGTGAGCACGCCCGCAGACACCACAAGCAGGATTTGCCGGCGCGGATCCGATTTTTTCGCGCGCCCGGCTTCCTCTATTTTCACCAGGCACCAAACCAGTCCCAAAAAAATTACCAGCAGCAACATTGTGGACTGTCCGGACACGCTGAATTTCCATAACTCATCCGCGCCGAGCGTCAGCAACGCCGCCAACCACGCCGCCAGCGGGTCAAAAAAAGTCCGCGCCAGCAGGAACGTCAGCAGCACCACCGCCAACAACAGCAACTGGTTGAACAAAGCGATGAGAAATTCCGCCGGATAGCGCGCGTAATGTCCGCCTTCCGACCAGAATGGCGCGCGCGTTCCCGCCTTCCATTCCGGCCGACAAACTTTGATCAGCCCGGCCAGCACGGTCGGATACAGCGGTGGATTGGCAAGGTCGGGATGTGCATTTCGCCGGCTGACCCGGACAACATCATTCGTGTCCACCGCCGCTCCGACCATCGCCCTCTGGCTGTGTTTGCCAAGCAGATAAACGCTGAATGGCCGGATGAATTCCGTCGAGTATCCACGCCCAATCGCGAGGTTGCGCGCCACCTGCGCCGCGTCCATGGCTTCCGGTGAATTGAAACCGTGATAAGCCGTCAAATCATACACGCCGGCCAGCGTCAGCACCATCATCGTCAGCATGATGGCTCGGATCCAGCGCGCACCGCTACCCACTTCGATAAGATAGATGAACGCTTGAATCCGTTCGCGAATTAACATAAATCAAAATCCTTCCAGATGATATTCGTGCAGCTTCCGATGGAACGTCCGCCGGCTCATGCCGATTTTCTGCGCCGCGCGGGTGCGGTTGCCGTCCGTTTCCTTCAAGGCGCGGACAATCAGTTGTTTCTCCGCGTCTTTCACCGTCACCGCTTTTCCCGCCAACAATCTTGCATCCGGTGCCACGTCGCCGCGCACCGACGGCGGCAAATCCCGCAGCGCGATCCGGTCGCCGCGCGCCAAGACCACCGCGTGCTCGATGGCCGTGCGCAGCTCCCGCACGTTGCCCGGCCACGAACAATTCATCAACGCTTCGAGCGCGTCCGCCGTGAAATCGTTCACCGCCTTGACGTTTTCCTTCGCAAACTCGCGCAGAAAACACTGCGCCAGCAGCGGAATGTCGCCGCGCCGCTCCCGCAGCGGCGGCAGTTCGATCTCCACCACGCGCAGGCGGAAAAACAAATCCTCGCGGAATTTCCCCGTCTTGACCAGTTCTTCCAAATTTTTATTGGTCGCCGCCACCAGCCGCACGTCCGCCGTCAGGGTCTTGTTCGAGCCGACGCGCTCGAAGGTCCGCTCCCCGAGAAACCGCAGCAGCTTCACCTGGATCGTCGCGTCAATCTCGCCGATCTCGTCCAGAAACAGCGTGCCGCCCTGCGCCTGCTCGAACCGGCCGATGCGCCGCTCGTGCGCGCCGGTGAACGCGCCGCGCTCGTGGCCGAACAGTTCGCTTTCGAGCAGCGTCGGCGCCAGCGCCGCGCAATGCACGGTCACAAACGGCTGCCGGGCGCGCGGGCTCAACTGGTGCAGCGCCTTGGCGATGAGCTCCTTGCCGGTGCCGCTTTCGCCCAGCACCAAAACTGTCGCGCGCGTCGGCGCGACCTGCTGGACGACCTCAAAAATCTCCGCCATCGCCGGCGACTCGCCGACGATGTTTTCCAGGCCGAATTTGGCGTCCAACTGTTTGCGCAGCGAAACATTTTCCACCTCCAGCGTCTGCTGTTTCAGCGCGCGGGCAATCCGCATCTCCAGTTCGTCAATCTGCAGCCGGCCTTTGGCAATGTAATCGTCCGCGCCGCGCTTCATCGCCTCGACGGCGATTTCTTCCGAACCGTAGGCCGTCATCAAAATGCACACCGGCGGCTGCGGCAGCGACTTCGCGCGGGCGATCAATTTCATGCCGTCCTCGTTCGGCAGCCGGAAATCCGTGAGCATCACGTCGAAATTTTCCGACTCCAGCAAATTCATCGCCATCTTCGCGTCTTCGGCCAGATAAACGTCGTAGCGCTCCTCCAGCGCGGCGCGCAAGCCTTCGCGCGTCGTCTTCTCGTCATCCACGATGAGCAGGGTTGGTTTCATGGTTTTTTATTTTCCAGCAGCCGCGGCTTGCGTTCATGCAGCGGTAGCCAGACGCGGAACGTCGTGCCTTGGCCGACGTTGCTTTCCAGTTCAATCCGGCCGTTGTGGGCGCGCACAATCCGCTGGACGATCATCAGGCCCAAGCCGCTGCCTTTTTTCTTGGTCGTATAAAACGGCTCAAAGATGCGGTTAAGCTGCTCCTGCGGAATACCGCCGCCGGTGTCGGCCACGCTCACCCAGACGCCGTCGCTGTTCTCGCCGGTCTGCAGGGTCAGCGTGCCGCCCGTCGTCATGGCTTGCGCCGCGTTTTTCACCAGGTTCACCAGCACCTGCTGCAACTGCGTCGCGTCAATCGGCGTGGCGGTCAACGACCGCTCCAGCCTGGTCTTGATGGTGACGCCGCGATTGTCAATTTCCGGGCGGAGCAGCTCCAGGGTTTTTTCCACGACCTCATTGAGCGAAACCACCTTCAATTGCAAGGGCGAGGGCCGGATGGCGCCGAGGAACTGCGTGACGATGTAGTCCAAGCGGTTGATCTCCCCTTTCGCCACGTCCAGATACTGCTCCAGTTTTTTGCCGACTTCGGCGGGGTCCACGGCGGCGGGAAGATTTTTGGGGCGCGCGCGGGCAATCAGCTTTTCCGGCGCCGCGCCGCCCCGCAATTTTTTCGCCTCGCGTTCCATGAGCTGCAGGTGGATGTGCAGCGCGTTCAACGGATTGCCGATCTCATGCGCGACGCTGGCGGCCAGGAGCGTCAACGCCTGGACCCGTTCGCTTTCGATGGCCTCAAAGGTTTTTTTCCGCGCCTCGGTCGCATCGTGCAGGATCAACGCCACGCCGGAACTGCCCGTGGCCTCGCCATCCAGCGGCGCGGCATACAGCCGCAGAAAACGCGGCCGCGGATAAAACACTTCAAATTCCTGGCGGATGACCTGCGCGCCGCCGGCGTGGTCGGCGCGGGAAATTTTCAGCCAGTCCACCTCCGGCAAAAATTGATGGATGTGCTGCTCCTCCTCGCTGGGCTGCAAACCGATGAGCCGCGTGACCGCCTGGTTGAAATAAAGCACGCGGCCCTGCTCGTCCACCACCAGCACGCCGTCCTCAATGGTATTGAACAAGGTTTCGAGAAAACTCCGCTCCCGGGCAATCCGCTGGACGACCGTTTGTAGTCCTTCTGCGTCCAGCCGCCCAATGCGGCCAAGCACTTTGTCGAGAAAACTGGATTTAGCCGTAGCCATTGAATAAAATCAGCTTGACGAGTGGCAAAATGGCACAGCCGTAGAATTCGTCAAACCAAAAACAAGCGCACAGTGGCACAACTAGAAATCTCGCCGCCCCCATGCGGTCATGCGTCACTCTGGTTTCTCGCCCAGTTTTTTCTCCCATGCGGAAATTTTTTTGAGCAAATCCGGCAGTTGCCGGAGCGCAATAAACTGCCGCTTGAATTCTTTGTCCGGCTGCGCCGGCGCGCCGAGCCATTTGCCGCCATCGGGAATGTCGTTCATCACCCCGGCTTGCGCGCCGACCACGGCTTGATTTCCAATGTTCAGATGCCCGGCCAAACCCGCCTGGCCCGCGAGAATGACGTAGTGGCCGATCTTGGTGCTGCCAGCGATGCCGACCTGCGCGATGACAATGCAATGTTCGCCGATTTGCACGTTGTGCGCGATCTGCACCAGGTTGTCAATTTTCGTCCCCTTGCCGATGACCGTCGAGCCGAGCGCGCCGCGATCAATCGTCACGTTCGCGCCGATCTCCACGTCGTCGCCGATGACCACGTTGCCGATCTGCAAAATCTTCCGGTGCGCGCCGTTGTCCAACACATAGCCGAAGCCGTCCGACCCGATGACCGCGCCGGCGTGAATGCGAACCCGCCGGCCAATTTGCGTGCGCGGATAAACCGTCACGTTCGGAAATAAATTCACCTCGTCGCCAAGCACCGCATCGTCGCCGATAGAATTGCCGGCCTGAAGCACGGCCTTCGCGCCGATTTTCACGCGCTCGCCGACCACGCAATGCGGCCCAATGTGCGCGGTCGGGTCCACCTGCGCCGATTTCGCCACCACGGCGGAGGGATGGACGCCCGCCGGCAGTTTCGGTTCGGGGAAAAAGATGGTGATGGCCTTCGCGAACGCCACGCGCGGATTGGCCACGCGGATGAGGATTTTCCTGGTCGAGACAAAACGGGCGTCGGTGATGATGGCGGTGGCGGCGCAGTTTTCGGCGGCGGCAAAAAACTCCTCGGTTTCCGCAAACGTGAGGTCGCCGGGCTTGGCGGCGTCGGCGGTGGCAAAGCCGGTGAGCGTGGCGGTGGCGTCGCCCAGGACTTCGCCGGCGAGCAGTTTTGCGATTTCAGCGGTGGTAAGTGTCATTGACTTGATTTATTCGGCTCACTATAAAGCTGGATTAAATCTGTTCAATCCCAACTTTTATGCCCAGAACCCTTCGCGTCGGACTCATCGGCTACCGTTTCATGGGCCGCGCGCACTCCAATGCCTGGCGGCAGGCGCCGAAATTTTTCGACCTCAAGGCAAATCTTGAGATGCACACCGTCTGCGGCCGCGACGCGGCGGGCGTGCAGGCCGCGCGGGCCAAGCTCGGCTGGCAGCACGCCACGACGGACTGGCGCGAAATCGTCGAGTCGCCGCTGATTGACATCGTGGACATCGCCACGCCGACCTTCACCCATGCGGAAATGGCCATCGCCGCCTTGAAGAACGGCAAGCACGTTTTTTGCGAAAAGCCGCTGGGCCGCGACCTGAAGGAATGCGAGGCCATTTTTGCCGCCGCGAAAAAATCCAAGGGCATCCACATGGTCTGCCACAATTACCGGCGCATTCCCGCCATCGCGCTGGCGAAGCGGATGCTGGACGAGGGCGCGCTGGGAAGAATTTTCCACTTCCGCGCCCGCTACGCGCAGGACCGGCTGGCCGACCCGGAATTTCCGCTCGACTGGCGGCTGCAAAAGGAGACCAGCGGCAGCGGCGTCCACAGCGACATCAATTCCCACATCATTGACCTCGCGCGTCATCTCATCGGCGAATTCACCGACGTCTGCGGCATCGTGCATAATTTCATTCCCGAACGGCCGCGCGCGGATTTGCTCGCCAAGGGCCGGCGGCAGCTCGGCAAAGTCACCGCGCCGGATTCCGCCGCGTTCATCGGCTGGATGGCCGGCGGCGTGATGGCGAATCTCGAGGCGACGCGTTACGCGCTGGGCCGGCGCAACCACATTGAAATCGAAATCAACGGCAGCAAAGGCTCCCTCTATTTCGATTTTGAGGACATGAACCGGCTGAAATATTACAACGGCGACGATCCCAAGGACCGGCAGGGCTTCCGCGACATCCTGGTGACCCAGCGCGACGGCGTGCAGCCTTACGTCGCGAACTGGTGGCCGCCCGGCCACGGCATCGGCTACGAACACACCTTCATCCACGCGGTCGCTGATTTCGTGAACGCCTGCGCCGACGGCAAGCCGGTGCCGCCGACGTTCGAGGACGGCCTGAAAAATCAGCGCGTGCTGACGGCGGTAGAGGAATCTTCCGCCAAAGGCCGGTGGGTGCGTCTGCCTTGACGCTTTTTTCGGCGGCCGGCTTGATGACCCGCTTTCCGTCAGGTTTTTTCGCTTTCACGCGGTTAGAAATTCGTGAACATTTCCAGTTCGTGTCTGTCAGAATGGACGAAATAAAAATGCGGTTGACCCTGAAAACATTGGCGCTGCTGTTGTTCGCGCTGCTCCCCGGCGCGGCGGGGGCGGCCTCGTTCACCGCGTCGCTCGACCGCGACACGCTCGCGCTGGGCGAAAGCGCCACGCTGTCGCTGGCCTTCGAGGGCGCGCAGCCCAAAAGCGTGCCGGCGCCCAATGTTCCCGGCCTGCAAATCACCCAGGCCGGCACCTCGCAAAACGTCAGCATCGTCAACGGCGCGATGAGCTCCACTGTCACCGTGAGCTTCTCCGTCACGCCGCAGCGCGCCGGCGAGTTCACCATTCCCGCGCTCACCGCCGACGTCAACGGCCAGCAGCTCGCCACCGCGCCGCTCAAACTCACCGTCAGCCGCGCCAGCGCGCCATCCGCCGCCGCCGTGAATGCCGGCGGCGAAGTCGCGTTCCTGAAACTGAATTTTCCGAAACAAAAAGTTTATGCCGGCGAAGCCGTCGTCGCACAGCTGGAGCTTTACCTGCGCGACGACGTGTCTGAATTAAACGGCGTTCAACTGACCGGTGCGGCAACGGACGGCTTCGCGGCGGGCAAGCTGGTGTTATTGAAAAACCAACAGCGCCGCGTGCCCGTTGGCAATCGTGTTTACACCGAGGTTCCGCTGGCGGTTCCGTTGACGGCGGTGAAAACCGGCGCGCTGACGCTCGGCCCGTTCACCGCCAGCGCCATGATCGTGCTGCCGTCGCAAAATCAGGGCGGCGATCCGTTCTTCCGGCAGTTCTTCAACCGGGGCGAACAGAAACAAGTCACCCTGGCCACGGAAACACTGAACCTCGAGTCCCTGCCGCTGCCGGAACAAAACCGGCCGGCGAATTTCACCGGCGCCGTCGGCAATTTCACCATGACCGCCACCGCCGGGCCGACCAAGGTCACCCTTGGCGATCCGATCACCGTGCGCGTGCAGATTTCCGGGCGCGGCGCGCTGGACGCGGTCACGCTGCCGGCGCAGGACGCGTGGCAAAATTTCAAAACGTATCCGCCCACGACCAGGCTGGAGACGAGCGACCAGTTCGGTTTTCAAGGCACGAAAACATTTGAGCAGATCATCTCGCCGCAAAATTCCGACGTGCGTGAGCTGCCAGCGCTGACGTTCTCGTTTTTCAATCCCGACGACGGCCAATATCACACGCTCACGCAGCCCGCCGTGCCGCTCGTCGTCAAAGCCGCCGGCGCGACACCGCTGCCGCAAATGGCCGCGAGCAAAACCACCAATGAAGAAAAGCCGCCGCAGGACATTTTGCCGATCAAGGAAAACCCCGGCACCTTCGTCGCCAGCAAAACTCCGCTGGTCGCGCAGCCCGGATTTTTCGCCGTGCAATCCGTGCCGGTGCTGGCGTTTCTCGCCACGTTCATCTGGCGCAAACGCACAGACCGCCTCGCGAACAATCCGCGCCTGCGCCGCCAGCGCGCCGTGGCGCAGCTCATCGCCGGCGGCCTGAACGATTTGAAAAAATATGCCGCCGCCAATCAGCCGGACGAGTTTTTCGCCACGTTGTTCCGGCTGTTGCAAGAGCAGCTTGGCGAGCGGCTGGATTGCCCGGCGTCGGCGATCACGGAAAATGTCATTGAGGAACATCCGGTCTTGCGCGGCGCGGCAAAAGCCACGCTCGATTCCCTGCGCGAACTTTTCCAGCTTTGCAATCAAGCCCGCTACGCGCCGGTGCGCGGTGCCAGCGAATTGAATTGCGTCGCCTCGCAGTTTGAGAAACTCATTGGCCAACTTCGGGAGGTGAAGTCGTGAAACACGCGCGAATCAACCAAGGTGGTAGGGCGCGTCACTCCGTGCGCGCCGACGAGCGATTTGAACGCGCCGGTTGGCAACAGCGGCGGGCAGAGGACTGCCCGCCCTACCAGCGCGAAGCGTCTTGGACTGCGCCAGTCCTCTGGCGCTTTTGCCTGGCACTCGTCTTGAGCTTGTTTGTTTTCCAGCAAACGGGTTTTGCCGCCAATACCGCTGCGGATTTCGCGGCGGCGAACAAACTTTACGCCGAAGGCAAATTCGCTGAGGCGGCGGCGGCCTACGACGCCATCCTAAAAACCGGCGCGCAATCGCCCGCGCTATTGTTCAACGCCGGCAACGCGGAGTTCAAGGCCGGCCATCTTGGCCGGGCCATTGCCGCGTATCGCCGGGCGGAACTGCTCTCGCCGCGCGACGCCGAGTTGCGCGCGAACCTCGCGTTCGTCCGCAATCAGGTGCAAGGCGCGACGCTGCGGGAGAGCCGCTGGCAAAACTGGATCGGATCGCTCACGCTGAATGAAGGCGCGATGCTCACCGCCGGATTTTTCTGGGCGCTGTTTGCCTTGTTTGCGCTGCGCCAAATCAAACCCGCGCTCGCGCCGAAGCTGCGCACGGCAACGCGTCTGGCCGTGGCACTGACCATTTTCTCCGGCGCGGTGCTGGCGTTGCAGGCGGCAAACCGTTTCAATGCCTCCGTCGTCGTGGTGACCAGCGCCGATGCCGCGGCCCGCAGCGGCCCATTCGATGACGCGCAAACGGTTTTTTCGGCGCGCGACGGCGCGGAGCTGAAAGTTTTGGACCGACACGACGATTGGGTGCAGGTCGCGAACGGCACCGGCAAGATTGGCTGGTTGAATCAAAAGCAGGCGGCAATATTACCGGGCGCGTAGGTAGGGCGCGTCACTCCGTGCGCGCCGTCTAACGACCCAACGCATTGGTTGGCAATAGCGGCGGGCAGAGGACTGCCCGCCCTACCTGAGTTTGATTTGAACTCGCGAAAAAACTTTTTGTCAGAAAACCGTCCACGGAAAAATGAATTAAAACATGAGCACAGGAATCAACGCCATCAACGATGCGGTAAAGGAAGCCAGCGCGTTCACGCACCCGCTGTTCAACGAACTCGGCAAGGTCATCATCGGCCAGCAATACCTCACCGAACGGCTGGTCATCGGCCTGCTGGCCAACGGCCACGTCCTGCTTGAAGGCGTGCCCGGCCTCGCCAAGACGCTCGCCGTGAAATCGCTGGCAAACTGCCTGCACGTCAAGTTCTCGCGCCTGCAATTCACGCCGGACATGCTGCCCGCCGACGTCATCGGCACGCAGATTTACAATCCGCAGTCCGGCGGCTTTTCCACGCGCAAAGGGCCGGTGTTTGCCAATCTCATTCTCGCCGATGAAATCAACCGCGCACCCGCCAAGGTGCAGAGCGCGCTGCTCGAAGCGATGCAGGAAAAACAGGTCACCATCGGCGACCAGACTTACAAATTGGAAGAGCCGTTCTTGGTGCTCGCCACGCAGAATCCCATTGAGCAGGAAGGCACGTATCCGCTGCCCGAAGCGCAGGTTGACCGCTTCATGCTCAAGCTCAAGATCGGTTACCCGTCGCGCGCCGAGGAACGGCAGATTCTCGAAGTGATGGCGAAAACCTCCGGCACGCCCACCTGCAGCGCGGTCGTGACGCCGGCGCAAATTTTGAAGGCCCGCGAAATCATCAACGACATTTACGTGGACGACAAGGTGAAGGATTACATCGTGGACCTCGTCTGCGCCACGCGCGATCCGGACCATTACAAGATCGCGGTGAAGGATTTCATCCAGCTCGGCGCTTCGCCGCGCGCGACCATCGCGCTGACGCTGGCGGCCAAGGCCTACGCGTTCCTGAAAGGCCGTGGCTACGTGACGCCGCAGGACGTGAAGAGCATCGGCATGGACGTGCTGCGCCACCGTGTGGCCATCACCTACGAAGCCGAGGCCGAGGAAAAGACCAGCGAAACGGTCATCCAGAAAATCTTTGATGAACTGCCCGTGCCGTGAGCAAATGGCGAATGGCGAAGATCGAATTGCGAATTGGACGACGTTGCCAAATTCGTAATTTGAAATTCGTAATTTAAAATCCCAATGATTCCCCGCGAGATTCTCAAAAAAATCCGGCAGATCGAGCTGCGCACGAACCGCATCGTGACCGAAACGCTCGCGGGCCAATACCATTCCGTGTTCAAGGGCCAGGGTATGAACTTCGACGAGGTGCGCGAATACCAGCCCGGCGACGACGTGCGCGCGATTGACTGGAACGTCACCGCGCGGATGAACCATCCGTTCATCAAGAAGTTCGTCGAGGAACGCGAACTCACGCTCATGCTCGTCGTGGACGTGAGCGGCTCGGGACTATTCGGCTCGCGCGGGCAATCGAAGCGCGAACTGGCGGCGGAAATCGCCTCGGTGCTCGCGTTCTCGGCGATTCGCAACAATGACAAAGTCGGCTTGATTCTATTTTCCGACGAGGTGGAAAAATTTATTCCGCCGCGCAAGGGCCGCAGCCATGTGCTGCGCGTCATCCGCGAAGTGCTGTTCTTCGAGCCGAAACGGCGCGGGACGGATTTGAACGCGGCGCTGGAATTTTTGCTGCGCGTGCAATCGCACAAGGCCATCACGGTCATCGTGTCGGATTTTCTTGGTTCGCCGGTAGCCGCGACGCCCTCGTCGCGAAATAAGCTCGGCGGCGGGAGCGGTGCCGCCACCCGGCCGCGGCCGCACCTGATGTCGCTGGAATCACTGGCGCAGGCGTCGTTCACGATGTTGCGGCAGGCGAACCGCAAGCACGATGTCGTCGCGGTGCAGGTTTCCGATCCGCACGAACTGGAATTGCCGAATCTAGGCCGGCTGATTTTTCAAGACGCCGAAACCGGCCAGATTGTCGAGGTCAACACCGGCGAGGCGCGCAAGCGCGCGGCGTTCGCGGAGCGGCAGACGAAATCGCAGTCGGAGGTCGCGCGGCTGTTCCGGCGCGCGGGCATTGACGCAATGCAGTTGCGCACGGATCAAGAATACGGCCCGACGCTGGCGCGATTCTTCGAGAACCGCGAGAAACGGAGATTGCGCGGATGATCTCGAACGCCACCCAGAATGCCGGCGCGCCCGTCGCCGAAGACATCCGCGACATCAAGCCGCCGATTGAAATTTTGGACGGCTACACATGGCTTTGGTGGATGCTGATTGTCGTCGTCTTGCTCGTCGCTGCATTTTTGCTTTGGCGCTGGAGGAAAAATCGGAAGGCTAACATCGTCCTGCCGCCGCCGGTGCCGGCGCACATTCGTGCGAAGCAAAAGTTGGAGCAGGCGCTGGCGCTCATCACGCAGCCGAAGCCGTTCGTCATCGCGGTGTCGGACACAGCCCGCGCCTATCTGGAGGAACGCTTTAATTTCCGCGCGCCGGAGCGGACGACAGAAGAATTTTTGCGCGAGCTGGCGGGGACGAAATTGCTGCTGCCGGAACAGAAAGAAAGTCTCGGCGGCTTTCTCGCGAGCTGCGACTTGGTGAAGTTCGCCAAATACGAGCCTGGCGAAAACGAATTGCGCGAACTGCACGCTTCCGCCGTCCGGTTGGTCGAGGAAACCGAACCGGAGGAAGTCCAAAGTCAGGAAAGCACATGACCTTTGCGCATCCTTTATTATTGCTGCTGCTGTTGCTGCTGCCGGTGCTGGCGTGGCTGAAAGGCCGGCGCGGGGCGCCGCCGGCGTTTGTTTATTCGTCGGTGCAGCTGGTGCGCGCGATGCAAAACATTCACCGCTCGCGCTTCGGCGGTTTGCTTGGTTCGTTGCGCTGGCTGGCGCTGGCACTGTTCATCGTGGCGCTCGCGCAGCCGCGTTTTGCCAAGAGCACGACCGAGGTGAAGGCCAGCGGCATTGACATCGTCGCCGCGCTAGATTTGTCCGGCAGCATGATTTCGGAGGACTTCGAGGTGCGCGGCGAGCGCGTCAACCGCGTCAACATGGCGAAGTCCGTGCTGCGCGATTTCATTGACAAGCGCCCGAACGACCGCATCGGCCTCGTCGTGTTCGCGCGGCAGGCGTTCATCGCCACGCCGCTGACGCTCGATCACGATTATCTTCAGGAAAATCTCGCGCGGCTCGACATCGGCTCCATCGGCTCCGACGCCACGGCCATCGGCGACGCGCTGACGACGGCGGTGAACCGGCTGCGTGATTTGAAGGCGAAAAGCAAAATCATCATCCTCGCGACGGACGGCCAGAATAATTCCGGCAAGGTCGAGCCGTTGCTCGCGGCGGAAGCGGCGTCGGCGCTCGGCGTAAAAATTTACACGGTCGGCATTGGCGAACAGGGCAGCGCGCCGATGCCGGTGTTCATGGGCGGCCAAAAAGTCGGCTACCAAAATGTGCCGGTGGATGTGGACGAGGATACGCTGCAAAAAATCGCGGACAAAACCGGCGGCAAATATTATCGCGCGGACAACGCGGAGAAGTTCAAAAAAATCTACGACGAAATCGACAAGCTGGAAAAAACCGAGGCGAACGTGAAGAAATACACGCAGTTCACCGAGCTGTTCGCGTGGTTCGTCGCGGCGGGCTTGGCGATTTTGCTGATTGAATTCGTCCTCGCGCAAACTGCGTTCCGGAGGTTGCCATGAGATTTGAGCATCCCAATTTGTTGTGGCTGCTGCTGGTGATTCCACCGGCGCTGGCGATCTTTTTTGTCTTGAGCGAGGACATCAAGCGCCGGCTGCTCACGCAATTTGTCGAGCCGCGATTGCTGCCACAGTTGACCGTCGGCATTTCGATGTCGC
>Ga0316220_1003711_pt1 | contig 12480 bp, 20 predicted proteins | sample TBH18005metaG_FD_203632 | JGI IMG/M metagenome (GOLD analysis project Ga0316220, IMG submission 203632) | Freshwater microbial communities from Trout Bog Lake, Wisconsin, USA - TBH18005 | ecosystem: Environmental > Aquatic > Freshwater > Lake > Hypolimnion/Profundal zone | place: USA: Wisconsin...
CATGGCTACCACGGTCATCGGCATCACGTGGAGTATTCTTCCAGTGAAACTTAGCACGTTCAGTAGCACCAATGTTTAAATCATTGATAACAAATCGGGTGCCCTTGTCTACATTAAACTGCCAGTAGTAGACGGTCTTAACTGTACCATCTGCTTGTTTCTCATGGTCATAATCGTTGCCGATATTGGTACAACTAGATCCGCCAGAGTGGTGACTGAACGCTGTAACTGAGATATTGTACTTCTTAGCCAACTCGTCAACCATCAACTTTGGACTAATCAAGAATTGCCAGTAACGACCATTGTCCACTTGGCACAAGGCAGGTTTGTTGTCAGTAACATACTTTTCAACAGCGGCCTTCCACAAATCGTTAGTACGCTTGTTATTCAAAAACAAAGCACGTTCCCACAAGTTTTCAATAGCATCTGCTTCACGAGCCAACACAACTGTCAACGCATTGTTAACTGCTTCCAATTTAGTTTTGATAGCTTCAACAGTTTGTGGAATGTATGACAAGCCTTCACGTGAAGCTTGGAAGTCCAATTCGCCAATAGCAAAGTGCAATTCCAAACCACATGACAACAATGTCTTTAATTTACCCAATACCTTGTCGCTATTAGGAATGTCAATTGGGTAAGCAATATTACCCATAACAGCCTTGCTATGGTAGGAGTTCTTGTAGCTATGCACACCTGGAACAATGTTCTCAGTGTCATATTCTAATGTAGTAAATTGGAAATCCTTGTAACCAGTTACGACAGGACGCAATTTAAAATAAGTGTAGACATGGCGAGCTTCGTCACGGAACTTGCTGTAGTCATATTGATCATTTACTGAAAACTTAACTTCAACACCGTTTGGCTCATCTGTATCTTCAGTCATCATTTGTGCAATACTTGGCACACCTTGACCGTTGATAAAAGCAGAGTAGATGCCTTTCTTGCCATTTTGTACAGCCGTAACAGTAAAGTTATCTGTGTAAGCAAATGGGCTCTTTGAACCCAAGCCCAACGCACCAATATATTCATTGGAAGTAGTCTTAGTACTTTCAAAGTAAGTAGTGTAGATTTGTGTAACTTGTTCGTGGCTCAAGCCAGTACCGTAGTCACGGATGCTGAACCAAGGTTCCATTGTGTTTGGAAGATGTACATCAAATGGAGTATCTGTCTTGCCTGCGGCAACATGTGAGTCCACAGCATTACATGACAACTCACGTACGATAGCACGGATCTTGTTAGCATACAAGCCTGAACTCAAAATAGCAAATGCTTTGGCAGATGCTTTAATTTTAAAGTCACCAACTTCGCCTACATTACTCAAAATAGCTTCGTCTTGCGGAGCAGTATGAAGTAACATTGTAAAACCTTTCTGTGTTTGTTTGTGTATGTGTATATTATAGCAAAGAGTTAGGAAAGTGTCAACCTATCGATGTTGCCGATTTTTGGCAACATAGGTAGCATCAGTCAATTGCTCTGCGGAAAAGTATTTCTTGCTTTTCAAAAGCCTGTATTTCCCACGGACTTGCCAAGTAGGGATAGCTTGCACGATAGAACTTGCCCTTCCATTTCTTACCTTTGGGTGTAAGTTGTAGTGTGCCTTTGGCTAACTGAGCAACGTGTGTCATTTCATGTGCTAGTGTAATACCTAATGCTACTTTGTCCCTAGTAGGCCTAAGTACTACTAAGATAGTATCGATTCCGAACATTGGAACTGTTTCACCCGTGTGCTCTAGCTCTTTGTCTACCTTAATGTATAAAAGTTTTTTGGAGTTTTCTAATTTGAGCTGGCTAATTAGACTAGGCAGTAGAAACTCTATGTACTTTTTAGTCTTGCCTCTTGCTCCTACGCAAAATTCCATTATACGCTCCTTGTTACTATGTTTTTATTATACTATCGGCTAGTAGAAACGTCAACAGGGCCCGGAGGCCCTGTTGTGGAATAACAACACTTAGAATGCGTCGTAGTAGCTGTAAGACTTTTCTTTGACCTTGTTAAGGACCAAAGTAGTACCATCCTTACCTACGAATACAAACTTGCCAGTTTGGCTGTCAATTTTGGTAAGGTCAGCTGGGCTGAAACGAATACGTTCCCAATCCCAATTGAAGTCACCGTCTTCGTCCTTTTCATCTTCAAATTTCTTGTAATGAACTTGGACTTGACCTTGAAGTGGGTTACCACTCCATTCTAGGCTTTCCAAATCAGTGTCCTCCAATTCTTCGCCATCTTTGATCAGCTTGACTGTAAACTTATTGCCAGAGTCAAACTCTGGCTTAACGTTCAACATACGCAGAGCATCTTCTGGAGTTTCATTGTAGCGATTCATTTCTTCAACCGTGGCCTTAAGCATATCAAAGTTGAACTGAGCAAACAATGCCGCAATTTGGCACAACTTTTCAGTGTACTTTTTCAAGTCTGCTTTCAAATTGTCGTTACAGTATTCTGTAATGAAGTTGGCATCCAACCCTTTGTAATCAATCATGTAGAACAAACGTCCTGGACGATTACGCATGTGTTGATCAATACGCCACTTGTCGTTACAAGTCAATACAAACAACTTCTTGCTAGGGAATACACCGTCCAGCAAGGTAAGAGCTTGTTCTTGATCTTCTTGATTGTAGACTTTTTCAAACTCGTCAAACAGAACCATACATGGTTGTTCAATCATTTGCATGAACGCATTGAACTTGTCACCGACCCAAGGAGCATTGATAACAATACATGGTACATCCAAACGCTTTGCGGCTTCAATAGCCAAGTTCTTAGCCAACAGTGACTTACCAGAACCTTTTTCACCTGCAAGCATAACACCAGTTGATGCTGTACGGTCCATGAATGTATTCAGGATACGATCAGTGTTTTTATCAAGGTCGCCGTAACGCTTGCCCTTAACTTCAAATGAATCAATGTGTTCAAGATACAATGGACCATCCATTGGCATTTCTTTAACCACATAATTACCTGCAGGCAACTTCTCATGAAGATCCATAGCTTCTTTGGTAGAAACTCGGAATGTATTACCTGACTTCAAAAAATATGACATTTAAATTCTCTTTCTAAGAGTGTGTTGCTGATGAGTGTATTGTACAGGAGCACTAGGCTCCTGTCAACGTTTACTTGTTACTATTTTCGCGAACTTGCTCAAAAGTAATTTCTTTTACAAGTTTGCCATCACGATAAACTTCTTCAAGCATTTCAGTGAAAGGTCCAAAGCCTTTGTCGAACCAACCTTTTGGTTGATCCACAGCACTTACCCATTCTCCACCTGCTTTCCAAAGTGATACACGACCTGCTTTAGATTTTTTACCACTATCGGTAATTGGATCTTTCTGCACGTCAACCCATTCACCGTTAATGCAAGCACTAGAGCATTTCATTGCAAACTTTTGAATATCGCGGTCTAGTTGTTGCAACAATGCACCACCCATACCAAACGCAATATTGTCTGCACTAAAGCCATGTACCATAAAGTCGCCTAGGATCATTCGGATAGTGTGTTCATTCACACCGTCACCTTGAATCAAACGCACATTGTTCAGTACACGGAAACCTTTTTCGTTTGTAGTAGTACCAAACTTTTGTGCGAGCTTTTGCACAAGTTGACGACAAATTGTAAGTGGATCACCTGAGTCAGGACGAATAACAACAGTAGCACCACTGTCAATTACTTGTTGGCGGAGTTCACCACCCCACAAGTTATCAACTGCGTTGAACACGTCATAGCTGTCAGACACAATAGCAACAATGCTACCTGGCTTGGCAAATTTATTGAGCATGTTGCGATATGCATCTACTTCGCCGTCACGACCCCATGAAGTAATTGTGCTATGCTCTGCGGCAGGGATTGAGAAGCCAGATACTCCAGCATTGTAGTATTCGCGAGCATACAGAATACCGGTAATAGTGTCAGAGCCCATAAAGTTAACGAGGTGAGCGGCGCCCCCAATTCCTGCAGACTCTTGCGAGCTAACACCACGAGCGCCAAAATCGTGAAGCTTAAAATTAATGCTAGAGGGGTCACCAGTTTTCTCCAAGTAGTCAAGAATTACTTTCTTGATTGTGTAAGATTGTGTAGCTACAGTGGTAGGATACCAAATAGCACGAAGCAAGGCTGTTTCCAACCAAGTAGTCAACCAGAAACATTCTGGGTCTGTGTTTTCGATTGTTGCCAGTACGTTTTTAACTGGGACAACAGTTCCTTCTGGCACGGCTTTAATGACAACTGGGAGGTAACCTCCGTGTGCTGATAAAATGTACTCCCATCCTGCTCGGTTAAATGGTTCACCGTGTGCGGTGAGGATTTCGTCGGCAATATCAATGTCGGCTTGAGTAATTGGGTCAAGTAAGTATTCCTTAATGAATGCCTGTAGTCCGAAGAATACAGTTTCGTCATATCTACCACCACGGCTTTCGATATAACTGTATACACCTGTAGTACCTACAGGGTATTGTTTGAACATGCTAACTTTGTAGCTGTCAGTGTTAAGAATAATGTTTTTTGCGAGTTTCATAATAAAGTTCCTTTATCAAATTTCATAAACGTCTATCGCTTATGCACCTACGAAGTGTTGTAGGATTTCGTAGTGGTCTTCAAAGCATTCGTCCGACCGGACTTCAGCAATAGGCACCCACTTAGCCTTTTCTGCATCGTCACTACCTTTGACTTTTGGAAGTTCGCCATCAGGTAGAACAATGTGGAAAGCATGTGTTATTATACGTCCTCTAGGACTTCTGTCAATGGCATCGAACACACGACTGCGAACAATGCTACCACGAAGAACTGGAGCAGGTACTTTGATCATTGTTTCTTCACGTAGTTCACGCAACATAGCATCTTCTACTGTGCGGTCTGTGTTTGCGTTAACATACCCACCTGGTAACGCCCACAAACCTTTTCCAGGTTCAGCACGGCGTTTGATCAATAATACATGTCCGCTTTGGATAACAACTGCATCTGCTGTACTAAAGATTGGAGGATACTTAAGGCCAGCATATTGCTTTTTGTATTCAACTACAAATTCACGTTCACGAATTACTTGTTCGTATTCTGGTGTATCTTTAAATTCATCAAGGAAATCATAAGTGGTTTGTGGAACTACACCTTTGATAAACTTCATGTTTACATCACGTTTGAAATACAATTCACGGATGTCTGTTGCGTCCAAAGGCTCGAGCAATTCTACTTCTTCAAATCCCCATTGTGGGAACATGTCTAGATAGAATGAGCTTGGATCTTTTCTATGTCCAATAATACCAATTTTGTCACCGGGTTGTGTATGTTTGGCTACCAAGGCCTGTACACGAACCGCCCATGCTTGATCATTGTAAATGGTATCTGGGTTTGGTTCAATACTAACTGTCAATGTACCGCCAAAGCCTCTAGTGGCTTCATAAATCATTGTACGGCGTTCTTGGAACGTAAATGGGTTTTTATATGTACGTGGCTGGTTAGCACTACCACAAATAAAAACTAAATTTTTGGCTAATGCAGTGGCACGTGATGCCAGCAATAAATGTGCATTGTGGAATGGTTGAAAGCGTCCAATAAGGACTAGGGTATCGTATTTCTTAGACATTGAAAAATCCTTTCAATAATGTCAACTTTGCGTCTATCGCATCGTTATATTTTATTTATGTCTTAAGTATAACACCTAAGACATAAACTGGTCAAGATAGTTTGGCTCTCAACTCCATATAGAACTGATGGTATTTTGCCATTCTAGTAATGTCCTTTTCAGTAACACCTTTGAGTCTTCGAATATCTGTGTTGTGGCGCAGATCTGCCATCTTAACTCGCATAGCATCTTCGTTACCAAAAACACCTTCCTTGTACTCTTCGTATGTTTGGCCTGGTTGCTTAGTAAGAGCACGGATACCAGCAATGACTCGTTCACTCATTCCGGCTTCACGTAAGTCTTTGTAAGTAACGCTGGTGTCTTCAATGACATCATGCCCTAGTGCCATACACATCAATTCTTCGTCATCGGACTTCAAGTAGTGCATAACTTTGAGTGGATGAAGAATGTAAGGATTTCCACCTTTGTCAAATTGACCGTGGTGGGCAGTAGTTGCGATGTGCAACATTTGAGCTAACATTTCGCCTCTTTTCATATCTTCCTCCTATTACTTACTGTACTTATAGTATAAGGTATTTTGGGCAAAATGTCAATCTAAGCTGAATGTTTTAATATGTACCAAGTCATATCGCTCGCTTCTAGTCTTACTAGATCTTGCGGATACTTGTTGGTATTTTTGTAGATTGGATATTTGCTTACAGCAGGAACTACTCCTACCATTTTGTTGTTTATTTTGACTACCTTACCAAACTCTAAACTGTTATGGCTAGGATAAGCAACAAAGTCGTCAATATTAATTGTACGACCAAGTTTGTCTTTATGGACAGGTAATTCTTTCATCCTACCGTTCTCCGCAATATTTTAATATTATACACGTTGCAACTAGCACATTGACGAACTTGATAGTCAACATGATATACGCTTTCTTTTCGGCTCTTAGGAGGACCATACTGTGTCCAACGATGGAATCCAAACAAACACCAACGGCTTTTAATCAATAGTGTTTGTTCCGCTAGTGTACGAAATGTATTTTCTTTTTCATTCATACTGCATCTTCAATTCCAAAATGTACATCGTGCAAACACTTGGCCGCATCAGTGTAGCCATTATTGATTAGGGTTTGGATGTTATCCTTAATAATCATGTCAGCTAGAACTTGTGCTCTCTTGGCAAGTTCAGGAGCCGCATAGTCTGCTTGTCGCATTAGTTCTAATATATGTGTGTTCATTCTTCAACTCTTAATTCCACGGTACATCGCCCAGCAAGCCAGCACCATCATAATAGCCACGCCAAGCGCCACAACTGTTATAATACAATTCATTATAAAATCTGGATATGTCATCATTCAACTCCGAAATGTTGTTTCAATCTCACGCATACAACTCAATACCACTTGTTCTTGTGTTGGCGGTACAAAATGTCTAATCTCATTTGCTCTGCTACAAGCCTCTAGACATTCTAATACAAGTAACTCGGCGAACTTTTCTAACCCAATCAAGGGGTCAATCATCGTGCCAGTTTCTTTGTCTAACACACATAACCATTGTTGGTTCTCAATTCTGGCAATACCAGCATCCAATCTTAGTTCATTTAATTTGCTTTTCATAATCCATCCTTGTTCGCCACCTAGGGCATCATAATTATCGCTACCAGCGCCACAACTCTCACACCTTGTCCCAAGGTCATATCCACCACAGAACCCGCAACTGCTGTTTGGATCAATTAGTGTTCTCATTCTTCAACTCCGAAATGTTCTTTAATCTTATCACCAATATCAGCATTATAATAAAATTCAGTTCCTTCATTGGATGATTTACTGCCCTGATTACTCTTGTCGGCAATCTCAACACATTCTTTCACAATCAACTCGGCGAACTTTTTACGGAAAATAAATTCCCATTCATCTGGGTCAGTTGTTTGTCGACTGGCATACAGACTGGCTTGATCTTCAAGTTGTCGAATTCGTTCGTTCATTTTGAATCCTTGTAGGGAATATGTTCTTCAATCGTTGCTTCTTCAGCACCTGGCCAGTATGTTACATTGTACACACGGTTGCCCACATGATAAGTGTCAGTCCAACTATGCTGATTGTTAGAACTTTCAACAGGTTCCATCATTTTGAACAGCATGACTAGTTGGTCATACTCAGTACCTTCAACCTTGCGATGCTTGTCCAGCAAGCCCAAACTGGCTAGAAATGCGCCTGCTTCTTCGGGAGTTTTAAAAGGGGATGTCGTCATCGTATTCTTCACTTTCCTGATAAAAGACCTTAGTGTGGTCAGTGATGTTATAGTCCTTGAGACTTAAACGGCTACGCTGAGGAACATCCCCGCGAACGAACTCGTATTTTACAAACTTACCCAGGCCAAAGTCAATGTCTTTGACCGTTAGTCCATGCCAAGGTTTGCCAAGTATGTACTTGACCTTGACCCATTTGACATTGTTCTCAGGAGCACCTGTGTATTGGCTTGAGAAACTGTAGTAGTCACTATGCCCACCCGACATTGATGTAATGCTTAACGGACGGCACCAATCTTCTGGATCTACACAATCCATACCTTCCAATAGCTGTAGGGTAATCATCGTGATATACTCAATTCTGCGTCAGGTTGATCCCAACATGCGTTACGGTATTTGTAAACAAAGTCACAAAGTCTTTCATAGCTACCCCAATGATTCTCAGGAGTGAACTGTTTAAACTTAACAGGATCGCTTAACAAGATGTTCCAACCTTCGTCTAGCAATTCTGCTATGTCTTTGGCAAACTTCATGTCATGCTCGCCAGGACGCCACAAGACTTCGTACAATGTCCGACCATTAGTCAATTTTACTTCAGCGGCCATCCGACCCAAATTGTGTGTAATGTTTGCTGTGTACACACTAACGGGTTGAGTGACTATTAAATCTACATCTAAACTCATACTAGTTCCTCCAATATGCCCAAGCACTCTGCCAAGGCTAACATACCAGCCGCTACTTTAAGCCACGCTAGGGTTAAGGGTGCATCAAAGCCAGCTAGGCCCAACGCTACATATCCTACAATACGTAGGAAACTTTTAACTAGGCTGACATAAAAATGTCCAACACTAGGATCTTTTGGTTGAATATCCATTATGCAAACTCCACTAATGTTACTGAGCCACCCAAGGCTGTTACGTTGTTGGCAAACTCTTCAATCATTTCCATAATCACTTCCTTATTACCCCCAGCTAGGCCCATGCCAATATAGGGAAAGCCAATCTGCTTGGTACCATGTGTCCACAATAGCTTCTGCAGGATCAGTTCAAAGGCCGTGTATTCAAACACATCCTCGCCTGTACTCATATTATACTGTGTATAGGCATTGATTAAGATAAACTCGTTAGGGCCAGCTAGGCCCCAAGTCCACGTGCCCAGCTTCATGTAGTCACCCTTGTTGGTCTGCATGTCCACGTAGGCCACGTTAGGGTAGCGTTCACGAATCTCACGTGCAATGCCACTACCCATTGTGTTAAAGCAATTACAGCCTTGTACAACAATATCAAACAGGCCTGCTTCAGCAAGATCCAACAAATTACCTTTTGCGTGTTTTAACATATTACTTCCAAAGTTTCAACAAATTAACAAATTCAGGCCAAGCATTGTCATGACGTGGCTTTAAGACTACAGCTAGTTCAGCATTGTCCATACGGCTTTCAGTTACAATCAAATGGTCATCTAGTTCTTTAAGCATGGCAAACTCTGCTGGTGTTACTGAGCAAGTTACTTTCTTAAAACTGGTATCTAGCCAAGCACGATAATCCTCGTCCTCGCTGTACTTCAAATGGCACATAAGTCCAGCATGGGCCGCGGCATTCATAGCCATGCCCACTGGAGTCGTGTCTTTAATACAGATATACATTTTCATACTATTTCCTTGGTATGGATTTCTTTGCAGGCCTTGGCTTAGGATCCAATTGTTCTTTCATCTTCTCAAACTTCCTGTGCCTAATCTTACTGGCTATTGCTTTCCTCAACTTGTTTAACATGTTTGCATGTTCCTCTAAAGGTAAACCCTGGGCAAGTACAAGTACCAGCTTCAGGATCTACATAATAAGTGCCCTTAGATCCTTTAACTGCAATCAAGTCACTTGGTGCAAGTTTAACTTCAAACGGATTAGCAGTCAACTCTTTAAAAGTGCGCCCACGCTTGTCAAAGCCCTTGATTGGGTTCTTAAAGTAAAATGGCTTGGTATCGTTCCGTTTGATGTAAGCTACCAAATTGGTGCCATCCAAAAGATATGTGTGATTGGCAGTAGTGCCGTCCGCCCAATCTGTAGTTTCTAAATAGGCCTGCATAGCCGCTCCTAACTAGTTGAACATACACATATTATATGTTCTAATAGGACTATTGTCAACCGTTAAATTTGGTTAGATATACGATTCGCTCTAGACTTTCGCGTAGAGGATTATTTTGAAATTGCCCAGTAGGCTGTTGTGGTGTAGGTGTAGTTGGATTTGGTGCTGGGTTACCGGCTGTACTATAATTGCGTAGAGCATCTCGAGCATTGACTGCACCTTGATGACGTGCCGACTTCATGTACTGTTGTGCGTGTTCGTCCATTAGGCGTTTGAGTTCAGCCGCAATAACATCTTTTAATTCGCTAATGCGTTGATTGGTGCTGTTAGGGTCTCGGACCAAATCAGTTTCAAGCACAGCAGGTCTGCCTGTATCGGCATATGAATAATATTGTCCATACATGTCCCTTGCTGTGGTATAGGCTGTTAATGGAATAGCTGTGGCCAAACTGGCAACACCGCCTACAACTTCTAATCCTGCTCCAATAACATCTCTGTCTATCAATCTGCTAATACCAAATCCTACGCCTATCAACAAGCCTGCCAACGGGATAGATTCGAACGTGCCTTTGAGAGCCATTTTTGGTAACATTGATGTAAGTAATTGTCGCAGTTCAGATTCCATTAAATGTTTGTATCTTACAGCCTGTACAGCCGCACCTTTAAGTACATCCACACCTTTAATAAGATAATCTGTAAAACGTTTGATAAATGTTTCTTTGGCACTGACTCCACTTTGTACTGCTGTATTCCAATTTTTAAATCCTTCTTTGCCCTGCTGGAATAAACCGCCTTGTGGGCCTAGCTCATAGTCTAAGAATTTGACTGCTCGTGAATATATACGTTGGAACTCAGGTACTGTTTTTACTTTGGCCCATTCAGCATCTGTTATAGCACCTAGATTTGATCCAGACTGATGACTGGCTTTATACGCATTGAAATCTGCATCAGTCTTGGCCAGGAAAGGCATGATCAACTCGTATTGTGTAAAGTACATGCGTAACCATTTGTCAAGTGCTTGATTATCCGAAGCTATCATTTTAGGCAATTTAGTCAGGGTAGACATGTCATCTGCCAAGTCATGTATAACTTGCATTAGTCGTGCGTTGACTTCAGTGGGTTCTTTGTAGTAAGATAAGCCAGCACCTCTACTTCTAAATTTCGCAGTTGAATTATTTTTTAGTACATCTTTGACTTGTTTTTCTTGTTCAGGTGTTAGTAGCCCTTCTGGATTAGGGTTTTGAGTAGTCACCTGTTTTTTAGCCTGTTCGTGTTTGTTCAAGTATTGTTGAGCCGTATATCTGTCATGTGCTTTTTGCCAGCTTTTGCTATTAAAACGTCCTTTGATACTGTCAAAATGATGCATTAATTCATGACTCAATGTTGAATCAATGCGATGGCCTTTTAGATTCATATCTACACCAATGTCTAGATACATGCCGCTTTTGCCTTGTGTTCCGATAAACTGACGTATGGACTTTTGATCTTCAGGACTCATTTGTGCATATAGAGGATCCTTTTGAAATTCTCTAGCCCAACGTGCATCATCATAAGCATACTTAGGCGCACTTTTCACATTACCAGCCGGATCTTTTCTTGTTGTTTTGTAGTCCTGACCCTGGTCTGTTTTATAGTAGGAATGGGCTTGGCCAGCAATGTTTCCGCCTTTTACATTTTCAGTCTCCATGGAGTAAATGCGTGTTACATCTACAAGGCTTTGAACATCATCGGACCAATTAAAATTCTCTATGCCTGGTATGTCCCTAACTTTGAACACAGCTCCGGGAGGAAATTGGATAGTTTTGATATAGCTGTCGATTAAAGAGGTTAAGTCGCTTATCTCTTTGGACTCTTGGGCAGTTTCAAATAACAAATCAATTTCTTTAATCAGCATAAGATATTTATTTCAATACTCTTGCTCTAACGACTATAATTGTGCTAAATTACTGTATGATTGATACAATTTTTAAACCCACACTTGAATGGATACGTGATGATTATTCTAGCAACCCTTTCCGTTTTGTTATCGAGCTCCTTGCTTGGGCTATTAGTATTGGCTGTAGTATCACAATGGCTGTCACAGTCCCTACACCACCTTTGTTGGTTCTTTACCCTATTTGGATTACTGGTTGTAGTATGTACGCTTGGGCTAGTTACACTAGGAGAAGCTTTGGCATGTTGGCTAACTACATCTTGCTAGTCAGCATTGATTCAACAGGACTCATAAGGATGCTTGTAAATGGCTAATCATACTGACGAAGATTTGGACGAATTTATTAACGACTTAGATCAAGTAATCCTTAGTCGCGAAGGCCTATTTCAAGCACATGAAATAGCGGGTGCTTTACTAAGCCGTGTTACACTATTAATGACCATGGACCCAGCTGTGGGCAAAGAACTATTAAAGTATGTCTGGGAACAACTAGATATTATTGAACAAGCTAATCCAGGAAGCATGCTATGACAACATTTACTACAGAAGATAAAAACAACAGTTACCCAAAGATAGGTAGCCATTGGCTCAGCACTAGCCATGAACGCTTTGAAGTGCTAGCTATTACCAACCCTAATGAAGAACCTGACCCATGG
>Ga0316220_1003714_pt1 | contig 12470 bp, 20 predicted proteins | sample TBH18005metaG_FD_203632 | JGI IMG/M metagenome (GOLD analysis project Ga0316220, IMG submission 203632) | Freshwater microbial communities from Trout Bog Lake, Wisconsin, USA - TBH18005 | ecosystem: Environmental > Aquatic > Freshwater > Lake > Hypolimnion/Profundal zone | place: USA: Wisconsin...
GAAGGCTTTGCTGCTGCGGCGGCAGCGGCGGCAGCGGCGGCGGCGGAGTCGATTTCCTCCTTGGTGGTAGCCTTGGCTTCCTTCTCGGTGAGGAGCTTCTGAAGTTCCTCGGCGGTGTACTCCTTGTCGCCAACCTTGATCTTGGAGGGGGCTTCCGGCTCCTTCTTGGCGGCGGGCTTCGCGGGCTGCTTGGGAGCCTTGGCGGCGGGCTTTGCGGCGGGAGCCTCGGGCTTTTTGTCTGCGGGAGCCTTCTTTTCGGGCTCAACCGGGGGCTTTTCGTCGGCGGGGGGAGTGCTTGCCTTGCCCTCGTCGGGAGGCGTTTCCTCCGCGTGCTGCGTCTCCATCTTGTCCGGATCGGGGGTGCCGGGAGCCTTTTCGGGCTCGGGGGCGATGGACTCCTTGTCACCGGCCACGCCGCGCAGGGATGCGGCTAGGCTCCAGTCCTTAGGAAGGCCGAAGGCGTCTGAGACGGAGACTCCGGGGAGTCTTCCAGAATCTGCGGGAGGAGTTGCGGCAGCGGATGGCGGCATGGTTGGCATGAGTTAAGGTTTCCGGTTCAAAATGCCCTTGGCTATGTTTAAACCCTCGATGACGCCTCGATTGAAATCGAAGTCGGCTTGGGTTTTCGGATCGAAATTCATCCTTCGGTCGAGGACGGTTTTCTCAAGCTGGTACTCGATGTACTTCTTGAGCGGGCTGTCGGGCATCACGCGGCAGATCTCTCGGATCTGCGAGTCGGACATTCCGGTAGCCTCGGTTGCGGTCTTGACCAAAATTGACACGCGGGAAACTTTTGAGCAAAGTCCGCTTGCGTCAATACTAAACTGGCCGTGCTTCTGGAGGTGCGGCTGGCTTGATGATGGGGATCATCGGCCTGCTTCTGGGACCGCCCTGATTGGGGGGGCCGGGCCTGCGCTGGGTTGCGCTGGGAGCCCTTGGCATACCGGGCATTGGGCGAGGGGGAACCTGACCGGGAGGGACGATGGGGACCGGCGGCATACCGGGCTGCATGAGGTGGGGTTCGTGAACGTCGATCTTTCCCATGATCTGAACGCGCTCCTCCGGGGTAAGCTGCTCCCACTTGACGGCGACGTTCATGCTGGGCCGGATCTGTTCGGGCGGCTTCTGCATGGAAGCTGCCTGCTGCTGCTGGGCCTGCTGCATCGCCTGCTGGGCCTCTGCCATCTCCTGATCGCTCCAAGTATAGCTCTCGGGCTTCATTCCGGCGATGCGGAACATATCGATGAAGACGCGCTTGGGGTTGATGTTGGTCTTGCCGGGCTGGAAAAGCTGCGGGAAGGTGGGCATCGACTCGATGACGCGGGTGAGTGCGGCGACCCTGCGTGCGTCCGGACCCGGCAGGGTTCCGTCGTGCGGTCGGTAGTCGAACTCGCCTTGGATGACATCCGGCGTGATCGTGATGGTGTCCTCCTGACTGCCGTCGATTTCGAGAAGGTCGGGACCCTCGATGCGCCGGATAAGCTCGCCGTCGTAGAACTGCTGGAAGTTGGCGACGATGCGCTTGGTCTGGGGGACGATTCCCTGCACGGAGAGGAGTCGGGCGATGGCAGACATCCGGCCCTGCGCCATGTGGAGCGAGCCTTGGAATGCGGTCGCGGTGGCGTCGGACTGGTTTAAACCGCCCTGCATCGACTGGGTTGCCCCGGAGGTGCTTTCGGCGAAGTTAATGAACTCCCGCATCTCGTTGATGAAGTTCGCCGTGGTGTCCACGATGGGGACCTGACGGATGATCTCGCTGATGGGAAGGTTGCCCGCCTCGGGGAGGATGGAGATGAATTTCCCCTCCTTGTCCGGGTCCTCGAAATCCTGAATGTCGATCAGGTGGCTTTTGGCGAGGAAGACGTTGCCCACGGTCCTCGTAACCGCATCCATGTGGCGGTTCTTGAGGTAGTCCACATAGTCCTGAATGTTCTTCAGGAGCATGATGTAGGACGGGGTGTATTGGTAGAAGGGTGACGGCCTCGGCTCTCCGACCGAGTACGGGAACATATCGTGCTCGTACACGGACTCATTCATGGCGAGGACTTCGCGCTCGTTGCCCATGACCACTTGGTACATCACAGGCTCGGTGCGGTCATCGATGTCGTAGTCCTTCGGAATGATCCTTACCCAGAGTTCCACCATGCTGACAACGCCGGGATCCTTCGCGTCGTAGCGGGAATCGAGCGGGGTGTTGATGCGGGTGCGCTCGTAGGCGGTGCGGCTGACCAGTTCCATCGCCGTGCCGCCCGTGATGGTTCCGGGTGTCGGGTAGCCCAGCGACTTCGCTGGCTTCATCTTCAATTCCTTGACCGCCCTAGGGGAAATGTAGCGCGGGTCATCGACGGGCAGCTTGGAACGCTGGTCTAGGTCGTTCCACGCGACGTTGATGCGGTGGCCGCAGAAGCGGCCCTCCTGCATCCGGTACATCGGCATATTCTGGTCGATGTAGAAATCATAGGGGCTGACCACCTCCATGCGGCAGTATCCCCCAACCCGCTTGCGGACCTTGCGAAGCTCGGTCTTGGGCTGCTGGGTTGCCGGGTCGATGACGGGCTGGCCCTCCTCGTCAACCATCGGCTCCTCGCTCCATTGCGCCTTGTAGATCGACTGGTAGCAGTCGTAGAAGATTCCCCGGTTGTAGGTCAGCGCGTTCTCGACCCAGAACCATCCAAGCTGGTAGATCCCGGCCTGCTGCTGCTCGGCGTTCCAGCAGAGCAGTTCGTTCATCGCACGCGATGCGCCCTCGTCCTTCGGAGTCCCCGGATCAACCTTGTGCGGACACTGGTCGCCAAACAAAGTCTGGGTCAGGAACGAGGTCATCGTGTGGATGTGCGTCGTTGTGACCGGCAGGACGTAGCGGCGGGGATGGCCCTTCGCCAGCTTCACATAGTCCTGCGTTGTCATCATGTTGTAGCATTGCAGGATATCGTGAGCCACATCGTAGTCCGATGTGTAAAAGTCCAGTTGGAAGCGAGAGTTCTGCACATAGTCCGTGCAGAGTTTAAACATACGCCTGCGAAATTCTTCGTCGGCGTCTATTCTCGCTGTGAGGCTTAGTGGCATCGTACAGCGGGCCGCAGAGCGGCCTTGTTAGTCGAGATTTGCTTCCTCGGGGGAAACAGGCTTTTTCTTGAAGCCCACACCGGTATTCTTCTTCTTTCCTCCGGAATTGGTCTTGGTGGTGCCTTGCCCCTCGTCGTTGGAAGCATTCGTCTCGGTGTCTGCCTCCTCCTTCTCGCCCTCGCTCTCCTCGTCTGCGGAGCTTTCCTCGTCGGCGTTGGCACCCTTGCCCTCGGGCTCCTCCTCGGTCCCGGACTCCTCCTCGGCATTCTCCTCATCCGGGGTTTCCTTCTCCTCGTCCTCGGGCGTCTCCTCGCTCTCGGGAGTCTCGTCCGCGCCGCCCTTGCTCTCGTCCTCGGCGGTGCAGTGGGTGCAGGAAAGGGTCATCTCGGACTTGCCCGGATTTCCCGCGTCATAGCGGTCACCGGCAGACATCGCCTTGACCACGCCGTGAATCGTGGCGGTGAACTTGTCACCCACCTTGGCGTCCTCAAGGCCGAACGCGGCGATCTGCTTGCCGACCAAATCAATCCTTGGGCAAGATTTCTGCTCGCTGGGTTTCTTTCCTGAGAAAGAAGCGGTGGGTGATATGTCCCCGTATTTTTCCTTGTCGGAAATTTCTAGCGATGTCTTTTTCATCTTGGGAAATAAGTGTGGCCTTTGGGACCGAAATGACCTCAAAAAAACACAGAGTCAATTCAATACGATTTCTTACGGTTTAAACTGCGCGGCTTGGTGCGGATGGGACCGGAGAGATTCTTCGCGGCTTCGTCCATCATTTTTCGGGCAAGCTGCATACAGTTGATGATGGCGTACCGCCATGCGTCGGCGATGTGGTCTGCTCCGTTCGCCCTCGGTCCCTTGACCGGTTCCCCGGAGGAATATCCGGGCTCTCCCTTGAACGGGTATCGGTATTCCCCGGCGAGGGCGCGGTGCAGGCGCGGGCAGTGAAGGCGGTCGATGCGGTACTGGTAGCGTCCTGACGGGTCCTTCATCTCCATCAGCCGGTTTCCTATGGCGATGGTGGTGTGGAGGGACCTGACGTATGTCTGGTACTTAGGGAAGAATCCGTTCGCATTGAGGACCGGGATCGAGGCTCCCGTATCCTTCCTCGCCGCGCCAGCCGGGTCGCAGAAGTCGAGGACGCCGCTGCAAATGCTCCTGTCTCCGACGAACGGGAACTGGGCCTCGGTTATCTCGATCACTGCGCGGCACTGACGCTCAACGTCGCTCTGCTCGTCGTAATATTCGTGCAGGTCCCACCAGTATTCGAACGGGACCTGCCTGCCCCCAAGGTCGAAATCCAGCTTGAAGTACGCGCTGAATGTGACGGCGTGGGTGGATCCAAAGTCCCAGCCGCGAATAAGGTAGGCACCCTTCGGGAATGGAAGATCGACGGCGCAGTGCTTGTCCGTCTTGTAGGCGAAATAGACGGGCTTCCCCTCGAAAAGGTCGGCGTATTCCCCAAGCAGATACCGCCTGTAGTGGGCGGGCTTGTCGGCATACTGCAACTCTAGGTTCTCGATGTAGCCCTTGGGCAGGTTCTGGCGGTTCTCATGGGTGGGGATGTGCCAGAAAGCGTACCGGTCGGAGGAGGAATGCTTCTTCTCAAGGTCGGCGATCCAGTGGTCCGGGTCCGGGGGATTGGTGTCGAGGATGATGCAGTAGTCGGGGATCTCGTCCCCGTAGGCGTCCTTCCACCTCAAACACCCCACCATCAGGTCAACGTCGCGCTCCTCCATCAGGTCGGCCTCGACCAAGATGCCCATCGAGCACTCGTAGCCGCGCAACTGCCCCTCCGACTTCTGCTCGTCCTTCAGGCCGCGAAACTCGATGTAGCTGCAAAGCCGGTCCCCCTCGTTGTCGATCCAGCTTACGATCTGCTGCCGGGTGTGGTGGCCGGAAGCCATGAACTCGTTGTAGGCATCGACCGCCGCAGCGGACGGGATCCGGACGCGCAAGCCGCCGTTCCACTTACGGAACAGGCTCAACTCCTCGTCAATGGCGATCCGGTAGCCGTACCGGTCGTAGGTGTCATTGAAGGTCTTTACCGATGTGTCCTGATTGCTGACCTGAGTCTTCCTCACGCACAGCACCTTTGCCCCCGCGAAGTTTAAACAGTGCCTTATCGCCTCGACCGCGCACCCCGTGGTCTTTCCGCTCCCGCGCCCACCGATCAGAACCCGGATCAGCGCGGAGGAGTTGTGGAACTCGCGGATGGACTTTCCCGGCTTGTACCAATCCTTAGGGGTGTTTTCCCTGCGCGAGGCTAGGGGTTTAGTTAGGGTTGCGGGCATCGGAAGTCTCCAGAGTCAACTGCTCGGATCCATCGCCCTCCTCGGGCAAGCCCTGCTCGATCTTCTCGTTGATCTTCTCGACGGTTTCCCTGACGCGCTTGAGGTGCCTCGGGGCGGCGACGATGGCCGGGATGTTGATCTGGAGCATGGGTACGAGGTTATTGCTTCCCGGCCTCGGCTGGCCAACCCCTCCCTTGACAGCGTACTCGTCCCCGTGCGCCACCATCGAAATCTCTCCCAGCAGCTTCACGGACCGGGCAAGGTCTGAAATGGTTTCCGGATCCATGAAGGCGTCTGGGTTCTGCTCCTGCTTCGTTGAGATCTGGTCAATGATGTGCTGGATCTGCTGCATGAGCCCGGTCGCTGCGCTGATCGTGCGGTCCCGGTTCTCCTCGATCTTCTTGAGCTTCTTCGCAATCTCGTCCGGGGACTGCTCGGGGATCGGGATCTTCCTCTGGAAAATCTCACCGTACTTGCGGATGAGCCCCGGCCAGTCCTCGTCGGAGCACCGCCTCAACAGCTTCAGGTAGGAGCAGTTCCACGCCTTCGATATTTCCCTGAGGCTTATGCCCTTCGCCGCCATGACGAAACAGGCTGCGTGGTTGATGCCGTGGTCGGTGTGCTGACGGATCTCGGGATCCGAGAGGATGACATCCTTCTTCGTGTCGCCCGTCAGTTCGGTCGGCACGGTGTTTTTCCTTACTTCACCCACGGTTTAGTTTCGGGTCAGGGACGATGCGCGTGCAAAGGGATAGTCGGCTGGGGATCCTCCCCGGACGGCGGGGAGAGGGGTCTTGGCCTTGTGGACAACGCGCTCGGGCAGCTTCAGCCCCTTACTCGCCTTGTCGAACTCGGAGACAATTTTCGGGGAAATCTTCCCCTGCGCCTCAAGAACGTGGAACTTCCCCCGCTGCTTTTTTGAGACGTAGGGCATGGTCAGCCTTCCCTCGACACCTCGCGCAGCCTGCTGGCGGTGTCGGACTTGAGCCACTTCGATCCGCTGTCCTCGCACGCGCCCTCGGCGGAAGACCCGCAAGGCGTCCCCTCGGGGGCGTCATTGTGCTGGGCCTGAGGCTTGTCGGGACGGGAGGTGAACTGGTGGATGGGTGGGTTTTGGGGGAGATGGTCGGGATTGTTGTTCATGGTTTAAACGGGGACTAGCCCTTGACTTTTTTTAGCGCGGGGTTGGCGTGCTTGGCCTTGGCACTCGCATTGTGAGCACCGGAAGCGATGATTGCCGCCGCCCTTGCGAACGGCATTCCCTCCTTCGACGCGACCTTTTCGGCGACGGCCTTGAAGCCGGGATGTGCTTTGCTCATAGGATGATCATCTGTCCCGATTTATTCGGAAACGCAAGTCTGACAGCCGATTTTGGCGGGCGACCGGGGTAGCCGGGTTGCCACGGCTTCCGGTTCGTGATCGACCTCCAGCACTCGTCGCAATGCTGCGCGTAGTGCTCACGCGGCTTGCCGCAAATGATGCACCGGCCAGATTCCTTCATCTTGATCTGCCAGCGTCTCTGCCGGGAGACTCCCTTTCTCGGGTTCTTTGGAATGGGTGATGCCATGTGCTTTCACACCATTCCCTGCCATTTTCCGGCAGTGTCAATACTTGTTTAAACCACAGCGAGTTGACGGTGCTGATCCTCTACGTTCTCGATCCCTTGGTATGCCTGCACGGGCTCCTGCAAAAACCCCTTGGCGCGTTCCTTGGTGGGAGCCGCGTGGGACTGCCTCATGTGGTGCCGGTTACCCGCCCAGACCCTCGTTGAGACAATCCTGACCCCGTGGAAGGGTCCGCGATGCCAAGCCATGATAGCACCCCTCACCGTTGTCCCAAGGCTCCACGTTGTGAAGACAACCTCGTTACCGAACCCGTCAACCCCACTGTACTTGATTTCGACCAGAAACCGTTTCGTCCAGTGGTTCATCGGGGTGCCCGTTTAAACTTGGGACGGATCCGGCTTTGGCTTTGGCTCCAAGGGCCGGTAGTTCCACTCAGCCGCAAGCTCGCTGATCACGTTCGTCAGGCGCGTGTAGAAATCTCTTTCTTCCCAAGTCGGGGTATGAAATGGGGCCGAGATGCTGACATCTTTCATAATCGACGGCCCCACCTTACAATTGACCGTGCGCTGGCACGCAAGCGTTATCCGAACCGTGTCCACTTGTTTCATCGGGTTGTTTGAAAACCCGTTGTCGAACGAAAATCCGGCCTGATGTCCGCAGAACGGGCAGCATTTGACGATGGGTAGGCTGTTCATGTCAGTTTGTACTCCCAGATTTCACGACCGTTCGAAACCCTGCGCTGCGACTTCTTGTGCGCCCCGGTTTTCTTGATTATCTTTCTGACGATCAGCGACCGGACAGGCGCGCTCATTTCTTCACCTCCGTCGCGCTCGCGGCCTCCTTCGGCCTGTTGTCTTTAACGATGGTCGCGCCACTGTAGATCCCCCCTATCAGGCCAGAGAAGTATCCCCGAATCTCGTTCACGGTGCCGCCACAAATCTTGTTCACGGTGCCGCAACAAATCGCGTTCACGGTGCCGCCACAAATCTCGTTCACGGTGCCGCCACAAATCGCGTTCACGGTGCCGCCCCAAATCGCGTTCACGGTGCCGCCCCAAATCGCGTTCACGGTGCCGCCACAAATCGCGTTCACGGTGCCGCCACAAATCTCGTTCACGGTGCCGCCACAAATCGCGTTCACGGTGCCGCCCCGAATCTCGTTCACGGTGCCGCCACAAATCTTGTTCACGGTGCCGCCCCGAATCTCGTTCACGGTGCCGCCACAAATCTTGTTCACGGTGCCGCCCCAAATCGCGTTCACGGTGCCGCCACAAATCGCGTTCACGGTGCCGCCACAAATCGAGGAAATAACCATCGCGTGCGCACATTCGATCTTCGCGGAAGGAGCGATCACAAATTGGCCGCCGATCAGGAGCGCAACGTCGCCTGTAACGATGATGCCCGAGACGTATTGCTTCATGCGCTCGATCACGGCGTCCTGGATTTCGTCCGTGAACCATTCGGGTTTTCGCTCCTCGTCGAGATTGAATTTGTAGGTTTCGACCTGATGCGCTGTGGCAAGGCTTTCGGGCGAGAACTCGATCTTGGCGTAATTCAGGCGCGGACCGTAGTTGAGTTTGAAGATGGTCTCCAATTCCGAATGGGATTCGGTCCAGGGAGACAGCAGAAGGCGAAAACCGCCCTTTGCGGATTCGTCTTGAACGGCGATGGCTGACTTGTAATTGCACATAGTGGGAGTGGGTTAAGGTGTTTTATCCGTCGCGCTCGCGGAGAGGGCGGCGTCGTGCGAGAGGAGGTCGCGGCGTTCATAGATAACGCTCCACCCTTCCAATTCTTCGGGAGGAAGCGAAACGGCGTGTTTGGCTATCTCAGCCAGTCTCTCATCCGTCATTCTGTCCGGTTGCGAAGCGGGGGTTGTCATGGGGTTATGTCTCCTATTGAAATAAGGTGATTATCCCTTGGCGACAGGTATCCGCCGAAGCGCGGCCCCAAGTTCAAGGGCGTTAGGCTCTGGCGAGTGAATCACGGCAACGGGCTTCCCCTGCTTAGTGACGGTGAAGGTTTTTCCCTGCTGAACCTGTGCAATCAGGTCGCCCGGTTGGGCGCGTAGATCGGACATCGTTATTGTTTCCGTTTCGCCTTCAAGGAGACGTAGGTATCGGAGTCGTTTCATAATTTACGTGTCGCAATGGGATACTCGCCTAAGTTATTTGGCCCTCCCGGTGATGGGTGTTTTCTCTGATAGTCTTTTTTGAATCCACGCCTCGATCTTGGATAGGGTGGCTTCTAAAGCCGCCGCGTTAGCCGCCGCGTTAGCCGCCGCGCTAGCCGCCGCGTTAGCCGCCGCGTAAGCCGCGTGAGCCGCGTTAGCCGCGTGAGCCGCCGCGTAAGCCGCGTTAGCCGCCGCGTAAGCCGCCGCGCTAGCCGCCGCGTGAGCCGCCGCGTAAGCCGCGTTAGCCGCCGCGTAAGCCGCCGCGCTATTTTTCTCAGTCGGATCAGCCAGCCACTTCTTTGCGGCCTCAATTGCCTCTCTCGGGCGATCCTCGCCGGGGTATTTCTTCTCGTAAATTCCAATGACCAGTTTCGCCGCGAAGATGGCAAGAGAAACCGAGTCCTCCTTCTTCCATTCCCAGACTTCGACCAGCCGCATCTTCTGATGCACGCTCTTGTCAGCTTGGGCTAGACTTTCTCCAGCGACTTCGACTCTCGCAATGAATGCGGTCCAAATATAGCCCATCGCGTCCAGCACTCGCTCGCTGCAATGAAAGCCGTTCTCGCAAAGGACTGGCTTGCCCTTGACTTGCTTCCACTCGCCAATTTTCCAAGCGCAGTTGCCGTGCGCTGACTTGAGACCATTTGCCAGCGTCTTGAATAGGGTTTTCATAAGTTTTTAGCCCTCCCGGCGTCTCTACGTTGATGATTGAGACGGTCATGCCGACTTGAGTTTGGCGGATTGCGAGTGGTTGGCGTAGGTGTCCCACGTCGGATAATAGGCATCTGCCTGATCGCCCCATACAGACCATCGCGGGCGGGGGCCACGCGCAAACAGTTCAAGATACGGGCCGGGGCTGCATGCCTCGATAACATCGTAAATCTCATCGGGCTTCCGCGAATGCTCCCGCTTCATAGTCCTGATGATGTTTACCTGTCGGCGTCCTGGAGCGAGCGTCCGAGCGTTCTTGCCGCGAACGCCGAATAAGACTAATTCCGTGGTGTTGCGAAAATAGAAGCCTACACCGCGCCCGTCTGGTCCGCCGTCCTTTCTGACTTTGTGCCAGACGATGTTGCTCTTGTATTGGAACCCCCATGCGCGAAGTGTTTCAAGACCCTCTGGCAAAAGGGCATTGGGAACCCACAGATACAAATGGGCGGTTTCAGTCAGGACCGAAGCCACCGGCATCGCCTTGATATCACTAAGATTCATAGTGCAATACCGATTTAGACGACGGTGTTCAGGCGCGATCTTTCCGGTACGATTCTGGAACTGCCATGGCGGATCGGCCAATACTGTTGAAAACTTGTGCCGGCTCGCCACGCGCAGGAGACTTTGGTGAAGTGTGCTAGGCATGGCGTATCACTCAATTGCATCGTCGAACTCATCCCATTTTTGCTGTTTCCCGCCCCCAAAGAGCGCGACAAAGGATTCGATGAAATCCTGGCGACTCTTGGCGATCTGCAAAAATCCCGTGATCTTGCTGAGGTGATCCCGCAATTCCTCTTTGGCGTTTTCCTCAATGAATTGATGCAGTCTCATCCATTCTGCGTCTTTTCCAGAATCAGAGGAATACTGCGCCCTCTTCGCTTTTAATTCAGAGGGAAGTCCGGAAAAAATCGGCTCATAGATAAATCGGTTCGTCCACTTACCAACCCAACTTGGTTTGTTCCTGCTAGCTTTGAATGAATCACCATAGAGGCGAAGCAGCGAGATGTAGAACTCATCCTTGAATGTTTTTTTCCATTTTTCAGGGATAGAAAGGAGAAGGGTATCGACCGGCCGCAGTTTCTGGCGAGCGTTGCGGAACGCGATGACGAGGCGGAGTCGGTATTCGCGAGTTGCCGCATTCGGTTTACTCAGGGTTAGGAGCAACGCAATCTGGTCAAAGTTGAGCCAAGCGAACTTTTGCGGATTTCCTGACGTAAGTTGCGCTCTCTTGCCAACTAGCGTTTCAAACGCGAGTTGTCCTAGCTGAGTCAACGACTCTTCATTTTTGTAAATCTGGTCTAGAAGATTCTTGTGCTGGATTCCGAACAGCTTGGCGATCTCCCTAGAATCGACATAAATCTCGCTCCCCTGATTTATGGCATGGTTAAATTCGTTCATGGGCTTTGGGCGATAGGCGAGGACCGTATCGGCAATCTTGTCCAGAATTTCGAGGTGGTGATTCACGCCGTTAGTTGTTTGTAGGTGAGCCGATGGCCAGCCGTCGCAGAGACAAGGCTCGAAAGCCTTTCCCTGCGGTTTCGCGGTCATGGCTGGTCCTTGGGTTGGTGTGCTCATAAACTCATTCAGCCCTCGTTTCCTTTGGCCCTTCGATTTGCAGTCCCTTGAATTTCGATTCGATCATTCGCTGGTATAGGGTTTCTCCTGTTTCAGTGTGCGCGTAGGGCAGGAATACTTGGTCCAGAGTGGCCATCTCGGTTTCGATCAGGGCCATTTGCGCCTCTATCCAGTCTTTCAATATCCTCCACGCAACGCGCCGCGCATAGTCAGAATCGTTGAGAAGCCTGCGCGGAACTTTGCCTTCCCTGACGGCCCGGTTGAGAACGGCGCAGACCTTCTGAACATCGCACGGGAGCTTAAACGCCATGATACCGCATTGGGTAACGACCTTGAAGCTGATGGCCGTGACGTTCCCTCCAGCGTCGTACTCAGAGAGAATCGCCTGTGCTTTCGCCTTCACAAGCGCCTGCTGTACCTCGGCGATCGTGCGGAAGGTTGGAACGGTGGTCGTGTAATTCAGCAGCGGCATTAGGGCTCCTTTGCGCTTTCGATCGGCGGGGCGAGCTTTCTCAAGGCGTTACCGCTAGTGAAGGCTCGGAATCCATCCTCAAATTCAACCTCAACGGTGTTCATTTTCCCGCGTGCCAAAATCCGACAGCGTTGGCCATTGCGGTCGCCTAGGCGCCTTTTCCATCGCCAAACCAGCGGGTAAATCGACTCTCGTCTTTCGTCTTTCGCGGTTTGCTGATCGGCGGTGGCGGCGGTTGTGCTCATGCGACTTCCTCCATCAGTTTCTTTTCCTGCCACGTCCAAAACCCCTCCCTCGGCGATCTTCTCGCTCGCCCTGTTCCACATCGCCTCAACACCCTCCCAGAAGAAATGCCCCCGCGTGAACACCTCGCGCACCAACATCTCGTCGCTCATCCCCTCCAGCCCGCCCACCCCAAATTTCTCTTGGTTATCCATAAGTCACTGGGTCTGTATCTATCGCGTCAAGTATGTCAATACTTATTTCGCTCTCCCTCTCATAAAAAAAATACCCTCCCACTTTTTCCACTCCTTTTCTACCCAGAATTTCCTCCAAAAAATTTTCCTCCACTTCCCACAAAATATTATCCAGAAAATTTCCACCGTCCCCAATAAA
>Ga0316220_1003715_pt1 | contig 12465 bp, 3 predicted proteins | sample TBH18005metaG_FD_203632 | JGI IMG/M metagenome (GOLD analysis project Ga0316220, IMG submission 203632) | Freshwater microbial communities from Trout Bog Lake, Wisconsin, USA - TBH18005 | ecosystem: Environmental > Aquatic > Freshwater > Lake > Hypolimnion/Profundal zone | place: USA: Wisconsin...
CGGACAACGGCGTCATCTTCGCGGCCTACGTCGGGAGCTGGCTGATGGCCGGCACGTATCTCGCGGTGAGCTGCATCACCTCGGCCATCACGCGCAGCCAGGTGGTGAGCTTCATCGTCTCGGTGGTGGCGTGTTTGTTCCTGATCCTCGCGGGTTTTCCGCCGGTCATCAACCTGCTGCAAAACCTCGCGCCCCACGGGCAATGGCTCGTGGGAGCCATCACCTCGTTTAGCGTCATCACGCACTTCGACGGCTTTGAAAAAGGCGTGCTCGATTCGCGCGACGTGATTTTCTTCCTGTCGGTGATCGGCTTCTCGCTGTTCACCACGAGCGTAATTCTGCGGACGCACCGCACCAGTTAATCTCCGGAGGCAACGATGCAAAAAAAGTCACTCGAAACCATTCTCTATTCGTCGGCGGGCATTGTCGTGATGCTCGTGATCCTGGTCGCCGTCAACGTCATCACCGGCGCGTGGCCGGTGCGCGCGGACTTGACGCGGGAAAAAGCCTACACGCTTTCCGCCGGCACCAAGGCCGTGCTCAAGAAAATGGACACGCCGGTGAAAATCCGTTTTTACTGCACGCAGAGCGAAATGGCCACGCCGGAAACCGTCTTCCTGAAGGATTACGCCCGTAAAGTCGAAGACCTGCTGCACGAATACCGGCAAATCGCGGGGAAAAATCTCATCCTTGAAAAATACGATCCGCAGCCGGATTCCGACGCGGAGGATTCCGCGCGGCTGGACGGCCTGGAGCCGCAGCAACTTTCCGGCGGCGACAATTTTTATCTCGGCCTCGCCGTCAGCCTCGCCGACACGCGCGTGGCGATCCCGTTTCTCGCGCCAAACCGCGAACGCCAGCTCGAATACGATCTGACCCGCGCCATCACGCAGGTGCTGTCGCCGGACAAACCGGTCGTCGGCGTGTTGAGCGCGCTGCCGGTGTTCGGCGGCGCGATGAATCCGATGATGATGCAGTCCGGCCAGCAGCCCGAACCGGCGTGGACGCTCATCGAGCAGTTGAAACAGGATTTCACCGTGCGCCGCGTGGAGCTGGACGCCGACAAGATTGACGACGAGGTGAAGGTGCTGCTCGTCATTCACCCGAAGGACATTTCCGACAAGGCGCAGTTTGCGATTGACCAGTTCGTGCTGCGCGGCGGCAAACTCATCGCGTTCCTTGACCCGATGTCGGCCATCGCCAGCCGGCAGCAGCAGAACCCGATGATGGGCGGTGGCGGCGGCAGTTCGTCGTCGCTCGACAAACTGCTCGCGGCCTGGGGCCTTCAGTTCGACAGCAGCAAAGTGGTCGCCGATCTGGATTTCAAGATGCAGTTGCAGGACCGCAACGGCCAGCCGTCCGATGCGCCCGCGTGGCTCGGCCTCACCGCCGAGGGCATTAACCGCGACGACATCGTCACCGGCTCGATTGACAGTCTCTGGCTGCCGATGTGCGGCGCGTTCACCGGCACGCCCGCCGCCGGCCTCAAGGAAACGGTTTTGCTCAACAGTAGCAAGGACGCGGCGCTGGTGGACAGTTTCCTGGCCGGCATGGGCGGCGGCGCGGTGATGAACGGTTTCAAGCCGGCGGGCGTGAATTACAAGCTCGCCGTGCGGCTCACCGGCAAATTCAAGACCGCCTTCCCCGACGGCCCGCCGCCGGACGCCGGCAACACCAACAGCGTCGCCAAGTCCGCCGGCAATTCGCTGAAGGAATCCAAAGTCGAAACGTCCGTCGTGCTGGTCGGCGATTCGGACCTGCTGGCGGATGATTTTTCGCTGCGCAAGGTGCAAAGCCCGTTCGGCGCGATGGTCAGCCCGATGAACGCGAACCTGGATTTCGCGCAGAATCTCGTCGAGCAGATGGCCGGCGACAGCAGCCTCATCGGCGTGCGCAGCCGGGCGTCGTTGAGCCGGCCGTTCACGCGCATCAAGAAAATGGAGGCCGAGGCCGAGGCGCGCGGGCAGGCGAAGATTGATGAATTGCAGCAGAGCTTGAGCGACACGCAGCAGCGCCTGGGCGAATTGCAGCAGCAGAAAAAAGACAAGGACCAGCGGTTCATCCTGTCGCCGGAGCAGAAGGCGGAGCTGGAAAACTTCCGCAAGAAGCAGGCGGAAGTCAGCCGCGCGCTGAAGCAGGCGCAAAAGGATCTGCGCCGGGAAGTCGTGTCGCTGGAGACGCGGCTCAAGTGGCTCAACATTCTGGCGATGCCGTTCGCCGTCATGGCGGCGGGCGTGGGCATCGCCCTCATCAAACGGAAAAAGACCTCGGCCAAATGATTTTGAATTTTCGCGCGATCCAAACAGAAACAACATGAACCGCAAACAATTCGTCATTCTCCTCGTGCTCGTCGCCGTCCTTGGCGCGGCGGGCTTGGTCATCCACCAGCGCGGCCAGCAATCCTGGCACCGCGCCGGGCAGTCCATCGGCCAGAAATTGCTGCCGGATTTTCCCGTCAACGACATCGCGCAGATCATCGTCAAGTCCGGCACCAACCAGCTCAACCTCGCACGCCGCGACAACCTCTGGTGCGTGGCCGAGCGCGGCAATTATCCGGCGAACTTTGCGCAGATCAGCGAATTGCTCCTGAAACTGGCGGATTTGAAAATTGTCCAGGTCGAGGAAATCGGACCGTCGCAGCTGGGCCGCTTTGAATTGCTGCCCGCCGGCGCCGGCGCGAACACCGGCACGTCGGTGGAATTCAAGGACGCCGGCGGAAAAACGCGCAACGCGGTTTTGCTCGGTAAAAAGCATCTGCGCAAGCCGGCGGCGAATTCCCGGTTCGGCGGCATGGGCGACGAAGGCTGGCCGGATGGCCGCTACGTCAAGGCGGACGGCGCCAAAACGGTGGCGCTGATTTCGGACGCGCTCGACAGCGTGCAGCCGAGGCCGGAATCATGGCTGAGCAAGGATTTTTTCAGCATCGAAAAGCCGCGCAGCATTGCGGTGCGATTTCCGGAGGCAACCAATTCATGGAAGCTGACGCGGGCCTCGGAAACGAACGACTGGCAGCTTGCCGAGGCCCAGGCCGGCGAAAAGCTGGACGACGCAAAAATCTCCGGCGTGACGAGCCCGTTCAGCTCGCCGAGTTTCAACGACGTTCTGTCCGGCGATGCCAAACCGGAAACGGCCGGCTTGACCAATGTCACGACGGTCACGGTCGAGACTTTTGACGGCTTCATTTACACCATCAAGCTTGGCCAGAAACGCGGTGAAGATCTGCCGCTGGCGTTGACCGTGAGCGCGAATCTGCCGGCGAAGCGCGGCGCCGCGAAGGATGAAAAGCCGGAGGACAAAACCCGGCTCGACCAGGAATTTGCCGGCCAGCAGAAAAAACTCGCCGGTAAACTGGCCGGCGAAACGCGGCTGGCAAAGTGGATTTATTTCGTGCCGGGCTTCACGGTGGAATCCCTGCTCAAGCCGCGCGGCGAATTGCTCGCCGAAACCAAAAAGGACGACCAGCCGGCGGCGGTGCCCAAGTGATTTTAAGTTCCTGCCGTCGGATTTTTGTCGCGAGCCCCGCCGGTCGCCGCGCGGAAAGGGGGGGCAAGATGTCTGGAAAACAATTTATGAGAACGGCCCTTTTGATCTGCTTGTCCGCAGCTGCGGTGATGATTGCCAGGGCTGACAGTTTGTTCACCCCGCCCGAAGCACCGTTTGTCACCGCGCTCAATGAGGAACTTTATCGTGTCGTTCTTCCGGCCGGGCCAGTCGAATCCGCGCAGGCGTTGATTGATGAAGCGCGAAGCGCCAGACCCGGGGCGCAGCTGATTTTGGAAGCGGGCGGGCCTTTGGTGGTCAGAGCCAATCCGCTCCGGCTTGGTTCGCGGATGAGCCTTCATTTGTCGCCCGCCGCTGGAATCACGGCGGATCGCGCCGCTTCCGCCGCGAGCCTGATTGCGATTGGGCCGGCGGATCATGTTTCCGTTTCCTCATCGGGTCCCGGGCCCGCGCAGCTGGACGGAGGGAAAAAAGCCATCGTCGGGATCAAGGTTGATGAGGGCATTCGGATAAATTTGGATCAGCTGCAAATTGTCGGCTGCGCTAATGCGGGCATTACGCTGGGTGGCCGGGATCCAACGAAGGTAACTGAGGCGTGCAGCGTGACCCGGTGTTTTTTCGCCGGCAATGGAGACGGGTTGCGCGTGGAGCGTTCGGCGGCGTTCATGTGTTTGGAAAACGAGTTCAAAAATCAGTCGGGAACCGCCCTGACGATCAAGTCCCTTTGCAGCGTCGTGGCCGGAAATTCATTCAAGGCGAACAAGGCGGCCATTCAAAGCGGCTCGGATCGTGGCGTGATAACGCGCAATATCATCGAAGACGCGCAGGCGCTGACGCTGACTTCCGAGAGTTCGGGAATCCTGGTGAGCGAAAACCGGAGCGCCATTTTTGGGCTTAAGATTGCTCTCGACGGCAAGAATCACCAGTTTTTCCACAACACCCTTGACGGATCGGCGAGCCTTGCGCCGAATTGCGGAGAGATGCTCCTGTTGGCGAACAAAGGGCTCAGGCCGGTTGCCGCCGCGGCGAATCTCAAATTTTTTAATCCGCCGACCTTGGGATATCCGCATAAGGATCCATTGATTGTTCCCGGGCTGGAGCGGTTTGATCTGACCGTCCCCGGCGGCAAAGAAAAAGTGACCGAAATCATCAATGCCGCCAGCGGAAAAAAAACGGTCACCAAGGAAAAAGCCGTGCCGGTGGATTTGGCCCAAGTGCAGCAGGCTGTGAACCAGGCCGAAACCACCCATCCCCATGCGGTTCTGGTGTTGCATCTTGAAGGGGAATATCTCTCCCGCGCACTCAAAGGTTTGGAGCTGCCGCCAAACACCTGCGTGATCTTGCAGGGTAGGATTCTGGCCGATTACGGAACCCGAATCGAACCACAATACCTGAAGGAAGCGCCGCTTTCACAGGTTGTGCTGATGCCGGCCGGCGGTTTTGGCTCCTTTTCCGGCGGCACTTTGGACGGTGGCAGACAGGCCTTTTTTCCAATCAATGCCGCGACGAAAAGCATTGCCCTGATTGAGGAAGTCAATCTGACTGCCGGAGCCCGTGACGGCTTTTATTGCAAGGGCCGCGATGCCCAGGCTCCGGTTTTTATTTATCGCTGCGTCGTTTCCGAAAACCTTGGCCGCGGGATTTGGAGCCACGTTGCCAGCCGCGTTCATTCCATTGGAAACACCATCACCGGGAACCGGAGCGATGGCATTGATCTCGATGCCTTGTCCAAGGACGGCACCGCGCTTTTCAACGTCAGTTGCGGCAACCGCCGGCATGGTGTTTTTATCGAGGAGGGCATCCATCATCACATCGTCTTTGGGAACACGCTTTCGGGAAACACCGGTGCGGGCGTCCATGTTTGGAATGAGGAGATCAAGGGCAATACGGGTTCAAATGTGATTGCGGCCAATCGCTGTGACGCCAATGGCGGTGGAATCACGGTGGGAGGCCGCAGCAGTGACAAAACCGCGAATGAAAATTTCATGTTTAACAACGTCTGCCGCCAGAACCGGACGGACGGCTTCCGCACGGGAAATTCAAAGGCGCAAGGCAACTATTTCAGCCAGTGCGTCGCCGGGGAAAACAACGAAAAAGATATAAATGCGCCGGCGTCGGCTCAAGCTGGCATATTTAATGATGTCATTCAGATTTTAAGCCGCTAAACGCCGCCGCCGCCGTTTGGCTCCACACCGAACTTGTCGGTTGTGATCTTATGGGTGATAATGAGATATTCATGTCAACCGCGCACCTAGCCCTTTCCATAATGTCGAGGCTTCAACTGGTCCCGTGCAGAAAGACGCGCGACTAGGCATTGAACGGAGGTTTATTTTTTCCCATGAGTGAATTCCCCAAAAAACTATCTGCAATTCTCCTGCTCGGGCTGGCTGTATTGGCCACGCCAACGGCCCGGGCGCAGGGCACGGGATTGACGGGCGACTACTTTGCCACAACCAATTTTAGCGGGACCAAATCCACCCGCGTGGACGCCACGGTGAACTTCGACTGGGGCACGGGCTCGCCGGGTTTCGGCGGGCTGGGCACCAACAATTTTTCCGTCCGCTGGTCGGGCCAGTTGCAGCCGCGCTACGACGACACCTACACGTTTTACGTCACCGCCGACGATGGCGCGACGCTGTGGGTCAACGACCGCTTGATCGTCTCGCGCCTGCTGGCCGCCACGCCGGCGCAGATGGCCGGCCAGATCGCGCTCAAGGCCGGCCAGCGGGTGAACCTCCGGCTGGAATATTTTGAGACGACCAACAGCGCCAGCATCCAGCTGGAATGGGCCAGCACCAACCAGACCCGCGAGCTCATCCCGTCATCGCAGCTCTATTCCAACACCCTGCCGGCCGAGCGCGGCTCGATTTTGCGGGAGCACTGGGCGAACCTGCCGGGCACGGCGATCACCAACCTGACCAATTCGCCGAATTATCCGAGCCAGCCGGATGGGCGGGAGAATTTCCTCACGTTTGAATGTTTGCAGACCAACTGGGCGACCAACGTGGGCACGCATCTGACCGGCTATTTGCTGCCGACGACCAACGGCGTTTACACGTTTGCGGTGGCGGCCAGCGACACGGCGCAGTTGTGGTTGAGCACGGACACGAACCCGGCGAACCGGCAGCTCATCGCCGCCGTCACCAACGCCACCGCGTTCCGCGACTGGTCGAACCAGGCGCCGCAGATTTCGGCCGGCATCACGCTGGTGGCGTGGCAGAAGTATTACATCGAGCTGCTGCACAAGGCCGGGACGAACAACAATCATTACTCGGTGGGCTGGCAGCCGCCGGGGGCGGGGCAATTCAGCGTGATCGGGGCGGACAACCTGGTTCCGGCCGGGCTGAACAACTCGCTGCCGGCGCAGGCGGGCATATTCAACACGCTGGCCCCGTCGCATCCGCGGCTGTTTGCGACGGCGGAACGGTTTGCGTGGCTGAAGCAGCAGATCACCAACAACCCGGCGGGCCAGCCGGCGCTGTGGTATGCCTCGATCTACGGCACGGCCACGAATCTGCTCGATACGAATGCCAATCCGCCGGTGGCTTACAGTTTGGACATCCGGAGCCAGATGTTGACGCAGAGTCGCACGGTGAAGGCGCGGATTTATCAACTGGGGCTGGCGTGGAAAATTTCCGGCAACACGAATTTTGCCGAGCGCGCGTGGACGGAGCTGAACGCCGCCGGCAATTTCCCCGACTGGAATCCGGTCAACAGTTTCCTCGACACCGCCGAGATGACGGCCGCGATGGCCGTTGGTTACGACTGGTTTTACGAATACTGGAACGCCACCCGGGCCAATTTTCTGATCACCAACATGGTCACCAAAGGGCTGCTGGCGGTCCTGACAAACTACCAGAACAATGTCGGCTGGGCGCAGCCTTCAGGCAATAACTGGAACCTGGTCTGCAACGGCGGGCTGACGATCGGCGCGCTGGCGGTCGGCACCAATTCCCCGATTGCCTCGGCGGTGTTGACCAATGCCATTCCCTCTTGCGCGCCGGTGATGCAGCATTATCTGGTGGACAATGGTCTCTGGTATGAAGGCCCCGGCTACTGGGATTATGCCTGCGACTATAATTTCCGGATGCTTTCCTGCCTGCAATCGGCGCTCGGCTCGGACTACGGTCTCAGCACCACGAACGGGGTCAACAACGCCGGGCTTTTTGCCGTGCTGCTGACCAGCGCCAACAACCGGGATTTCAATTTCTCCGACGCCGGCAGCGGTCTGGCGGGCCCTTCCCAAGGGCCTTACATGATGTGGTGGGCGCGGCGTTTTGATGTGCCCGCTTACGCCGCCTACCAGCGCACCAACAACACCGCCGACGCGTTGAGCGATTTGTGGTGGGACGGCCGCGGCGGCGACCCGGTGAGTGAAAACATCGGCAGCGACAATCTTTTTGTCGGTCCGACGCTCAACAACAACAACTATCTTTCGCAAAATGTCGGTGTGTTTCGCTCCTCGTGGGGTGATAAGAACGAAACTTTCCTGGCGTTCAAGGGCGGTCAAAGTGGCGGCAGCCACGGCGATTTGGACGCCGGCGATTTTGTGCTCGAGGCCCTCGGCAATCGCTGGGCCGTGGATCTCGGGGCCGACAACTACGCGCTGAACGGTTATTTTGATTCCAACCCCGCGTCGGCGACGAATCGCTGGGACTATTACCGGATGCGCGCGGAAGGCCAGAACACCATCGTCATCAATCCCGGCAACGGCCCCGACGCGGCCATCGGCCCGGTGGCGCCGGTGATCAATTACCAGAGCAAGCCGGGCGTGCGCGCCCTGACCGTGATGAATCTGACGCCGACACTGAACACCAACGCGGTGCGCGCCTGGCGCGGTTTCCAGTTGTTCGGCCCGCAGCGCAAGCAGGTGCTGGTGCAGGACGAGATTGTCGGGGCGACCAATGCCACCGTCTGGTGGTTTATGCATTACCAGAGCAGCGTCACGTCGGTCGCGCTCTCGGCGGATGGCAGCAGCGCGATGATGACCCAGAGCACCAACCGGCTCTGGGCCAAAATCCTCAGCAGCGGCGGCACGTTTCAAATCATGAATGCGCTGCCGCTGCCGACCTCGCCCAACCCGGCGGGCCAGGATCCCAACGCGATTTATCAAAAACTCGCCATCCAGCTTGCGGGCGTGACCAACACCACCATCGCGGTGTGGTTTGTGCCGCTGACGACCGGCCAGAATCCGCCGGTGGTGCCGCCCGCGCTCACGCCGCTGGCGCAATGGCAGATTCCGGAGACCAATCCGCCGGTCGCGAGTGACGGCTATTTCACCACGCCGGAAAACACCGCTCTGAATGTGAATCTCACCACGCTGGTCGCCGATACTTCCACGCCGGTGAGCAACCTGGTCTACACGGTCACCGGCGCGACCAACGGCACCGTCGCGTTGCTGGGCGACGGGGTTACGGCGCAGTTCACCCCGGCGGCAGGTTTTTACGGCACCGGCCAGTTTCTTTACACCGCGACGGATGCGGCGAGCAACAGCGCCACCGCCGCCGTTGTCATCACCGTGCAGCCTGCGACGTGGTATTGGGACACCGCGACCACCGCCGGCCTGCAGCCCGGCAGCGGCAGTTGGGACAATGCGACGGCGATCTGGTCCGCCAGCGCCGCCGGCTCGAATCCCTTGCTGGCGTGGCCGGCATTGGGCAATGACGCGGTGTTCACCGGCGCGGCGGGCACTTACACCATCGCGATCAGCGGCACGCAAAATGTGAATCAAATTTCCACCACCAACGGCGCGTGGATTTTCACCAACGGCGCGCTGAATCATTTCAACGGGGCCATGACCATCACCGCCAACGGCGACACCACGCTGGCGGCGCCGCTCACGGCGAACACCGATTTCATCAAGCTGGGCACCAACCGGCTGACGCTCGGTGCGGCGGCAAGTTTTTCCGGGGATGTTTATGTGCCCAGCGGCACTCTACGCACGCTTACGAACAACGCGCTGCCCGCCACCGCTTCGCTGACGTTGGGGACGAACACCGCCGCCGGCGCGCTGGACTTCTCCTCGGCGAGCCAGACGTTCAACGGCCTTACCGTCATCTCCACCAACACCACGCTGACCAATCTGGTGACCGTGGGCGGCGGCCAGACGCTGGCGATCACCGGCGGCGTCACGGTCGGGGTGGACGTCAGCACGAACAGTTTCACGATGATGACGATGTCCGGCGGCGGGTCGCTGGTGGTCACCAATGCCGCCCAGCCGAATTTCACCGTCGGCTTGGGGTCGGCCACCGTCAACGGGCAGGGCAACAGCGCCACGCTCAGCCTGGCCAGGCTGGGCAGCGTCACGCTGGGCGCCACCAATTCCCCGCTCGGAGAGTTGCGGATCGGTTATGGCAATGGTTCCGGCGGATCATCCAGCGCCACGCTCACGCTGTCGGACACCAACAACACCATCGCGGCCGCCACGTTGCAGGTTGGCAATTCCGTCCAGAACAACGGCACTTCCGGCACGTTGATGCTGGGGGCCGGCACCAATGTTTTGACCGCGGACACGCTCAACATCGGCCTGTGCAAGGTGGCCGGGACGGTGAAGTTTGCTTCACAGACGGCCGGCAGTCCGGGCAATGTGATTATTGGCGGATTGACCAATTCTGCCACCGCGATTTGGATCGGCTACAAAAACGGGACCGGGACGGCGGCGAATCCCACCAGCACACTGGATCTGCGGGGACACCTCGCCACGGTGACCGCCAGCACTCTGGCCATCGCCGTGGAGAACGGCTTGAGCACCGGCGGCGAGACGGGCCTGCTCTATTTTGACGGCGGCACTTTCACCGTGACCAACGTCATCGTTGCCGCCAAGAGCAGCACCAGCACCGGTCCCGCCACCGGCACGTTGAATTTGAGTGGCGGCACTTTCACGGTCGCTGCCGGCGGCAGTTTCACGCTGGCCTCCCAGACCAGCGTCGGCAACGCCAGCGGCACCTTGAACCTCACCGGCGGCACCCTGAACTCGCCGGTGGATATTCTGGACGGCGGCGGCACCAACACCAGCACCGTCACGCTGAACGGTGGAACGCTGAATCTGTTTGGCCACAATCTGGGCTCGGCCACGAACATCAACACCCTCACTTTCCAGTCCGGCACCCTGGCGAACGTCGGCGAGATCAACGCCGGCAGTCCGCTGGTGAAATCCGGCGCCGGCACGTTGACGCTTTCCGGCACGAACACCTATGTCGGCGCGACGACCATCAACGCGGGCGAGTTGGTGGGCGCCACCGGCGGTTCCTGCTCCAACAGCGCGGTCACGGTCCTGGCCGGCGCCACCAACGGCGTGCAGATGCTCGCCCCCGGCGGCCAGTGGGTTTGCGCCAGCCTGACCAGCCGCACGAACAGTTGTCTGGATTTCAATTTCGGCAGCGTGCCGCCGAGTCTCACCACGGCGCCGCTGCAAGTCCTAAACGCCTTCACCTTCACCAATCCGACGGTCATCGTGCGCACCACGGCCGGCATCACGAACGGCCAGTATCCGTTGATCCGTTACGGCGCCCGGTCGGGCACCGCCATCAGCAATGTCACCTTCATTCCGGCGTTGTCGGCCAAATTAAATTTCAGCCTCATCACCAATGCTGTCCGGTCCACGATTGACCTGCTGATTGTCTCGACCAACAACGGCGGGGCGTTGAGCTGGGCGGCGGGCAATGGTTGGTGGGACATCAACACCTCGGCCAACTGGCAGAACGGCGGTTTTGCCGGCTTCTATTATCAGGACGGCAAGAATGTCATTCTGGACGACACAGCGAGCGGGGTCTCGCCCATCCTGATGACGAATGCCGTGACGGTTTTGCCGGCCAGCGTGACCGTCAACCTGACGAACAAGAGTTACACCATCTCCGGCAACGCGATTGCCGGCAGCGGCTCGCTGACCAAGAACGGCCCCGGCCCCCTGACCCTCGCCGGCACGAACACCTACACGGGCAGCACGGCCATCAACGCCGGCACGCTGCTGGTCAACGGCAATGCGCTGGCCTGCACCAACCTGGTGACGGTGGCCAGCAACGCGGTTTTCGGCGGCAGCGGCACCATTGGCGGCACGGTGATGGTGGCGATGGGCGGCAAGCTGGCTCCGGGCGGATTATATAACGTGGGCGTGCTGACGTTGACCAATAACTTGGCCCTGACCGGTGGAAATGTGTTCTTCGACTTCGTCAATCTCAGTGGCGGCACGAACGACTCGGTGGCGGTCGGCAATGTGGTCAGTCTGACGAATGTCAACAGCATCTATCTTGCGGGCGGGGCTCCCGCCGGCAGTTACACCTTGATGACTTACGCCGCCACCAACGGCCCCGGCACGTTTGCGCTGGGCGCCAATTATCCGAACGCCTCGCTGGTGGCCAGCTCGACCAGCCTGGTGTTGCAGGTGGGCACGGGCGGCAGCACCTTCGGCCTGACGTGGAAGGGCAATGTCAGCGGCACGTGGGACACGTCCGTGTTCAACTGGACCAACGGCGTCGTGGCGACCAATTTCAACGCCGGCGACAACGTGATCTTTGACGACACGCTGGCGGGGAATGCCACCATCACCAACGCCACGCCCGGCGCGGTGGTTGCACCCGGCTCGGTGACGTTCAACAACAGCCTGACCAACTATGTCATTAGTGCAAACATTGGCGGGGCGGGCCCGCTCAACAAGCTGGGCGCGGGCACGGCGACCCTCGGCGGTGCGAACACCTATGGCGGCAACACGACCATCAACGCCGGCACCTTGGTGGTCGCCGGCGGCGGCTCAATTTTCGCGCCGGCGGGCACGCTGAACATCGCCGCCCAAGGCGGGGTGATGGGCACCAACACGTTGAACAGCGGTGGTGCCATCACGGTTCAGACGCTGCTGGCGACCAACCTGGCGACCGCCGGAACCACCACCAATTTTTCATTCTTTAATTTCAATGGCGGCACGCTGACCACTTCGAACTACAACGGGCTGGCCGCCAGAATCCTGCTGGC
>Ga0316220_1003720_pt1 | contig 12441 bp, 12 predicted proteins | sample TBH18005metaG_FD_203632 | JGI IMG/M metagenome (GOLD analysis project Ga0316220, IMG submission 203632) | Freshwater microbial communities from Trout Bog Lake, Wisconsin, USA - TBH18005 | ecosystem: Environmental > Aquatic > Freshwater > Lake > Hypolimnion/Profundal zone | place: USA: Wisconsin...
GGTCAATGCGGCGTAACCGGATGCGCCCAAACCCCTTGGGCTCCACGATCTCCACCGCCATGACCATCAACACTTTGGTGGTGCTGCTCTTGCGCCCTGCAGGGGTGGCGGGATTCTTGCGATCCGTGATGGACAGGTACGTTTCATCCACCTCCACAAGCCCCTTGAGCTTGTCCCGGCCCGGGCGGACCATGGCACGTCGAAACCGGTGCAGCATGGTCCAGGCGGTCTGGTAGCTCCCCAAACCCAATACGCGCTGCAGCCCCAGGGCGCTCACGCCTTGTTTCTGATTGGTCAGGTACCAAGCTGCAGCCAGCCAGACACGCAGCGGTGTGCGCGTCTTGTCAAAGATGGTTCCAGATGTCACTGTGCCTTGGTACTGGCATGAGCGGCACATCAGGCGGGTGCGGCTGGCGCGGTACACATCGCCAGCGTTGCCGCAACGCGGGCAGACGAAGCCTTGGGGCCACCGAAGCTTCTCCAGGAACGCCTGGCAAGCCTCTTCGGTGGCAAACCAGTCAAGAAATTCGTTCCAGGTGCGGGGGTAGTCCCCTCCAGGAGTTGGCGTTAGCATCTGGGTTTCCATCCAGCTATTCTCACGTCACTGGAGCTAAATAGATACCCCTTGCATTTGTACAGTATTCATGTCAGCCACTTCCAAGCCCAAGCTCTACAACCCACGCCACCCCGAACGCACGCTGCTCTACCAAACGGTAGCCGAGCACTACGAGACCTGGCTAGAGTTGGCCAGCGCGGGTCAGTTCGACGGCCAGGGCGACCACCACACCCCCAAGCCCTTCGTGCGCAAAGCGTTTGCCAAGTATCTTGAGTGCGGCATCTTTGCCCATGGCTTTGCCCGCGCTCGCTGCGGCGACTGTGGGCACGACTACTTTGTAGCCTTCTCCTGCAAAGGCCGGGGAGTCTGCCCCTCGTGCACCACGCGGCGGATGGTGGAGACGGCGGCACACCTGAGCGACCACGTCTTCCCCCGCCTGCCGGTGCGCCAGTGGGTGCTCTCCGTGCCCAAGAGGTTGCGGTACTTCATGCAACGCGACGGAGCGGTGCTGAGCATGGTGCTGCGCATCTTTCTGCGGGTGATCGCACAAACTCTGCAGACCCACAGCCCCGGTGCGGCCCATATGGACAAGGCAGGCCTGCACATCGGTGCCATCGCCTTCATTCACCGATTCGGCTCCAGCCTCAATGAACACGTCCACTTCCACGTTTGTGTGGTGGACGGGGTGTTTGAGGAAGTGGAGGGCGAGGGCGATGCTGATGCGACCCCTCGAATCTCATCGCCGGGTGTCATCTTTCACGCGGCCACCGGCATCGATGCGGCTACCGTGGCCCCAGTGCAGACCACACTGCAAAAACGCATCCTGCGCGCCTTCGTTGCTCGGGGCCTGCTGGAGAACTGTGACGCCAAAGACCTGCTGGGCTACAAACACAGCGGCTTCTCGGTGGACGCCGGTGTCTGCATCGAAGCCCACGACCGCGCTGCGCTGGAGCGGCTGCTGCGCTATTGCGCGCGTCCACCGTTTTCCATGGATCGACTGCGCAAAGAGGGAAGCGAACTGGTGTACCGCTGTGCCAAACAACGCAGCGAGCCCACCAGTGACCAGCGCGGTGCCAAGGCAGACGAACTGCACCTCACACCGCTGGAGCTCATCGACCGCATTGCCGCCCTGGTACCCCCACCACGCACCCACCGGCACCGCTACTTTGGCGTGCTGGCACCGAACTCGCCGCTGAGGGAGGCGGTGACGGCTCTGGCCCAGCCTGCTGCGGCGCAACCAGCCACGGTCGAGACTGCACAATCTGGCGCGGGCGTGGGCGTGGGCGTACCTGGGGTGGCGGCGCCGGGCAACGCGGCCACACCCACACCAGAACCTGCAGCACCTCCCAAACGCCCAGCGCACTACCTATGGGCGGTGCTGATTGCCCGCATCTACGAGGTCTTCCCACTGCTGTGTCCGAACTGCGGGGGGCAAATGCGCATCATTGCCTTCATCACGCACAGCGCCGAAATCCGCCACATCCTGAACCACATCGGGGTGGACTCGCAGCCACCGCACATAACCCCGGCACGCGGGCCACCGCTGTGGGAGGACTGCGACGCGCCGGTGGATGACGGGGTGCAAGGCGAGCCCGATTGGGATCTGGCAGCTCAACCCGCACCCGATTACGAGGTGGACCAGCGCGTCAATTGGTGACCCAGTGAAGCGGCGGTATCAATCGCTGCGGTGAGTAGCTGCGTGCGCGCCAGACCCAAACGCATATTGCCTCCCAAGCTCTTGCCATTGAGCGGCAAGCGAGCGCTCAAACTGCTTGTGTCGAACGTGTTTCGAGGCCCAAAACGCGTGCCATACTTGGCCTCATGCGGTTGAATTTCCTATCCGTACGGATTTGATGGACATTGCAACTCCATGAGGGCGGATGGCCGCCCGACGTGATGCGGACCGCGAAGTACGGAACGCCTGGAACCGGCGACCTCATGCCGGCCGCCCGCTTTGTTGTCGAGTGCCTGATTTATAGCTGAAATGCCGCCAGCCTCCGGCCTTCGTGATGACATCACCGACCCTGCCAACCGCAGGAACGCGCGTGCCGGCTGAATCGCGAGGCCTCATTCCCCGCCGCCAAACAGATCCCGGAACTTCTGAGCCGCATCTTCCGCACCCGTGTTCTTGCTCATCGGCGTGCCCTTCGGATACTCCTCCGCAATGCGGTCTTCCCAATAGGTGGTGGGATACGGCGCGCTGCACAGACGGCGAAACACTTCCTGCGGCACGTGCTTGTAGGCGCGCACCGTCTTGTCGTCCCAGTGCAGCTCGAGCTGCTGGGTGCTGGCGTCGTAGTCGGCGCGGCGGATGCGCCCGTTGGTGAAGGTCTTGCTCTGCATGTTGGGCTCCGAAGGGAGCTCGCGACGGGGCGGGCCCTGCCGGATCGTCGCACATCCCAGAGCCGCTCCTGTTTTGATAGCTGGTGGCGCTTATTTAAAAAGCCCAAACGACCGATTTGACTTGGAAAAAGACAGCACCCACAGGTGCCGTCTTGGCCGCCCCAACCAGCACGGAGCCGCAGCGCCGATGCCCCGCCTTACTCGCCGAGCCAGAAGCGTTCGCTGCGGTCGAGGAAGTCGTGCACGTGGACGGTGACCGTGTCTTCACCCAGCAGCACCACGCCGTACTGTGGCGGCTCGTGGCTGCCACCGATCTTGGGCGTGTCGTCCAGCCGCAGCGCCACCTGGTGGTTGGTGCCGCGCAACGTGGAGTACGGGATGCCGAGCCAGGAGCCGAAGATGGGCCGGTGCACGTGGCCGAAGAACAGGTGGCGGATGCGGTGCTCCTGCCCCTGCAGGGCGCGCCGCAGCGGTGCGGGGTCGAGCAGGGCGATGCGGTCCATGGACGGGATGCCGAGCGCGAAGGCCGGGTGGTGCATGAAAAGCAGCACCGGCTCGTCGCTCTGCGCCAGCCGCTCGGCCAGCCACTGCGCGCGCTGTTCGCACAGCACGCCGTGGCTCACGCCGGGTTCGTTGGTGTCGAGGAAGAGGCCGCGGTAGCCACCGATGGCCACCTCGTACTGCACGAAGCCGTTGGCGTCCACCGGCACCTGCGGGAAGTGCTCGCGAAAGCGCTCGCGGCTGTCGTGGTTGCCCAGGATGGGAAACACCGGCATGGGCAGGCGGCCGAGCTGCTGCGCGAGCTGGCGGTAGGCGTCCGGGTGGCCGGTGTCGGCCAGGTCGCCGGTGACAACGCACAGCGCGGCGTCGCCATGCTCTGCGATCACGCTGTCGATGCAGCGGGCCAGGCGGCGGTACGGGTCGAGCCCGTAGAGCGCCTGCCCCTGCGCCACCAGGTGCGTGTCGGTGATGTGGATGAACTTGAACACGATGCGGTCTCTCCTCTTCAGCGCGGTAGCAGGGCCTGCACGTCGCGCGTCATGGTGGCCAGCGCCTTGTCCGGGGCCACGTCCTTGGCCACCACGGTCTGGATGTGGTCCTTGATGACGTCGGTGATCTTCAGGCCGCTCTCACCCGGGAAGGCATACCAGCCGGTCAGCACCGGCAGCTGCTTGATGGCGGTGAGGTAATTGGGGTTCTGCTCGTAGAAGGGCTTGAGCAGGGCCGGGTCGTTGGCCGGCAGGGCGTTGGCCGGGAAGTAGCCGGTGCCCTTGACCATGACGGTGGCGCCCTGCGGGCCGGTGGCGAACTTGATGTATTCCCAGGCGGCTTTCTGCTTGGCCGGGTCCTTGGCGAACAGCATTGCCACATTGCCGCCGGCGGGCAGGCGGCCGTTCTTCTCGATCGGCATGCGCGCGGTGCGCAGGTCAAAGCGCTTGCCGACCTGCTTGGTGGTCAGCCCCAGGCGCGAGGTGGAGGTGACCAGCACGGCCAGATTGCCGGTGATGAAGTCCTGGTTGGCGTTGCTGAAGGAGATGTTGCGCATCTCGCCTTCGTTCACGGCCTTGGCGAAGGTCTGCATGGCGGTCTTGCCGGCAGCACTGTCGAAAGCCACCTTCTTCTCGTCCGGCGTCAGCATGGTGCCGCCGTTGGAGAAGACCAGTGCCTGCCACATCCAGTTGCCGGTGATCTCCCAGTCCATGTGCAGGCTGTGGGTGCCGGGGTTGGCGGCCTTGGCTTTCTTCGCTACCTCGACGATGCCGTCCCAGGTGGCGGGGAACTGCTCGGGAGTGACGCCGGCCTTGCGCACCAGGTCGGCATTGAAGTAGACGATGGGGGTGGAGAGCGAGAAGCCGATACCGACCTGCTTGCTGCCGATCTGGCCCAGCGAGAGCAGCGCCTTGTCGTAACCCATCTTGCCCCAGTCCTTCTCGGCCTGGATGAGCGGAGTCATGTCGACGGCAATGCCGCGGTCGACGAACACGCGCTGGCGGTTCAGGCCCTGGTAAGACACGTCGGGCAACTGGTTGGTAACCGCCTGGCGCAGCGCCTGCTGCGTAGCTTCCTCGTAGCCAGGCGTGGACGCACGGAAGACCACCTTGTACTGCGGGTACTTCGCCATGAAGTCCTTGGCGATCTTCTCGTGCACGTCCTTGAAGATTTCCGGGTAGGGGTAGTCCACGACGATTTCCAGCGGCTGCTGCGCATGCGCCCAGCCGCAAGCCAGCAGCACGCCGGCTGCGATGGATTTCAGGACAACTCGTTTCATGGGATGCACTCCTTGATGGATGAAGGGAGAAAGAAAGGGAAACGGAAAGAGGAAAGATCAGCCTTTGACGCCGGTCAGCGTCACGCCTTCGATGAAGCGCTTCTGGGCCGCGATGAACAGCAGCAGCAGCGGTGCCGTGATGAGCACGGTGCCGGCCATGAGCGGGCCGTAGTTGATGCCGGCCTCCTCGTTGCGGAAGAACATGGTGCCCAGCGGCGGCGTGGCCAGCTCGGGGGAGGAGATCACCAGCAGCGGCCAGAAGTAATCGTTCCAGTGCCAGACGACCGAGAAGATGGCGAAGGCAAACAGCGCCGGCACGGCAGTGGGCAACATCACACGCCAGACCAGCTCGAACTCGCTCATGCCGTCCAGGCGCGCGGCGTGCACCAGGTCGTCCGGCACGGTGCGGAAGAACTGGCGCATCAGGAAGATGCCGAAGGCCGAGATGGAAAACGGCACGATCAACGCCGACATGGTGTTCAGCATGCCCAGGTGGTGCAGCATCACATAGGTCGGAATGGCCGTGGCCTGGTGCGGGATCATCAGCGCCAGCAGCACCAGGCGCCAGGCCCAGGTCTTGCCGCGGAACTGCAGCTTGGCAAAGGCGTAGGCCGCCGGCAGCAGCACCACGATCTGCAGCACCAGGATGGCGGTACAGACCAGCAGGCCGTTCCACAGGTAACGCAGCAGGGGCACACGCGTCAGCGCCTCGGTGTAGTTCTCCACCAGCGCCAGCCGCGTGGGCAACAACGTCAGTTCGCGCGTGAACACCTCGTCCATCGGCTTGAGGGAGGTCAGCACCATCCAGATGAAGGGCGCCAAGAAGACCAGCGCACCCGCCATCAGCAGCAGGTGGCGCAGCGCGCGGAAGAGGAAGGTGCGTGCGGAGAAGGTGAGCATCATCGGGCGTTCTTCAGGCGTAGTGGGTCTTGCGTTCCATGGCGCTGTGCTGCACCTGGGTCAGGAAGAAGATGCCGGCGATGAACACCACCGTCATGGCGCTGGCGTAGCCCATGCGGAAGAAGCCGAAGCCTTCGGCGTAGATGGTGTGCAGCAGCACCTCGGTCGACTTGTTGGGACCGCCGCGCGTGAGCACGTGCACGGTGTCGAACACCTGCAGTGCGCGGATGGCGCAGACGGTGACGACGAACAGCGTGGTTGGCCCGAGCAGCGGCCAGGTGATGCGGCGGAAACGCTCGCACGGGTGCGTCACGCCGTCGAGCGCCGCCGCGTCGCGCACGTCCTGCGGAATGCTCTTGAGGCCGGCAAGAAAAAGCACCATCGCCAGCCCGGCCATCTGCCACACGCCAATGGCCGCCAGCGAGTACAGCGCCAGCCGGCGGTTGTTGAGCCAGTCCTGCGGCTGCAGGCCGACCCACTGCAGCATGTGGTTCACCAGCCCGGCGCTCGGGTGCAGCAGGAATTGCCAGACCACGGCCATGGCAATCAGCGTCGATGCCACCGGCATGAAGAAGGCGGTGCGGTAGAAGCCGCGCAGCTGGGTGTCGGATTCGATCAGCAGCGCCGTCCCCAGGCCGATGGCCACGGCACCGGCAGTCACCAGCACGAGGTAGAGCAGCGTGTTGGCGAGCGACTGGCGGAACACCGGGTCGCTCCAGAGTTCGGCATAGTTGGCCAGGCCGACCCAGTTCAGCGTGGCGGCGCCGAACTGCCAGTCGGTCAGCGACAGCATGGCGACGACGGCCACCGGCCCGAGCAGGAACACAAGCAGCAGCACCGTGGCCGGTGACAGCAGCAGCAGGGTATTGAGCGGATGCACGCGCATGGTCAGCCCCGTGCCTTCAGGCCGCTGCGTCCAGCTGCGTTGACAGCGGCTCGAACGGCCAGACGCTGGCCGTCGGCGCCGAACACGTGCAGCTGGGCCAACGGCACCCAGGCCTGCAGTGGCTCCCCCACGCGCAGCCCGGCTTGCTGCGCCGGCAGGCAGAAGACCACCTGCTCCTGCGCTTGGGCCTGGGTTTGCGTCAGCTGCACGGTGACGATCAGTTCGGCACCGGTGTATTCCACGCCGCTGATGCGACCCTGCAGCGCCAGCCCCTTGTCATCATCCTGCAGGCCCAGCTGCGGCCGGAAGCCGACCTGGCAGGCTGCGCCCTCCTGGCCCGGCGGCACATGACCGATCTGTTGGCCCTGCACCCAGATGCCGGCGCCGCGAATTTCGGCCGGCAGCAGGTTGATGCGTGGTGCGCCAACGAAACGCGCCACCTCCACGTGCGCCGGCTGGCGGTAGATCTCGTCCGGCGTGCCGAGCTGCAGCACACGGCCTTCGCGCATGACGGCCACACGGTCGGACATGGACATGGCCTCGTGCTGGTCGTGCGTGACGTAGATGAAGGTGACGCCGAGCTGGTCGTGCAGTTGCCGGATCTCGGCGCGCAGGGCCTGGCGCAGGTTGGCGTCGAGGTTGGACAGTGGCTCGTCGAACAGGAACACCGCCGGGTGCCGCACCATGGCGCGCGCCAAGGCCACGCGCTGACGCTGGCCACCCGAGAGCTGCGCCGGCTTGCGCCCCCACAACGCGTCGATGCCCAGGCTCTGCGCCACCTTGCGTGCGCTGGCCTCGGCCGCGGCATGCTGGCGCCGTACCGCCGGCAGCAGCCAGCGCATGCCCGGCAGGCGCTGCCAGAAGTTCAGGCCGCGCATCAGCAGCGGCGTGCAGATGTTTTCGCCCACCGTCATGTGCGGGTAGAGGGCGTAACTTTGGAACACCATGGCGCAGTCGCGTTCGCCGGGCGACAGCGGCAACAGGTCCCGCTCGCCGAGGTGCAGGGTACCGGCGTCGGGCTGGTCCAGGCCGGCGATCAGGCGCAGCAGGGTGGACTTGCCGCAGCCCGAGGAGCCGAGCAGGGTGAGGAACTCGCCGTCGCGCACGGTGAGGTCCAGGCCCTTGAGCACGTGGGTGGCGCCGAACTGTTTGCTCAGGCCGTGGATGTGGATGTCAGGCATGGCAGTTCTCCGGAGAAGAGGTCAGGACGTTGGACAGCTGGCCGAGCAGCCAGGGAGTGAACGTGTCGTAGTGGTCGAAGCCCGTCACCTGGGGCAGCAGGTCGGCCGGCTGGCCGGCGTAGCCCGCGCGGTGGGCCGCGAAACGCACGCCGGCGGCTTCGGCGCAGCGTGCATCCATGGCCGAGTCACCGACGAACAGCACCTGCGCGGCCGGCACATCGAGCTGCTGCAGCACGCGCAGCAGCGGGTCGGCCGCCGGCTTGGGCCGCGCAGCATCACCCAGCCCGACCACGGCATCGAAACCGATGTCGAGCCCGGTGCAGGCCAGCAGGGCTTCAATGGAAGGCCGGTCGCGGTTGCTGCACAGGCCAAGCAGCAGGCCCTGCGACTTGAGTTCCGCCAGCAGGGCCGGCACACCGGCGTAAGGCGTGGCCTGGGCCAGCCAGTGCTGCGCATAACGGGTGAAGTAGCTGGCCTCCAGGGCGCTGGCCTGCTCGGCCGCGGCCGCCTCGGCCTGCAATGCCAGCGCGTGTTGGAACATCGGCCCCAATCCCTCGCTGAGCGCCGGCCGCAACCGGTCCGCCGGCACCGTGCGCAGCCCGGCTTCGGCCAGCACCTCATTGGCCGCCGCGGCCAGGGAAGGCAGGGTGTCGAGCAGCGTGCCATCGACATCGAAGACGACTGCTCGGATATGATCGTTTCTGTTCATATTAGCCATGTTATGAACAGAAGGTGTCATTTTGATGACTCAGCCTGAATCTATAGTGGCCGTACGCCCGGGCCTTGCACGGCCCGATCTGACCGTCTGAACTGCCCCGCCGCCCATGCTCAAAGCCGCACGCCACAAGGAAATCGTCGCCCTCGTCCAGGGCGGCGGCATCGTCGAAGTCAATGCCCTGGCACAGCGTTTCCAGACCTCGCCCATCACCATCCGGCGCGACCTGATCGAGCTGCAGGAACGCGGCCTGCTGGAGCGCACGCGCGGCGGCGCTGTCTCCGGTGAGGTGATTGCCGAGGGCTGGGCGCGTTACGAGAGCATCAGCTACGCCGAGCGCGAGCGCGAGCAGTTCCGTGAAAAACGCGCCATTGCGGAACTGGCGGCGCAACTGGTGTCGGACGGCGACTGCATCCTGGTCAACGGCGGCACCACCTCGCGCCACCTGGCCGAGGCGCTGCGCGGCCACCAGAACCTGCACGTTGTCACCAACGGCCTGACAGTGGCCATGGAGTTCGCACGCAGCCAGAACGCCGCGGTCTACCTGCTGCCGGGCATGGTGGACTTCAGGAAGATGACCTCGGTCAGCCGGCCGGCGCCGGGCAGCTTCGACGACATCACGGTGCGGGCCGCGTTCCTCGGCGTGCACGGCATCTCGCCGGCCGGCATCGGCATGCTGTCGCCGGAAGAAGCCGCGATGAACCGCGCCTTCATCGAGGCTGCCCAGACCGTCAACGTGCTCGTCGATTCATCCAAGTTCAACTCGCAGGCGATCTTCCGCATCTGTGAAATGAACCGTGTCACCCGGGTCGTGACCGATACCGGCATTGCGCCCGCAACACGCCAGGCACTGGAAGCCCTTGGTATCGAGGTCTTGCTGGCCTCCCCAGAAGAAGCCGCCTAGTTTCGCGCCGACGCGCGCGCCACTGTGGCGGCGCTTTTGCATGCCATGACCTACGATGCGGCCATGACACGGCCCATCATCCTGTTCGGTGCCTTCGACCGCCACAACTTCGGCGACCTGCTGTTGGCGCACATCGCGGCGGCGCTGCTGCCGGGGCAGGAACTGGTGTTCGCCGGCCTGGCCAACCGAGACCTGCGCGCCGACGGCGGCCATCAGGTCCAGGCCCTGACGCAGTTGGCTGCCGATTGGGATGCTCACCCGGCCACGCTGATCCACGTCGGGGGCGAAATCCTCAGCTGCAGCGCCTGGCAGGCGGCCGTGATGCTGCTGCCACCGGACGAACTGCAAGCCACCCTCGCTTACCTGGAAGCCCGGCCGCTGGAGCAGGCGGCCTGGGTGCAGCGCATGGTGGGCAGCGCGGCGCTGGCGCCCTACACGCTGTCGCGCTCGCTTTTTCCCGCGCTGACACGGGTGGCCTATCTCGCGGCGGGTGGCGTGCAGCTGGACACATGTGAACCGGCGCTGCGTGCCGAGGTACTGGCCAACCTGCAGGCGGCGGATGCAGTGAGCGTGCGCGATGGCCAGACCCTGGCGCATCTGGCGGCAGCGGGCATCACCGCGCATCTGCTGCCCGACCCGGCGGTGATGGTGGCCGAGCTGTTTGACGCACGGATACGTCAGCACGCAGCCGGTGGCGAGATGGCACAGGTGTTGCGCACGTTCCCGCAGGGCTATCTTGCCGTGCAGTTCAGCGCCGACTTCGGCGACGACGCCACGCTCACCACCATGGCCCAGCAACTCGACCAGGTAGCTGCGGCCACCGGTCTTGGCGTGGTGCTGTTTCGTGCCGGCGCTGCGCCCTGGCATGACGACTTGGCTTGCCTGCAGCGCGTCGCCGCGCGCATGCGCCTGCAGCAAGCGGTGGTTACGCCGCCAGTGACGTATGGGGATGTCGTGAGCAAGAACACCGGGGAGAGCCAATCGGATACCATTGCTGGATGAAATCACAGTATCAATGGGGCTGCTGGAGCTAAATAGATACCCCTTACATATATACAGTTGTTTCGAGGGTGTCATGGAAGTGCATGTAACGCCACTTAAAAGCAAGGGACAGACCAAACAAAAGTGGTTACGGGCAATGGGCAACGCAGTTGGAACGCTGAGAATCCGAGACAAGCGCGATACCGTTAATCTTCGCAGCACGCGCGTTGCAGAGCTCTTCAACCACCGCCCCGTCCGCGCCGAGGGCGAGAAGTGGATCCTGTTCGATGTCCAACTTGTCTGGGCCAAGGGGGGGCAGTTCCTGCTGTCCGGCTACGAGCGCCACGTCCAGTGGAACGGCGACACTACGGATTACGCCCAGAGTTGGCTCGTCAGCGTGCCGGCGCCGGGAACGTCGGTCGCGATCGTCCCAGACACCGTCGAGGCACCAAAACAGACGCCGATCGAAGACCCGGCTGCCGGCAGCCTACGCATTTGACCAACAATGAATACATCTGATAGCGGGTTCGTAGAAGTCAAAAGCAAAGTAGCAAAGCCCGAATTGCAGGCATTCATGGAACACCTGAGCGCCTTCCATGAGGGCGACACGGATGCCCAGCGGGCGGCAGAGATCCGCGCTCAGGACGAGAACGACGGCCTGGATTCACTGAAGCGCCTATTCGATCTGGCGAACGGGAGCAGTGGACAGTGCCGTCACGTCGCGCGCTTCCTGCTTGGTCTGTACAACGGCACTCGATTCCCGTTCGATCTGACTGACTTCCGATGCGTTGATGCCTCGATCTTTGAGGACATGATGCGAGTGCTGCGGATGGACAGCCGGCCACGGGCAGAAGTCCACACGTATTTCCCGCGCGGCGGCGAGCGTTTCGAGCAACTGGCGCAGGACTGGAATCTGTACAAGACCGAGTGGGAGCCGGCGGGCAGCGGGTTCACGCGCAGACGCAGCGCGTACCGCCTCGACATCGAGGCAGGCGTGCGCGGCGAGACGCTGGTGTGGAAGTGGTCTGTATCGCGGTGGGGCGGCGACAGTAAAAAGGTTGCCAGCGGCGCGGCATGGTCGGCCGAGAGTGCGAAGTACGAGATTGATGCCTGGTTCGAGCGCGGCGGCGAGACGCCTTACGAGGGGTCGCCTCAGAAAACGGAAAATAAAGCACGCTAAGCCCTTACTTACCCAGATGTTTGACTGTTCGTGGCACTTTCACCATGGCAATTGCAATTGCCCAACTGAATCGCACCGGCTTCCGTGGAGGCTCAACTCCTGAGAGGATTGAGTCATGAACACTAAAGCTGCTCGTTTTAGCCCTGAGGTACGTGAACGTGCCGTACGTTTGGTGCAGGAGTGCCAAGCGGATTACGCATCACTGTGGGGTGCATGCGAATCGATTGCCCCCAAGATTGGCTGCTCTGTCAGTACCCTGCATGGATGGGTACAGCGCAAAGAAATAGATGCAGGCCAACGACCGGGTTTGACTACAGATGAACGTGAGCGGCTCAAGCAACTGGAGCGGGAGAACAAGGAGTTGCGGCGTGCCAATGACATACTCAAGGCTGCGAGCGCTTTTTTTGCGCAGGCGGAGCTGGACCGTCGCATCAAGAGCTGATTGACTTTGTAGACAAGTACCGTGATGCCTATGGGGTCGAGCCAATTTGCCGACTGCTGCAAATTGCCCCATCGGGCTACAGAC
>Ga0316220_1003721_pt1 | contig 12440 bp, 12 predicted proteins | sample TBH18005metaG_FD_203632 | JGI IMG/M metagenome (GOLD analysis project Ga0316220, IMG submission 203632) | Freshwater microbial communities from Trout Bog Lake, Wisconsin, USA - TBH18005 | ecosystem: Environmental > Aquatic > Freshwater > Lake > Hypolimnion/Profundal zone | place: USA: Wisconsin...
GGTGTTGCGCCGCTTTGACGTGGAGATCCACTTTGAAGGCATTCCGGAGTCGGTACGACTGGCCTTGATCCAGGCGCGCTTTCGGCATCGGACCGAAAGTGCCAATGACGCCATTGTTCTGAAAAAGGATCCAGAAGGACTTGCACGAGAAGTGGCCGAGCAGAAGCGCTGGGGCCGGGTGGAAACCCTGACGCCGGCCATGATTGATCGCTTGGGCCGAGTCAGTGAGCGCGCGCACCTGGCAGGGGTGCCTATGGATGAGGCATTGTGTCGGCACTGGCTGCGCCAGCGCTTGCCAGGAAAGCCAACCCGCCATTTGCGCATCCAAACCTCGGGCAGCGCAGTCAATGCGCCTCTCTATGACGCGAATGCCTGGTCGGCGGACAGTGTGAATGCCAGTGTTGATTTGATGGCGCTGGTGGACGGCATCAAACGCATCGGCAGCGCACGCATTGCGTTGTGCGGTTTACCAGGAACGGGCAAGACGGCCTTTGCCCATGCGCTGGCGCGCATGCTGGATAAGCCCCTCCTGGAGCAACGGGCGTCGGACCTGCTGTCCGCCTATGTTGGGGAAACAGAGCAGCGCATCAGTGCGGCATTCGATCAGGCCGGTGAGGAGGATGCCGTACTGTTCATCGATGAGGTGGATGGCTTGCTTGCCAACCGCCAGCATGCAGCGCGCAACTGGGAAGTCACGCAGGTCAATGAACTACTGGAGCAGTTGGGTGAATTTGATGGCGTGGTGGTGGTGGCCAGCAACCGTCTGGACGCCATTGATCCGGCTGCACTGCGACGCTTGGACATCAAGATTCACTTTGAAGCCCTGAAGCCTATTCAGATCAGAGCTGGATTTGAGCACCTGTGCAAAGCATTGCATCTGCCTTGCAGTGAAGACGACTTGCAAAAGGTCTCAGCCCTGTCGGGGATCACACCAGGCGACTTTGCCTGTATCGCGCGTCGCCTGAGCTTTGCCATGGCGCCCACCACAGCCGACGGTCTGATCGCGCTGCTCGAAGAAGAGCTTGCGCTCAAAAGTCCGATCAAGCAGCCCATGGGTTTTGTCGGGCAGTCAGTCAACCCTTCAAACGCATCAGGGGTGTAGCCATGGTCCAGCACAACCCATTGATTCATCCACCTTAGCGAATGCCTGCAACTGCGCAAATCGCAGTTCAGAAAAACCCAGAAATCAGATCGTATCTGTCATCGCGAAATATTTTTTGCGAACTGACGGCAGGGGGAAAGCTTTGCCCGAAAACGAGCTTAGCCAGAGCCCTCAAAAGTTCAATATTCATTGGTCAGTACCAACACAACCGGAGTAAAGAAATCATGAATCACAAGAAGCAGTCAGCAGTTCGCAAGTCAGAAAAAAATGCCCCTCACCATACGAAGCGTTGGGATGGTGGTGTGGAGATCAACACAGGCCTCGCACCCATCCAGGATGTGCGCTTTCTGTGCGTAGCCATCAATTACCCCTACATGTTCGAATACGCGCTGGGCGATCTGACCATTGAGCGAAATTGGTCTGCAGCATTCACACTGACCTGCATGGAGATTGATGCATTCCTTGGGCGATACAAGCGTGGGTTCTGCTGGAGGCAACTCGACATTGAAGATGGCCAGCCGCACTGGTACTGGTCTCTCGGTTCAGACCATGACCACCAAGTTCTGGTGACAGACCTCGCAAGTCATCCCAGTGTCGTGATCGCGAAGTCTGAGTTGGATCCGAAAGACGAACTGCGCAACGCCATCCGTGCACTGGTGGAAACCGGCATGCGTCGGGCGGGATTCTTCAGCCGGGAAGCCAGCAACTTGGGAGCCATGCAATGAGCGCGCGCAGGGAATGGAATGGTGATGCCTTCATAACCGGCAGGGACGCTTCCAACGCTGCTGACTTCATGACAAGGACAGCATCGTCATGCGAGCCGGACTGGAAAGATCCCTCGCATTGGCGTGTGGTCTATCCGGCCGATATCGGTGAGGCTTTGAGTGTGGTCGAAGACCTGTGGTTGCGCATTGCGCGGCATCCTGCCATGCGCAGCACGGTACTTACGGATGCATCAACACAGGAGTGCATCGTGATGTTTCGCCCTACTGGCGATGGCAGGGACAGCGAGTGCTGCCAACTGTTGGCTGCGGCATCCATTAAGGAGAGCTATGGGTGGCGTCAGGGCGGAGGCCATGGATGTCTGGTGTCCGATATTCAATGGGCGGGCGACACCTTGTTGATTGAACTCACGTCGGCCGGCCGGATGCAGCGTTGGCCCGAGGGCGAAGCGGTGGAGTGGGCCGTGCAAGGGTTGCTGCGGCGTGTCAAGCAGCAGGGTAGGAAGCCATGAAGGTCCTTCGCAATTGGCGCATGCAGGAAGCAAAGTCCGTACACCCCCAATGCGTCGGCCCCCGTCCAACAAGCTACGTAACCGTCGTCAGAGAAACCATGGGAGGGCGACTCGTCGCTGACTTGCCCGCCCGGGTCTGCCTCACGCTTGGCTTCAAGCCTGGCGTGCGGATCTGGTTTGCCGCACGTGCTGACGGGTTTGCAATCACCAGCAAACCCTGTGGGCCGAGGGGCGTCAAGAGGCATAGCAGCCGCATCCTGAATGTTCACATGCCGTTGAGGCTGTGCTTGCGCCGCCGCAAGAGCGTGAGGTGCCGACACCATCAATAGAGGCATTCCGGATCAGAGAAAAGGGAAGCCGCTCTTGCCAGAGCCTGGCAGCGGCCGAAGCAAATGAAATGCAAAAGGAAATCGTATGAAAAAGATCCATACAAATCAGGCCCAAGGTCACAAGCGGCCGACGGCGGCGCAATCCAACCGCACCAATATGACCGCTGTTGCCGCTGCGCTTTGTTGCGTGCTGGCCGCATGCGGCGGTGGAGGGGGCGGCAGTGCCGGAAGCGCAACCGACACCAACGCAACTCCACTGAGCACAAGCACTCCCCAGGCAACGGCATTTGCAGCGATGCGCTGGGCAGTGGGACCCTCACTCTATGCCAGCGGCGCAATCAACACCTACATGCCGTCCATGGCCAGTATTGCGGCGGGCAAGGTGATGGCCGTCTATGCCCAGTCGGAGACCGGAGGCAACAAGTTGTATGCCACCTTCGGAGACCTCGCCGCAGGAATCTGGACGGCACCGACTTTGGTCAGTGGCTATGCCGGAACCGTGCAGGGCGTGAATGCCATTGGAGGGTGGGCGCTGAACCCATCTGCAACCGTGGTCTCAGCCAACCCAGCGACCGGTATTGCGACGGTGGCGTGGACCTCCCTGGTCGCCGGAGAGGCCACGTACCGGGTCTGGCTCAGTAGCTATACGAATAGCCGTGGTACCTGGAGCACGCCGGTGCAAATCGGCACCGCCAGCGTCCCTGGGCTCAAGATCACCGGCTCAGCCGCTGGTGGAACACAGGTCGGATGGTTGAGAGCAAGCACCGCCAATCCGGGGACGCAAGCCCTGAACCTGTACACGCTGCCGGCAACAAGTGGCCCGCTGACCGATCGGCTGGAACTTGGTGCCAGTCCATACGCTGCGATCAAGCTGGGACTGAGTGACGCCAATACCGTGGTGGCAGTCTGGGCTGGTGCCTCTCAAACGGTGATGCTCGCACGCAAGACCGGCGCTACCTGGGCTCTGCCTGTAGACCTGGGTACCGGTGCACCCGCTTCTGAATCTGACCTTGATTTGGTGGTCAATGCCGATGGCTCGGATGCGGTTGCGTGGGGCGGCGTAGATCCGTCGATTCACACTGTCCTGCATGACACCACCGGGGCGCCGATTACAAGCCAACTTATCGTGCAGGGTACGGTGGGGAATGTGCGCCCGGCACTGGCTTCCATGGGGGCGGGCAAGTACAAAGTTGTGTTTGCTGCGTCATCGCTCAGCGGCGTGGGAGTCGGTTACTTTGAACCCTACAGTGCCAGCTATACCCCGGGTGCCGGCTGGTCTAAGCCTTTGGCGCTGTATCCGACCGGTGTCAGTGGTGCTGGGAACTTGCAACTTCGTGTGGATACCGCAGGGGACGCATTGGCAGTCAACTTGGGATACAACATCAATGGGTATTCGTTCTCCAGTGGTGCCAGTGCCTGGGCGGCGACAGCCAACATTGTGTATGGCGGCTCCATCCCAGCCTTCGTGCAAGAAAAGTCTACTGGCCGCGGGGTGATTCTGTGGTGCAACGGCAGCCAGTTGCAATCGGCATTCTTCAAATAACACATCAGAAATCGCGAGGCGCAGGAAACACTCCATCTGCTTTGGATGGTGTGTTTTCCTGGTTCGCAGTCGATGCAAATGAATTCAAATAATTTTCCCTGACTTGCCTGCAAGGCGCTTAGCCGGTGAAACGAATTTGCTATTTTTGCAATGAGCGTCTTGCTCACAAACAAACGGGAGTGAAAATGCGAACACAGGATATCTTCGATCACCAGGTGACAACGCTGGTGCATTTGGTTCAGCGCTTGTACCACGCGGCGGGTGCCGACTGCGAATTGGCGACCCGCCTCAGAAAATTCGTGTCCTTCGAGTTGATCGGCAGGGGGACAGCGGATGTCATTGCCCGTGCGTTGGGTGAACTGGGTGACGCCGAGGCGGATCTGCTGAACGACACCGTCAACCACTGTAGCCAGGTCTTTTATCGAACGGACGCCATCTGGAGCGCCATTGCCGTTCCTGTTGCATTGCGCTGGAACATTCAACTGCAGTGTGCCTACAGGACCAGCCGTGGGGACGGAGACTTTCTCAAAGAGCTGGCGGATGGCATTCGGCAATGCACCGGCGCACAAGCCGTCATTCTGGACAAGAACATTTACAGCGCAAACGCCCTGTACGGGGCCAGCGCCCATCAGTTGCACGATCACCTTCAGCAACTTGTCATAGGCGCGCCTCGACTGGCGATGCCAATGAAACCCATGGAGTTGCGCAGTGCAAATGAAGCACCTTGGCGCATGGTGTATTTCCTGGGCGTAAAGGTCATTGATCTCAAGGGCAGACGTAGGCTGCATGAGCCGGGTGTTCAGGATGCAATGCGAAGCTACCTGCACTTGGGGGCCGATGCGCTGACCCGACAGAATTCCGCGATGTTCAAGCGTGGGGTGAGTGGTGAGACCGTGTGCCACAGTCCTCTGTACATACAAGAAGCAATTCGGTATGGGCAGAAGTCACTGCGTGGGTACCGACTGCGTCAGATACTGGAGGAATTGGCAAAGGAGCAGGCCAGGGTAACGCTTTACTACACCTTCAACGCCCTGCAGTATTCGCTCGATCTGTTGCTGTCAGGTAAGTGGCTAGCCTTTGAGATGCGATGGAAGCTGTTTCGGGAGGAAGCGATGGATGCGTTTCTTCGAGATTTCGAAACGGTGATGTCTGCAGGAGCTCCGGAGATTGAATGCAAGCTGGTGTGTCTGGAGTTCGAAGAATTTGAGGCGGCTAGGGCTGCAACGGCTGTGGACTGCTATCGAATGAACAAAACCTGAAGCCGCGTTGGGCTCCAGGGCGCCTGCAACTTTCAGAACTTACTTGGCCTTTGCAGCCTTGGGGGCCTTTGCGGCTTTGGATGGCTTTGCGGGAGCAGCAGCGGGTGCGGCAGCAACTGCAGGCGTCTTCAACGATGCACGTTGATCCTTCAGCGCAGCGATCTCCGCAGTGATCTTGGCCTTGCGCTCATTCAGTTTGACGAGGTTGGCGTTGATCTTTGCAATGGCCTTTGCAGTCTTGGAGACGGCAGGCTTCTTGGCGACCTTGACTGGCTTGGCAGCGGCTTTCTTTGCCACAGGTTTTGCAGCAGCTTTAACTGCCTTAGCGGGGGCGGCTTTGACCGGGGTTGTTGCGGCCTTGGGAGCCAGTTTCTTCGCAGTTGCCATGATTGAAATTCCTTTTGATTTGTTCGGCGAATCAGTAATAGAAGACGCAAATACTGAGCCGCTTCATACTTGCATCGCTGCGGATTATCAGCGATATGCGTTGCTGACGATGGATGTTTCAAACGCTGTGCGAGGAAGTTGCCTGTGCTTGAAGTGCTGAATTTGCTTTGGGTTGATGTTGGGAAAAAGCGTCCTGCAGCTTGGGCGCAGAGCCTGGTCGAGTTGTGGGAGAGCAAGAACTCTTTTTAAAATGAAGAGCGGGTGTTGAAGTGCTGGGAAAGGAAAGTTTTCGAAGCCGATGCAGCCGAACTTAAATCATTGGGCCAGGAAGAAAGGGCCCTTGATGGGCCTTGAAAATTTGACGTCACCCTGAACGCAGTGCCCCAATTGGCCCTAAGATTCTGACACTAATCTTAGGCCTATTCGTGTGATCGCCAAGCGGGCTGGACGCTGAAATCGCCAAAAGCCCAGGGAATGGTCAGAGAAAAGCGGTCGAGCGGCTATGGACGAATGAACTAGGCGATCTGCTCAAGCTCAATTCCCTGGGGCCCAGCGCTCATCACCCAGCGGAATTGAAGTTGCGTTCGCGAAGAAGTCATCCTGATATCCACCAACTTGACCTTGAAGTACCCACTGAGGTCAATTGAAATGCCGCCGTGGGAACGGCGAGCTAATTCGGGGGACGGGGCACGGCAGAGATTGCAGCGTCTGCCGACGCCTTGATCCCGGCCGGTATTGTGCGTTGCAACCGAACGCGCCGGACCGGAGTTGAGGTCATCACCCGCACAGCCGTCTGCGCCCGCGGCACTTGGGTTCTGTAGGGTTCCCTCGGCCAGTTGAAATCCCAAATTCACGGTGATGCCTTACCATGCGTCTGTCACCTTGACCACGCTAACTTCAGCCACCACAACAGCCTGCTCCATGGACCATTCACTGCCCCACACGCCGCCAAGGATCTGGACTGCCAATAAAGAGAACGGAGGGCGCTTCGCCAACATCAACCGCCCGACGGCGGGCGCGACCCACGAAAAAGAACTTCCGGTTGGACGCCACCCCCTGCAGCTCTATTCACTGGGCACGCCAAACGGTGTCAAGGTTACAGTCATGCTTGAAGAGTTGCTGGCGGCCGGACACACAGGCGCGCAATACGACGCCTGGCTGATTCGAATCAACGAAGGCGAACAGTTTGGTAGCGGCTTTGTCTCGGCAAACCCGAACTCCAAGATTCCGGCATTGGTGGACCGTAGCGCTGCGACTCCAATCCGGGTGTTTGAGTCCGGTGCGATCCTGATGCACCTGGCCGAGAAGTTCAAAGCGTTTCTACCTGTCGACGCAGACAAGCGTGCCGAATGCCTGTCGTGGCTGTTCTGGCAGATGGGCAGTGCGCCATTTCTTGGCGGCGGGTTCGGTCATTTCTACGCTTACGCACCGACCAAAATTGAATATGCGATTGATCGTTATGCGATGGAGGTCAAGCGCCAACTGGATGTGCTTGACCAACGGCTGGCGACAAGCCCCTACTTGGCAGGAGATGCGTACACCATCGCCGACATGGCGGTCTGGCCCTGGTACGGCACACTTGCCATGGGCAAGCTTTACGAAGCAGGTGAATTCCTGCAAGTCCAGACCTACACCCATCTGCTGCGCTGGGTGAACCAGATTGGCCAGCGTCCGGCGGTTCAACGTGGCCGCATGGTCAACCGCACATTTGGCGACCCTGCCGAACAACTGCACGAGCGTCACGAAGCAAGCGATTTCGACACCAAGACGCAGGACAAGTTGATCGCGCAAGTCTGAAGCAGATCTTGACCTGAACATTTCAGCGAGCTTGCACATGGATATTCAGAACTTTATGGAAGGCTACAAGGCCGCCTGGGAGGGCCGCGATCCGCTGGCGTTTGCCGCGCTTTTCCATGTGGACGGCCAGTACAACAACACACCGTTTCAGGTGCAACGCGGCAAGGCCGAACTTGTCGAATACTGGAAGCGCGTTCAGTTGCAGGAAGATGTACATCTGAGCTTCGAAGTACTGGCAAGCGGGCCTGGTTTTGGCGTTGCGCACTGGCATGTGACCTACCAGGTTGCATCGGAAGAACTGTTCGCGTTCTGGGCCCGCTCTACGGGAACCAGTCAGCCCGCACGCCAGTCGGGCGACGCCTTGCCGCGGATGGTGTTGGACGGCGTCCTTCAGGCGAAGTTTGGGGAGGGGCGCTGCATGGAGGCACGTATCTGGTGGCACAGCATGCCGCAGCCTGCATGAAGGAACCCGCGCCGGCACTCATTGCAGTGGATTGGATTGCTTCAACGCCGCGATTGACGTCGGTCGCGAGCTGCTGGTAGAGGGTATCTGGCCCTTATGTTGACGATGGAATCATGCACATCGACATGCTGCGTTGATATCTGAACCGAAGGCCAAGTTATGAGCAACGAAAAACGTTACCGTACATTCAGCGAGTTCTATACGTTCTACTTGAGCGAGCACCAGAACCGCACATCGCGCAGGCTTCACTTCGTCGGTACGTCAGTTGCTGCGATACTCCTATTGCTCACCATCGTCACCCAAGACTGGTGGCTGGTACTTTTCGCTCTGGTCCAGGGCTATGCGTTCGCCTGGTTGGGGCACTTCTTCTTTGAACAGAACAGGCCCTCAACTTTTCAGTACCCATGGCTGAGCTTCATCGGTGACTGGCGAATGTGGTGGGAGATACTGATTGGAAAGATTCGATTCTGATGCGGTGCAGTGGGCACGAACTGAACCCCAACTGTGGGTCACCTTGGGTCCGCTTGAACGCTAGCCTGCGTCCTACTGACCTTAACGGGTCATTTTGTGCAAAGTTAAGGTGTAAAAATGACAGTCTCAAGGGAAACCGATAAGAAGACGCAGAAATTGCCAAGGTTTGTCCGTGAATTCCTTTATCTGATTTTGTAATTAAGAAGTGACGATTAAGTAGTTCCTGTATTGACTGTCAACTTCCAGAATCCAACCCATCGCACTCTTGCGTTGCACCGATTTTGGAGTTGATATGGCTCACCCCCCCACCATAAGTACCCCGTCGCGCCGCCCGTTCCTGCAACTGGCCGCCACCATCGCCCTGACCGCTGTCAGCATGGGTTCTGCCGTCCACGCCCAGACACCGGCGCCCATCACCCTGCTCAACGTCTCTTATGACCCGACGCGCGAGTTGTACGTCGACTACAACGCCGCATTCATCAAATACTGGAAGGCCAAGACCGGCCAAGACGTGACCATCAAGCAAAGCCACGGCGGCTCTGGCAAGCAGGCCCGCTCGGTAATTGACGGGCTGGATGCCGATGTGGTGACCCTGGCCCTGGCCGGTGACATTGATGCGATTGTGAAAAACGGCGGCTGGCTGGCCAAAGACTGGCAAAAGAAGTTGCCGCACAACTCGGCGCCCTACACCAGCACCATCATCTTCGCCGTGCGCGAAGGCAACCCCAAGGGCATCAAAGACTGGGACGACCTGATCCGCGCCGACGTCAAGGTGATCACGCCCAATCCCAAGACCTCGGGCGGCGCGCGCTGGAACTACTTGGCGGCCTGGGAATTTGCCAAGCGCAAATACGGTGGCGACGCCCGTGCCAAGGAATTCATCGGCAAGCTGTACGCCAATGTGCCGGTGCTCGACACCGGTGCGCGCGGCTCCACCATCACATTCGCCCAGCGTGGCCAGGGCGACGTGCTGATTGCCTGGGAAAACGAGGCCTACCTGCTGGAAAAGGAATTCGGCGCCAAGTTTGATGTGGTGGCGCCCCCCTTGAGCATCCTGGCCGAGCCGCCGGTGGCCGTGGTCGACAAAAACGTGGACAAAAAGGGCACGCGAGCGGTGGCCGAGGAATACCTGAAGTACCTGTACACCGAAGAGGGCCAGGACATTGCTGGCAAGAACTTCTACCGCCCCGCCGTATCGGAGAAAGCCAAGACCAAGTACGCCAAGCAGTTTGCCAAGATCAAGCTCTTCACCATTGACGAGGCCTTTGGTGGCTGGGAAAAGGCCGACAAGGAACACTTTGCCGACGGCGGCAGCTTCGACCAGATCTACACCAAAAAATAAGCCCGAGTACTGTCACACAACCCAAGGTTCTCCATGTCTGTTCTCTTAATTGCCGGTAGCCCTTCAGAGCGCTCGCGCACCGCCGCCCTGCTTGAAGCAGCGGGCCAGCGCCTGGAAACCCGGGGCGTACTGTTGGACCGGCTACGCGTGCGGGACCTCTCCCCGCAAGCGCTGCTGCTGGCCGACTTTGGCCACCGTTCCATCAGCCAGGCCATCGGTCAAGTGGCAGAGGCAAAAGTCATCATCGTGGCCACGCCTGTGTACAAGGCCGCCTACAGCGGCGTGCTCAAGGTGTTTCTGGACCTGCTGCCGCAAGACGCCTTCAAGGGCAAGACGGTGCTGCCATTGGCTACCGGTGGCAGCCCCAACCACATGCTGGCCTTGGACTATGCGCTGCGCCCGGTGCTGCAGTCGCTCGGCTCACGCCACATCCTGAGTGGCATTTTCGCGGTGGACTCGCAAGTGACACTCTCACCCGAAGGCTCCTACAGCGTGGCACCCGAAATTGGCGAGCGATTGGACATTGCGGTCAACATCCTGCTGACCGAAGCGCTCAACCATTCTCTGGCCCATGCCGGGCGCTTTGCGCCGGTGCATTTTTCTCAAGTGCGATGTAGCGTGTAGCCGCAGCCACCACGCGCCCAGGCGCGCCCACTTTTTATCCGCCTCCCAAGGTCGGCCACAGCAGCCAAGGGCAAGCCTTGCCGCCACCATTTTGAAGGAACACGCCATGACTTCCGTCCACTTGAATCGACGCCAATTGCTGGCCACTGCCACCGCTTCGGCCGCACTCATCGCCAGCAGCGGCGCCCTGGCGCAAGCTGCCACGCGCACGCTGCGCATCGGCTACCAAAAGGGCTGGCTGTCCATCCTCAAAGGTCGCGGCACTTTGGAAAAGCGCTTAACTCCACTGGGCGTCAACATCACTTGGACCGAATTCAACGCCGGTCCGGTGCAACTCGAAGCTCTCAACGTCGGCTCCATCGACTTTGGTGATGTGGGCGAAGCGCCGCCGATTTTTGCACAGGCCGCCGGCGCGCCTCTTGTGTACGTGGGCGCAACTGTTCCGCGTCCGCACCTGGAAGCCGTCATCGTGCCCAAGGACTCGGCTATCAAGACCGTGGCCGATCTGAAGGGCAAGCGCATTGCCTTCAACAAGGGCAGCAACGTGCAGTACTTTATGGTCAAGCTGCTGGAAAAGAATGGCCTGAAATACAGCGACGTCAGCCCCATCTTCTTGCCGCCACCGGATGCGCGCGCCGCTTTCCAGAAGGGTGCCGTGGATGCGTGGATCATCTGGGACCCATTCCTCGCAGCTGCGCAAAAAACGCTGGAAGCCCGCCTGCTGGTGGACGGCAATGGCATCGTCAACAACCGCCAGTACTACTTCAGCTCGCGTGACTTCGCCACCAGAAATACCGACGTGCTGAAGATCGCGATTGAAGAGATCAACGCCATCGACACCTGGATAGGCGCCAACAAGAACGCCGCTGCCACCGAACTCTCCACCGTGCTGGGCCTAGACAAGAGCATCACCGAGCTCTACGTGGGCCGCGCCGCCTATGGCACCAAGACCGTGACCAGCGACATCCTGGCCGAGCAGCAGTCCATTGCCGACACCTTCTTCGAGTTGAAGCTGATCCCCAAGAAGCTCAACTTGTTGCACGCCGCACCGGTCAATCTGGGCTAGCCCCTTTTTGCAGGAGACTCTGATGACCCAAGCCACACCGCCCAATGACAGCCGCCGCAGTTTGCTGCGCCTGCTGGCCCTGAGTTCCAGCACCCTGGGACTTGGTGGCCCCCTGCTGGACAGCGCCCAAGCGCAATCCGCTACAGCAGCGAAAGCGCCCGAGTTGCTGCGCATCGGCTACCAGAAGTCGGCTGTCAACCTGGTCATCCTCAAGCAGCAGGCGGTGCTGGAGAAGCGCTTCCCGCAGACCAAGGTGGTGTGGGTGGAATTCCCCGCGGGGCCGCAGTTGCTCGAAGCATTGGCCGTGGGCAGCCTGGAGTTCGGCCTGACCGGCGATGCGCCACCGGTGTTTGCGCAGGCCGCCGGCAAAGACCTGGTCTATGTGGGCGCCGAACCACCCAAGCCCGACAGTTCCGCCATCCTGGTGCTGCGCGACTCGCCGCTGAAAACCCTGGCCGAGCTCAAGGGAAAAAAAGTGGCACTGCAAAAAGGCTCGAGCGCGCATTACCTGCTGGTGCGTGCCGTGGAAAAGGCTGGTCTGCAGTGGAGCGACATCACCCCCATCTACCTGACCCCGGCCGACGCCCGCGCCGCCTTTGAGCGCAGAAGTGTGGACGCCTGGGCCATCTGGGATCCGTTCTATTCCGCCACCCAACTCGCCATCCAGGCGCGCGCCCTGGCCACCGGGCGCGGGCTGTCGAGCAATAACTCGTTCTACCTGGCCTCGCTGCCGCTGGCCACGCAACACGCAGCCACCATTGCCGCGCTGCTGGAAGAACTGACGCGCGCCGACCAATTCGCGCAAGGCAGTCGCCCGCAGGCC